>CAFBMW010000032.1_pt1 | contig 46038 bp, 36 predicted proteins | sample 7269061 | NCBI WGS metagenome assembly CAFBMW01 (sample SAMEA6814074, study PRJEB35770) | uncultured Nocardioides sp. | biome: Freshwater; feature: Freshwater reservoir; material: water | place: Czech Republic | collected 2017-05-23 | depth 30m m | reverse complement strand
GGCATGAGGTCCTCGCCACGCCGCTTGCTTGTCGGCCCGTCCTGAACGAGCTGCATCACAAGCCGCTTCAACGCCTCGCGCAGGTCGTCGTCGTACTGACCGTCTCGTTCTTCCCCCAAGGCCATGACCCGAACCTAGCGGCTGGAGCGCTTCCCGGGGGCGTACTTACGTCTGTCGTGCGACCCACGCGGTGTTGTCGCCGGACGCCGGTCGCCGTGCTGCCACCATTTCGGTGGTGACCCCCCGAAAGACCGCGTCTCGCCCCGAGCAAGCGGGCTCTTGCGAGCGCATCGCGGCAGATGAGTGCGTTCGGCGTGCGAACGGGCGCAAACGTGGAGGTCTTGATCAACCGTTGGTGGTCACTCAGGAACGACTCGGACCGTCAGGGGCTGCCCACCATCAGGGACAAACGTTGCTCGGCCCGCGATCGCATCGACGGGGATGGTGACCGTCCAGGAGACGAGACCTACGTCGTCGCCCTCGTTCTGCGCATCAACTGTGGCCAGTGGTCGTTCCTCGCCACCCTGCCGCAACCGCAACTCGATGTCCTCCCTCGGCCGCTCGTGGAGCGGGGCACTGCATCCGACGTCACGATCACCACCGTCATCGCATCCCTTCACGTAACCGGCAGACGTCAAGGTCACAACCTCGCCGGGGACGACGCTGAGTTGAGTGCGGCCGTCGTCGAACTGGAGAACGCCTGTGGCACAGTCCGCCGACGCAGAATCGACCGGCAGCGGCACCAACACGACGACGGCGACCAGCGTGACGGCGGCACGAGCGAGTACGGGTCGCATCCGTCACCTCCAACGGTCGGACGGGGGTTCAGCCGACATGATTCCACGATTCACTGCTGGGTCTCGGTCATCCGCTCATCGGCAGATCCGGTAACTCAATCCCCGCCAGGCGGCGGTCGCAGGAGCGTCCGTCAGCAAACGGTCTCGGCGTCGATTCCCTTACTACGTGGCGATCACCTCCTGTCTCAACACGGTCCGCGTTGAGCCCCTGCATCGCCATGCCATGCCGGCCGAGAATAGCCAGGATGGACGACGCCACAACGACCACGCCGCTCCAGCCGCACTGCCCGAAGTCGTCGGCACCTCCGCAGCGCGATTGACGACCAATGACGGACTTAGAGTCCGCACCGTCGCACCCACCGTGAAGGCCTTCAAACCGAGCGGCACGCATGCTACGAAGGTTCGTAGATCGGTCCGCCCCTCGGGGCGGGCCGAGCGTCATTTCAAGGCTAGGTGACGAGTAATGACGGGCGGTGACGAGGCGTGCACGGTGGGGTGAAGTTCTACCGCGGCTCGGCGTCCGCCGCGCGCTCCTACGTCGAGGCCGACCGTTCCCGAGTCGACGACTACTACCTCGCAGAGGGCACCGGGGTGGCTGAGCGGTACGTCGCCGCGACTTCGCTGGTAGAGGGGGGACGCGGTGTTACCGCAGTTCAGGGCGGGGGGACGCTCGACGGTGACGCCTACGAACGGTGGGTCGCCGGCTACGACGTCGAGACAGGCGCAGCGAGGGGTCGGCTGCGCGACGACGCCCGTGCGTTGCGGTTCGTCGAGGTCGTCGTGAACGGGCCGAAGTCCTGGTCGCTCGCCGCGGCACTCCACCCCGAGATTGCGATGGCGTACGACGCGGCAATGGACCGCGCGACGGGTGAGGTCATCGGGTGGATGGGCGAGCACGCCACCACCCGCGTCGGGCCACGTGGGCGGCAGGTGCAGGTCCCGGTGGAGAAGCTCGAGGCAGCTGTCGTGCGGCACTACACCTCGCGTGCAGGTGACCCGCACCGTCACCTGCACGTGCAGATCAACGCCCGCGTGTTCGCGTCCGGGGCGTGGCGTGGTCTGCACTCGGTCGGTGTGGTGGACAGCATCGAGGCGCTCAACGGGATCGGGCACGCGGCGGTGATGTGCGACCCGGAGTTCCGGACGGCTCTCGCTGCGCGTGGGTACACGCTGGACGACGACGGCGAGATCGAGCAGCTCGCGCCGTACGTCGGACGGTTCAGCCAGCGCGCCGCGCAGATCGGCCGCAACGTCGATCGGTACGACGCCGCTTGGCGGGCCGAGCACCCCGTCCAAGAGCCGGGTCCGCGACTGCGCCAGACGTGGGACCGACGCGCGTGGGCCGACGCGCGACCGGACAAGGTCGTGCCCCGCAGCGGCGCCGACCTCGTCACCGCATGGAACAACGAGCTGCACGACCTTGGCTTCACCCCACCCACCATTCCCGCGACCGAACCGGGGCTACAGATCGGTCGGATCAGCCGCGACGCCGCCGCCGACCTCGTGCTCACCAGGCTCGGCGCGAAGCGGTCGGCGTGGAACGCCCCCGACATCCGTGGCGAGGCCGAAAGACTCATCGCCTCCGTCGGCGTCGTCGCCGACCGTGCGGTGCGGCACGAGCTGGTCGAAGACATCGCCGAGCGCGCCCAAACACGATGCGTGCCGTTGCTGGAACGCGACGACGTCCCCGAGCATGTCCGGAGCCTGACGTCGGAGCGGGTCCTCGCGGTCGAGGCCGACCTCGTCGACACCATCGCCGCACGCGCCGCGCAGCCGGTCACCGTCGCCGTCGGACTCCGCGGCATCGACCACCTCGACCCCGCACAACAGCGCGTCGTCGCAGCCCTTGCCAGCGACACCAGTCTGCTCGTCATAGAGGGCGCCGCTGGCACCGGGAAGACCACCACACTCGCCGCCGCGCGCGACCGACTGGACGCGTCCGGTCGTCGCCTCGTGGTCGTCACCCCGACCCTCAAGGCTGCTCGGGCAGCGCAGGAGCAGGTAGGCGCCGACGCGTTCTCCGCCGCCTGGCTTGTCCACCAACACGGCTACCGGTGGGATGAGGACGGCCACTGGACGCACACCGAGCCTGCACTCGGCGCCCGCCCCGATCCACGTGCCCGCCTGCTGCCCGGCACCGTGCTGCTCGTCGACGAAGCCGGGATGCTCGACCAGGACACCGCCCGCGCCCTGCTTGCCATCGCCGACCGAGCCCACGCAACCGTTGCGCTGCTCGGCGACCGCCACCAGCTTCCAGCAGTCGGCCGTGGCGGCGTCCTCGACCTCGCCGCACGCTGGGTGTCACCCGCAGCCCACCTTGAGCTCGAGTCGGTCCACCGCTTTAGCGACCCCGCGTACGCCGACCTCAGCCTGCTCATGCGAAGTGGTGAGCGATCTGGTGAGGTCTTCGACGTGCTTCACGAGCGCGGCCAGATCGTCCTTCACGCCAGCGAGGTGGAACGCACGGCTGCGCTAGCCGTCATCGGCGCCGACGGTGCTGGTGAGGATGACCAGTTGGTCATCGCGGACACCCGCGACCAGGTGAGTGCACTCAACGCAGCCATCCGCGACCACCGCCACCGTGCTGGCACGACACCGGGGGACCAGGCTGACGAGCCCGTTACGCGCCGCGGTGAGCGGATCGGGCTCGGCGACCGGGTCGCCACCCGACACAACGACCGCGACCTCGAGGTCGCCAACCGTGACACCTGGACCGTCGCCGGTGTCGGTGAGGACGGCAGCCTGCTCGTGATCGGCCGCGCCGGCCAACGTGCACTGCCGGGCGAGTACGTCCGCAAGCACGTCGAGCTCGCGTTCACCACCACCGCCTACGGAGCCCAGGGCGAGACCGTCGAGGCGGCCCACTTCGCTTTCGGCGAGACCACCGGCGCCGCGTCGGCGTACGTCGCCATGACCCGCGGCCGGCACCTCAACGTCGCCCACCTCGTCGCCGAGACGATCGACGACGCCCGCGCCCAGTGGGTTGACGTCTTCAGTCGGGACCGTGCCGACCTCGGACCCGGCCACGCCGGCCAGAGGGCTGCGGAGGACATTGATCGGTACGGCCCGAACGCGCACCCGTCAGGTGCTGGACTGCAGGCCGCTGCGCTCCGCGACGGCCCGCGGCGCCCACCACAGCCGATCCCGACCTCCTCGCCGCCGGCCCGCGGGATGGGTCGCTGACCAAGTCGCTCGCTCCCGGTGACCGCTTGGCGGACCGGGGACGACATAGGTGACTACGGAGACGCCGATCTCGACAGAGATGGCCAGCGGGTGTCCGATCTGCACAGCGAGATGTTGCTTCTCCGGGTGAAGGCCACCGAATCGGTCGGCGGCCAAGACGAAAGGGCGACGTGATGGCGACACCCATTGGCATCCCGGACGACTGGGACGACAACAACCTGATCCTGTTCGAGGAGTTCTGCGAGCTCATCCGCACACCCCAGCGCACCGTCCGCGACTGGCGCCGACGTGGCGTCGGCCCCAGGTGGACCCGCTTCCAAGGCGTCGGGCGGCTCTACATCACCGTCGCCGAGGCCCGCCGCTTCCTCGCATCGGCCACGACCACGCGGGTTGAGGTGGGTACTGATGGCTGAACGACGCACCATCCCCGTCTACCTCAGCCTCGAGGAGGCCGCCGAGGCCATGTCAGTCTCGGTGAAGACCATCCGGCGCTGGATCGCTGCCGGCACGCTTCCGGCCTACCGCTGCGGTAAGCGTGCCATCCGGATCAAGGTCGAGGACCTTGAAGCCGCGCCCCGGAGGATTCCCACAGCTCGATGCTGAGGGTTGGCGTGCCGCCGATTCTTCGGGCCCGAAGGTGTGGCTGAACCAGCCCAACGGCCATCTCCTGGTGCACCCAACGCCTCGAGCTAGCCGTTGGCCTTGTTGCACGTATGTTGCACGAGAGGCCCTCTTCTGGAAGGAAAAGGGCCTCTCACCTGCATGTTTACTGGTGGGCGATACTGGGTTTGAACCAGTGACCTCTTCCGTGTCAAGGAAGCGCGCTACCGCTGCGCCAATCGCCCGTGTGAACTTGTGTGATGCGAGGTGGGTACGGGATTTGAACCCGTGTAGACGGATTTGCAGTCCGTTGCCTCGCCTCTCGGCCAACCCACCGTGGAGGTTCCGAAAAATGAACGGGGGAGACCTTCCGAGCGGACAACGAGACTCGAACTCGCGACCTCAACCTTGGCAAGGTTGCGCTCTACCAACTGAGCTATGTCCGCCTGCGTGCTCCTGCCGGTTTCCCGGCCTGAGTGCGAGTGGAACAGTAGTACACGGGTTGCGCGGGGCCAAAATCGGGTCCCCCGTTCCGCGTGTTCGAGGGGCTCGTGGGGTGCGTGGGACGGCCCTAGAGTGGCGCCATGCGCGTATGGCTGAACGGCGACCTGATGGCCGATCCGACCGCGGGGGCCGTGACGGTCACCGACCACGGGTTCACCGTCGGGGACGGTGTCTTCGAGGCGGTGAAGACCCTGCACGGCGTGCCGTTCGCGCTGACGCGCCACCTGGCCCGGCTCGAGCGCTCGGCCGCGGGGCTCGGGCTGCCCGCGCCCGACCTCGACGCCGTACGCCGCGGGGTGGAGGCGGTCGTCGACGGCGCGGCTGACGACCCGATGGGTCGTCTCCGGATCACCTTCACCGCGGGCCCGCACCCGATGGGATCCGGTCGCGGCGGTGGGCCGCCGACGCTGGTCGTGGCCTACAGCGCCCTCGAGCCCGCGCCGTCGGCGACCCACGTCGTGACCGTCCCGTGGACCCGCAACGAGCACGGCGCCACGGCGGGCCTCAAGACCACGTCGTACGCCGAGAACGTCATCGCGCTCGCGTACGCCGCGGAGCACGGTGGGACCGAGGCCGTCCTCGCCAACACCGCCGGCCACCTCTGCGAGGGCACGGGGAGCAACGTCTTCTACGTCGTCGACGGCGAGCTCCGCACGCCGAGCCTGGCCTCGGGCTGCCTGGCCGGGGTGACCCGCGCGCTCGTCGTCGAGTGGTGCGGGGCACGGGAGGTCGACGAGCCGCTGACGGAGGTCCTCGACCGCTGCAGCGAGGCGTTCCTGGCCTCGACCACCCGCGACGTGCAGGCCATCGCCCGGTGGGACGACCGGGACCTGCCGGCCCCGGGGCCGGTCACGCAGGCCTGTGCCGAGACGTGGCGCAGCCGCGAGGCTGAGACGATGGAGCCGTGAGCCTCACCCCACGACGTTCTTCTCCTCCGCTGCGCTCCTCCGAACACCGCCGCGGGGGCCCCGAGTGAACACCCCTGCTCCTGACTCGTCCCTCGACCCGGCTGTCTCGTCCCGCCTGCGCCACACCGCGGAGGGGCTCGTCCCCGTCGTCGTGCAGCAGCACGGGTCCGGCGAGGTGCTGATGCTGGCGTGGGTCGACGACGAGGCGCTCGCCCGGACGCTCGCGACGGGGCGCGCGACGTACTGGTCCCGCTCGCGGCGCGAGTACTGGGTCAAGGGCGAGACGTCGGGCCACACCCAGCAGGTGAGGGAGGTGCGCCTCGACTGCGACGGCGACACCCTCCTCTTCGTCGTCGACCAGGTCGACGGGGCCTGCCACACGGGCGACCGGACGTGCTTCGACGCCGACCTGGTGCACCGGTTCGATGGCTGAGCGGGCGCAGGGGCGCGGGAGGTTCGGCCCGGTCGTCCTCCTCGGTGTCGCTGCTGCCGGCCTCTCGGCGGTGGCCGGCAGCAAGCCGTGGGTCGCCGGCCGCTCCGGCTCCGTCGACACGGCGGCCGACTCGGCCATGGCCTCCGCGCTCTCCCTCGACAGCGTCCAGGAGTCGCCGCTCGCCGCTGCCCTCGCACTGGTCCTGCTGGCGTGCTGGGGCGTCCTGCTCGTCACCCGCGGACGTGTGCGGCGGGCGGTGGCGGTGCTGGGCCTCGTCGCATCCGTCGGGCTGGTGGCGACGGTCGTCGAGGCGTTCTGGAGCCTGCCCGACAAGCTCGCCGACGCACTGCTCCGCGCATCCGGCACCGACACCGTCACCACCGACCTCACGGGCTGGTACGCCGTCGCTGCCGTCGGTGCGCTGCTGAGCGTCGCGGCGAGCGGTGCCGCGGTGGCCCTCGTGCCCCAGTGGCCGGAGATGGGCACCCGCTACGACGCCCCCACGGGCGCCGGTGCGGCGGACACCCACGACGCGGCGCCGAAGGAGAACATCGACATCTGGAAGGCCCTCGACGAGGGCCGTGACCCCACCGCCTAGACTTCGGCACGCAAGCGCAGATCCGACGAAGGAGCACTCCCCATGGCTGCTGGCCACGGCAACACCCCCGCTGCTTGGACCGCGGTGTCGGTCGCGATGCTCGGCTTCGTGGTGGGCAGCGTCGCCCTGCTCCAGGTCCCGACCCAGATGACGCTGCTCTGGATCGGCCTCATCGTCGCGACGCTCGCGTTCCCGCTCTTCCTCGTGCTGTCCAAGCTCGGCTTCCACAGCTCCGAGCACTGATCCCGGGCCGGGCCGCGCCCGGTCCGACCTCTGGGCACCGGCCCGTCGCGGGCTGGTCCCGGGTGAGAGGGTTGTTGCATGCCTGCGACCGGTTCCGTGCTCGACGACATCGTCGCGGGCGTCCGTGAGGACCTCGCGCGCCGCGAGGCCGACCTCCCGCTGCCCGAGCTGCTCGCGCACCTCGCTGACGCCCCCGCGCCGCGCGACCCGATGCCGCACTTCCGCGCCCGCGGCTCGAGCGTCATCGCCGAGGTGAAGCGGCGCAGCCCGAGCAAGGGCGACCTCGCCGACATCCCCGACCCGGCGGTGCTCGCCACGGCGTACGCCCGTGGTGGTGCGGCCGCGATCTCGGTGCTCACCGAGGAGCGTCGCTTCGGCGGCAGCCTGGCCGACCTGCGGGCGGTCCGCGCCGCGGTCGACACCCCGATCCTGCGCAAGGACTTCATCGTCGAGACCTACCAGCTCGTCGAGGCGCGCGCCGCCGGCGCCGACCTCGCGCTGCTGATCGTTGCAGCCCTGGACGACGACACCCTGCGCCGCCTCCACGACGAGGCCAGCGAGCTCGGTCTGACCGTGCTGGTCGAGGTGCACGACGAGGCCGAGACCGAGCGGGCGCTCGCGCTGGATGCCGAGCTGATCGGCGTCAACAGCCGCAACCTCAAGACCCTCGAGGTCGACCCGGACGTCTTCGGTCGCCTCGCGCCCCAGATCCACGCCGACGTGGTCAAGGTCGCCGAGAGCGGCATCACCGGCGTCGCCGACGTCGAGCGCTTCGTCTCCGAGGGAGCAGGCGTGGTGCTGGTCGGCGAGGCACTGGTCAAGGACGGCGACCCCGAGGCCGCCGTACGTGCGATGACAGGAGTGACGGCACCGTGAGCCAGCAGACGACCCAGCCCGTGAAGTACGACGCCGACGAGCGCGGCTACTTCGGCCAGACGTGGGGCGGGCGCTTCATGCCCGAGGCCCTCGTCGCCGCGCTGGACGAGCTGACCGACGCCTGGCAGGACGCGATGGCCGACCCCGCCTTCGTGGCCGAGTTCGAGCGGGTGCTGCGCGACTACGCCGGCACGCCCAGCCGGCTCTACCACGCAGAGCGGCTCTCGCGGACCGTCGGCGCCCGCGTGCTGCTCAAGCGCGAGGACCTCAACCACACCGGCGCCCACAAGATCCGCAACGTGATGGGCCAGGCACTGCTCACCAAGCGGATGGGCAAGACGCGCGTCATCGCCGAGACCGGTGCCGGCCAGCACGGCGTCGCCAGCGCGACCGCGGCCGCCTACTTCGACCTCGACTGCACCGTCTACATGGGTGCCGTCGACACCCGTCGCCAGGCGCTCAACGTCGCCCGCATGCAGCTGCTCGGCGCCAAGGTCGTCCCCGTCGAGTCCGGCAGCGCGACGCTGAAGGACGCCATCAACGAGGCCATGCGCGACTGGGTCGCCAGCGTCGACCACACCGCCTACCTGTTCGGCACCGCGGCGGGCCCGCACCCCTTCCCGAGCATGGTCCGCGACTTCTGCCGCGGCATCGGCGACGAGGCGCGCCAGCAGTGCCTCGACCAGTACGGCGTGCTGCCGGACGCGGTCGCGGCGTGCGTGGGTGGCGGCTCCAACGCCATCGGCCTCTTCACCGCGTTCCTCGAGGACGAGGGCGTGGAGATCCACGGCTTCGAGCCCGGCGGCGACGGCGTGGAGACGGGTCGCCACGCGGCCACCATCCACGCCGGCGAGGCCGGCGTGCTGCACGGCGCGCGCACCTACGTCCTCCAGGACGAGGACGGCCAGACCGTCGAGTCCCACTCGATCTCCGCCGGCCTCGACTACCCCGGCGTCGGTCCGCAGCACTCGTGGCTGTCGGCCCTCGGGCGGGCGACGTACACGCCCGTCACCGACGCGCAGGCCATGGAGGCGATGGCGCTGCTGAGCCGCACCGAGGGCATCATCCCGGCGATCGAGACGGCGCACGCCGTCTACGGCGCGCTGGACGTGGCCCGTCGCCTGGGTGAGGAGAAGGGGCCCGACGCGACGGTGATCATCAACCTGAGCGGTCGCGGCGACAAGGACATGGGCACGGCCATCGAGTGGTTCGGGCTCGGCGACGCCGACGGCGAGGCCGAGCCGGTCATCGCGACGGCGCCGGGGGAGGAGGCCTGATGGCGACGACCACTGCCTCGACCACCCAGGCGTTCGAGAAGGCACGCGCGGAGGACCGCGCGGCGCTCATCGGCTACCTCCCGGCCGGCTACCCCAGTGTCGAGGGATCGATCAGGGCGATGCAGGTCATGGTCGAGGCCGGCTGCGACGCGATCGAGATCGGCCTCCCCTACAGCGACCCCGTCATGGACGGACCCACCATCCAGGCCGCCGCGCAGCAGGCACTCGAGGGCGGCGTCCGCACCGCCGACGTGCTGAGGGTGGTCGAGGCGGTCGCCGCGACCGGTGTGCCGACCCTCGTCATGACCTACTGGAACCCGATCGAGCGCTACGGCGTGGAGCGCTGGGCGAGCGACCTGGCGAAGGCCGGGGGAGCGGGCCTCATCACGCCCGACATCACCCCCGACCACGGCTCGGCCTGGGTGGACGCCGCCGACGCGCACGGCCTCGACAAGATCTTCCTGGTCGCCCCGAGCTCCACCGACGACCGGATCGCGATGACCGCCGCAGCGAGCCGCGGCTTCGTCTACGCCGCAGCCGTCATGGGCGTCACCGGTGCGCGTGACGCGAGCTCCGACCTCGCCGGCCCGCTCGTGCGGCGGGTCCGCGCCGCCGGCGACGTCCCGGTCGCGGTCGGGATCGGCGTGAGCAACGGCGACCAGGCCGCCGAGGTGGCGGCCTTCGCCGACGGCGTCATCGTCGGCTCGGCCTTCGTGCGCTGCCTGCTCGACCACACCGGCGACGAGGCTGCGGGGCTCGAGGCGCTGCGCGCGCTGACCACCGACCTGGCCGAGGGCGTACGCCGTGGCGCGAGGTAGGGCCCTCGCGGGACTCGCGCTGCTCGGGCTGCTGGCCGCCTGCGGCGGCGAGGCCGGGGCGGGAGCGGGTGCGCCGAGCGGCGAGCTCACCGGCACCGTGCTCGACCCGCCCTTCGAGGTCGACCCCACCCCGCTGGTCGACACCAGCGGAGCGGCGTACAGCCTCACCGAGGACACCGACAAGGACCTCACGCTGGTCTTCTTCGGCTACACCAACTGCCCCGACATCTGCGGCCAGGTGATGGCGACCCTCGCGGGCACGCTCGCCCGGCTCGACGACGAGCAGAAGGAACGCCTCGACGTGGTCTTCGTGACCACCGACCCGGCCCGCGACACCGGCGAGGTCGTCGAGGACTACGTCAGCGCCTTCGACGACAGCATCGTCGGCGTGACCGGTCCGCTCGACGACATCATCACGGTCGCGCGCAGCATGGCCGTCGCGGTCGACCAGGGCGAGAAGCTCCCGAGCGGCGGCTACGAGGTCACCCACGGGACCCGGGTCCTGGCCATCGACGCCGACGACGACTCCACCATGATGTGGGACCAGGACGTCTCCCAGGCCGAGCTGGCCGGAGACGTCACCCTGCTGCTCGACGAAGGATGAGTGCCACCATGCTGCCCCTGCCGTCCCCGATGGTGGTCCTGATGTCCATCCCCAGCCCGTCGCAGGGCGTGTGGCACCTCGGGCCCGTGCCGATCCGCGGCTACGCGCTGAGCATCATCCTCGGCATCGTCTTCGCGATCTGGCTCGGCGAGCGCCGCTGGGTTGCCCGCGGCGGCAAGGCCGGCGACGTGAGCGACCTCGCGATCTGGGCGATCCCGTTCGGCCTGGTCGGCGGTCGGCTCTACCACGTCATCACCGACTGGGAGCTCTACTTCGGTGAGGGCCGGAACCCGGTCACCGCGCTCTACGTCTGGCGGGGCGGTCTCGGCATCTGGGGCGCCATCGCGCTGGGCATCGTGGGCATCTGGATCGGGGCGCGGCTGCGCGGGATCAAGCTCCTGCCGCTGCTCGACGCGCTGGCCCCCGGCGTCCTGGTCGCCCAGGCGCTGGGGCGGTGGGGCAACTGGTTCAACCAGGAGCTCTACGGTCGTCCGACCGACCTGCCGTGGGGCCTGGAGATCGACGTGGCGAACCGCCCGTCGCAGTACCTCGACGTCGCGACCTTCCACCCGGCCTTCCTCTACGAGTGCCTGTGGAACCTCGGTGCCTTCGCGGTCCTGATCTGGCTCGACCGCCGCTACCGCCTCGGGCACGGCCGCGTCGCCGCGCTCTACGTCATGCTCTACACCGCCGGACGAGGATGGATCGAGAACCTGCGCATCGACGACGTGCAGATGAACGACGTCCTCGGCCTGCGGCTCAACGTGTGGACCTCGATCGTGCTGTTCGTCCTCGCGGCGATCTACTTCGCCGTCTCGGCCCGGCGCCACCCCGGGCGGGAGGAGGTCGTGCGCACCCGCGAGCCGGACCCCGATCCGTCCGAGGAGGACGCCTCCGAGCGCTCCACGTCCGGTCCCACGGCCTGAAACACCCTGCGCCTGCGTCATACGCCGGTGATAGGTTCCGTCCTGCTCGGGCCAACGTCGTCCCCAGCGGTAACGCCCACCCCCCAGCACGGCCGTGCCTCGCGCCCGGACTGCTGAGACGACGACGGGAGAACCAGTGTCTTCGACGCACGCGTTCCCGCCGAACTTCCCTCCGCCGCAGGGTCTCTACGACCCACGGCACGAGAAGGACGCCTGTGGTGTCGCCATGGTGGCGACCCTGACCGGTGAGGCCAGCCACGACATCGTGGCCAAGGCCCTCACCGCCCTGCGCAACCTCGACCACCGCGGTGCCGCCGGCGCCGAAGTCAACTCCGGCGACGGTGCCGGGATCCTGCTCCAGGTGCCCGACGCGTTCCTGCGCGACGTCACCGACTTCGAGCTGCCCCCGGCCAGGGCGTACGCCGTGGGCACCGCCTTCCTTCCCGGTGACGACGAGGCGGTCGCCGCCACCCGTCGCCGCATCGAGGAGATCGCCGACGAGGAGGGCCTCGCGGTCCTCGGTTGGCGCGAGGTCCCCGTCGTCGACTCCACCCTGGGCGCGACCGCGCGCAGCGTGATGCCGCGCTTCGTGCAGCTCTTCGTGGCCGGCAAGGGCGCCCGGGTGACGGGCATGGCGCTCGAGCGCCTGTCCTTCTGCCTGCGCAAGCGCGCCGAGTCCGAGACCGACGTCTACTTCCCGTCGCTGTCCTCGCGCACGCTCGCCTACAAGGGGATGCTCACCACCGACCAGCTCGACCGGGTCTTCCCCGACCTGACCGACGAGCGGGTCGCCTCGGCGATGGCCGTGGTGCACTCCCGCTTCTCCACCAACACCTTCCCGAGCTGGCCGCTGGCCCACCCCTTCCGCTTCATCGCCCACAACGGCGAGATCAACACGGTCATGGGCAACCGCAACTGGATGCGCGCCCGCGAGGCGCTCCTCGAGAGCGACCTGATCCCCGGCGACCTCGAGCGGCTCTTCCCCATCTGCACCCCCGGCGCCTCGGACTCGGCGTCGTTCGACGAGGTGCTCGAGCTGCTCCACCTCGCCGGCCGCTCGCTGCCGCACGCGGTGCTGATGATGATCCCCGAGGCCTGGGAGAACCACCGCGAGATGGAGGCCCAGCGCCGGGCGTTCTACGAGTTCCACTCGATGCTGATGGAGCCGTGGGACGGCCCCGCGTGCGTGGTGTTCACCGACGGCACGCAGGTCGGCGCCGTGCTCGACCGCAACGGCCTGCGCCCCTCGCGCTACTGGGTCACCGACGACGGCCTCGTCGTGCTCGCGTCCGAGGTCGGCGTGCTCGACCTCGACCCCGCCACGATCGTCCGCAAGGGCCGGCTCCAGCCCGGCAAGATGTTCCTCGTCGACACCGACGAGCACCGCATCATCGAGGACGAGGAGATCAAGGGCCAGCTCGCTGCCGAGCAGCCCTACGACGAGTGGCTGCACGCCGGCCTGATCCACCTCGACGACATCGACGACCTCGAGCACATCGTGCACACGCACGCCTCGGTCACCCGCCGCCAGCAGATCTTCGGCTACACCGAGGAGGAGCTGCGCGTCCTGCTGAGCCCGATGGCCAACACCGGTGGCGAGGCACTCGGCTCGATGGGCACCGACACGCCGATCGCTGCCCTCAGCGACAAGCCGCGCCTGCTCTTCGACTACTTCTCGCAGCTCTTCGCGCAGGTCACCAACCCGCCGCTCGACGCGATCCGCGAGGAGCTCGTCACGTCGCTGAGCGGGTCGATCGGGCCGGAGGCCAACCTGCTGGACCCGACGCCTGCGTCGTGCCGCCAGATCGTGCTGCCCTTCCCGGTCTTCTCCAACGACGACCTGGCCAAGATCCGCCACATCAACCGCAACGGCGACATGCCGGGCTTCCAGGTGCACATCGTGCGCGGTCTCTACGACGTCGCCGGGGGAGGGGAGGCACTCGCCGCCCGCCTCGACGAGCTGTGCGCCGAGGTCTCGGCCGCCATCGCCGACGGCGCGCGGATCATCGTGCTGTCGGACCGCCACTCCACCGCGGACCTCGCGCCGATCCCGTCGCTGCTGCTCACCGGCGCGGTCCACCACCACCTGGTGCGCGAGAAGACCCGCACCCAGGTCGGGCTGCTGGTCGAGGCCGGCGACGTCCGCGAGGTGCACCACGTGGCGCTCCTCGTCGGCTACGGCGCCGCGGCGGTCAACCCCTACCTCGCCATGGAGTCGGTCGAGGACCTCGCCCGCGAGGCCTACTACGTCAAGGTCGACCCCGAGAAGGCCGTCGCCAACCTCATCAAGGCGCTCGGCAAGGGCGTGCTCAAGGTGATGTCGAAGATGGGCGTCTCCACGGTCGCGTCCTACACCGGGGCGAAGATCTTCGAGGCCGTCGGCCTGTCGCAGGCCGTCATCGACCGCTACTTCACCGGTACGACGTCCAAGCTCGGCGGCATCGAGCTCGAGACGATCGCCGAGGAGGTCTCGCGCCGCCACGCGATGGCGTACCCCCGCGGCGGCATCGCGCCGGCGCACCGTGAGCTGAGCATCGGCGGCGAGTACCAGTGGCGTCGCGAGGGCGAGCCGCACCTGTTCGACCCCGAGACCGTCTTCCGGCTCCAGCACTCCACGCGCACCGGCAGCTACGACATCTTCAAGCAGTACACCGACCGGGTGAACGAGCAGTCGCAGCGCCTGATGACGCTGCGTGGCCTCTTCACCTTCAAGGACGGCGTCCGCGAGCCCATCGACATCGAGGAGGTGGAGCCGGTCTCGGAGATCGTGAAGCGCTTCTCCACCGGTGCGATGTCCTACGGCTCGATCAGCAAGGAGGCGCACGAGACCCTCGCGATCGCGATGAACCGGCTCGGTGGCAAGTCCAACACCGGTGAGGGCGGCGAGGACCCCGACCGGCTGTACGACCCCGAGCGCCGCTCGTCGATCAAGCAGGTCGCCTCGGGACGCTTCGGCGTGACGTCGGAGTACCTCACCAACGCCGACGACATCCAGATCAAGATGGCGCAGGGCGCCAAGCCCGGCGAGGGCGGTCAGCTGCCCGGCCACAAGGTCTACCCGTGGGTGGCCAAGACCCGGCACTCCACGCCGGGCGTGGGCCTGATCAGCCCGCCGCCGCACCACGACATCTACTCGATCGAGGACCTGGCGCAGCTGATCCACGACCTCAAGAACGCCAACCCGTCGGCACGGGTGCACGTCAAGCTCGTGTCCGAGGTCGGCATCGGCACGGTCGCCGCGGGTGTCTCCAAGGCGCACGCCGACGTCGTCCTGGTCTCCGGCCACGACGGAGGCACCGGCGCGTCGCCGCTCACCTCGCTCAAGCACGCGGGCGGTCCGTGGGAGCTGGGCCTCGCCGAGACCCAGCAGACGTTGCTGCTCAACGGGCTGCGCGACCGGATCGTGGTGCAGGCCGACGGCCAGCTCAAGACCGGGCGCGACGTCATGATCGCCGCGCTGCTCGGTGCCGAGGAGTTCGGCTTCGCCACCGCGCCGCTGGTCGTCAGCGGCTGCATCATGATGCGCGTGTGCCACCTCGACACCTGTCCGGTGGGCGTGGCGACGCAGAACCCGGTCCTGCGCGAGCGCTTCAGCGGCCAGGCCGACTACGTCGTGAACTTCTTCGAGTTCATCGCCCAGGAGGTCCGCGAGCTGCTCGCCGAGCTCGGCTTCCGCACCCTCGACGAGGCCGTCGGCCAGGTCGGCACGCTCGACGTCGGCCGCGCGGTCGACCACTGGAAGGCCGCTGGGCTCGACCTGACGCCGATCCTCCACCAGGCCTCGCGCCACGGGGAGTTCGGCCAGTTCGAGGACCAGGACCTGCGCCACACGCGCAGCCAGGACCACGGCCTCGACAAGGCGCTCGACAACGAGCTGATCGCCATTGCCGCACCGGCCCTGGAGTCCGGTGAGCCGGTGCGCGCGCAGGTCGCGATCCGCAACGTCAACCGCACCGTCGGCACGATGCTCGGCCACGAGGTCACCAAGCGCTACCGCGGTGAGGGCCTGCCCGAGGGCACGATCGACATCACCCTCACCGGCTCGGCCGGACAGTCCTTCGGTGCGTTCGTGCCGCGGGGCGTGACGCTGCGGCTCGAGGGCGACGCCAACGACTACGTCGGCAAGGGGCTCTCGGGTGGGCGCATCGTCGTACGCCCCGACCGGTCCGCGTCCTTCGAGGCCGGCGAGCAGATCATCGCCGGCAACACGATCGGCTACGGCGCCACGTCGGGCCAGATCTTCCTCAGCGGTCGGGCGGGCGAGCGGTTCTGCGTCCGCAACTCCGGTGCCAGCGCGGTCGTCGAGGGCGTGGGCGACCACGCCTGCGAGTACATGACCGGTGGTGTCGTCGTGGTCCTCGGCCCGACGGGGCGCAACATCGCGGCCGGCATGTCCGGTGGCTACGCCTTCGTCCTCGACCTCGACGAGGCCCGGGTCAACCCCGAGCTGGTCGACCTCTCGCCGGTCACCGGCAAGGCGGTCGAGGAGCTGAAGGGTCTGGTCGAGCAGCACGCGGAGGAGACCGGCTCCGCCGTCGCCACCGCGCTGCTGGCCGACTGGGACGCGTCGCTGGCGCGCTTCACCGAGATCATGCCGCGCGACTTCAAGCGCGTCCTCGACGCGCGCGAGGAGGCACTGGCCGACGGCCTCGACGAGGACCAGGCCAATGCGCGCATCATGGAGGTGCTCCATGGCTGAGCGTCCCCACCACGACAGGTCCGAGCGGAAGAAGGTGACGCACGATGGCTGATCCCAAGGGTTTCCTCAAGCACGGCCGCGAGGTCGCCTCGCGTCGTGAGGTGGCCGAGCGCGTGCACGACTGGAACGAGGTCTACCCCGACGGGGTCGGCCGCGCGCTCCTGCCGATCATCACCACCCAGGCCGGGCGCTGCATGGACTGCGGCATCCCGTTCTGCCACCAGGGCTGCCCGCTGGGCAACATCATCCCGGAGTGGAACGACCTGGTCTGGCGCGACGACTGGGACGGCGCGATGGACCGCCTCCACGCGACGAACAACTTCCCGGAGTTCACCGGGCGGCTGTGCCCCGCGCCGTGCGAGACCGCCTGCGTCCTGGGGATCAACCAGGACCCGGTGACGATCAAGAACGTCGAGGTCTCGATCATCGACCGCGCCTGGGGCTCGGGCTACGTCCGCCCCCAGCCGCCGGAGTGGCTCTCGGGCAAGACCGTCGCCGTGATCGGCTCCGGCCCGGCCGGCCTCGCCGCCGCCCAGCAGCTCACCCGCGCCGGTCACACGGTCGCGGTCTACGAGCGCGCCGACAAGATCGGTGGGCTGCTGCGCTACGGCATCCCCGAGTTCAAGATGGAGAAGAAGCACCTCGACCGGCGCCTGGACCAGATGCGCCGCGAGGGCACCGTCTTCCGTGCCGGGGTCGACGTCGGTGGCGACCTCACCGGCCCGCAGCTGCTGGCCCGCTACGACGCGGTGGTGCTCGCCATGGGCGCGACCGACGCGCGGGACCTGCCGACGACCGGGCGCGACCTCGGCGGCATCCACCAGGCGATGGAGTTCCTGCCCCAGGCCAACCGCGTCGCGCTGGGGGAGGCCCCGACGCTCGACGGCTCGGAGCAGATCCTGGCCACCGACAAGGACGTCGTCATCATCGGCGGCGGCGACACCGGCGCCGACTGCCTCGGCACCTCGATCCGCCAGGGCGCGCGCTCGATCACGCAGCTGGAGATCATGCCGCGACCCGGCGAGGACCGGCCCACCGGCCAGCCGTGGCCGACGTACCCCATGACCTTCAAGGTGTCCTCCGCCCACGAGGAGGGTGGCGAGCGGGTCTACGCCGTCTCCACCCAGGAGTTCGTCGGCGATGCGGACGGCAACGTCGCCGGACTGCGCCTGGTCGAGGTCGACGCGAAGTTCCAGCCGGTCGAGGGCACCGAGCGCGAGATCCCGGCGCAGCTGGTGCTGCTCGCGATGGGCTTCGTCGGTCCCGAGAAGGCCGGTCTGGTCGAGCAGCTCGAGGTGGACCTCGACGAGCGCGGCAACGTCCGCCGCGACGAGTCGTACGCCTCCTCGGTCCCCGGCGTCTTCGTCGCCGGCGACGTGGGGCGCGGCCAGTCGCTGATCGTGTGGGCCATCGCCGAGGGCCGCAGTGCCGCTGCGTCGGTCGATGCCTACCTCACCGGCTCCACGACGCTGCCCGCGCCGATCAAGCCGCACGAGCGCCCGCTGGTCGTCTGACGCGCGGCCCGCCTCGGCCAGCTCATGTAACGCCGGGTTGGTGCTTGTTCTACCCATGCTCTGCAGGGGTGCCTACAAGTACCAACCCGGCGTTACATCTGATTTCACGCGCGGGACCCTTTGGATCGTTAAAAGGTCCGCTAGGCTGGCGTACGTGCGTAGAGCCAAGATCGTCTGCACCCTCGGTCCCGCGGTGAACACCCCCGAAGGGATCCGAGCCCTCGTCGACGCCGGGATGGACGTCGCCCGGCTCAACATGAGCCACGGCGCGTACGCCGACCACGAGGCGGTCTACCGCCTGGTGCGTCAGGCGTCCGACGACACCGGCCACGCGATCGGCGTCTTCGCCGACCTGCAGGGGCCGAAGATCCGTCTGGAGACCTTCGGCGACGGCCCGGTGAAGCTCAAGAAGGGCGCCACGTTCACCATCACCACGCGGGACGTCGTGGGTGACGTGGACCAGTGCGGCACGACCTACAAGGGCCTGCCCGGCGACGTGAAGCCGGGCGACCCGCTGCTCATCGACGACGGCAAGGTGCGCCTCAAGGTCCTGTCCGTCGACGACACCGATGTGGTCACCGAGGTGATGGTGGCGGGCAAGGTCTCCAACAACAAGGGGATCAACCTGCCGGGCGTGGCCGTCTCCGTGCCGGCACTGTCGGAGAAGGACACCGAGGACCTGCGCTGGGCGCTGCACCTCGGCGTCGACTTCATCGCCCTGAGCTTCGTGCGGTCCGGCGAGGACGCCGCCGACGTGCGCAAGGTGATGGAGGAGGAGGACATCTTCGTCCCGATCATCGCCAAGATCGAGAAGCCGCAGGCGCTGGAGAACATCGACGCCATCATCGACGCGTTCGACGGCATCATGGTCGCGCGTGGCGACCTGGGCGTGGAGTGCCCGCTCGAGGACGTGCCGGTCCACCAGAAGCTGCTGGTCGACAAGGCGCGCGCGAACGCCAAGCCGGCCATCGTCGCCACCCAGATGCTCGAGTCGATGATCTCCGCCCCGGCGCCGACGCGCGCCGAGGCCTCCGACGTCGCCAATGCCGTCCTCGACGGCGCCGACGCCGTGATGCTCTCCGGTGAGACGTCGGTGGGGGAGTACCCCATCGAGGCGGTCAGCACGATGGCGCGCATCATCGCCTCCACCGAGAACCACGGCCTCTCCCACATGGCCGAGGTGACCTGGTCGCCGCGCACCCGCGGCGGCGTGATTGCCAAGGCCGCAGCCGAGGTCGCCGAGAGCATCGGAGCCAAGTACGTCGTCGCGTTCACCGCGAGCGGTGACTCCGCCCGGCGCCTGGCCCGCTACCGCGGCCACATCCCGGTGCTGGCCTTCACCACCACCGACCGCGTGCGCTCCCAGCTCTCGCTGACGTGGGGGATCGAGACGTTCAAGACCGGCGAGGTCGAGCACACCGACGAGATGGTCCGCCAGGTCGACGAGGCGCTCCTCGACATCGGCCGGGTCAAGGAGGGCGAGCTCGTGGTCCTCATCGCCGGCAGCCCGCCCGGGATCCCCGGGTCGACCAACGCGATGCGCATCCACCGGATGGGTGACGCGATCAACGAGGTGGCCCCGGCCTACCGCCGGCGCTGAGTCACGCCCTCGGCGCCTCGGGCGGTGGGCGGCACCTCGTCGGTGGCCAAGCCCCGGACGCCTGGTCCGAGGCTGACCGACCGCCTGGCTGTGCCCCGGGTGAGATTCGAACTCACACTGGATGGTGTTTGAGACCACTCTCTCTGCCGTTGGAGTACCGGGGCTGAATCGGCGTCGAAACCCTAGCCGACTAGCCTTGCGGCCGTGACGCAGCCCGCTGACTCCCGCCCCCCGTCCGACGACGTACGCCGTGTGGTGATCGCCGAGGACGAGGCCCTGATCCGCATGGACCTCGCCGAGATGCTGGGCGAGGAGGGCTACGAGGTCGTCGGTCAGGCCGGCGACGGTCAGAGGGCCATCGAGCTGGCTCGCGAGCTGCGTCCCGACCTCGTGATCCTCGACGTCAAGATGCCCGTGCTCGACGGCATCGCGGCAGCGGAGGTCATCGCGAGCGAGCGCATCGCCCCCGTCGTGATCCTCACCGCCTTCTCCCAGCGCGACCTGGTGGCGCGGGCACGCGACGCCGGGGCGATGGCGTACCTGGTCAAGCCGTTCCAGCGCGGGGACCTCGTGCCCGCCATCGAGATGGCTGTGAGTCGCTACGCCGAGATCAGCGTGCTGGAGCAGGAGGTCTCCGACCTCCAGGAGTCGCTCGCCACACGCAAGTCGGTCGACCGCGCCAAGGGGGTGCTCCAGGAGAAGCTCGGCCTCAGCGAGCCCGATGCCTTCCGCTGGATCCAGAAGACCGCCATGGACCTGCGCCTGTCGATGAAGCAGGTGGCCGACGGAGTGGTGGAGCACGGCCCGCAGACCGGCCCCGGCTCTTCCTGAGCCCACGCCGGTGGTGGTCGGGCCCGAGAGAGACTGAACTGTTACCAAGCGTGTCCGCCACTTGTGTCGTGGGAGACGCCGGGGTGGCTATGCTCCGGTCCGACGAGTGTCACTGGACACTCGCTTGACGGGAGTAGAGCGTTGCGACTGCGACTGTTGGCCTGGTTCGCCGCTGGATTGGCCTTCCTGATGATGGTGCTGTCTCCGCTGGCTGCACTGGCGGACGACACGACCGAGCCCGCGGAGCCCTCGTCCACGACGACCGCGACCGAGGAGCCTGACGACCAGGCCGGCGACGGCGAGACCGTCGAGCCGCCGGACGGCCCCTACATCACCGTGGTCCTCCAGGACTCCGCCAACGACGACGCGCCCATCGTCGGCGTCACGCTGACGGTGACGGCCGAGGACGGCACCGAGGTGGGCTCGGCGGTGACCAACGACGAGGGTCGGGTCATCATCGAGACCCCGGAGCGCGGGGCCTACGAGGTCGAGCTCGACCAGGACACCCTGCCCGACGGGACCGAGCTCAGCGATCCGGACGACGCGTCCATCACGATCCAGGTGCGGTTCGACGGCCCGAACCCCGGACTCTTCCCCATCGGCGTCGAGGAGGTCGTCGCGGTCCCCTTCGCCGATCGCCTGGTCACCGCCCTCACGTCGGGCGTCAAGTTCGGCCTGATCGTGGCGCTGGCCGCCCTCGGCCTGTCCCTGATCTTCGGCACCACGGGTCTCACCAACTTCGCGCACGGCGAGCTGATCACCTTCGGAGCGGTGATGACCTACGTCGCCAACCGCGGTTTCGGCCTGCCGGTGATCCTCTCCGGCGTGCTGGCCGTCGTGGTGTCGGCGCTGTTCGGGTGGGTGCAGGAACGCGGACTGTGGCGACCTCTGCGCAGACGTGGGACCGGTCTGATCGCGATGATGATCGTCTCGATCGGGCTCGGGCTCCTGCTCCGCAACTCCTTCCAGTACTCCATCGGGAGCGCGCGGCAGTCGTTGAGCCAGTACGTCAGCCAGGGACGCCGTGACTACGGCTTCATCAGCCTGGCCGACAAGGAGCTGGCGATCATCGGCATCGCCCTCGTCACCATCACCATCTCCTGCGTGTTGCTGATGAAGACCCGCCTCGGCAAGGCCATGCGCGCCGTCTCGGACAACCCGGCACTGTCGGCGTCGTCCGGCATGAAGGTCGACAGCGTCATCGGCGCCGTCTGGATCCTCGGCACGGCGCTCACCGGACTCGCCGGCGTGCTGCTCGCCATCAACAGCCAGGTCAACTTCCTCATGGGGTTCAAGCTGCTCCTGCTGGTCTTCGCCGCGGTCACGCTCGGTGGCCTCGGCACCATCTGGGGAGCCCTCTTCGGGTCGATGATCATCGGGATCATGGTGGAGGTCGGTCCGCTCTTCGGCGTGCCGTCGTCGATCAAGGAGGTCGGTGCCCTCGTCGTGCTGATCCTGGTCCTGCTGATTCGGCCACAGGGCATCCTCGGACGTCGCGAGCGGATCGGGTGAGGCAGATGAGCGACCACCGACCACACGTCCTGTCGACTCCCCGCGAACGGAGCACCCGCCCATGAGCGCCACGACCCACGAGCCGACCACCGCGCCGGCGCTGCGCCCCAAGCGGACCCACCCCGCGGCGATCGCGTCCGCGGTCCTCGGTGTGGCCGGACTGACGCTCACCGCGGGCATCGCCTCGCCGTTCGCCCTCTGGAAGGGCAAGCAGGCGATCACGGCGATCGAGGCAGACCCGGACGACTACGAGGGGCGCGGCCTCGCGAACCTCGGTCGGGTGCTCGGGCTCCTCGGCACCGTCCTGCTCGTCACGTGGCTGGTCCTGGGACTGTTCACCAACGTGCTCCCGGTCGACATCGGCCAGGTCTTCAAGACGGCGCTGAACCAGGCCCTCGGGCCCAACGCGATCGTCTTCGCGCTCGCCGCGATCGGCCTCAACGTCCACTTCGGCTACACCGGGCTGCTCAACTTCGGTCAGGCCGGCTTCATGGCGGTCGGGGCCTACGGGCTCGCGGTGAGCGTCGTGACGTTCGACATCGGGTTCTGGCCCGCGGTGGGGATCTCGCTGCTCGCCCCGGTCCTGCTCGCGATCCTCCTCGGAGTGCCGACGCTGCGACTCCGGGCCGACTACCTGGCCATCGCGACCATCGCCACGGCCGAGATCCTGCGCCTCACCTTCGGCTCGGTCGAGATGTCGGACACGCTCGGCGGGTCCAACGGGCTCACCGGCTACGCCGGCACGTTCCAGGAGCTCAACCCCTTCGAGTCGCGCCTCGACCTCGGCTTCGTGGCGTTCAGCGCCCGCGACACCTGGTCGGTGCTCGTGGGATGGAGCATGGTCGCGATCTGCCTCCTCATCGTCTGGGCGCTGATGCGCAGCCCGTGGGGCCGCGTGCTGCGGTCGATCCGCGAGGACGAGGACGCCGTACGCTCGCTCGGCAAGAACGTCTTCGCCTACAAGATGCAGGCGCTCGTCCTCGGCGGAGTGTTCGGTGGCCTCGCCGGCCTGTTCCTCGCCCTCAAGCAGGCATCGGTCGTCCCGACCGACTACTCGACCAACGTGACGTTCTTCGCCTACACCGCCCTGCTGATCGGCGGTGCGGCACGGGTCCTGGGACCGGTCGTCGGGGCGATGATCTTCTGGTTCCTGATCTCCGGTCTCGGTTCCTTCCTCGGCCAGGCCACCTCCGGCATCGACCCGCTCGTGCCGACGTGGATCATGGACAACACCCAGTCCAGCCTCGTGCGCTTCATCGCCACCGGGCTCGGCCTCATGCTGCTGATGATCTTCCGACCACAGGGGATCTTCGGCGACCGAAGGGAAATCGCGATCGATGAGCGCTGACACCGAACCGGCCCGACCCTCCGCCGCCGCGCCGCGTCCTGACCTGAGCGGTCTCGAGCCCCGTCCGGGCGTGCCGAAGCCCGACCCCATCGTCAAGGGCGACGGCATCCGCCGCACCTTCGGTGGCCTGGCGGCCGTCGACGTGGAGCACATCGAGATCCAGCGTGGCGTGATCACCGCCCTGATCGGGCCCAACGGCGCGGGCAAGACGACGCTGTTCAACCTGCTGACCGGCTTCGACATGCCCGACTCGGGCGAGTGGAGCTTCAACGGCACGTCGCTGCAGCGGGTCGCCCCCTACAAGGTCGCCCGGCTGGGCATGGTCCGCACCTTCCAGCTGACCAAGGTGCTCGCCAAGCTCACCGTGATCGAGAACATGCGCCTGGGAGCCACCGGCCAGAGGGGCGAGAAGTTCTGGTCGGCCGCACTGCCGTTCCTCTGGCGCAGCCAGGAGGAGTCCAACACCCGACGCGCCGACGACCTGCTGGCGCGCTTCAAGCTCGACGCCAAGCGCGAGGACTTCGCCGGGTCGCTCTCCGGTGGGCAGCGCAAGCTGCTCGAGATGGCGCGCGCCCTGATGGTCGACCCCGAGCTCATCATGCTGGACGAGCCGATGGCCGGGGTGAACCCGGCTCTGAAGCAGTCCCTGCTCGGCCACGTGAAGTCCCTGCGCGACGAGGGCCGCACGGTGCTCTTCGTCGAGCACGACATGGACATGGTCCGCGACATCTCGGACTGGGTCATCGTGATGGCCCAGGGCCAGATCGTGGCCGAGGGCACGCCGTCCGAGGTGATGAGCAACCCGGCCGTGATCGACGCCTACCTCGGCGCCCACCACGACACGGACCTCACCGAGCTCGACGAGCACGAGCTGGAGTCGGAGGCCGAGGCCGAGCTGAACCACGAGACCTCGACGACGGCAGACGAGCACAGGAAGGACGCGCCATGAACGAGGCCGACAACACCACCAAGGAGCGCGAGGCCCACCTTGCCGCTGCAGGTGAGGCCGTCCTGCGTGCCGACGCCCTGCGCGGCGGCTACCTCCCGGGGGTCGACATCCTCAACGGCGCCGACCTCTACTGCAACAAGGGCGAGCTCGTCGGGATCATCGGTCCCAACGGCGCCGGCAAGTCCACCCTGCTCAAGGCGCTGTTCGGACTGGTCAAGGTGCGCACCGGGTCGGTCACCCTCGAGGGTCGCGACATCACCAACATGCGCGCCGACCAGCTGGTGACGGCCGGCATCGGCTTCGTCCCGCAGTCGAACAACGTGTTCCCCAGCCTGACCATCGAGGAGAACCTCGAGATGGGCTGCTACCAGGCTCCCAAGAAGTTCTCCGAGCGCTTCGACTTCGTCACCGACATCTTCCCGAGACTGGGAGACCGCCGCAAGCAGCGGGCGGGCTCCCTGTCCGGTGGTGAGCGTCAGATGGTCGCGATGGGACGCGCGCTGATGATGGCGCCGTCGGTGCTCCTCCTCGACGAGCCCTCGGCGGGTCTCTCACCTGTCCTCCAGGACGAGGTCTTCGTGCAGACGCGCAACATCAACCGGGCCGGGGTCTCGGTGATCATGGTCGAGCAGAACGCCCGCCGCTGCCTCCAGATCTGCGACCGCGGCTACGTCCTCGACCACGGGCGCAACGCCTACACCGGCACGGGCAGGTCGCTGGGCAGCGACCCCAAGGTCATCCAGCTCTACCTCGGCACGCTGGGCGCCGCGGCGAGCTAGACCACCAGCGACGTACGACGCAGCACGGCCCGGGATCCTCGATCCCGGGCCGTGCGTCGTTCCGGCTGTCGATGGCCATGAAATGACCTCCGGCCCGAGACCGTGAGGTCTCGGGCCGGAGGCGTTGCTCAGGTGCGGTCAGACGAGATCAGATCTGGCCCTCGATGTACTCGACCGGAGCGATCTGGTTCTTCGCGTCGTACTCGTAGATGCCGATCGAGGCAGCCGTCGGGCTGCCCGTCTCACCGAGCTCGATGGGGCCGGAGGCACCGTCGAAGTCGATGTCCTCACCAGCCTCGAGGAGCTCGACACAGGCGGCGAAGTCGGTGCACTTCTCGCCACCCTCGGTGACGCCCGGGATCTCGAGCGCCAGGGCCTCGGCGTTGTCGCTCTCGGCCGCGACGGCCGCGAGCGCGGAGACGATGACCGCGTCGTAGGACTCAGCCGCGTAGGCGAACGAGTCGAGCTCGGGGTCGATCTCCAGCAGGCGGTCCTGGAACTCGCCACCGCTGTCGGCACCGGGGATGGTGCCCTTGGTGCCCTCGAGCGTGCCCCGCGGAAGCGGCGTGGACCCGGCCGGGCTGTAGTCAGCGGTGTTGCCGTCGACGAAGTAGGTGTCGATGTCCTGCGGACCGGCACCGGCGGTGATCAGCTGCGGGATGATCGTCGCGGTCTCCTCGAAGCCGATCAGCACGAGCGCGTCGCCACCAGCGGCGGCGATCTCGTCGACCTGGGAGTCGAACGACTGGGCGTTCTCGCCGTAGAAGACCGTCGCGGCCACCGAGCTGCCGGCGCCCTCGAGGTTCTGGGTGATCTGGTCCACGAGCGTCTCGCCGTAGGCGTCCTGTCGCGACAGGATGGCGACGTTCGACTTGCCGTCCTGGATGAGCAGGTTGGCCATGACCGCACCCTGGAGGATGTCGGACGGGGCCGTGCGGAAGTAGAGGTCCGGCTCGGCGTAGTCGCCCTCGTCGAAGGCGGTCGAGGTGTTGGCCGGCGAGAACATCACGCGACCGGCCGACTGGATGGCGTCGATGACGGTGAGCGAGACACCCGACGAGGCGGCGCCGACGATGACGTCGGACCCCTCGGCGATCAGCTGGTCGGTCTCGGCCGGCGCGATGCCGGAGTCGGCGTCACCGGAGTCGCCGCGCACGTGCACGACGTCCTGGCCGAGAACGCCACCGGCCTCGTTGATCTCCTGGACGGCGAGGTCGACACCCGCGAACTCGGGCGGGCCGAGGAAGGCGAGGCTGCCGGTCTCGGGGAGCAGCGACCCGAAGGTCAGCGTGCCGTCCCCCTCGGGTGCAGCGGACTCGGTCTCCGAGCTCTCGCCGCCAGCGTCGGGGGTGTCGGTGTCGTCGCCGTCGGATCCGCACGCGGCGAAAACGAACAGGCTGGCGACGGCCGCGGCCGCGACGCGGGTACGTCGGTTGGTGGTGCGCTTCATGCGTCCTCCGGTTCTTGCCGGCTCCGGTCGGAGCCATGGGGCTTTGACGGAACGGTAGTGCGGACGCCTCTCATGGGCGAGCATGTTGGCGCAACTCCGCGGTTCGTAGCCGTTTCGTTACCTCTGGGAGAACTTCTTCCCTGTCGTGCGCGAGGCCGCGAACGACGGGGCGGGCGTCCGGGGCGGGACCGACCTCCGCGTAGCGTGAGCGGGAGCCCGGACGATAAGGTCGCTCGGGTGTGGCGCCGGGACAGGCCGGTGGGGGGCCGCACAGGACGTGCTCGAGGAAGTGGTGGGTCGATGAGTCGGACGCCGGTGACCGTGCGCAAGGCACAGCCCTCTGACGTGGCGTCCCTGCGTGAGCTGTGGGGCGACATCCTGCGCAAGGGTGGTCTGGACGAGCAGCTGGCCGACGTGTCGCGCGTCGTGGCATCGGCCGAGGCCTGCGAGACCCAGTGCGTGGCCGTGGCCGAGATCGACGGCGAGGTCGCCGGTGCGGTCTACCTCGAGGCGACGACGTTCACCCCGCTCAACCTCGAGCCGGCCGTCCTCGCGGTGTCCCCGCACGTCTTCCCGCGCTTCCGACGCAAGGGCGTGGGCAGTGCCCTGATGGAGGCGGCCTGCCGCTTCGCCGAGCAGCACGGCATCGCCCACATCCAGACCGCCGCCGCAGCCGAGGCGCGGGACGCCAACCGGTTCATGGCGCGGCTGTCCTTCGCCCCCCAGGCGATGCTCCGTGCGGCCACCACCAGCGCCGTACGGTCGCGGCTCCCGCAGTCGCGCCAGGTCACCCACGCCGCCACGAGCAAGCAGCGGATCGACCGGGTGCTGGCCGCCCGCCGCATCAGGCGCGAGCGCGTCCCGGGCTGAGCCCGGACCCGTCTCAGCGCGGGGGAGCCGGCACCAGCGCGCAGGTGATGCGCGAGGTGCACACGCGCTTGCCGCGCTCGTCGGTGATGACGATCTCGTAGGACGTCGACGAGCGTCCCAGGTGCACCGCGGTCGCGACGCCCGTGACCGTCCCCGAGGTGGCGGCGCGGTGGTGGGTGGCGTTGATGTCGACGCCGACCGCGATCTTCTCCGGGTAGGCGTGGATCGCCGACCCGATCGACCCGAGCGTCTCGGCGAGCACGACGGACGCGCCGCCGTGCAGCAGGCCGAAGGGCTGGGTGTTGCCCTCGACCGGCATCGTCGCCACGACGCGCTCGGCGGACACCTCGACGAGCTCGACGCCCATCTTGTCGTTCAGCCGACCGTTGCCGTCGGGCATGAAGGCGATCAGCTCCTCGACGCTCAGGCCGGCCAGGGTCTCGGGTGCACTCATGCACCCATTGTGCCGAGGGCACCGGCCGTTCCCGGGGGTGGGGCTGTCAGCGGCGGCGGCTAGAGTCGGCGGGTGCCTGGAACGAGTGAGCAGTCCCGTCCCCGCCTCCTCCTGCTCGACGGCCACTCGCTGGCCTACCGTGCGTTCTTCGCGCTGCCGGTGGAGAACTTCGCGACCGCCACCGGGCAGCACACCAACGCCGTCTACGGCTTCACCTCGATGCTGGTCAACGTGCTCCGTGACGAGGTGCCCACGCACGTCGCGGTGGCCTTCGACCGCTCGCGCCAGACGTTCCGGCTCGAGCAGTACAGCGAGTACAAGGCCAAGCGCAACAAGACGCCCGACGAGTTCAGCAGCCAGCTGCCGCTGATCCGACGGGTGCTCGACGCGCTCTCGATCACCCACCTCGACCTCGAGGGCTACGAGGCCGACGACATCATCGCCACCCTCGTGACCGAGGCGCTCGCCGAGGGCATGGAGGTGCTCATCCTCACCGGTGACCGCGACTCCATCCAGCTCGTCACCGAGTCCTCCACCGTGCTCTACCCGATGCGTGGCGTGAGCGACCTGGCCCGGCTCACCCCGGCCTACGTCGAGGAGAAGTACGGCGTCCCGCCCCACCGCTACCCCGAGCTCGCGGCCATCGTCGGTGAGACCTCCGACAACCTCCCCGGCGTCCCGGGCGTCGGCCAGGGCTATGCCGCGAAGTGGATCAACCAGTTCGACGGCCTCGACAACGTCATCGCCCGCGCCGACGAGGTGACGGGCAAGAAGGGTGAGGCGCTGCGAGCCCACCTCGGCGACGTGATCCGCAACCGCCAGCTCAACGCGCTGGTGCGCGACCTGAGCCTGCCGGTGCGCCCCGGCGAGCTCGTACGCCGTCCCTGGGACCGCACCGGAGGGCTCGAGCTCCTCGACGAGCTGGAGTTCCGCGGTGAGCTGCGCACCCGCCTGCTCGACACCATCGACCCCGAGCCCGACGACGCCACCCAGGCCGAGGCCGGCTTCGAGCTCGACGGCCGTCGTCTCGGCGCCGGTGAGGCCGCCGCGTGGCTGGACGAGCACGCGCCGGCGGGGGAGCGCGTCGGGGTCTCGGTGCACGGCACCTGGCGCGCCGGCACCGGTGAGGTGCTCTCGGTCGCCGTGGCCACGAGCGAGGGCGACGCCGCCTGGATCGACGTGGCCGACATCGGGCCCGAGGACGACGCGGCCGTGGCGGCATGGCTCGCCGACCCGTCGCGACCCAAGGCGCTCCACGACGCCAACGGCCCGAGCCTGGCCCTGGCTGCCCGCGGGTGGACCCTCGCAGGGCTGGACGTCGACACCGCGCTCGCGGCCTACCTCGTCCAGCCGGACCAGCGTTCCTACGACCTGGCCGACCTGACCCTGCGCTACCTCAAGCGCGAGCTGCGCCAGGACGCCGTCGACGCCGACCAGCTCAGCTTCGACGCGATGGACGACACCACGGCGAGCGACACCGCCATGCTCACCGCGCGTGCCGTCCTCGACCTCGCCGACGCCCTCGACGGCGCCGTGGAGGAGCACGGTGGCACCCGCCTCCTCAGCGACGTGGAGCTGCCGCTGATCGGCACCCTCGTGCGGATGGAGCAGGTCGGCATCGCCGTCGACACCGACTACCTCGAGGGGCTCGAGTCGGAGTTCGGCGAGCAGGTGCGGGCCGCGGCGACCGACGCCTACGACGTCATCGGCAAGGAGATCAACCTCGGGTCGCCCAAGCAGCTGCAGGTGGTCCTCTTCGACGAGCTCGACATGCCGAAGACCAAGCGGACCAAGACCGGCTGGACGACCGACGCCGACGCCCTGCAGCAGCTGTTCGAGAAGACCGAGCACCCGTTCCTGCAGCACCTGCTGCGGCACCGCGACGTGATCCGGCTGCGCCAGACCGTCGAGGGGCTGCTCAAGACCGTGGCCTCCGACGGGCGCATCCACACCACCTACAACCAGATCATCGCGGCCACCGGACGCCTCTCCAGCACCGACCCGAACCTCCAGAACATCCCGATCCGCACCGAGGCGGGTCGTCGGATCCGTGAGGGCTTCGTGGTCGGCGAGGGCTTCGAGTCCCTGATGACGGCCGACTACAGCCAGGTCGAGATGCGCATCATGGCCCATCTCTCCGAGGACGAGCTGCTCATCGAGGCCTTCCGCTCGGGGCAGGACTTCCACTCGATCACCGCCGCACGCGTCTTCGACGTCGACGCGGCTGCGGTGAGCGTCGAGCAGCGCGCCAAGATCAAGGCGATGAACTACGGCCTGGCCTACGGGCTGTCCGCGTTCGGGCTCTCCCAGCAGCTGCGGATCGACACCTCCGAGGCGCGCGGGCTGATGGACGAGTACTTCGAGACGTTCGGCGGGGTGCGCGACTACCTCGGTGGCATCGTCGACGAGGCGCGACGGTCCGGATTCACCGAGACCATCCTGGGTCGCCGTCGCTACCTCCCCGACCTCACCAGCGACAACCGCCAGCGTCGCGAGACGGCCGAGCGGATGGCGCTCAACGCGCCGATCCAGGGCTCGGCCGCCGACCTCGTGAAGGTCGCGATGCTCGGGGTCGAGAAGGCACTGGCCGAGCAGAGCCTGCGCTCGCGCATGCTGCTCCAGGTGCACGACGAGCTCGTCTTCGAGGTCGCACCGGGGGAGGCCGACGACCTCGCCGCGCTCGTACGTGCCGAGATGGGCGGGGCGGCCGACCTCGCCGTCCCGCTCGACGTGTCGATCGGCACCGGGCGCAGCTGGCACGACGCCGCGCACTGATGGACACAGGGCCGCGGGTCACCTCGTGCGACACCGATGAGAGCCTCGTGGCCGCTGCCGGCCTGTTCAACCGCTACCGGCACCACTACGGCGAGTCGGACGGCGACGCGCGCGCCGAGGGGTGGCTCACGGAGATGGTCCGCTCACGCCAGCTGGCGGTCTGGACGGCGTCCTTGACCTCGGAGCTCGACGGCCTTCCTGTCGGTCTGGCGACGTCGCACGAGATGCCCGCGTCGCTCGTCCTGGGGCGGTCCTGGCAGGTCCGTGACCTCTACGTGCTCCCCGAGGCCCGTCGCGGTGGGGTGGCGGCCGCCCTGCTGGGGGCCGTCCGGGACGCCGCGCTCGCTGCGGGCGCGACCCGGCTGTCCCTCGTGACCGAGCCGGACAACGCAGCCGCGCTCGGACTGTACCGCGGGCTCGGGTTCCGACCGGTGGAAGGCCCGACGCCGCTCAGCCTGGACCTCGTGCCCCGGACCGCGACGTAGGGACAGCCTCTCAGCCCGACGCGTTGCTGGCAGCGGGTGCGGCCCTGCTCGCGAGCCGGAGGCTGGCCAACGTCAGCACGGCCAGCAGGACGGCGTCGACGGCCACCACCACGGTGACCAGGCCGGCGACCGACTCGACCCGCAGGCCGAGGACCACCAGCACGACCAGGGCAGCCCAGACCAGGATGACCGACCTCCGCGCCTGCCTCGCGAGGACCGCGTACACCTGCAGCTGGAGCATGGCCAGGACGGTGCCGAGCGCGGCGAAGACCCACAGCAGGTCCTCCACCTCGCCGAAGTCGGCACCGCCGACGAAGAACATCGCGACGGGGGACAGCACCTTGGCCGCCACCACGACGAACAGTCCCAGCACCCCGACGGCAAGCAGGCTGCGGACGAGCGCGCGGTGTCGGCGTTCCGGCGTGGCCATGTCGGGGAACGCGATCACCACGACGAACTGCGGAAGGAACAGCATCACCTTGGCCATGATCAGGCCGGCGGCGTAGAGACCGGTGTCGTGCCCGCTGAGCACCTGCCTCGCGATGATGATGTCCGCGCTGGTGAGGGCGAAGTAGGCGACCAGCACCTGGGCGTTGTGCGCGCTCTCGACGAGCATCGCGCGAGCCGAGTGCGCAGGAGCGATCTCCTGGGGCGTACGCCGGTGGCGCAGCACCCACCAGCCCACGAGGACAGGGAAGCAGAAGCCGATGGCGACGCCGAGGATGGCGCCGGTCGCGCTCGGCTGCCACAGGATGATCGAGGTGCCGATCGCCAGCCTGGGTATCCCTCCGGCAAGGTAGAACAGCGCCAGCGGGCGCCAGCGACGCTCGCCCTGCAGGATGCCTGCCTGCCCGCCCGCCCAGGTGAGTGGCACCACGGTCAGGGCTACGACCACCGCGGTGACGAGGCTGTCGAGGTTGAGCAGCACCTTGATCGCCGGACTCAACGCCAGCATGAGCAGGCCTGCGCCGAGGGCGACCTTGGCCGTGAGAGCGAGGATGGCCCGTTCGATGGTGGCGACGTTGGCGCTGTCCACGGCGATGCGGCGCGCGGCGGTCGCTTGGAGCCCGAGGGCGCCCACCTGGACCACGATCAGCAGCCCGAGGCACGCCGCGAGGGCGCCGTACTCGCTCGGCCCGATGATGCGCGCCGCGACGATGGTGAAGCCGTAGGTGGCGATGTTCATGATGCTGGTGGCCACGGCCACGACGCTGCCGTCGACCGCGCGGCTGCTGCGCGCGCTGATCGGGTTCGTCACCTGCGGCATCCTAGGTGCAGCCACAGCACCTCCCGGGCACCGGCGGGGGGAGCGGCAGGCCAGGCTGGCTGTCGGACGCAGGTCAACGCCTAGGCTCCACCTGTGCGGAGACGGATTGGTGCCACGGTCCTGCGCGCCACACCGGTCCTGTGGCCGCTCGCGCTCGCCGTGCTGATGCTCGGTGGCGCGCTCCTCCCCGGCTACGTGCTGACCTACGACATGGTCTGGGTCCCCGACCTCACCGTGCGCGGTGACTTCCTGGGCCTGGGCTCGAGCCTCCCGCGCGCGGTGCCGTCGGACCTCGTGGTCGCCCTGCTGGACGAGGTCGTCCCGGGGATGGTCCTGCAGAAGGCGGTGCTGCTGGGTGCCCTGGTCCTGGCAGGGGCGGGTGCCTGGCGCATGGTTCCCGGCGGGTCGGTACTCGGCGGCCTGGCCGCGTCCACCCTGTACGTGTGGAACCCGTTCGTCGTCGAGAGGCTCGGCATCGGGCACTGGCCGTTGCTGATGACCTACGCCGCGCTTCCGTGGATCCACCTCTGCGCCCGACGGGTGGCGTCGGACGGCCGGGCATGGCCGGGCCTGGTCCTGTGGCTGGCCTTCGCCAGCCTGAGCCCGGTGGGCGGGGTGGTCGCCGGCGTGCTGGCCGTGGTCGGAATGGCGACGTCCGGACGTGGTGCGTGGCGTCCGACCGGGTGGACCCTGTGCGCCGTCGCAGCCGTCAACGCCCCGTGGGCCGTCGCCGGAGTCCTGCACGGGTCGGGCTCGGTGAGCGACCCTGCCGGGGTGGGGCTCTTCTCCGCACAGGGGGAGGGCGTGCTGCCTGCCTGGGCGGCGGTCCTCGGCCTCGGGGGCATCTGGAACGCCGAGGTGGTCCCTGGCTCGCGGACGACGTGGGTGGCGGTGGTCGCGCTCGTGCTCGTGCTCGCGACCTGTGCCGCCGGGGTGGGACCGTGGCGGCGCCTCACCTCGGGAGCCGATCGGCGAGCGCTGGCGATCCCGGCGCTCATCGGTCTCGTGCTGGCCCTGGCCGGGGTTGCGGTGCCCGGGGCGGTCGGTTGGCTCGTCGCGCAGGTCCCCGGAGCGGGACTGGTGCGCGACGCGACGCGGTTCGTGGCCCTGGTGGCTCCGTTGCAGGCTGTCCTCTTCGGGCTGGGCGTGTCACGCGTCGTCGCCTCGGTGCCGGCGCGCGCGCTCGGCCTGTCCCTGGGCACCGTGCTCGTGCTCAGCCCGGTGACGCTCATGCCGGACGCCGGGGCCGGCGTATCCGGACGCCTCGGCGCTGTCGACTTCCCGATGGAGTACGCCGACGCCAGGGAGGCCCTGTCTGCGTCCGAGCGTGCCGGACACGCCGGTGACGTGCTCGTGCTGCCGTTCACGTCGTACCGACGACCCGAGTGGAACGACGGGCGGCGAACGCTGGATCCGCTCGGTCGCTACCTGCCGGTCGACTACCTTGCGAGCGACACGCTCGTGGTGTCGGGTGTGACGATCCCGGGGGAGGACCTCCGGGCCCAGCGCGTGGCATCTGCTCTCGGCTCGCTCGAGGGAGTCGAGCTCGAGCATGCCCTCTCCGCCGAGGGCATCGGTTGGGTCGTGCTCGACTCCGAGGCCGCGCAGGCTCTTGTCGCCGCGGGTGCCAACGACACCCGGTACGGCCTCGACCCGGTCCTCGCGCAGGCGCGGGTGCTCCACGAGGGCGAGACGGTGACGCTGTGGGAGCTGCCACGGCAGGGCGCAGCATCCCCGAGGGATTCCATGAGGATGCCGGCTCGTGTGGTCCTGGGCCTGGCCTGGTTGGCGGCCGCCGTTGCGCTGGCGGGCGCGGTGCTCGTCCACGGAAGGCGCGTCTGGGCCACTTGGCGGCAATTGCACCGCAGCCGATGACGTGGTGTTACGGTGCTCCTGGTCTAGTGAACTGGAGACAATGACGTGCAGGGAATGATCGGCGGGATCGCCGCTGTTTTTGTGGGCCTCGTGCTCGCTGGGCTCACCACGGTGGGCGTCGTCAGCACGGTGAGCAGCGCGCCGTCGCAGCCCGACCAGGCCGTCGTCGACTACGGCACCAACCAGTAGTCCACGCTCCGGCGCCCTCGGTAGCGCCCCCTGTCCGGCCCCGCGACTCGTCGCGGCGCCGGGCCGTTTGTCGTTCTCAGGGTCCTTCGGGGTCCTCGACCGCCACACGTCGGCCGTCGATCGCGTCCGCCAGGACGTGGACGAACGAGTCCTGCGAGTGGCTCCACGAGAAGGTGTGGGACATCTCGCGGGCACCCTTGCCGAGGCGTTGACGCTCGGCGGTGTCGTCCACGAGCCGCTGGACCACCGCCGTGAGCTCCTCGGGCGTGTCGACCAGCACGCCGGACGTGCCGTCCGCGATGGACTCCCGCGTGCCTCCGGCGGACGCGTACGCCACCGTCGGGACGCCGTGGCTCCCGGCCTCGCCGATCACGATGCCCCAGCCCTCCTTCAGTGACGGCAGCACCATCAGCCACGACCTGGCCAGGATCTCGTGCTTCTCCCGCTCGGTGACGTGCCCGGTGAACACGACGGCGTCGTCCACGCCCGCCGAAGTGACGTAGCTGCGCAGCTCGTCGGCCCACCAACCGTTGCCCACGACAACCAGGGTGGCGTCGGGGTGGTCGACCCGGACCGCCCGGATGGCGTCGATCGCGTGCTCCACCTGCTTGTGAGGCACCAGGCGACCCAGGACGCAGAGCATGGGGGTCGGACTGCGCGGCGTGTCCAGCACGGGCGGCGGCGCGGTGCCGTTGTGCACGACCGCGATCCGCTCGCGCCCGACGCCCAGGCCGATGAGCTCTGCGCGGGTGGCTCGGGACACGGCGATGTACTGGGACCTCCGGTAGACCCGAGGAGCGACGACCCGCTCGATCCACCAGCCGACGCGGCCCAGCAGGCCCGGGAAGACGACCGGCCACTGCTCCCGGTGCACGTGGTGCACGAGGACGACGACGGGCGCCCGGGTGGCGAGCCGGGTGAAGAACGGCAGGCCGTTCTGGACGTCGACCACGAGGTCGACCTTCCCGAAGCGCCGGAACAGCAGGCGAAGGGCGCCCAGCACGTAGATCCCGAGGTGGTCGCCGCGCCGGACGTAGCGCACGCCGCCCACGACCTCGTCGGCAGGCGCGTGGTCGTGGGCGGCGCAGAAAATCGTCGCGCGGGCCCCTCGCTCGACGAGGCCGTGCGCCATCGCCTCGACGTAGCGCTCCGACCCGCCACCCTCGGGGTTGGCGGTGTCCCGCCAGTTGAACAGCACGACGTGGCGTCCCTCGAGGGATGCCGGAATAGCTCCCTGCATGCCGACGATGTTACCCGCCGGTTCGATCGCCGTCCGGCGCTCCCCGAACTTGACTCTCCGAGCGCGGTCGCCTTCTCGGCATGCTCCGCTGTCCTGCCATACTCCACCGTCATGGCCACCCTCGAGGCGCTCCGCGTCTTCCACCAGCGCCGGATCGCCGTGCCCGTGGACGACGACGCACTCGTGCTCGACGTCGGGAGCGGGGACAAGCCCTCGTGGCGCGCCGATGTGCTGCTAGACCGCTACACGGGCGCGGAGCACGCGGCCCAGCGCTCCGGGCACGCGGCCGCTCGGGTCACCCGCCCACTCTTTGACGCAGACGCCGCCGACATGCCGTTCCGCGACGGTGCGTTCGACTACGCCATCTGCTCCAACCTGCTGGAGCACGTGGGCGATCCGGTCGGAGTGGCGGCGGAGCTGACCCGGGTCGCCCGTGCCGGCTACATCGAGGTCCCCGAGGCCGCGAGCGCCAAGATCGTGGACTTCCCCAGCCACGTCTGGTGGTGCCGGATGGAGGACGATCCCCGCGGGCCGACGCTGGTGATGACCGCCAAGGACGCCCCGTGGTCCGATCCCGAGATCTACGACTACATCGAGCGCGCCGGAGTCCGCGCCGAGCTCGACGCGGTCCTCAATCGACGCTTCGAGCACCGGGTCATCCAGTACCACTGGACCGGTTCGGTCAACCTGCGCACCGAGGGCGCTCTCGACCCGAGCTTCCTGGCCCGGGCGATGCAGGCCCCCGGACACCAGCGTGGGTGGGAGGCGAGTGCGGTCCAGGCGCTGACGGCGGCATGGACCTGGCCGACCCGCCGACGGCGCCGGGGCGTTCGGATCCCGTTCCACCAGGTGGTCAAGCAGGAGTACCCGGCGCCGGAGCCGTACCTCGAGCGACGCATCTATCGGCTCGGTGAGCCGAGTGCGGGAGCCCGGTAACCGCGAGAGCTCAGTAGGGGTCGTAGGGGCTGTCGTGACCGAACAGCATTCCGGCCACCGGGCGGAGCCGGAGCCGCAGCAGCACCTTGACCGCGACGTTGCGCAACCACCACGGCACCTCGCGAAGGATGCGCAGGCGGTCCGCCGTGGACGGTGTGCCCACCCGGAACAGCGCCATCGACCCGGCACGACGCTCGTATCGGATCCGGCGCGAGGGGAGGACGTGCGCCAGCACCCCCAACGTGACGCCGATCGAGGAGTAGCAGTCGTGGATGAGGATCGGAGCACCCTCCGGAAGGTGCGCGGCCCACTTCAGGTCGTCGGACAACGTCCAGTAGTCGTGCTTGCCGTCGATGTAGAGGTAGTCGATGCTGCGCGTCCACCCCGGCCGCGCCCGGGTGCTGTAGTCCGCCACGAGGTCCACCGTGTCGGCCAGGCCCGCGGCGGCGAGGTTCCCCTCGAACTTCGTCCGGGTGGTCACACCGCCGAAGAGCCTGCCCTCGACGAAGGGGTCGACCGCGACGACCTGGCCCTGGAGCGCGCGGGCCGCGGTAGCCAGGACGACGGTCGACTTGCCCTGGTGGCTGCCGATCTCGAGGAGCAGTGGCTGCTCGGACAGCTCGAGGGCGGTGTCGTAGAGCAACCGCGCCTGGTCCTCCGTGAGCCACCCGGGGATCGCCGAGGCGACGCCCCACGTCGCCTCGAACCCGACGGGCTGGCAAGTAGTCATGTGGAGTCCCTCGGGTGTGGATCGGCGCGGCTGGTCCTGAGTACCGACGCAGAATATAGACTCACCGCCGCCCGAGCGGATCGACACGAAAGGCAGTCCCAGTGACCGACGGCTCCACTGCCCCGGTCCACCGGCGGCTCGCCCGGGCGAACCCGTGGCAGCTCGGCGTGCACCTCGCGGTCGTGGTGGGGGTCCTCCTGCTCAACCTGCTCCAGCAGCCGGGACGCATCACCTTCGACACCAAGCTGGACCTGCAGCTGAACGCGGCCGACCTGCTGGCCCGCAGCGCCAGCCTCTGGAACGGCGACTGGGCGCTGGGCGGCCTGCAGAACCAGGCATCCGGCTACCTCTTCCCCATGGGACCGATCTTCCTCGCCGGCGAGCTGCTGGGCGTGCCCATGTGGATCTGGCAACGGTTGTGGTCCGCGGCGGTGATGCTCCTGGCGTACGAGGGGTCGCGGCGCCTGGCCTCACGCTGGCCGGGCATCGGCACGGCCGGGGCGATCCTGGCGGGCCTCGCCTACATGCTCGCGCCTCGCGTGCTGACGACCATCGGTGGGCTGAGCGGCGAGACGCTCCCCGCAGCCGTGCTGCCCTGGACCGTGCTGCCGCTCGTCCTCTACCTGCGCGGCCGGCTGCGCGGCTGGGTGGCGTTCGTGCTCTCGGCAGCCACCATCCCCTGGATGGGGGGCCAGAACGCGACGCTGGTGGTGGCATGCCTGGTGCTGCCAGCACTGCTCCTCGCACTGGCCTCGGGTCGCGCGCTGCGACGTCGGTTGACCGACCTGGTGGGTTGGGGTGCGCTGGTCGGTGTCGCCACGACGTGGTGGGTCGTGCCCCTGCTCCTGATGGGTGCCTACTCCCCGCCGTTCCTCGACTTCATCGAGTCGTCCGACGACACCGCAGGTTCGGTCGGGTGGCTCTCCTCGCTGCGCGGTACGAGTCACTGGGTGGCGTTCTTCGGCGGGGGCGGCCAGGTCGGCTGGACCGGCGGCTACGAGCTGTCGTCCTCACCCTGGCTGCTCCTCACGACCGTGCTCGTGGTCGCGATCGGGCTGGCGGGACTCCTGCGGCGCGAGCTCTGGCAGCGACGCGCGCTGGTGGCAGCAGTGGTTGTGGGCCTCGTCGTCCTGAGCACGGGACGAGGCGGCTGGGCGGGATCCGTCCTCTCCGACGGGTGGTTGCACGCGCTGGACACCTTCCTGGCGCCGTTGCGCAACGTCCACAAGTTCGACCCCCTCGTGCGTCTCCCGTTGGCGCTCGGTGTCGGGGCCTGGGTCACCCACGTCATGCCGCGGCGGTGGCCGACGTCCTGGCGCGCAGCGGCCAGGGTCCCGGTGCACGCGGTCGTTCTCACCGCGACGGTGGCGCTCGTCGCGGGTACGACCGTCCCTGCCCTGGGCGGGCTGATGAGGGTCGACCGCGGTTTCGAGGACGTGCCCGACACGTGGCGCGACGCGGTGGCCTACCTCGACGACCAGGCGGGTCCCACCCGCACCCTGGTGCTCCCGGGAGCCGGTTTCGCGGTGCAGACCTGGGGCCGCACGATCGACGAGCCCATCCAGGTGCTCGATCCGTCGCCGTGGCTGGCCCGGGCGCAGGTCACTGTCGCGCCCGCCGGCACCCTTCGGCTCCTCGACTCGGTCGAGCAGTCCATGTCGCAGGCCCGCCCGCAGGAGCGGACGGCAGACGCGCTGAGGGCGTTGGGGATCACCCACGTCGTGGTCCGCAGCGACCTCGACCCCGACACCGACGCACCCGAGGCGGCCGTGGTGCGCGCATCGATGGCAGACCTGCCGGGTGCGCGCGTCGCCGCCACCTTCGGACGCGCGCCCGACGGCGGACCGTTGCTGGAGATCTTCGAGCTCGACCAGGCCGACGATCCCCGGGTCGAGGTGCAGGACTGGGAGGACCGGGTCGTGGTGTCGGGCGGGCCCGAGGTCGTCCCTGACCTCCGCTCCGCCGGGGTGGTCGGGGAGGGGCGAGCGGTCGTGCTCGCCGCTGGCGACCGGGCTGACGCCGACCTCCCGCTCGACGTCGTCACCGACAGCCTCAGGCGGGTGGAGCGCAACTTCGGTCGGGTGCACGACGCCAGCTCGGGCGTGATGACGACAGCTGACGACTACCGAATCGACCGGCTCGTCCACGACTACATCGACGACGCGCTGCCCACTGGCCGGACCGTGGCCGTCTACGACGGGGCCGCTGACATCGTCGCGTCCACGTCGGGTGGGTACGCCAACGTGCTGGGCGCCGTACGTCCCGAGGAGCACCCCTACGCAGCGTTCGACCGGTCGATCTTCACAGGCTGGAGCAGCTCACCCTTCAGCCGCCCGGTGGAGCAGTGGGTCGAGCTGCGCTTCGACGAACCCACCGATGTCGGCGAGGTGTCCCTTGTCTTCGACAACGCCGCGGGGGTCGACGTCACCTCGGTGCGAGTGTCGACCGACGAGCGCTCCGTCGTCGCCGACGTCGCCGGTGACGGGACCGTGGCGGGCATCAACGTCGACGACCCCGCCGCCATGTCGCTGCGGGTGGCGGTCCTCGACGCCGCGTCCGACAGGGGCCGCGTCCGCCTCATGGACGCGCGCATCGCCGGGCACGACGTGACGAGGTCGCTGCTGATTCCCGGCACGGTGTCCTCGGGCACCTCGGTCCTTGTCTCGAGCGAGCCGTTGCGCCGAGCCTGTGCGGTCGCCGACGAGGGTGGGGCCGTCACATGTGACCGGGCCCGTTTCCGCGAGAGCTCCGAGACCCCTGGTTTCGACCGCACGATCACGGTGGGTGAGTCGGGCAGCTGGAACCTGCTGGGTCGGGCCGTGGCGACGTACGGACCAGCCCTCGACAGGCTGTTCGCGCCCCTCGACCCGTCCCTCCTTGCCGTCACCGCCTCCTCGACCTACGGCGGCGACCCCGCGGTGAACGCCGCTGCGGCCGTCGACGGTCGGCCCGAGACGGGGTGGGCGTCCGCGCCCGGCGACCCCGCACCGACGTTGCAGGTGTCCTGGGGCCCACCGCGTCGCGTCTCGGGCATCACGCTGACCGCGGCGCAGGGCCTGTCCGGTGGACTGCCTGAGCTGGTGACGGTGGATCCCGGTCGCGGCGCCGGCGAGCCGCAGCTGGTCGCGACGACGGGACCCGGCGCCGGGCGAATGCGCACCGTGCGCACCAACCGGTTGACGATCACTGCCGTGGGCGAGGGGGCCGCCGAGGGTTTTGCCGTCTCCGAGCTGACGGTGAGTCGCACCGGGGACCTGCGCGACGAGCCGTCCCCCGACACCCGTACCGGCACGCTCTGCGGGTTCGGGCCGACCGTGGAGGTCGCCGGCCAGGTCGTCCAGACCCGGCTACGGGGAACCCTCGAGGACGTGCGTCGCGGGGCCGAGTTGGCCGTTCTCCCCTGCGAGGGGGCCACCCTCGACCTCGAGCCCGGGGTGCACCGGGTGCGTGTCACCAATCCGTCCGGTTTCGCGGTCTCCGACCTGACCCTCACGCCCACGACCGAGGTGCCGTCCGGATCGGGTGCGCCGTCCCGGCCTGCCGAGGTGCGGTCGTGGACCCCGACGCAGCGTCGCGTCGCGGTGGACGTGGGACCCGAATCCGTGCTCGCTGTCAGCGAGAGCTACAACCGCGGTTGGACCGCGCGCCTGGACGGATCCGTCCTGGAGCCCGTGGTGCTGGAGGGCTGGCGGCAGGGGTTCGTGGTGCCGGCCGGGTCGAGCGGCGAGGTCGTCCTGACCTACGCGCCGCAGGTGGCCTTCGGTGCCGCACTCGTGGGCGGGCTCGTCCTCGCGGGGGTCCTCCAGGTGCTCGCCGGAGTCCTGCTCCTGCGTCGGCGCCGTCGCGGGCCGGCCCTGCCCCAGGGCGACACGGACCCGGCGGAACCGTCCACCGCCGAGGCGCCCGACGGCACACGACGCAGGTCGGTGCGAGCCGTCCTCGCGGTCGTCTGCGTCCTGGTGCTCGCCGTCATCTCGTTGCCGCTCGGCGCCGGCGCCGGGGTCGGTCGTCTCACGGCTCGGGTCCGGAGCGGACGTGTGGCCCTCGCCTGCGGGGCGGTCCTCGTGCTCGCAGCCCTGGTCGCCGTGTCGGCGTCGTCGGTCGTCATACCTCCCGCGGGAGCCGACGTCCTCGCGGCCCTGGTAGTCGGTGTCGTGTGCGGCCGGGTGCTCCTGGCACCGCGCGATCTGGCCGATGACCAACCGGGCGTGGGATAGCGTGCGCGCCATGCCGAGCACCTCGACTGGCGCACCGGACGGGGTGGGACCGGACTCTCCGGCGATCAGCCTGACCCTGTCCCGCGAGCACGCCGTCGTGGGGCTCGTGGTGATCGGCCAGGCGGTCTGGCTCGGATTCGTGATGCTGCGCGGGTGGTACAGCGCGGCCGACCTGCCCAACATCGCCTTCGCCACCGGGCGCGATCTCGACTGGGACTACCTGTCGAGCACGCTCGGCGGCCACTTCGGCGCGGCCCAGCGACTGGTCTACTGGCTGCTCAACAGGGGGGCACCGCTCGAGTGGTGGGTCACCGTCCTGGTTCGACTGATCTGCCAGGGGGTCACCACGGTGCTTCTCTGGCGCCTGTTCCGCGCCCTCGTGGGGCCGCGACCATGGCTGTGGATCGTCCTGGTCTGCTACGCGTCGAGCGCTTACCTGGTGCCGGGGACGGCCGCGCTCAACAGCGGTCTGGGCCTGGCGATCAGCCAGATGTGCCTCGTCGGCACCCTGCTCGCCCACGTGCGGTACACCCGCGGGCGTCGGCTGGTGGACGCGGCCGTCGTTGCGTTCCTGGTGCTCGTCATGCTCTCCTTCGCGCAGGGATCGCTGCCCACGCTCGTCTTCCTGCCCGTCCTCTCACTCTTCTTCCTGCGCGAAGGGACCCCGCGGCAGCGCGTGACGGGGGAACTGTCGATGTGGCGGGGGTGGCTGGTCCTGGCACTGGCCCTGGGGGTCTTCGCGGCGCTCTACCTGGTCGGTGACTACAACAGCCCGTCGTCGGAGTTCACCGCTGCCGACGCCTTCTGGCTGGCGGGCCAGGCCTGGATCATGATCCTCGGACCGGCGCTCGTCGGTGGTCCGTGGAGCTTCTACGCACTCCCCAACCAGTGGAGCGCCTATGCCAACCCGCCCCTCGCGCTGGTCGTCCTCGGGCAGGTGGCGCTGGTCGGCCTGATCGCACTGAGCGTCCGCAGGTCGGGCCGCATCGCGCTTGTCGCGTGGGCGATCCCCATGTGGACCGCCGTGACCAGCCTCGTGCTCGTCGGCACGGGTCGTTGGTTCTTCCTCGGTGACGTGATCCCGAGCGCGTTGCGCTACAGCCACTTCGTGCCGGTGTCACTCGCGCTCGGCATCGTGCTGGCCTTCGGGTCGGGGACACGTGCCGGCAGGACCGGTCGGCGGAGCTTCGGCGCGTGGTCGGACCCGCGTCGCCGGCGTGTCGTGGCGGCGGTGGCGACCGGTCTGCTCGTCGTCACCAGCCTCTTCTCGACGTGGAGGTTCGCCGACGTGTTCTGGAAGAATCCCGCCCAGGAGTACGCCGCCGCGCTCCTCAGGGATGTCGACGAACGAGGTTCCAGCGTCCAGGTGTACGACACGCTCCTCCCCGAGTCCGTGGTGCCCTACGTCTCGCAGATGTATGTCTCCGATCTCCTCGCGCTCGGGGGAGCCTCGGCCGAGTTCGGCGGGCAGTCCGACAACCGGTTGACCGTGGACGGGAGTGGGAAGCTGGTGCCGGCGAAGTTCTTCGACACCGCGGACTTCACCACGAAGCGAAAGAAGGGCTGCGGCATCCACGTCAACGGGGAGGGGACCACGCGCATCCCGCTCTCACGCGTCGTCGACAACCGGGAGTGGTTCCTGCAGCTCGAGCTCTACCAGCCGCGCGACAACAGCGTGACGATGTCGGTCCTCGACGAGGACGACCGGGAGCTCGCCATCAGCGGCGACGGCGCCACCCTGGACATGCGCGGCCCGCTCGTCGTCCTCCATCGTCGGATCGAGAGCGGCAGGCCGGCCGTCATCACGCTCGAGGCGTCGGACCCGCAGACGAACTTCTGCCTTGTCCACACGTTCGTCGGGGTTCCCGTGCTCTGACCGGGCGCGCACCGCACACTAGGCTCCGCGCATGCGCGCGCTCCCGGCGGTCAAGAACCTCTATGCGGGCTCCGCGCGGGGCGTACGACGTACGCTCGCGCGCTACGGCCCCGAGATCGAGACGCCCCCGGTCGACCACCGCTGGCGGCACTGGGCGTACAGCTTGGGCGCGGTCCACGACTCGACGGCGCTGGTCGAGCTGGACGTCCCGTGGTGGACCTACCGCGCGGCTGCCGAGGTGCACGCGTGGCTGGCGGCCCGTCCGGCACCGGTGACGGTCTTCGAGTACGGCTCGGGTGCGAGCACGGTGTGGCTGGCACGCCGGGCGGAGCGGGTGCACAGCGTCGAGCACCACACCGCCTTCGCACGCCAGATGGAGCAGGCGCTCGCCGAGCACCCGCACGCGGCCGTCCGTGTCGTCGAGCCTGTGCGCAGTCCGCATCCGGTCGTGCCGTCCCGCAAGGAGGGTCACGCGGGCCTGGACTTCGAGTCGTACGTCGGCGCCATCGACGACGTGCCCGGCTCGTTCGACCTGGTGGTCATCGACGGTCGTGCCCGCGAGTCCTGCCTCGATGCCGCGGTGGGGCGGCTTCGACCGGACGGGATGATCGTCTTCGACAACAGCCGGCGTCGGCGCTACCGCGAGGCGATCCGTCGGTCGGGCCTCCATGAGCGCGTCCTCCGGGGACTCACCCCGAGCCTGCCGTACCCGGAGCAGACCTCGCTGCTCAGGAGGCCCTGAGGTCGCGCAGTCCGTGGCGACCCACGCTCGTCGCGGCGAGCGCGACGTCTGCGGCGACCAGCAGCACCCGTGACGCCACCGCCACGGCGAGTGCCGCGTCGACGCCCGCCGTGGGCCCGAGGGCGAGCAGCAGGACCCCTTCGCGTACGCCGACACCCGCCGGTGCCGGGACGAACGCCAGGCCCGCCGCCCACGCCAGCCCGATGCCGCCCACCGCAGCCGCCACATCGGTCGCGCCGAGGGGGCCGTAGGCACTCAGGAGGACGGACAGCTGTGCACCCAGCAACACCCAGCCGAGCATCGCCCACAGCCAGGCCAGCCCGACACCGCGTCCGGACACACGTGCCCCGAGTGACTGCCGTCCCGACCAGACGCTCAGGCGGTCGAGCACCGCCATGAGGGCGCGCGGGTGCAGCAGCGCCGCGAGGGGCACGACCACGACGAGGAGCCACCAGTAGCGCCGGAGGCCGTCCGGGCTTGCCCAGGGGAGCAGGACCGCCGCGACCGAGATGCCGCTCGCCGTCACCACGACCAGGAGCAGGAGGCCTGCCCCGAGCATCAGCCGGCGCGGCGCGCCCCACCGCGCGCCCAGATGCACCTGGGCCATCACCGGCCACACCGATCCCGGGACGTACTTGCCCAGCTGGCTGAGGTAGAACACGGCCGCGGCGTCGCGGCGGCCGACCTCCACGCCCAGACCGACGAGGAGTGCCAGCCACACCCGGGCGAGGCACATCGTCGCCGCCACACCCAGCACTCCGGCGAGCGTCACGCGTCCGGCGCTGAGCCGGCGTACGGCTGTCGCGACGTCATCGCCCTGGCGGGCCAGGAGGTAGGCGCAACCGCCGAAGACGACCGCGGCCAGGGCCCACCGGACCACCAGGCCCCACCGCGTCGGCGGGGACGAACCGTCCGGCTGCGCGGACTGCCCGCTCAGGAGTCGGCCGCCCGATCAGGGACGAGAGACGGAGGGGGAGGGGAGGACAGGTCCGCGCCGGGGAACGGCACCTGGAACCGGGAACGCTTGGTGTGCTCGAGGTTGTCCTCGATCAGGACGCGGTTGGCACGGATGAGGTCCGAGATCACCCCGAGCATCAAGCTCATGAAGGCGAGGATGAGCAGGACTGCACCGACCAGGAGTGACTGGAGGTGGCCGTCCTCGCGGTCGCGGATCCACAGCACGCCGTACCTCACGAAGGGGATCAGGCCGAGGACGCCGAGCACTGCTGTCACCCATGCGAACAGCACGTAGGGCTTGTACATCATGAAGGAGCGCACGATGGCGGCCATCGACTTCAGCACGTGCTCCCGCGTCGAGCCGAACAGGCGTGAGTCCCGGGACCTCGGGTTGGTGCTGATCGGGATGCTGTCGATCTTCAGTCGCTTGTTGCCCGCCTGGATGATGGTCTCCATGCAGTAGCTGAACCGGGTGATGGTGTTGAGCACCATCAGGCTCTCGCGGGAGTAGGCCCGGAAGCCGCTGGCCGCGTCAGGGAGGTCGGTGCCTGCTGCGCGGTTGACCACGGCGCTGCCGATCCGTTGGAGCAGCTTCTTGGCAGGCGAGAAGTGCTCGATCAGGTGGGTCTGCCGGTCCGCGATCACCAGGTCGGCGCGTTTCTCGACGATCGGCCGGACGAGGTCCGGGATGCGCTCCTGCGGGTACTGGTTGTCGCCGTCGGTGTTGACCACGATGTCCGCACCGAGCTCGAGCGAGCGCATAACCCCGTCCCTGAAGGAGCGTCCGAGGCCCTGCGTGCGGGAGTGATGGACGAACTGGGTGACGCCGTGCTCCTGGGCGACTGCCACCGTGTTGTCGGTGCAGCCGTCGTCGATGACGAGGATCTCTATCTCGTCGATCCCCGGGATCTGGCGCGGGATGGAGGCGAGGACGGCCGGCAGCGTCTGCTCCTCGTTCAAGCAGGGGATCTGGACT
>CAFBMW010000031.1_pt1 | contig 49146 bp, 53 predicted proteins | sample 7269061 | NCBI WGS metagenome assembly CAFBMW01 (sample SAMEA6814074, study PRJEB35770) | uncultured Nocardioides sp. | biome: Freshwater; feature: Freshwater reservoir; material: water | place: Czech Republic | collected 2017-05-23 | depth 30m m | reverse complement strand
GTCGCTGCCGCTACACGACCATCCAGAACTGGTCGAACAACGTCTACAACCTCGTCACCAAGCGCGCCACCTGCGAGGCCGGCGCGACCATGGAGTGGGTCGACGGCAACATCGGCTCCAAGGTGACGATGAAGTACCCCGCCATCTACCTCATGGGCGAGCAGGCCAAGGGCGAGACGCTGTCGATCGCGTTCGCCGGTGAGGGCCAGCACCAGGACGCCGGCGCCAAGATGGTGCACGCGGCTCCCCACACGTCGAGCTCGATCCTGAGCAAGTCGGTGGCACGCGGCGGCGGCCGTACGTCGTACCGCGGCCTGATCCAGGTCAACGAGGGCGCCCACGGCTCGAAGTCCAACGTGCTGTGCGACGCGCTGCTGGTCGACCAGATCAGCCGCAGCGACACCTACCCCTACGTCGACATCCGCGAGGACGACGTGTCGATGGGCCACGAGGCGAGCGTCTCAAAGGTCTCCGACGACCAGCTCTTCTACCTCATGTCGCGCGGCATGGAGCAGGACGAGGCGATGGCGATGATCGTGCGCGGCTTCGTCGAGCCGATCGCCAAGGAGCTGCCGATGGAGTACGCCCTCGAGCTCAACCGCCTCATCGAGCTCCAGATGGAAGGGGCCGTGGGCTGACGCTCGCGCCCGTCCCCATCCGATCCGCACGTAGAAAGAGAAGTAGTGACCGTCACCACTGATTCAGTCCGCTCCGCGCTGGAGCAGGCGCCTCTCGACAAGGTGGAGAGCCACCTCCACCCGGCCGGCTCCTACGACGTCGCCGACCACCTGGTCCCGACCGGCCGCGAGGAGATCTGGCGCTTCACGCCGCTCAAGCGGCTCAAGGGCCTGCACGCCGACGCCCCGCTCGACGGGCGCAACACCCGAGCGACCTGGAACGCCCCCGAGGGCGCGAAGGTCGGCGTGGTGACCGGCGACGAGGCCACTTCGCTGCGAGGTGTGAGCGGCTGGGCGCCCAACACGCGCTTCACCGCCCGGATCCTCGCCGAGGTCCCGGCGACGCTGCTCGTCGACGTGCCGGCCGACACCGAGGTCTCGGAGCCGATCGTCGTCGACGTCGACGGCACCGACGCCGAGGTGACCAGCGGCGCCCACGTGGTGCTGCGCTTCGGCACCCACAGCAAGGCCGTCGTGGTGCTCAACCACACCGGCTCGGCCGCGGTCGCGGCCGTCGTCGAGGTGGTCGTGGCCGACGGAGCCGACGCGTCGGTCGTCTCGATCCAGGACTGGGCCGACGACGCCGTGCACCTCTCGCACCACCAGGCGCGCGTGGGTCGCGACGCGTCCTACAAGCACGCCGCGATCTCCTTCGGTGGCGACGTGGTGCGCATGGACGCCAACGTGACCTACGACGGCCCCGGCGGCTCCGCCGAGCTGCTCGGTCTCTACTTCGCCGACGCCGGCCAGCACATCGAGCACCGGATCTTCGCCGACCACACCGCACCCCGCACGAAGTCGCACGCCGTCTACAAGGGCGCGCTGCAGGGCGAGAAGGCGCACACCGTGTGGGTCGGCAACGTGCTGATCCGCAAGGTCGCCGAGGGCATCGAGACCTACGAGGAGAACCGCAACCTCGTCCTCACCGACGGCTGCCAGGCCGACTCGATCCCCAACCTCGAGATCGAGACCGGCGAGATCGAGGGTGCCGGGCACGCCTCGGCCACGGCCCGCTTCGACGACGAGCAGCTGTTCTACCTCCAGGCGCGTGGGATCTCGGAGAAGGAGGCCCAGCGCCTGGTCGTCCACGGCTTTTTCAACGACCTGATCCGCAAGGTCGGCGTGCCCTCCATCGAGGAGCGGCTGCTGGCCACGGTCGAGGCGGAGCTGGCCAAGAACGTGCTGAAGGAGCTCTCCTGATGGGCTTCGAGCGCGTCTGCGCCCTCGACGAGGTGCCGACCGACCAGGCCCTGCCCGTCACCGTCGGCCGCTACGAGATCGCCATCGCCCGCGACGGCGACGAGGTCTTCGCGGTCGAGGACCTCTGCAGCCACGCCGAGGTCGCCCTGAGCCAGGGCGAGGTCGCCACCAACGACGGCGGCTGCCAGATCGAGTGCTGGCTGCACGGGTCGATGTTCGACCTGCGCACCGGCAAGCCGACCAACTTCCCCGCGACCGAGCCGGTCGCCACCTTCCCCGTCGACGTACGCGCCGGTGCCGACGGCACCAGCGACGTCTACGTCGACATCGAGACCACCCTGAACGGAGTCACCCCCGCATGAGCAAGCTCGTCATCACCGACCTGCACGTCACCGTCGACACCGAGGACGGCCCCAAGGAGATCCTCAAGGGCGTCACGCTGACCATCAACGACGGCGAGACGCACGCCATCATGGGCCCCAACGGCTCCGGCAAGTCGACCCTGGCCTACTCCATCGCCGGCCACCCGAAGTACACGATCACCGGCGGCTCGGTCACCCTCGACGGCCAGGACGTGCTGTCGCTCTCGGTCGACGAGCGCGCCCGCGCCGGCCTCTTCCTGGCGATGCAGTACCCCGTCGAGGTCCCCGGCGTCTCGGTGTCGAACTTCCTGCGCACCGCCAAGACCGCCATCGACGGCGAGGCGCCCAAGCTGCGCACCTGGGTCAAGGACGTCAACGCCGCCCTCGAGCAGCTCAACCTCGACCCGACCTTCGGCACCCGCAACGTGAACGAGGGCTTCTCCGGTGGTGAGAAGAAGCGCCACGAGATCGCGCAGCTCGAGCTGCTCGACCCGAAGGTCGCCGTCCTCGACGAGACCGACTCCGGCCTCGACATCGACGCGCTGAAGATCGTCTCCGAGGGCGTCAACCGCTTCCGGGCGCGCGAGGGCAAGGGTGTCCTGCTGATCACCCACTACACCCGCATCCTGCGCTACATCGAGCCCGACCACGTCCACGTCTTCGTCGACGGCAAGGTCGCCGCGTCCGGCGGCAAGGAGCTCGCCGACGAGCTCGAGGCCAACGGCTACGACAAGTACCTCAGCAAGGCCGCGTCGGTCTGATCCGGCCACGCCAACGCACCGAAGGGAGACCATGATGGAAGGACTGCTTCCGGATCTCGACGTGATCCGCAAGGACTTCCCGATCCTCGAGCGCACGCTCGCGGGCGGAGTACCGCTGGTCTACCTCGACAGCGCCAACACCTCGCAGAAGCCGCAGGTGGTCATCGACACGATGGTCGACCACCTCGAGCGCCACAACGCCAACATCGCCCGCGCCATGCACCAGCTCGGCGCGGAGTCGACCGAGGCCTACGAGGGCGCTCGCGACAAGGTGGCGGCCTTCCTCAACGCGCCGTCGCGCAACGAGGTGGTCTTCACCAAGAACGCCACCGAGGCGCTCAACCTGCTGGCCCGCACGATCGAGCTCGGTCCCGGCGACAACGTCGTCATCACCGAGATGGAGCACCACTCCAACATCGTGTCGTGGCAGCTGGCCTGCGAGCGCTCGGGTGCGGAGCTGCGCTGGTTCGGGCTGACCGACGAGGGCGAGCTCGACCTGGGCAACGCCGACCAGCTGGTCGACGAGAACACCAAGGTCCTGGCCTTCACGTGGGTCTCCAACATGCTCGGCACGATCAACCCGGTCACCGACCTCGTCGAGCGCGCCCGCGCGTTCGGCGCGCTGTCGGTCATCGATGCCTCCCAGGCCGCGCCGCAGCTCCCGGTCGACGTGCAGGCCGTCGGCTGCGACTTCCTGGTCTTCACCGGCCACAAGGTCTGCGGCCCGACGGGCATCGGCGTGCTGTGGGGGCGTGAGGAGCTGCTCAACGCGCTTCCGCCCTTCCACGGCGGCGGCGAGATGATCGAGACCGTGACCATGGCGCGCTCGACGTACGCCAAGGTGCCCCACCGCTTCGAGGCCGGCACGCCGCCGATCGTCGAGGCGGTCGGGCTGGGCTGCGCGGTCGACTACCTCGGCCACATCGGGCTCGAGGCGATCCACGCCCACGAGCAGGCGATCACGGCGTACGCCCTCGAGGGGCTCCAGTCCGTGCCCGGGCTGCGGGTGATGGGTCCGCTCGACGCCACGCGGCGCGGCGGCGCGATCTCCTTCGAGCTCGACGGCGTCCACCCCCACGACATCGCCCAGGTGCTCGACTCGCGCGGCGTCGCCGTGCGCGCCGGCCACCACTGCGCCAAGCCTGCGCACGCCCGCTTCGGGGTGCAGAGCTCGACGCGGATGTCGTCCTACCTCTACACGACGCCGGCGGAGATCGACGCGCTCGTGGAGGGCCTCCACCACACCCGCAGCTACTTCAAGGTGGGATGAACCGATGAGTGCCGAGCTGGACTCGCTCTACCAGGAGATCATCCTGGACCACTACAAGAACCCGCACCACAAGGGACTGAGGGGTGACCCGTCCTCCGCCGGCACTGCCGAGGTGCACCACGTGAACCCGACGTGCGGCGACGAGGTCACCCTGCGCGTGCACCTCGCCGACGGGGCCGAGGGGCGCGTCGTGCAGGACGTGTCCTACGACGCCGTCGGCTGCTCGATCTCCCAGGCGTCGACGTCGGTGATGGCTGACCTCGTGATCGGCAAGCCGGTCGACGAGGCCATGTCGATCCACCAGACCTTCCTCGAGCTCATGCAGGGCAAGGGACAGGTCGAGCCCGACGAGGACGTCCTCGAGGACGGCATCGCGTTCGCCGGTGTCGCCAAGTTCCCCGCGCGCGTGAAGTGCGCGCTGCTCTCCTGGATGGCGTGGAAGGACGCGACCGCCCAAGCCCAATCAGATTCGGTCCCCACCGGAGGAGTCACCCATGACTGACCAGCAGATCGACCACAGCGACCTGCCCGAGGTGCCCGAGGCGAGCGCCGGAGGCGGCACGTCGACGGTGACCGTCGACGACGTCACCGAGGCGATGAAGGACGTCGTCGACCCCGAGCTGGGGATCAACGTCGTCGACCTCGGCCTCGTCTACGACGTGCACCTCGACGAGCACAGCAACGCCGTGCTCGACATGACGCTGACGTCGGCAGCCTGCCCGCTGACCGACGTGATCATGGACCAGACCAACGCCGCACTCGAGGGCCTCGTCAACGACGTCGCGATCAACTGGGTCTGGATGCCGCCGTGGGGTCCGGACAAGATCACCGACGACGGCCGCGAGCAGCTGCGCGCCCTCGGCTTCAACGTCTGAGGTCAGGACGCCCCTGACCTGCGGATATTCCGTGGCGGAGGGGGCGCGCGGGGGCGCACACTCCATCCGTGCTCAACCCCCACCCCACGCGCTACGCCGAGCTCAACGGCGTGCTCCACGTGCTCGTCACCGGCGCCCAGCAGGCGCTGGGGGAGTCGTTCGTGGGCGCCTACCTGCAGGGCTCGTTCGCGCTCGGCGCGGGTGACCTGCACAGCGACTGCGACTTCGTCGTCGTGGTGCGGGATCGTCCCGACCCCGCGCAGGAGGCGGCGCTGCGCGCGCTGCACCGGGACCTGCCGCACCGCGAGGGGCACTGGTTCGGCCACCTCGAGGGGTCGTACGCCGTCGCAGCCGACCTGCGCTCGGTCGACGGCCTGGGTCGGGAGTGGCTCTACGTCGACCACGGTCACGACGAGATGACGTGGTCGACCCACTGCAACCAGCCGTGGACCCGCTGGGTCCTGCGCGAGCACGGCATCACGCTCGTCGGTCCGTGCCCCGCCGAGGTGGTCGGCGAGGTGCCCGACGCGGTGCTGCGCGACAGCGCGCGCGCAGGTCTCGCGGGCCTCGTCGACGACATCGCGACGTGGTGCCCGTACGACGTCGCGTGGTGCCAGCGCTACCTCGTCGTGCAGGCCAGCCGCAGCCTCTACACCGTCCGCACCGGCGAGGTCGCGAGCAAGCGGGACGCACTGCGCTGGGCGATGGTGCACGGCGACGCGCGGTGGCGACCGCTGCTCCAGCAGGTGCTGGCGGACCGCGACCTCGGGCTGGACCCGCAGGCCGCACCGCGCCCCGGCTCGATGGAAGCCGCGCGGGACTTCGCGGCGTACGTCGCCGCCGTGGCCTGAGCGGATCGGGGTCGGCTCGCTAGGCTCCGGTCATGGATGAGCCCGAGGTCGACCTGTCCGAGACCGACTTCGACCACGAGGAGCTCCGCGTCTTCTGGGAGCTCGCACGCTTCCACGCCAAGCTCAACGCGGCGCCGTCCTACTTCGGCCCGACCACCCTCGAGTCGGTGCCGCCGCCGGCGTGGGCGTACGGCGACTCCCCGCAGGAGTCCGACGCGTTCGTCGAGCAGGTGCTGGCCGACGAGCGCGGTGAGACGACAGCCGACGCCGCGGACTACCTCGGCGACCTGCCGCAGGCGGGTGTGCTGTCGATCCTGTGCGACGGCTCCGGCGTGCCGCGCGCGCTGGTGGAGGTCAGCGAGGTCCGCACGACCGGCGACGAGGTCGTCGAGGCGTTCCGGGTCGTCTACCGCGCCTGAGCCCCGCGCCCGGGTGTGGGAGAGTCCTCGCATGGCCGAGCGGATGACCTACCTCCTCGTCGACGGGGAGAACATCGACGCCACCCTGGGCACCTCGATCCTGGGGCGGCGCCCCCGGCCCGAGGAGCGGCCCAGGTGGGACCGGCTGCTGGAGTGGGCCGAGCGGGCCTTCGACCAGGACGTCACCGGCCTGTTCTTCCTGGCCGCCAGCACCGAGATGCCGATCAGCTTCGTGCAGGCGCTGCTAGCGATCGGCTTCAAGCCGGTCCCGCTGAGCGGCGAGGGCAAGATCGTCGACATCGCGATCCAGCGCACCGCCGAGGCGCTCGTCGACCGTGACGCCGACGTCGTGCTGGTCAGTCACGACGGTGACTTCGTCGACCAGGTCGCCCAGCTGTGCGACGGCTCGCGGCAGGTCGGCGTCATCGGCTTCACCGAGTTCATCAACTCGCAGTTCCGCAACCTGCCGGGGCTGCGGATCTTCGACCTCGAGTACGACCTCGGCGCGTTCAACACCCCGCTGCCGCGCGTGCGGATCATCCCGATCGACCAGTTCGACCCGCTCGACTTCCTCTGAGGCAGCGAGCCTCAGGAGGGACTCGCCTACAGGGCGCAGGTGTCGAACCCGACGCCGCCCGATGCATAGGTCTGCAGGGCGGCAAGGGGGCGACCTTGGTTGTGTCGCACCTCGATGACGTTGCTCCGCCGGACCATCGTCCAGCCGGGATCGTAGGGTGACTCGTTGCCGTCTGCGGGCATCAGCACGCCGAGTGCAAACGAATCCTCGAGCCCAACCCCCGAGTACAGTCGCTCCCGGGCTGCCAGAGCAGACTCGGCGGCTTCCGTGTCCGCGAAGACGCTGCGGTGGATGACGTCCTCGCCCGGCGCCCGGGAGATCACGGTGAACTCGGGCCTACCCAGCTCAGGGATGCCGAAGCGCTCCTCCCAGACCGCGATGCGTCCGGGCGTGGCTCGGTTGGACGTCGCACGGTCGACCGGTGCATTGCAGTAGAAGAAGGCGCTGGTCTTCATCGCGACCCATTCGAGATCCTGCAGACCGTCGGTTTCGAGCATCGATGCCAGGCCGGTCTTGTCCTCGGTGCCGGCGGGGTCCAGCCCTGACACGTCGCCGAGGGCGACCAGGTGGGATGAAGCGTGGATCCGGACCACAGGGAAGAACCGCGAGGGGTACCGGTCGGCGATGAGGCTGGCGTTGAAGATGTCAACATGATCGGCCGCCATGCCATCGAGGTGGAATGCCTCCCACGCTCCCTCAGAGCGCTGCTCGAAGCCTGCGCTCGCCAGATCTGCGTAGGGAGCCGTGAGGTCCACCTCGTCACTGAGTCGGATGATCTCAGTCGACGTGCTCTCCTCGCGCGAGCTGCCTTGTTGCGCGCGGATCGACCACTCGACGTCGAGCTGGCTGAACGGGGCGCCGCCGGTCGTCATCTCCTCGACGAAGGGAGCGAGGCTGCTCGCCGCAGCGAAGTCGGATGGCGGCACGTCCCTGAGACGGTCGGCATAGGCCGCGCCGCGTTCGATGACGCTCGTGGCGTCGGCTCCGAGGAGGCCGAGTCGGTCGGCGGAACGCCTGTCGCTGCGGAACTCCACACTTCCCACTCCCGCCGGCAGGGCGGCCAGTGCCTCTTCCAGTGGAGCCAAGGCCAGCGCCTCCTCGGCCTGGCCGAGGGAGTCTCGGTCGGTCGTGCCTCCCGGTGTGGGGACGGCGAGGTCCTCAGGAGTCGCTGATGAACAAGCTGGGAGCGCAAGAACGGCCAGGACGATGGCGGTGGTCGCGGCGCGAGCCCTCACGGTGTACATGCGCGGACTGTAACGATGGCGTCGATGTCGCAGTACACCTTCGAGAAGTTGGCTCCACGGATTCCCGTCCCCGACGGCGGGCGCCGTCCGGGCACGAGGCCCGGGTCGACGCCCGCCGCAGCCGTCACGGCTTCGCGCGGACCTTCGTCACCCAGTAGTCGGTGTCGGGGGTCACGGTGGTGCCGAAGCGCGCGTTGGGCAGGTAGAGCTTCCCGCCGAACTTCGCGACCGTGGTCGGCACGTCGAAGCTCGTCGACTCGTCGAGGTCGTCGGCGGTGATGGTGCGCACGAGCTCGCCGCTGGACCCGGTGCGGTCGAGGCGGATCACGGCGATCTCGTTGATGCGGTTGCGCACGACGTAGAGCAGTCGGCCGTGGCGGAGCATGCCGTCGCCCATGGTGAGCGAGGTGCCACTGAGGTCGACCGCGGTCGCGACCCCGGTCGCCGGGTCGACGCGGTAGAGCACACCGGTGCCGGAGTTGATGACGAGCAGGTCGCCGCCGGTCGGCGCGGTGCTGATGCCGTTGGCGCCGAAGCCGGTGCCCTGCACCCACTCGCCGGTCAGGGGGAGCGTCGTCGCCGTCGCGGCGGCAGCGCCCTTCGCGTCGCGTGCGACGCGGTAGAGCTGCGGCAGGCCGGAGTCGGTGAACCACGCGGCCTTCTTGGTGAGGACCACGTCGTTGACGAAGGCGCCGTCGAGGTCGTAGTCGGTGACGTCGCCGGAGCGGGTCTCGACCACGCGGGCGGTGCCGGAGTCACCGCCGGCGACGAAGAGCCGGGCGCGACGGTCGGACTTCAGGCCGACGGCGGGGGTGCCGGTGCCGTCGACGACGACCTCGCCCCCGCCGGTGCGCAGCGAGACGCGGTAGATGTCGCCGTCCGCGAGCGAGCCGAGCCAGGCCTTCGCGCCGGGACCGATCGCGATGCCCTCCGGCTCGAAGCCGTCGGGCAGCTCGATGCGGGAGGGGAACGGCTTGTCGCGCTCGGCGAGTGCCGCGGACGCGGGGGACGTCGCGGTCAGGGCGCTGAGCCCGAGGACGGCGGTGAGGGCGGTGACGAGGATGCGGCGCACGGTGGGACCTCCCGGAAGTGGTGGATCTCCGACTGTAACCACGGGAGCGAAGAGGGTCCGGGCCTCAGACGCCGAAGGTCGTGAACAGCGTGAACAGCACGGCCCCGAACCCGGCCAGCGCAGGAGGGCCCGCCCCCCACGCGATCGCGCGCTGCTGACCCGTGTCTGCGCCGGCGGCAGCGAGGTGCGACCTCCAGGTCGTGTACGCCGTGAAGTCGATGGGCGCCATCGCCAGGACCACGGGTGCGTAGGCCAGCATGGCCGGCCCCGAGAGCAGCAGGGCCCACAGCGGGTGGCCGAGCCCGGTCGCCAGCAGGTCGCCGAGCCACGCGACGACGCAGTAGATCGCCAGCAGGAGGGTCGACCTGATGAACGACACCGGACCCGCCGCCGCTCCCAGGTCCCGCGCGCCGTCCACCCACCACGTCGCGAGGCGGTGCTCGTAGTCGATGCGGTCCTCCAGCACGAACGCCCAGCCGATCAGGCCCACCGAGATGATCCCGATGTAGACCCAGCCGGTCACGACGCCACCGCGGGCCGCAGGGCGACGGGAGGACCCGGTGCATGCATGACGGGGACCCTAGACGAGGTGGGCGGGACGCGGACACCTCCTCGCGAGGCACAGCGGCTAGGTTCGGCCCGTGCCCCACGTCCTCGTCCCCGCCGCCCGCTGGCCACGATGGGTCGACAACTTCACGACCGGCCACGGCGACACGGACCTGCAGGTCCGGGACGGCGACCTGTCGGGGCGCGCCGCGGACGGCTCGCACTTCACCGCCCACCTGCCGTTCGCGACGGCGTACGCCGGACCGGTCGACGCCGCCGCCTTCGCCGAGGCCGCCGTGCCGCCGGGGGAGTGGGGCGTCCTGCTGGTGCGCAAGGGCGGCTTCGCCGTCGCCCGCCTGCGCGGCGCCGGTCTCGTCGAGCACAAGATCGGGCAGCGCCACGTGCAGGGTCGCACCAAGGCGGGGGGCCAGAGCCAGCAGCGCTTCGCGCGTCGACGCGACAACCAGGCGCGGCAGGCCTACGAGGCGGCGGCCGAGCACGCCGCGCGGATCCTCGCCGGCGTCGGGCCGGTCGTGACCGGGGGCGACCACGGCGCGGTCGAGGCCGTGCTGACCGACCCGCGGCTGGCGCGGCTCACGGTCGTCGAGCCGTGGCTGGCCGTGCCCGACCCCCGGCGCGCGGTGCTCGACCAGGCGGTCCTCGACGCGCAGGCGATCCGCGTCGAGGTCACCAACGCCGGCTGACCCGCGCGCGATCCTGCGCCGCAGCGACCGCGGGGTGCGCTAGGTTCGCGCCCATGGACGGCTCCCGCTGGCAGCCCGAGCCCGGGTGGCGAGCCCTGCCCGGTGCCGGACCGGCCACCGCCGGGGTCTGGTCGGCCAGCATCGGCGGGCGTGACGTGGTGGTCAAGCGGCTGCAAGCGCCGGACCCGTACGCCGCGCGCGGCGCCCTCGCGCCGCGCGACGTGAACTACTGGCGGCGCGCTGCCGACGTCGCGCTCAGCGGCGTGGTCGCCGCATCACCGGGGCTGCGCGAGGCGGGCGTCGTACGGGTCGAGGAGGACGACGAGGGCGTCACGCTCGTCCACGAGCGCGTCGAGCACCACGACGCGCCCGGCCTCTGGCTGGCCGCCTGCCTCGGCCGCTTCGCGGCCGTCGACCAGGGGGAGCACCCCTGGCTCGCCCGCGACCAGCTCCGCACCCGGCTGGCGCTGGTGGACCGACGCGGCGGATGGCGGACCCTCGCGCGCACGCCCGTCGCCGACATCGCCGACCACCTCTGGCGGCACCGCGAGCCTTGGCTCGACCGCTGCGACGCGCTGCCGCAGGTCGCCCAGCACGGCGACCCGTCAGCGGCCAACATCCCCGGGCGCGCGCCCGGGGGTGAGGGTGCGATCGCCATCGACTGGGCCCACCTGGGACGAGGACCGGTCGGCTCCGACCTCGGCTACCTCTCCCTCGCGACCCGCGAGGACGTCGAGCCGCTCGTGGAGGCGTACGTCGACGCGCTGCCGGCAGGCCTGGCCACGACCGAGCAGGTGATGACCGGGGCGAGGGTGATGGCGGTCTACACCGCGCTCACCCGCCTGGACTGGGCCCTGGCACGGGTTGCCGAAGGTGATGGGGCCCTGGCCGGGAAGTTCCGCCACCCGAGCGTCGCGCCCTACATCCGCGCGATGCAGCGCCAGGTCACGCAGATCGAGGCGCTGCTCGCCTGACGGTGCCTCGGCTCAGAGGTCGCTGGCCGAGAAGGTGTCGCACGCCTCGAGGGTGCCCTCCTCGTAGCCGCGGCTGAACCACGCCATCCGCTGCTCCGACGAGCCGTGGGTCCAGCCCTCGGGGTCGACGCCCTGCCCGGACTTTTGCTGGATCCGGTCGTCGCCCACGGCCTTGGCGGAGTCGAGCGCCTCGGCGATGTCGCCGTCGTCGAGGGTGATCAGCTCGCTGTCCTCGGCGTGCGCGGTCCACATCCCGGCGTAGCAGTCGGCTTGGAGCTCGAGGCGCACGGCGTCGGAGTCGGCACCGGTCTCCTGGTTGCGGACGCGGCCCATGGTGCCCATGAGGTTCTGGACGTGGTGGCCGTACTCGTGGGCGAGGACGTAGGGCTCGACGAAGTCGCCGCCCTGGCCGCCGAGCTGGCCCTCGAGGACGTCGGCGAAGAAGGTGGTGTCGAGGTAGATGCCCTGGTCGGGCGGGCAGTAGAACGGTCCGACCTGCGAGGAGGCCTGGCCGCAGCCGGTGGGCACGGCGCCGCTGAAGGTCGTCATCGACGCGGGGGAGAACTGGGTGTCCGACTGGCTGGGCAGCGTGTCGGCCCAGTAGTCGACGAGCGAGTTCTCGACCGCCACCCGCGCGCAGTCCACGTCGGTGTTGGCGTCGTCGCCGGTCTTGCAGTTGTCGTAGCGCTCGGTGTCCTGCATCCGGCTGGTGTCGGTGCCCGACGAGGTGCCGCCGCCGGGGCTCGGGAGCCCGCCGCCGGCGCACTGCTGGAGGATGAGGAAGAGGATGACGATCAGCACCGCCCCGATGCCGCCACCGGCCTTGGTCCCGCCGGGCAGCGGGATGCGCATCGGCCCGCCGGAGGCGCCGCCGCCACCACCGTCGCGGACGCGAGAGGTGTCGAGCCGGGCCTTCGGGTTGAAGCGCATGGGTGGTGCCTTTCCGCAGGTCGTGACGGTCGGAGCGACCTCAGCGCAGATTAGCGCCTGCGCCGCCGATGGGGCTCCTGCCTCCACCCCTTCGTAGGATGTGGCCCGATGATCACCGCCCAGAAGCTCGAGGTCAGAGCCGGCGCGCGGCTCCTCATGGAGGACGTCACCTTCCGCATCGCCGCAGGCGACAAGGTGGGCCTCGTGGGGCGCAACGGTGCCGGCAAGACGACCCTCACCCGCATCCTCGCCGGCGAGGGCACCCCGGCCGACGGCCAGGTGCTCCGCAGCGGCGAGGTCGGCTACCTCCCGCAGGACCCGCGCGTCGGCGACCCCGAGGTGATCGCGCGCGACCGGATCCTGTCCGCGCGCGGCCTCGACGAGGTCGTACGCCGCCTGCGCGACGCCGAGGTCGACATGGCCGACCCCGACCCCAAGGTCCACGAGCGCGGCATGAAGCGCTGGGCGCGCGCCGACGCCGAGCTCCACGCCGGTGGTGGCTACGCCGCCGAGTCCGAGGCCGCGCAGATGGCCGCAGCCCTCGGGATCGAGGAGCGCATCCTCGCCCAGCCGATCGGCACCCTCTCCGGTGGCCAGCGCCGCCGGGTCGAGCTCGCCCGCATCCTCTTCTCCGGCGCCGAGATCATGCTCCTCGACGAGCCCACCAACCACCTCGACGCCGACTCGATCGTGTGGCTGCGCGACTTCCTCAAGGCCCACCGCGGCGGGTTCGTGGTCATCAGCCACGACAACGCCCTGCTCGAGGCGACCGTCAACAAGGTCTTCCACCTCGACGCCAACCGCGCCGTCATCGACGTCTACAACATGGGCTGGCACAACTACCTCACCCAGCGCGAGGACGACGAGAAGCGCCGCAAGCGCGAGCGCTCGAACGCCGAGAACAAGGCCAAGGTGCTCACCGACCAGGCCAACAAGATGCGTGCCAAGGCCACCAAGGCCCAGGCCGCGCAGTCGATGCTCAAGCGCGCCGAGAAGATGATGGCCGGCATCGAGGGCGAGCGTGCGACGGACAAGGTGGCCCGGATCGCCTTCCCCGACCCCGCCCCGTGCGGCAAGACGCCGCTCATGGGCTCGGAGCTCTCGAAGTCCTACGGCTCGCTCGAGGTCTTCACCGCCGTCGACCTCGCGATCGACCGGGGCAGCCGGGTCGTCATCCTGGGCCTCAACGGCGCCGGCAAGACCACGATGCTGCGCATCCTGGCCGGCGTCGACCAGCCCGACACGGGCGAGGTCGTGCCGGGCTACGGCCTCAAGATGGGCTACTACGCCCAGGAGCACGAGACGCTCGACGTCAACCGCACGGTGCTGGAGAACATGCACAGCGCGGCGCCCGAGCTCACCGACACCCAGGCCCGCTCCGTGCTCGGCTCGTTCCTCTTCTCCGGAGACGACGCGCACAAGCCCGCCGGCGTGCTGTCGGGCGGTGAGAAGACCCGGTTGGCCCTGGCGATCCTGGTCGTCTCAAGCGCCAACGTGCTGCTGCTCGACGAGCCCACCAACAACCTCGACCCCGCGTCCCGCGAGGAGGTGCTCCACGCGATCCGCAGCTACACCGGCGCGATCATCCTCGTCACCCACGACGAGGGCGCAGTGCGGGCGCTCGACCCCGACCGGGTGCTGCTGCTGCCCGACGGCGACGAGGACCTGTGGAACGAGGACTACGCCGACCTGGTGTCGCTCGCCTGAGGTTACCCGTGAGTAGTAACCTCGGCGCATGACTCCCGCAGACCTCGCCGCCGTCGGACTCCGCCTCGACATCGAGGGCCCGGTGGCGACCGTGACGCTCGACCGTCCCGACGTGCGCAACGCCCAGACGCCGGCGATGTGGATCGCGCTCGGGGAGATCGGGCGCACCCTGCCCGACGACGTACGCGTCGTGGTGGTGACGGGGGAGGGTGACACGTTCTCCGCCGGCCTGGACCGGGCGATGCTCGACCCGTCGACGGCGGGCCAGGAGAGCGTCGTCGGCCTGCTCGCGCTCAGCGACGAAGAGGCCTCCGCGCGGATCGACGAGTTCCAGGGCGGCTTCACCTGGCTGCGCGACCCGCGCTTCGTCTCGATCGCCAAGGTGCGCGGCTACGCCATCGGCGCGGGCTTCCAGCTCGCGCTGTCGTGCGACCTGCGCGTGGTGGCCGACGACGCCAAGTTCTCCATGAAGGAGTCCGCCCTCGGTCTCGTGCCCGACCTCACCGGCACCAAGCCGCTGGTCGAGCACGTCGGCTATGCCCGCGCGCTCGAGATCTGCGCCACCGCGCGGGTGGTCGGGGCCGAGGAAGCGGTGCGGATCGGCCTGGCGACCTCGGCGGTGCCGTCGGCCGACCTCGACGCCGCGGTCGCCGACCTCGCCGCGGCCCTCACGGCACCGATGCCCGGGGTCGTCCCCGAGACCAAGGCCCTGCTCCAGGGGGCGGGGGAGCGCGACCTCGACGAGCAGCGCCGCCTCGAGCGGGAGGCGCAGGTACGCCGCTTCCGGGCCGTCGCGGCCGCCCTCGCCGGCTGATCGTCGTACCCCTCAGGAACACTGGGGTCGATGCGGGCGTTCTGCCTGCGTCGGACGGGCTGAGGGAGTGGACGCATGTCGATGGGACCGGGAGCGGGAGGACCGCCGTGGCGGCACCTGCGCAGTGACCGGAGCGTCGTCGACAACAAGATCGAGCGCCGCACGCTGCGCCGGGTCCTGACCTTCGCGAGACCGCACCGAAAGCTGATCGCGGGCTTCCTCGCCGTGACCGTGGTCGACGCCGCGCTGGTCGTCGCGCCGCCGCTGCTGCTGAAGATGATCATCGACGACGGCGTCAGCTCCGGCGACACCTCGCTGGTGGTGTGGCTGGCCCTGCTGGTCGCGCTCGTCGCGATCGTGGACTCCGGGTTCGGCCTCATCACCGGGTGGCTCTCCAGCCGCATCGGCGAGGGCCTGATCTACGACCTCCGCACGCAGGTGTTCGCCCACGTGCAGCGCCAGTCGCTCGCCTTCTTCACCCGCACCCAGACCGGCGCACTCGTCAGTCGGCTCAACAACGACGTCATCGGCGCCCAACGCGCCTTCACCTCCACGCTCCAGGGCACCGTCTCCAACGTGATCTCCGCCGTCGTCGTCGGCGTGACGATGCTCTTCCTCAGCTGGCCGGTCACGGTGCTGTGCCTGGCACTGTTCCCGATCCTCCTGATCGCCTCGCGCCTCGTCGGCGCCCGCCTGGCCGACCTGTCCCGCGCACAGATGGACGGCAACGCCGACCTGGGCAACGCCATGACCGAGCGCTTCAACGTCGGCGGCGCGATGCTGCTCAAGCTCTTCGGCCGCCGTGACGTCGAGGACGTGGCCTACGCGCAGAAGGCCGCGGTCGTGCGCGACCTCGGCATCCGGATCTCGCTCCTGACTCGCATCTTCTTCGCCGCCATGACGCTGGTGCCGTCGCTCGCCACGGCACTCGTCTACGGCATCGGCGGCTACCTCGCGATCCAGGGCGACCTGTCCGTCGGCACGATCGTCGCCCTCGGCGTCCTGCTCACCCGCCTGCTCGGCCCGCTGCAGGGGCTCTCCAACGTGCGCATCGACGTGATGACCGCCCTGGTGAGCTTCGACCGGGTCTTCGAGGTCCTCGACCTGCCGTCGCTGATCCAGGAGAAGCCCGACGCCGTCGCGCTGGCGCCCAGCGCCTCGAAGCTCGAGTTCGACCACGTCGCCTTCACCTACCCCCGCGCCGACCAGATCTCGCTCGCCTCGCTCGAGACCGTGGCGCGCACCGAGTCGCGCGACACCGGGCAGGTGCTCCACGACGTCACGTTCACAGCCGAGCCGGGACAGATGGTCGCGCTCGTGGGTCCGTCCGGAGCCGGGAAGACCACCGTCACGCACCTCGTCGCGCGCCTCTACGACGTCGAGTCCGGTGCCGTGCGGGTGGGCGGCCACGACGTGCGCGACGTGACGCTGCAGTCGCTGGAGGACGTCGTCGGCTACGTCACCCAGGACGCGCACATGTTCCACGACACCATCCGGGCCAACCTGCTCTACGCCCGCCCCGGCGCCGACGACACCGACGTGTGGGCGGCGCTCGAGGCGGCGCAGATCGCCACACTGGTGCGGTCGCTGCCCGACGGGCTCGACACGGTCGTCGGCGACCGCGGCTACCGGCTCAGCGGCGGCGAGCGCCAGCGCCTGGCCATCGCCAGGCTGCTCCTCAAGGCGCCCGCCATCGTGGTCCTCGACGAGGCGACCGCCCACCTCGACAGCGAGTCCGAAACGGCCGTCCAGCAGGCCCTCGACGCCGCGCTCGAGGGGCGTACGTCGCTCGTGATCGCCCACCGGCTCTCGACGGTCCGCAACGCCGACCTGATCCTCGTCCTCGACGACGGCCGCGTCGTCCAGCAGGGGACGCACGCCGAGCTGCTGGCCGCGGGCGGCCTCTACGCCACCCTCCACGCGACCCAGTTCCGCGAGAGCAGGGCCGAGTCCACCGTCGCTGGTTGAGGTGTGAGCGCAGCGAGCCTCGAAACCCGATGACTAGGCTCGCGGGTCTCGATACTCCCCGTCGCGACCTCGTCCCTCGGCCGCGGGGCCACTCGACCTCCCTCGCCACGCCCTGAGCTCCTGCGTCGCTCATGGCTAGGCTCGTGAAATGGACCTCCGCCTGACCGACCGCGTCCACATCGTCACCGGAGGGGCCCGCGGCCTGGGCCGCGCCAGTGCCGAGGCGCTCGTCGCCGAGGGTGCCCGCGTCGTGCTGTCGGGCCGGTCGCAGGAGTCCCTCGACGAGGCGGTCCGTGCCCTCGACGACGCCGCCGGCCGTCAGGTCGCAGTGGCCGTCGTCGCGGACAACGCCGACCGCGAGACCCCGGCCAGGCTGCTCGCGGCGGCCCACGACACGTGGGGCCGCGTGGACAGCGCGCTGATCAGCGTCGGCGGACCGCCGAAGGGCCCGGTGTCGACCATCACCGACGATCAGTGGAGCGCGGCCTTCGAGTCGGTCTTCCTGGGAGCCGTACGCCTGGCCCGCGAGGTCGGCGCCGCGCTGCCGTCAGGCGGGGCGCTCGGGCTGGTGCTGTCGTCGAGCGTGCGGGCGCCGCTGCCGGACATGGCGATCTCCAACGGCCTGCGTCCCGGTCTGGCGATGGTGGCGAAGACCCTGGCCGACGAGCTCGGCCCCCGCGGCGTACGGGTCAACGGCCTCCTGCCCGGCAGGATCGCGACGGACCGCGTCGCCGAGCTCGACGCCTCCACCGGGGACCCGGAGGAGGCGCGTCGGGCGGCGGAGGCGAGCATCCCGCTGGGGCGCTACGGCGAGCCGGCGGAGTTCGGGTCGGTCGCGGCGTTCCTGCTCTCGCCCGCGGCGTCATTCCTGACGGGCGTGATGCTTCCGGTCGACGGCGGGCTCCTGCGCAGCCTCTGACGCAGGCCCCCGGTCGGCAGCAGCGGCGCCGGTCCGGCCGGCCTCGTCGCGGGTCTTGCCCCACGGTCCGCGCCCGCCACGCCACTCGTCGTACATCAGGTAGAAGAAGCCGAAGATCGCGAGCGCGCCGAAGAACCACCACTGCAGGCCGTAGAAGAAGTGCGGGCCCTCGTTGAGCTCGGGCATCTCCACCGGGGCCAGCGGCGTCGCCGCCTCGGGAGACTCGGTCCGCAGGTCGATCCATCCGCCGAGCACCTCGCGGTCGAGCGCCTCGCCGATCTCGGCGCTGTTGACCGCGCGCGTGGACTGGTCGCTGACCCGGGTGCTGTCGCCCTCGGCGTCCTGGCGCACGAAGCCGGTGACCGTCACCTCGCCGCTGGGCGGCTCGGGCACGTCCTCGGAGGTGGCGCCCCGGTTGTCGGTGCCGAACCATCCGCGGTCGACCAGCACGCTGGTGCCGTCGGAGAGCTCGAGGGGCACGACGACGTCGACGCCGGCAGCGCCCTCGCGGGTGCGGTAGCGCACGATCACCGTGTCCTCGACGGCGTAGGTGCCGGTCGCCTCCACGATCCGCCACTCGGTGTCGCGGGTGACGTCCCGTCCCGGCGCCATCACCTCGAGGATCGGGTCGGCGCCGGCCTTCTCGTTGCGCTCGATGGTCGCGTTGCGGTCCTGGCGCTCCTCGAGCCGGTCGAACTGCCACTCGCCGAGGCGCCAGGCGACCCAGCCGAGGAAGACGACCACGAGCGCGAAGGCGACCCAGCGGCGTGAGACCAGGAACCGCAGCTTGTGCACGGGGACGAGGTTATCCGGCGCGTCCTGAGCGCGTGGGGGGTGCCTCGCTATGGTGGTGGGTGTGACGACACCTCTGGCAGACCGCTTCGGCCGCGTGGCCACGGACCTGCGCGTGTCCCTGACCGACCGGTGCAACCTGCGGTGCAACTACTGCATGCCGGCCGAGGGCCTCGACTGGCTGCCCACGGACCAGACGCTCACCGACGACGAGGTCGTGCGGCTGATCACGATCGGGGTCGAGCGCCTCGGCGTCCGCGAGGTGCGCTTCACCGGCGGAGAGCCGCTCCTGCGGCGCGGCCTGGTCGACATCGTCTCCCGCACGCACGCGCTCGGCGTCGAGACCTCGCTGACCACCAACGCCCTCGGTCTCAACCGCACCGCGCAGGCCCTGGCCGACGCCGGCCTCGACCGGATCAACGCCAGCATCGACACCGTCCGGCCCGAGACCTTTGCGACGATCACCCGCCGCGACCGGCTCCAGGACGTCGTCGCCGGCCTCGAGGCGGCCAAGGCTGCCGGCCTCGGCCCGATCAAGCTCAACGCCGTCCTCCTGCGCGGCACCAACGACGACCAGGCCGGCGAGCTGCTGCGCTGGAGCATCGAGCACGGCTACGAGCTGCGCTTCATCGAGCAGATGCCGCTCGACGCCCAGCACGACTGGAGCCGTGCGGCGATGGTCACCGCCGACGAGATCTACGCCCAGCTCACCGACGAGTTCACCCTGACGCCGCACGGAGAGCCGCGCGGCAGCGCCCCGGCCGAGCTGTTCGACGTGGACGGGGGACCGGCCACCGTCGGGATCATCGCCTCGGTGACGCGACCCTTCTGCGGCGACTGCGACCGCGTACGCCTCACCGCGGACGGGCAGGTGCGCAACTGCCTCTTCGCCCGCGAGGAGTCCGACCTGCGCACGGCCCTGCGCTCGGAGGCCACTGACCAGGAGATCGCCGAGCGCTGGGTGATCGCGATGCTCGGCAAGCGGGCAGGCCACGGCATCGACGACGTGACCTTCCTCCAGCCGGACCGGCCGATGTCTGCCATCGGTGGCTGAGGCGTTCCACATCCACCAGAGGGTGGGTCCCGGCGGCCGCCGGGCGACTAGAATCTGCTCGTGAACGACGTGCACGTGATCGCCTACTTCGCAGGCGACCCCACCAGGACCTACCAGCTCGTGCAGTGGCTGGAGGTCCTCGAGATCCTCGACGGTGCCCACCGCGTGGGTCTGGTGCTGCGCGACCCTGACTCCGCCGCCCTGGTGGCGGCCCGCACCGACCTGCAGGTCTTCACCGCCACGACCTTCCCCGAGCTGACCGAGCTCTATGCCCAGCTCGACGCCAAGGTCGTGCTCTACTGCAACAACTCGGTCCTCAACTTCGAGTCGCTCCTGGACAGCCGCCGCCTCCACGTCCACATCAACCACGGAGAGAGCGACAAGCAGTCCATGGCGAGCAACAACGCCAAGGCCTACGACCGGGTGTTCGTCGCGGGTGGCGCCGCGGTCGAGCGCTACCTCACCGGCCTCCTCGACTTCGACGCCGGACGACTCGTGCGGATCGGTCGCCCACAGCTCGACCTGCCGCGTACGCCGCTCCTGGCGCCGAGCCCGCGACGCACGGTCATGTACGCCCCGACGTGGGAGGGCGACGCCGACTACAACGACTACACGTCGGTCGACCTCTTCGGTGAGTCGATCGTGCGGGGGATCCTCGCCGTGCCGGACGTACGGCTGGTCTACAAGCCGCACCCGAAGGTGACGACGAGCCGTGCCCCGGCGATCGCCGCCGCGCACCAGCGCATCATGGAGCTCGTCGGTGGGGCCGCTGAAACAGACCCCGCCGCGGGCCACACCCAGGTCCTCAACGGGGACATCCTGTCGGTGATGCCCGGGTGCGACGCCATCGTCACCGACGTCTCCTCGGTCGGCCTCGACTGGCTCTACCTCCACACCGACAAGCCGATCTTCCTCACCGACCGCCACGGCGACACGGAGTCGTTGCGGCAGGAGGTCCCGATCAGCCACTGCGCCGACGTGCTCGACCACACCAACGCGGAGCGCCTCAGCGCGCTGCTGGCCGAGCGGCTCGACCGCGACACGCGTCACCTCGACCGGGTGGCGATGCGCCACCACTACTTCGACGACCTGCACGTCGGCGACAGCACCACGCGCTTCCTGGCCGCCGTGGCCGAGGTCGTGGCACTGCGCGACCGGTTGGTCGCCGACGCCACCTCCGGCACGGCGATCACCGCCTGAGCCGACGGGGCTTCCGCAGGGAGCGGGTGCGTCAGGCGTCGTGCTCGTGCTCGTGCGCGACGACGTCCTTGAGGAAGCCGCGCGCGCCGAGGAAGTCCGCGAGCGACTGGCGGTGGTCCTCGCACGCCAGCCACGACTTGCGTCGCTCGGGCGTGTGGATCTTCGGGTTGTTCCACTGCAGGTCCCACACGGCATCGGCCTGGCACCCCTTCGCCGAGCAGATGGGGCGATCGGGATGCATGGAGACCTCTCGGGGCGTGGGAGGGGACAAATGTAGAGGTGCCGGACAGCCACGGGGGGAAGCTGTCCGGCACCTCGGAAGCGAACACAGACGGGGGATGCTGCGCTCGCGTGGAAGATCATGCCACCGGGGTCGGTGAAAACCAAACCTTCCGAGCAGAAGTCGCCGGACTTTTTTTCCTCAGTCCGGACGCTCGCCGGCCGTCAGTTCAGGGGCCGACGGACCCGACGGCAGGGTGAATCCGTCGTCCCGCTGGTCGACGGCGTTGGCGATCACCACGGCGAAGAGCGGGAGGAAGACCGCGCCGGCGATCAGGAGCCACATGAACACGCCGGATCCGACGATCACCGCGGCGAGGAAGCAGACCAACCTGATCGACATCGACCACGCGTAGCGTCGCTTGCGCAGCTTCATGTCGTCCGCGGCGCTGCTGCGTGCCGTCGTGATGCGTACGACGTCGGGCTCGGCCATGCGTTCCACTGTACGTCGCTAGGCTCCACAATCCACGGGCCGTGTCGCACCCCACAGCGGCGCCCGGCCGCCCGGCGTACAGGAGGAACCATGTCCAACCGCACCTACCGCGTCACCGAGATCGTCGGCACCTCGCCCGACGGCATCGACCAGGCGATCCGCAACGGCATCGAGCGTGCCGGCCAGACCCTGCGCCACATCGACTGGTTCGAGGTGACCCAGATCCGCGGCCAGGCCAAGGACGGGTCCGTGGAGCACTTCCAGGTCGGGATGAAGGTCGGCTTCCGCCTCGAGGACGAGTAGTCGGTTTCGGCCTACCACCCGGTAATCACTAGCGTCGTCGGAGTGAGCGAGACTTCCGCACCCAGCGCCCCCCGTTCCGTCCTGGTCACCGGCGGCAACCGCGGCATCGGTCGCGCCATCGCCGAGGCCTTCATCGCCCAGGGCGACAAGGTCGCGGTGACGACCCGCAACGGAGGCGCCCCCGAGGGTGCGCTGGACGTGCGGTGCGACATCACCGACCCCGACGCGGTCGAGGCTGCGTTCAAGCAGGTCGAGGAGGCCCACGGGCCGGTCGAGGTGCTGGTCGCCAACGCGGGCATCACCAAGGACACCCTGCTCCTGCGGATGAGCGAGGACGACTGGTCGTCGGTCATCGACACCAACCTCACCGGCACCTTCCGGCTCGCCAAGCGCGCGGCCAAGGGGATGCTGCGCCTGCGCCGCGGCCGGATCATCCTCATCTCGTCCGTGGTCGGCATGCTCGGCTCGGCCGGTCAGGTCAACTACGCCGCGTCCAAGTCCGGCCTCGTCGGTCTGGCGCGCTCGCTGGCCCGGGAGCTGGGCAGTCGCTCGATCACCACCAACGTGGTCTCGCCCGGCTTCGTCGAGACCGACATGACCGACGTGCTCACCGACGACCAGAAGGCCCTCATCAAGACGCAGGTGCCGCTGGGCCGCTACGCCTCTCCGGCAGAGGTCGCCTCCGCTGTCACCTGGCTCGCCTCCGACAGTGCCGCCTACGTCACCGGGGCCGTGATCCCGGTCGACGGCGGCCTCGGCATGGGCCACTGACGCACCCACCCCGCTCCTCGACGCCACACGAAAGGCACACGCACATGGGAATCCTCGACGGCAAGCGCATCCTCGTCGCCGGCGTGACGATGGACAGCTCGATCGGCTTCGCGACCGCGAAGATCGCGCAGGAGCAGGGCGCCACGGTGCTGATCTCCAACTTCGGCCGTGCCCTCGGCATCACACGGCGCATCGCCAAGCGGCTGCCGCAGACGCCGCCGGTGCTGGAGCTCGACGTCACCGACGAGGACCACCTCGCCGGCCTCGCCGACCAGGTCCGCGAGCACGTCGACGGGCTCGACGGTGTCGTCCACTCGATCGCCTACGGCAACCCCGAGACCCTCCTGGGCGGCAAGTTCATGGACGGCCCGTGGGAGGACGTGGCGCAGGCCGTCCAGGTCTCCGCCTACTCCCTGAAGTCGCTCGCGGTCGCCACGCGCCCGCTCATGTCGCGCGGCGGGTCGATCGTGGGACTCACCTTCGACGCCACCACCGCGTGGCCGGCGTACGACTGGATGGGCGTGGCGAAGGCCGCGCTGGAGAACACCTCCCGCTACGTCGCCCGTGACCTCGGTCCCGACGGCATCCGCTGCAACCTCGTCTCCGCCGGACCCCTCAAGACCCTCGCCGCCAAGGCGATCCCGGGCTTCGAGGACCTGGAGTCGGCGTGGAAGGACCGCGCCCCGCTCGGCTGGGACGAGACCGACCACGCCCCGACCGCACAGGCCGTGTGCGCGCTGCTCAGCGACTTCTTCCCGGCCACCACGGGCGAGATCGTGCACGTCGACGGCGGCTTCCACGCGATGGGGCTGTAGCCGCCTCGCGACGGTTCGGTAGTTTCCACCGGTGACCTCACTCGTCGAGCTGCGCATCCTCGAAGGCCCCAACCTCTACTTCCCGCGGGCCGCGGTGAAGCTCACGCTCGACGTGTCCTCCATCAGCGAGGCCAGCGACGACGCGGTGCTCCGCTTTGCGCGCCGCATCGGGCTGCGGACCACGCGTCCCGGGGCGCCCGGCTCGGGCTTCCGGCAGCGCTTCGCCCTCCGCGCGGTCGAGCGATTGGTGCGGGCCATCGCCAGCGAGGCCGGCACCCGCCGCCTCGCGGTGCGCGTACGCCCCACCTCGGACCCCGACGTCCTCGTCGTCGCCTTCCCGTGGCGCCACCGCGGCCGGGCGCGCGCGCTGGGTGAGGCCGTGGCGCACGCGCTGGACGCCCTGCCCACCCCCGACGTCGAGGCCGCGGTGAGCGCCGCTGCCGAGGAGGTCGCAGCCGCGGAGCCGGGCAGCCGCCCGACGACGATCACCCCGACCATCCCGGTCGTGGCCGTGACCGGCACCAACGGCAAGACGACCACCAGCCGGATGGTCGCCCACATCGCCCGCACGAGCGGCCTCGTCGTGGGGTGGTCCAACACCGACGGCATCTACCGCGACGGCGTGCTGGTGGAGGCCGGCGACTACTCCGGCCCCTCCGGTGCGAGTCGCGCGCTCGGCCTCGAGGGCGTCCAGCTCGCCGTCACCGAGACCGCCCGCGGCGGCATCCTGCTCAAGGGCATCGGCATCACCCGCAACGACGTGTCGGTGGTGACCAACGTGACGGCCGACCACCTCGGCCTCCAGGGCATCGACACCGTCGACCAGCTCGCCGAGGTGAAGTCCGTGGTCCCGCGGATCACGCGCAAGGACGGCTGGGCCGTGCTCAACGGCGACGACCCCCGCGTGCTCGCCATGCGCGCCGTGGTCAGCGCCCAGCCGTGGATCTTCAGCCGCGACCCCGACTCGCCCGCCGTGCGCGAGGTGCTGGGCCACGGGGGCGGTCGCGCGACGACGGTGATCGACGGCTGGATCACCGTCCTGACGCCCGGCGCGGACCCGGACCCGCTCGTCGAGCTCGTGGACGTCCCGATGACGCTGGCCGGGCTCTCGCGCTTCAACATCGAGAACGCCCTCGCCGCCGCCTCCGCAGCCCTCGCGATCGGGCTCGACCGCGCCGACGTGGTAGTCGGGCTGCGTTCCTTCCTGCCCGACGCCGAGCACAACCCGGGCCGGATGAACTTCTTCTCCCTGCCGGGCGACGTCAGCGTCGTGATGGACCTCGCCCACAACGAGGCCGGCCTCGAGGCGCTGCTCGAGATCGTGGGCGGCGTACGCCGTCCCGGTGCGCGCCTGCTGCTCGGCCTCGGCGCCGTGGGCGACCGCACCGACGAGCTCATCGACGCGCTCGGCGAGATCGGCGCCAAGGGCAGCGACGTCGTCGCGATCGGCCACAAGGAGTGGTACCTCCGCGGACGCACGATGGACGAGATCGACGCCCTGCTGCGTGCCGGTGCCGCGCGGGTCGGCGTCACCGACATCGACACCTACCAGACCGAGGTCGAGTGCCTGGCCGCGCTCGTCGAGCGCGCGGAGCCGGGTGACGTCGTCGGCCTGATGTGCCACGCGGAGCGCCAGGAGGCCTACGACTGGATCGCCGCCCACGGCGGCACCCCGGACAGCGCGGAGACGCTCTCGTCCAAGGTGCGGGCGGCCGGCGAGGGCTGACCCGACTCCGGAGCGGTGCGTGAAGGGGAATTCCAGATTGCGGAACGCTCCTCACGCGCCGCTGGCCGGCGCGTCGCCGCGCGACTCCCGTTGAGCGGTGTGTGAGGGGGTTTGCGTGCCCACGGAATGCCCCTCACGGACCGCCCAGCGGGACGGCCTCAGACGTCGCCGGGGTCCACCTGCTCGCCGGGGGCGCCGATGTCGAGGTCGCCCTCGACGATCATCGCCGTCATCCCGCCCGGCGACCGGGTCTCGTGCAGCTCACCCGGCTCCCACACGGCGGCCTGGCCGGCGTTGAGGCGGCGTACGGTCCCCTCGGCGCCCGCCACCTCGGCCTCGCCCGACAGCACGACCAGCAGCTGGCGGCCGTCCGCCGGGTGACGGCCGATGGTCCCTCCGGGCGCCAGCGCCACGGCGACCAGGTGGGCGTCGGCGCAGATGCCGAAGGCGCCCACCGAGAAGCTGCGGCTGCCGTGCGCCTCGATCGGGCGGTGCGGCAGGTCCGCCAGGTCGAGGATCCTCACTCAGCGTCCACGGCGGGTGGGGTGTAGTCGGGGTCGGCCGACGGCGCGTCGGGGTTCGCTGCCGAGCCGGCCTGGGCCGTGTCGGACCAGTTCTCCAGCTCCGACATCACCTCGGCGTGCTTGTCCACACACACCACGACCAGATCACCGCGGTTGGCGCGCGTCATGGCATGGCGTACGGCCTCGATCTCCTCGACCACGAGCTCGGCCTGCTTGCAGCGGGCGCCCTCGTCCATCGCGGCGCGTACGCCCTCGAGCACCAGCTCCGCGGTCGCACCACGCTCGCGCCCCCGCAGGGCGACGTCCTCGCGGACGATGCAGACGTCAAAGTGCTGGGCGGCGATGTGGCCGAGCTCGTGCATGTCCTGGTCGCGTCGGTCGCCCGCGGTCGCGATGATGCCGATGCGCGAGGGCCGGGCCAGGTCGTGCGACGACTCCAGCGACTCGCCGACGCGGTCCACGAAGTCGCCGAGCATCTTCATGCCGGGCGCGTTGTGGCAGTAGTCGACGATCACGTTGACCCCGTTGACCTCGACCTCGTTGAGGCGGCCGGGGGAGAGGTAGTAGTTGGTCGAGAAGGTCCGCAGGCCTTGGCGGATGTCGTGCAGCGGCGCTCCGGCAGCGAAGGCGGCAGCGGCGGCAGCCAGCGCGTTCTGGACGTTCATCCGCGCGCGGCCGCTGAACGTGGCCGGCAGGAGGTGGGTCCAGGCCAGCTGCATCTCGCGCCGACCGTGCTGGACGACCATCATCTCGCCGCGCTCGGTCGGGTTGAGCACGATCGCCTTGCCGCCGCGGCGGCAGTGGGCGTCGATCATGTCGCGCACCTCGGTGCCGGGCTCCTCCATCGAGAACCACACCACCTGCCCCGAGCACTTGCGCCGCATCTCGCGCACCAGCGGGTCGTCGGCGTTGAGGACGGCGTGGCCGTCGCGCGGCACCGCCTCGACGATGACGGCCTTGACGTCGGCGAGCTGCTCGACGGTGTCGATGCCGCGCAGGCCGAGGTGGTCGGGCTGGACGTTGAGCACCACGGCCACGTCGTTGCGCTCGTAGCCCAGGCCCTCGCGCAGGATGCCGCCGCGGGCCACCTCGAAGACGGCGAAGTCGACGCGGGGGTTCTGCAGCACCATCCGCGCCGAGCGCGGTCCGGAGGCGTCCGCACGGATCACCAGGCGCTCGTCGATGACGACGCCGTCGGTCGACGTCATGCCGACCTTGCGACCGAGGCCCTTGAAGATGTGGGCGATCATCCGGCTCGTCGTGGTCTTGCCGTTGGTGCCGGTCACCGCCACGATCGGGATCCGGGAGGTCGCGCCGGGCGGGAAGAGCATGTCGACCACCGGCTTGGCGATGAACTGCGGCTCGCCGATGGTCGGGTGGGTGTGCATCCGGAAGCCGGGAGCGGCGTTGACCTCGCAGATCGCGCCGCCGGTCTCGCGCACCGGCTCGGTGATGTCGGGGCAGATGAAGTCGATGCCGGCGATGTCGAGCCCGACCATGCGGGCCGCCTCCTCGGCGATCTCGACGTTCTCGGGGTGGGCCTCGAAGGTGCGGTCGATCGAGATGCCTCCGGTCGACATGTTGCCGGTCAGCGCGAGCTTGACCATCTCGCCCTCGGCGGGGACCGAGCCGAGCGTGTGGCCCTGGTCGGCCAGCACCTCGATCGCGGCGTCGTCGACCTTGATGCGGGTCAGCACCTTCTCGTGCCCCACGCCGCGGCGCGGGTCGGCGTTGGTGAGGTCGACGAGCTGCTCGACCGTCGAGGTGCCGTCGCCGGTCACGGAGGCGGGGACGCGCTCGGCGATCGCGACCATCCGCCCGTCGATGATCAGGCAGCGGTAGTCCTTGCCCGTCACGAACGACTCGACGATGACGTTGCCGCGGCGCGACTGGCCCTCCGCGATCGGGAAGGCAGCGCGTACGTCGTCGTCGTCCTGCAGGTCGAGGCAGACCCCACGGCCGTGGTTGCCGTCGAGCGGCTTGAGCACGACGGGGAAGCCGATGCGGCGTGCGGCGGCCACCGCGGCGTCCACCGAGCGCACCGACTCCTGCTTGGGGACCGGGAGGCCGGCCGCGCCGAGCAGCTTGGTCGTGAGGTCCTTGTCGGAGGCGATGTCTACCGCGATCGAGGACGTCTCGGACGTCATGGTGGCGCGGATGCGCTTGGCGTGCACGCCCTGGCCGAGCTGGACGAGGGAGTACTGGTTGAGACGGATCCACGGGATGTCGCGGGAGACCGCCTCGTCGACGATGGCCTGCGTGGACGGACCGAAGGCGGTGCGCTCGGCGCGGCGGATGAAGTCGTCGCGCTCGGTCTCCCAGTCGAAGTCGGGGTCGCCCTCGACGAGGTGGTTGACCAGGCGCACGGCGAGGCGACCTGCGGTGAGGCCGACGTTCTCGTCGATGTAGCCGTAGATGATGTTGTAGTGCCCCGGCTGACCCTTGACCTGGCGGGTCTTGCCGCGCCGGATGTCGTGGCCCACCAGCTGCTGGAGCGCCAGGGCGACGTGCTCGGCGACGTGGCCGAGCCAGGTGCCCTCCTTGAGCCGCTCGAGGAACCCGCCGCGACGCCCGCGGGAGCAGGAGTGCTCACGCAGCCCGGGCAGCATCGCGACGAGGTCGTCGGAGAAGCCGGGGATCGTGTTGGTGGGGAACTGCTCGAGCGAGCCGAGGTCCACCACGAGGTGGATCGACTTGTCGTAGGACCAGACGTTGGCACCGCGGTAGACGCGGGTCTCGACGATCTCCAGGTCGGGGGTGGGGCGCTCGCTCATCAGTGGTCTCCCTCGGGGGTGGGGGGCGTGGTGTCGGAGGCTCGGGGCGTACGCCTCAGCTTGAGGCGGCGCCTGATCGCGGCGGGTGTGGCGTCGGCCGCGGCGATGTCGCGCACAAGCTGGCGCAGGTCGCGCCCGGCCTCGGCGAGCTCGTCGGCGTCCTCGGGGTCGACGGCCTGCTCCTGCGGCCGCAGCTCGCGGGTGGTCAGGTTGAACACCGCCCCCTCGGGCAGCGAGTGGAACACCACGCCGCTGGCGAGCAGCGGCGAGGACCGGGTCGCCTCGTAAGCGTTGGACACCATCCGTGCGCCGTCGAAGACGGTGACCGCGCCCTTGCCCATCACCCGCATGACGAGGTCGCCGTCGACGTCCTCGACCAGCCCGCAGGTGTCCTCGTCAACGCCGATCCCCAGCAGCTGCGGGCTCTGCGCGACGATCATCAGCAACCGGCCGTAGCGGTTGCGCTGGTCGAAGTGCTGGTCGATGACGGCGGTATCCACCAGCCCCAGTCCCGCGGCGACCTGCGTCATCCGCTGCTTGGGCGTGGCGCCGCCGACCCCGAAGGCGACCATGTGCGAGGACTGGATGCTGGCGCCGGCCGAGGTGCCGGCGACCACGGCGCCGCGCTCGTGGGCGCGCAGGATCGCGTCGCCCACCGGCGTGCCGCACACGATCGACGACAGCTTCAGCTGGTTGCCGCCGGTCATGAAGACGCCGGTCGAGTCGTCGACGGCCTTGACCAGCGCGGGGTCGTGGGCCTGCTCGCGTGACTCGGGGCGTACGGCGTCGACGCGCGCGGCGCCGAACTTCATGAAGAGCGCGTCGTAGACGTCGACCACCTCCTGCCCGAGCGACGAAGCGGTCGGGATCACGGCGATGCGCGCATCCGGACCCCCGCTGAGTGCGACGAAGTGCTTGAGGATGGTCGGCTTGCGCACCTTGTCCTCGGCACCACCGATGATCATGAGTGGTCCGTTGGGCATGACAGGCAGGCTAGCGGCTGGAAGGGTGGACGGATGCAGCAGCCGAGGGGAGACGAGATGCGACGGCTGGTGGTGATGCGGCATGCGAAGGCGGTCGCGACGGCCCCGTCGGACCACGAGCGCGGGCTCGCGCCCCGTGGACGCGACGACGCAGAACAGGTCGGTCGGTGGCTGCGAGAGCGGGGGATCACGCCCGACGCCGCGCTCGTCTCGGACGCGCTGCGGACCCGCGAGACCTGGGAGCACGTCACCGGCGCGGCCGGGTGGGACGTCGAGGCGGACCTGTCCGCCGCGCTCTACGCCGCTGGCTCCGACTCGGCCTTCGACCTCATCCGCGAGGTCGACGCAGGTGTGGGGACGCTCGTCGTCGTCGGGCACAACCCGACGATGGCCTCCATCGCCGAGCTGATCGACGACGGCGAGGGTGACGTCGAGGCGACCACGGGCCTGGTCACCCGCGGCTTCCCCACGTCCGCCCTCGCGGTCTTCACCGTCGAGGCCGCGTGGGCCGACCTCGGCCCGGGATCCGGCCGCATCGAGGCCTTCCACCCCGGCCACGGATGACCGACCCACTCGTGGTGGCGCGCCTGCGCGCCGCCGGGTGCGTCTGGGCCGAGGACGAGGCGGCGGCCCTCGAGCGCTCGGCCGCGACGCCCGACGAGCTCGAGGCGCTGGTCGCCCGGCGCGTCGCGGGGGAGCCGCTCGAGACCGTGCTCGGGTGGGTGGAGTTCCTGGGACGGCGGCTGGTGGTCGCGCCCGGCGTCTTCGTCCCGCGACGGCGTACGCAGCTGCTGGCGCGCCTGACGCTCACGCAGGTCGCGGACCGGGGGCGACCCGATGAGCTCTCCCCGGTGGTGGTCGAGATGTGCTGCGGGGTCGCGCCGGTCGCGTCCTGCTTCGGCTGGCGCGGGGCGGAGGTGCACGCCGCCGACGTGAGCACCGACGCGCTGGCGTGCGCGCGTGCCAACGCGCCCACCGCGGACCTGCACCTCGGCGACCTCTACGACGCGCTGCCGGACCGCCTCCTCGGTCGTATCGACGTGGTCGCGGCCAACGCGCCGTACGTCCCGTCCGACCGGATCGCCACGATGCCGCCCGAGGCGCGCGACCACGAGCCCGTCGTCGCGCTCGACGGCGGACCCGACGGTGCCGACCTGCACCGCCGGCTCGCAGCCGGTGCCGCTGACTGGCTGGCACCGGGCGGGGTCCTGCTCGTCGAGACCAGCCTCGCGCAGGCCGACCTGACGAGTCACGCGATGGCGTGTGCCGGCCTGGTGGCGGAGGTCGTCACCGACGACCAGGTCGGCGGCTGCGTGGCGGTCGGGGAGCGACCGCTCAGCTGAGCTCCTCCAGCGGGGGCGCCGGGGTGACGATGCCGACGGCCGCGTCGGCCTCCTCGATCTGCTCGCGCGAGATGCCGAGCAGGTAGAGGATCGCGTCGAGGTAGGGCACGTTGACGGCCGTGTCGGCGGCGTCGCGCACCATCGGCTTGGCGTTGTAGGCGATGCCGAGCCCGGCGGCGTTGATCATGTCGAGGTCGTTGGCGCCGTCGCCGATGGCGATCACCGCGTCGAGCGGTACGCCGACCTCGGCGGCGAACTCGCGCAGCGCGATCGCCTTCCCGGCGCGGTCGACCACGTCGCCCAGGATCCGGCCGGTCAGGACGCCGTCCACGATCTCGAGCTCGTTGGCCCGGGCGAAGTGGATGCCGAGGTCCTCGGCGAGCCGGTCGGTGATCTGGGTGAAGCCGCCGGAGACGATCGCGAAGCGGTAGCCCAGCCGGCGCAGGGTGCGCACCATCGTGCGGGCACCGGGGGCGAGCACGATGGAGGAGTAGACCTCGTCGAGCGCGGTGGCCGGCACCCCCGCGAGCAGCGCGACGCGCTCGCGCAGGGACTGCTCGAAGTCGAGCTCCCCACGCATCGCCGCCTCGGTGACCCGGGCGACCTCCGCCTCCTGGCCGGCGTGCGCGGCGATCATCTCGATCACCTCACCCTGGATGAGGGTGGAGTCGACGTCCATCACGATCAGCCGGATGCCGCGGCGGTGCAGGGAGTCGCGCTGCACCGCGAGGTCGATGCCCTGCTTGACCGCCTCGGCGGCAAGCAGCGGGCGGAGCCGGTCGGCGGGCGCGCCGGAGACGTGCAGCTCGATCGCGGTGACGGGATAGCGCGCCATCCGCTCGATCTTGTCGATGTTGGCACCGGAGTCGGCGATCCGGCCGGCGATGGCCGACATCGCGGAGGCGCGCAGCGGGTTGCCGATCAGGGTGATGTGCGAGCGGTCGCCGGCGCGGCTGCGGTTGTCGCCGGCACCCCGTTCGACCTCGACGCTCATCTCGAGCTCCTCGGCGGTGCGCACGATGACGTCGCGGAGCTTCTTCCAGTCCCGCGGCGCGGTCACCAGGATGCCGAGCACCAGCCGACGACGCAGCACGATCTGCTCGATGTCGACGACCTCGACGCCGGCCGCGGCCAGGGCGGCGAACATCGCGGAGGTGACGCCGGGCCGGTCCTTGCCCGTGAGGGTGACCAGGAGGGTCTTCGGCTCGTCATCCATGGTGGGGGAAGGCTAGTCGGGCAGGTGATCGGGTCGCGGGGGAGTCCGCCGATCGGTCCGACACGGCGCCGCGCGCCCTGCGGTGCTGGCCCGAGGTGGCGCGGATGCCCTACGTTCGGCAGCGGTGGCGGTCCGACCCGCGGCACCGCCCGCACGCACCGGGGGTATCGATGGACTTCATGACCGCGGTCCGCACCTGCCTGTCCAAGTACGTCGGCTTCTCGGGGCGCGCACGACGCTCCGAGTTCTGGTACTTCTTCCTGTTCACCTTCCTCGTCGGCATCGTCACCACCACCCTCGACGCCGTCCTCGGCACTGACTTCGAGACGGGCGGCGGGGTGGTCAACACGCTCGGCAGCCTGGTGCTGCTGCTCCCGTCGCTGGCGGTCGCCGTACGACGCATGCACGACACCGACCGCAGCGGCTGGTGGCTCCTGATCGGGATCATCCCGATCGTCGGCTGGATCCTGCTGATCGTCTGGTACTGCGCCGACACCAAGCCCGGCGACAACCAGTACGGTCCCGACCCCAAGCACGGCCCCCGCGGCGGCTACCAGCCGCCCGCGGCGCCCTACGGCAGCGGCCAGTACGGCGGCTGACCCTGCACCACGCCCGGGGCGTGGCCGCTAGGGCGGCCACACCTCGGGCGAGCAGGCAGCCACGACGGCACGGCGCGCGGCCCGGCCCAACGGCTGCAGCAGTCCGGCACGGCGCTGCACCTCGTAGGACGACAGCGCGCCGCCGTCGTCGTCGAGCGCGAGGTCCACGATCGCCCACGCCTGCAGCCCGCGCGCGGCGAGGTCCGCGCACCGTGGCGGGGTGCCGAGCGGCGCCTCGAGCGCAGGGCGGTGGTGGAGGTTCATCAGTGCGTCGGCGGCCTCGGGCCGCCACTTCGCCACGTCGAGGTCGGCGAGGTCGCCGGCGGTCGAGACCAGCGTCTCCCGCAGCCCGCGGTCGGCCTCGCCCACGTCCGGCAGCTGGCGCGGACCGGCCTCGAAGACCTGCCACTGCACCGTCTCGCCCTGCTCCACGGGCACGAGGCCGAGGCCCCCGGCGACGACTGCCTGCCCGGCCTCCAGCGCAGCGGCGTTGAAGTCCCGCGGCCCGCCCAGGCCGAGCGGGTCACCGTCGACGGGCAGTGCCAGTCCGGCGTACGTCGCCCCGCCTGCGCGCGTCCGGGCGAGCAGGTCGAGCGCCGAGCCGCCCTCGAGGAGGTGGGTGTCCTCGGCCAGCACGTCGAGGACGTGGTCGGTCTGCTCGTGCCCGCGCAGCCACGCCGTGAGCCACCACGCCAGCGTGGCGGAGTGGGGCAGGGACGGGACGTGGCCCGGGGAAGCGGTCGACACCGGGGCGAGGCTACTCGGGCGCGCACACCCGACGTGTCCGGCCCTGCAGCGCGCCTGCTGCTGGATAGGGTGACGACGTGGTCGCCGTCATCGAGTTCGCGGGAGTCACGGTGCGCCGTGGCAGCGCGCTGCTGCTCGACGAGGTGAGCTGGGAGGTCGAGGAGGACGAGCGCTGGGTGGTGCTCGGTCCCAACGGCGCCGGCAAGACCACCCTGCTCCAGGTCGCCGCGGCCCAGCTGCACCCGACCTCCGGGGTCGCCGGCATCCTCGACGAGGTGCTCGGCACCACCGACGTCTTCGAGCTGCGCCCGCGCATCGGCCTGACCAGCGCAGCGCTCGCCGACCGGATCCCCCGGGACGAGCTGGTCAGGGACGTCGTCGTGTCCGCCTCCTACGGCGTGGTCGGCCGCTGGCGTGAGCACTACGCCGACCTCGACCACGATCGTGCCGCCGACCTGCTCGCCGAGGTCGGTGCCGCCCACCTGCTCGACCGCACCTTCGGCACGCTCAGCGAGGGCGAGCGCAAGCGGGTGCAGATCGCCCGCGCGCTGATGACCGACCCCGAGCTGCTGCTGCTCGACGAGCCGGCTGCCGGGCTCGACCTCGGCGGCCGCGAGGACCTCGTCGCCACCCTGTCCGACGTCGCGCTCGACCCGGACTCGCCGGCGACCGTGCTGGTCTCCCACCACGTGGAGGAGATCCCGCCGGGCTTCACCCACGCCCTGCTCCTGCGGCAGGGCCGTGTGGTCGACGCCGGACCGGTGGAGGACGTGGTCACGGCCGAGACGCTGTCGGAGACCTTCGGCATGCCGCTGCTGCTGAGCCGGGCCGACGACCGGTTCGCCGCGCGGCGCCGTCCGCCGCAGCGCATCCTCGATCACTGACTGGATAGGGTCGGGACATGGACTGGATCCGCGACCACCTCTGGGAGACCTGGCTGGCGCTGTCGATCGCGCTCGGCGTCGCCGAGATGTTCAGCCTCGACCTGATCCTCGCCATGCTCGCGGCCGGTGCCGTGATCGGGATGGTGGCGGCCCTCATCGGACTGCCCGTGGTCGCGCAGATCCTGCTGGCGCTTGCCGCGTCCGTCGCCGCCCTGGCGCTCGTGCGCCCCGCCTTCGTCAAGCGCCTGCACGGCGGCCCGGAGCTCTCGCTCGGCCACGGCAAGCTGGTCGGCACGCGGTGCCTGGTCACCGAGGAGATCACCGGGCTCAACGCGGGCCGCATCAAGGCCGGCGGCGAGACGTGGACCGCCCTCCCGTACGACGACAACCTGCGGATCGCGCCCGGTGAGACGGTCGAGATCCTGCAGATCAAGGGTGCGACGGCCTACGTCCATCCCGTGGCCACGCTCGAGTCCTGAGCGGACGCCACACCCAGCCGAACCAACCCGGGGGAGAACCGAATGCCCACAGCCCTGCTGGTCCTGTTCCTGCTCGTCATCGTCTTCGTGGTCGTGATGCTCTCGAAGACGGTGAAGATCGTGCCCCAGGCACGCGCCGCCGTCGTCGAGCGCTTCGGCAAGTACAAGGCCACGCTCCCTGCGGGCCTCAACATCCTGGTGCCGTTCATCGACAAGCTGCGTTACCTCATCGACCTGCGCGAGCAGGTCGTGAGCTTCCCGCCGCAGCCGGTGATCACCGAGGACAACCTCGTCGTGTCGATCGACACCGTCATCTACTTCCAGGTCACCGACCCGGTCGCTGCGACCTACGAGATCGCCAACTACATCCAGGCGATCGAGCAGCTCACCATGACCACGCTGCGCAACATCGTCGGTGGCATGGACCTCGAGGAGACGCTGACCAGCCGCGACTCGATCAACTCCGGCCTGCGTGGCGTCCTCGACGAGGCCACCGGCAAGTGGGGCATCCGCGTCAACCGCGTCGAGCTCAAGGGCATCGACCCGCCGCCCTCCATCAAGGACTCGATGGAGAAGCAGATGCGTGCCGATCGCGAGAAGCGGGCGGTCATCCTCACCGCCGAGGGCCAGCGCCAGGCCGCGATCCTCACGGCCGAGGGCTCGAAGCAGTCGCAGATCCTCAACGCCGAGGGTGACCGCGAGTCGCAGATCCTGCGCGCGCAGGCCGACCGCGAGGCCTCGATCCTGCGTGCGCAGGGTGAGGGCCAGGCCATCCAGACCGTCTTCCAGGCGATCCACGACGGCCAGCCCGACCAGTCCCTGCTGGCCTACCAGTACCTCCAGATGATGCCGAAGATCGCCGAGGGCAGTGCCAACAAGGTCTGGGTCATCCCCTCGGAGATCACCAAGGCGATGGAGGGCCTCGGGTCCTCGATCCACGAGATCGCGGGCATCCCCAAGGACGCCACGCCGCGCACCCGGGTCGACATGGGCCCGTCCGAGCCGCAGCTGCCGTCGACGCAGCGCCCGGACGCCGAGGTCTCGGCGACCAACAAGGCCGTGCAGGACGCGATCGCGGCCGCCGAATCGGCGAGCAAGGTCTCCCGTGGATCGGCTCCGGTGGAGCCGCCGCCGGCTGACACCGCGGCCACCACGCCCGATGCGGGTCAGGAGCCCCCGCCGGCGTGAGCCTGCTCGAGGCAGTGCTGGTCACCCTCGCAGGAGTGGCGGCCGGCACCATCAACACCGTGGTGGGGTCGGGAACGTTGATCACGTTCCCGACCCTGCTGGCGTTCGGCGTGCCCCCGGTGACCGCCAACGTGAGCAACACCGTCGGCCTCGTGCCGGGAAGCATGTCCGGGGTCTTCGGCTACCGACGCGAGCTCGCCGGCCAGCGCTCGCGCGTGCTGCGGCTCGGCTCGGCGTCGCTGCTCGGCGGGATCCTCGGCGCCCTGCTGCTGCTGTGGCTGCCGTCGGCGGCGTTCAACGCGATCGTGCCGGTGCTGATCCTGCTCGGCGTCGTGCTGGTCGTCGTCGGCCCGCGCGTCCAGCGGGCCGTGGCCGCCCAGGCCGAGGCGCGCGGCGGCATCCCGGACCACGGCGTCTGGTGGGTGTGGCCGGCGGTCGCCGCGACGGGCGTGTACGGCGGCTACTTCGGCGCCGCGCAGGGCGTGCTGCTGATGGCCGTGCTCGGCATCGGCGTCGCCGACTCCATGCAGCGCCACACCGCCACCAAGAACGTGCTTGCCCTCATCGTCAACGCCGTCGCGGCGCTGGTCTTCATCGCCGTCGCCGACGTGGACTGGGAGGTCGCCGGCCTCATCGCCCTCGGCTCGGTCGTCGGCGGACAGCTGGGCGCGACGGTCGGTCGACGCCTCCCGCCGCCCCTGCTGCGAGCCGTGATCGCCGTCGTGGGCCTCACCGCGCTGGTGGCCCTGCTCGTGTGAGTCAGTCGACCGCCGGGGCCGGCTCCACCCACGCGCGCAGCCACGTGTCGAGGGCGGCGTACGCCGTCGCGCGGACCTCGGGACGCGAGAGCACGATGTCGTGGATGGCGCCCTCCACTGCCACCGAGGTGACGTGGCGACCGACCGACGAGGCCCACTTCCTGATCTGCTGCACGTCGAGCACGATGTCGTGGGTCGTGGCGGTCTCGTCGGTCTGCTCGCCGAACCAGGAGCGGGCCGAGGAGAGCACCAGGGTGGGGCAGGTGACGTCGAGGCCGGCGTGCAGCTGCGCGTGGCCGCGGCGGACTGCCCGCAGCCAACCGATGTAGACCGGGCGCGACTGCAGCGGCTTCCAGTCGAGGTCGTAGTCCCACTCGCCGCCGTGCTCACGGTGCAGGGTCCGGCCGTAGACGTCGTTGACCTTGCGCGGGATGGGCTGCATGGGTCGTCGCGTCCCGAGTCGCTCGAGCGCCACCCGCGTCGCAGGGCTGCGCAGCCAAGCGGCTCCCTGCATGTCGAACCACGGCGAGTTCAGCACCAGCGCCCGCAGCTCGGCGGGGCGCCGCTCGTGGACCCACAGCGGCAGCGTCAACCCGCCGGTGGAGTGACCGGAGGCGATGACGTCGGTGAACCCGTCGCGCTGGGTGATGCGCCACCAGGCCAGGTCGATCTCGCCGAAGTACTCCGCCAGGTCGCTGACGTAGTGGGGCGTCTGGTGCTCACGCAGGGACCGGCCGTACTTGCGCAGGTCGAGGGCGTAGAAGGTGTAGCCCCGATCGGCCCACCAGCGGGCGTACTCGTCGTGGAAGAAGTAGTCGGCGAAGCCGTGGACGTGGAGCACCGCTCGGCCGTTGGGGCGCTCCGGCTCGAGCGTGACGAGGGTGGCGACGACGGGGCCCTCGTCGTCGGGCGGGAGGGAGAACGTCTCGACCCGGTAGTCCGGCCCGAGGACGTCGGCCTGCAGCGGTTCCAGGGGCATGGGCGGAGCCTATCGAGAGGGGTCCACGGATTTCGGGGTTCGACCGCGGGAAGCCTCGGGTGAGCCCTACCCTTCGGACGTGTCGGGAGCGGTCGGAGCGGTGATGCGCGCGTGCAGCGCCTACGTCCGGCAGCGGGTCGAGGGCTGGCGCACCGGCTCCCGCGGCAGCCAGGCGTTCCTGCTGCTCGTGCTGCTGACCCTCGTGGCCCTGGCGGTCGCGCTCGGTTCGCTGACCCACCTCCTCATGCCGGTGTCGCTCTGGTTCCTCTTCCTCATGCTCGGCACCATGCTGCTCCGCTTCCTGCCGCTCGTGGTGCTGGTCACCGTCCTGCTCGGTGTCTCGGTGTGGACCTCGGTCGAGACCAGCTTCGCGACCGCGAGCCGAACGTCGGCGCTGCTGATCTTCGCGGTGGCGGTCGTGCTCGCGCTCTACCAGTCCAGCCGGCAGCGCTCGGGCCTGCCGATGGCGCTGAGCGAGGCCGTGCTGACCCAGCTGCGCGACCGCCTGCAGCGCCAGGGCGTGGTGCCGCCGCTGCCGGAGGGGTGGCGCTCGCAGTCGGCGACGATCACCGCCAACGGCCCGAGCTACGCCGGCGACTTCCTCGTCGCGGACCTGCGCGAGGGCAGGTGGCTCGAGATGGCGCTGGTCGATGTGTGCGGCAAGGGCACGTCGGTGGGCCCGCAGGCGTTGCAGTTCGCCGGCGCCCTGGGCGGTCTGATCGGCGCGCTGCCGCCGGCCGAGCTCATGGCGGCGGCCAACAACTTCCTGCTGCGCCAGGAGTCCGACGAGTCGCTGGCCACGGCCGTGCACATCAAGGTCGACCTGGTCACCGGCGACTACACGATCACCAGCGCCGGCCACCCGCCGGCACTGCACTGGCACCTGGGGCAGCGCGGCTGGTCGGTCGACAACGCCCGCGGGATGGCCCTGGGCGTGATCGAGGAGGCCGACTTCACCCCCAGCCACGGGCGCCTGCGCCCCGGCGAGGCGCTGATGTTCTACACCGACGGCGTCATCGAGACATCAGGTCGCGACATCGACGACGGCATCGACTGGCTGCGCCAGGTCGCGCTCCAGGCCGTCGACGCCCGCGGCTTCACCGGCATGCCGCAGCGGGTCCTGAAGAAGGTCCCGCGAGGTGACGACGACCGCGCGATGCTCGTGCTCGAGCGCCAGCCACTGACCTCGCCGGAGCGCGACTCCGAGCGCAGCCGCGCCCTCGGCGGCTGAGCTGCCGGCGCCTCAGGCGCCGCGGGAGTAGAGGTCGCGGATGACGTCCTCGATGTCGGGTTCCTGGATCGAGAGGTCCGCCACGTCGTACGACGCCGCCACCGCGGCCACGACCGGGGCCGCGCTCGCCTCGGTCGGGAACGACAGCCACTGTCGCGGACCCTCGACCTTCTTCACCCGCGCTCCCGGTACGTCGATGGGCGGGCCCTCGTCGACCAGGTCGACGACCAGGGTGCGGCTCGACCCGCCCTGCGCGTGCAGGCCCGCGAGCGAGCCGTCGTACACCGACGTGCCGTGGTCGATCACGATCACGCGGTCGCACAGCGCCTCGATGTCCTGGAGGTCGTGCGTGGTGAGCAGCAGCGTGGTGCTGCGCTCGGCGTTGAGGGCGCGGAGGAACTCGCGCAGCCGGCCCTTGCTCACGACGTCGAGCCCGATGGTCGGCTCGTCGAGGTAGAGGATCTCCGGGTCGTGCAGCAGCGCTGCGGTGATGTCGCCGCGCATCCGCTGGCCCAGGCTGAGCTGGCGCACCGGGGTGTCGAGCTGGGCGCCGAGGTCGAGCAGCTCGACGAAGCGGTCGAGGTTCTCGCGGTAGCGCGCGTCGGGGATGCGGTAGATCTTGCGCAGCAGCTCGAAGGAGTCGCGCAGCGGCAGGTCCCACCACAGGGTGGTGCGCTGCCCGAAGACCACGCCGATGCGCTGGGCGAGCTCCGTGCGCTGCCGGCTCGGGTCGAGCCCGGCCACCCGCAGCGAGCCCGCGGTCGGGACCAGGATGCCCGTGAGCATCTTGATGGTCGTGGACTTCCCGGCACCGTTGGGACCGATGTAGCCGACCATCTCGCCGGTCTCCACCGAGAAGGTCAGGTCGTGGACCGCGCGCACCTCGGAGCGCGTGCGGCGCATGAAGCCCGCGCGACGGCGTACGACGAAGGTGCGCTCGAGGCCGGAGACGTCGATCAGTGGCATGGGGCTCAGCTCCCGGTGGAGGTGTAGCGGCGCACACCGGTGCGCCAGACGAGGAGGGCGGCGGCCACGACCAGCGCGGCGGCGAGCGGCGAGCAGAACTGCAGCCACTCGGGGAAGCCGAAGGGGTCGGGCCGGCCGAGGAGGTAGAGGCAGGGGTACCAGTTGACGAAGGCGATGGGCAGCACGACGGTGAGCGCGATCGCCAGCTCGCGGGGGAAGACCGTCAGGGGGTACTGCGTCAGCGTGTTGCCGCCGTAGGTGAAGGCGTTCGCGAACTCGCTGGCGTCGCTGGTCCAGAACTGGACGCAGCTGAAGAGGACGAACAGGCCGAAGAACAGCGCGCTCGAGCTGAGCACCATCAGCAGCGCCACGAGCACACGCGACGGGGTCCAGTCCACGATCGGGAGCGCCCAGGCCATCACGACGCTCGCCTGGGTGATGCGCCCGAGCCGCCGCAGCGTGAAGCGGTCGGAGCAGACCTGGACCAGCAGGGGCACCGGCTTGGTGAGCATCTGGTCGAGGCGACCGGTGCGGATGAACTCGCCGATGCGCTCCACGCTGCCGATGAGGGTGTCGGCGATGCCGATGCCGACTCCCGTCGCCCCGTAGAGCAGGGCGATCTCGCGCAGCCCGAAGCCGCCGAGCGAGTCGATGCTGGAGAACATGATGGCGATGCCGGCGAAGTCGAGGGCGTTGATGAGCATGCTGCCCACGACGAGCATCGCGAAGGACGCGGGGTAGGACAGCTCGGCGCGGACCCACAGCCGCACCATGTCGCCGTAGCGCGCGACCGGGTGCCACAGGCGCGCGGTCACCGAGGTCGTCGAGGTCTCAGCCACCCTGCACCACCAGCTTGCGGGTCGCGAGCGCGAGCACGAACCGGCAGGCGAGCAGGAGCGCGAGTGCCCAGCCCGCCTGGAAGGCGAGCGCGCCCACGAGGTCGAGCCCGGTGTGGCGGCCCAGCCAGATGTCGTTGGGGACCTGGATCATCGCCGAGAAGGGGAGCGCCTCGGCGAGGGTGCCGAGCCAGCCGGGGAAGAGCACGAGCGGGAGCGACATGCCGCTGAAGAAGATCGCGAGGGCACCCGTGAGGATGCGCGGACCGCTGGCGTCGAGCAGCCAGAAGGCCGTCGAGGCGACCAGGAAGCGGATGGCGAAGCTGACCACCACCGCCAGCGGGATGCTGAGCACGAAGCCGAGCGCGGCGGCGGGGGAGTCGGGCAGGGCGATGTCGAAGAGGAGGAGCCCGATCACCGTCGGGGCGAGTCCGCGCGTGAGGAAGTGGTACGCCGCACGACCGAGGTCGCTCGCGAGGTACCACCCGACGAGGTCGACGGGGCGGTAGAGGTCGATGGCCACGTCACCGGTGCGGATCCGCTCGGCGAGGTCGTCGGTGGCGCCCCCACCCCACAGCGCGACGGTCATCAGCAGCGCCTGGCCGAGCCAGACGAAGGTGACGGCGTCGACGGCGTCGTAGCCGCCCGCGTCGGGGTTCGCCTCCCACAGCGCAAGGTAGGCGAAGGAGTAGATGACGCCGAAGACGGAGTTGGTGAAGACCCCGGCGACGGTGGCCGCGCGGTAGGTGGAGTAGCGGCGGAAGGCGCGTGACGCCACGGCGACGTGCAGCATCCGCTCTCCCCTCACGCGAAACGATCCCCGGCCCACCCACGAAGGGGCCGGGGATCGTCTCACACGTGAGGGGTACGACGCACGCGGACGCGCGCCGGCCCTCGCGTCAGCGGTGCCGCACGAGGTTGACCACGCCGACCACCCGGCCCTGCGCGTCCTCGGTGATCGCCACGCCGGCCCGACGCGCGTCCGGGTTGAGCAGGATCGCGCGGTGGTCGGGGGAGTCGAGCCACAGCCGCACCATCTCGTCGGGGGTCAGGGCGGTCCCGCGCACCAGTGTCTCGCCGGCCCACGCGTGGCGGCAGCGGCGGATCACCTCGCCCTGGTCGCGGTGGGCGAAGACACCGGTGCGGGCGATGCGGGTGCCCCACTGCTCGGCCAGCTCGTCGGTGCAGACGTCGAAGTTCCAGATCTTGCGCAGGCCGAGCGCCGCACGGGCGTCGTTGATCCGCACCATCAGCGCGTCCTCGAGCCGGTCGCGGTCGCGGCTGGACGTCGCGTCCTCGAGCAGCACGGTGGGCACCGACCACGTCCGTGCCGCGGGCTCCCACCGGGACGGCGCAGCCATCGCGTCGGTCGGTCCGGCCAGCACGGCCGCGCCCAGCACCGCTGCGGTGGCGGCGCGCGCCAGCGACCGTCGCGAGCGGGGTCGGGGGTGGCGCACGGTCGTTCCTCCAGTGCGGATCCGCGTCGGGGGTGTCGGATCTTGAGGAGATCTCAGGGGATTTCCCACCACGGATCACAACAGTTTGACCGTTTCTGCATGACGAGAACGCGAAAACGGGGCCCGGTGGTCTGGACCGCAGAGGATCGGGACCACCGGGCCCCCAGGGCTCGGCGCAGGAGGATCAGTGCTGGTAGGTGCCGTGGATGATCGCGCGGCCCAGCGTCTTGAACGCGAGGTTGAAGGACACGACGGCATTGGAGGCGCTGTCGTCGACGCCTAGCGACTCCTCGCCGACGGCGTGCACGACGAAGAAGTAGCGGTGCGGCTGGTCGCCCTGCGGCGGCGCCGCGCCCATGAAGCCGGCCTCGCCGCCGTCGTTGCGCACGTGGAAGGCCTTGCCGGGCAGGTCGCCGGCCGCCGCACCGGTGTCGAGGGAGGTGACGTCGGCGGGGACGTCGACCAGGCCCCAGTGCCAGAAGCCGCTCGGGGTCGGCGCGTCGGGGTCGAAGCAGGTGATCACGTAGGACTTGGTGCCCTCGGGCGCGCCCGACCAGCTCAGCTGGGGCGAGGTGTTGCCGAGGGCGGCCACCTGGTCGTCCTTGAGCGGCGCACCATCGGTGACGTCGTCGCTGGTGACCGTGAAGGACGCGGTCGCCGGCAGGTAGTCGTACGGGTTCGGGCTGACAGGTCGCTCGATGCTCATTCCTCGAACCTAGCCACGGGGCCAAGGCGACGACCAGAGACAATGCAGCATGCTCGACAACGGTTCCTCGGAGACCCATCCCTACCTGGCCGGGCTCGTCCTGGCCGGACGCCGGGTGGTCGTGGTCGGTGGCGGGCACGTCGCCCAGCGCCGCGTCCCCACGTTCCTGGCCACCGGCGCGGACGTGGTGGTGGTGAGCCCGGAGGTGACCCCCGCGATCGAGGGGCTGGGCGGAGAGCTGACCCTGGTGCTGCGCGAGTTCACCGAGTCCGACCTCGACGGTGCGTGGTACGTCGTCGCCGCCACCGACGACCCGGAGGTCAACGCGCGCGTCGCCACCGCGGCCGAGCAGCGCCACACCTTCTGCGTGCGCGCGGACGACGCGCTCGGGGGGTCCGCGTGGACCCCGGCCGTCGGCCACCACGGCAGCGTCACCGTCGGCGTGCTGGGCAACCGGGAGCCGAAGAAGTCCGCTGCGCTGCGCGACGACATCGTCACCGCGCTGCGTGACGGCCAGCTGAGCGCCACCGACGCCCACGACCGCACACCCGGCGTGGTGCTCGTGGGCGGGGGCCCCGGTGAGCCGGAGCTCGCCACCGTCGCGGCGCACCACGCCCTGGCCTCGGCCGACGTGGTCGTCGCCGACCGGCTCGCACCGCGCGAGCTCCTCGACGGCCTCGGGTCGCACGTCGAGCTCATCGACGTCGCCAAGCTTCCGCGCGGTCGGTCGGCCTCCCAGGAGCAGATCAACCAGGTCATCGTCGACCGGGCGCTCGCGGGCAAGCGCGTGGTGCGCTTCAAGGGCGGCGACAACTTCGTCTTCGGTCGCGGCTACGAGGAGATCCAGGCCTGCGCGGCCGCCGGGGTGCCGGTGAGCGTCGTCCCCGGCCTCACCTCCGCCATCGCGGTGCCGGCCCGCGTGGGCATCCCCGTCACCCACCGCGGTGTGGCGCACGAGTTCACCGTCATCTCCGGCCACCTGCCGCCGGGCCACCCCGAGTCGCTCGTCGCGTGGGACTCGGTCGCCGGCTTGCGCGGGACGCTCGTGCTGCTGATGGCGGTGGACAACGCTCCCGCCATCGCCGCGGAGCTGCTCCGGGGCGGACGCGCGGGCGACACCCCGGTCGCGGTGATCGTCGACGGCACCATGCCCACCGAGCGCACCGTGCTCAGCACGCTGGCCTCGCTGGCCGACGACCTTGCCGCCCACGAGGTGGTCCCGCCCGCGATCATCGTGATCGGCGAGGTGGTGGCGGTGGCGCGTCCGGCACACTACGGACGTGCCTGAGACCGTCGAGATCACCGACCCCGACGACCCCCGCCTCGCCGACTACCGCGACCTCCGCGACGTCGAGCTGCGCAAGAGCCTCGAGGCCGAGCACGGACTCTTCCTGGCCGAGGGCGAGAAGGTCGTACGCCGCGCGGTCGAGGCCGGCTACGACGCCCGCTCGTTCCTGATGGCGCCGCGCTGGCTGGAGGGCCTCGACGACGTCGTCTCGCGCAGCGCCGGACCGTGCTACGTCATGCCCGAGCGGCTGATCGAGCAGGTGACGGGCTTCCACGTCCACCGCGGCGCGCTCGCCTCGCTGCAGCGTCGACCGCTGCCCACGCTCGACGCGGTGCTGGCGGACGCGCGATCGGTGCTCGTCCTCGAGGACCTCGTCGACCACACCAACGTCGGCGCCGTGTTCCGATCGGGGGCCGCCCTGGGCTTCGACGCGGTCCTGCTGGCGCCGCGCTGCGCAGACCCGCTCTACCGGCGCTCGATCAAGGTCGGCATGGGTGCGGTGTTCACCACCCCCTGGACCCGACTGCTCGACTGGTACGACGCGCTGCCGGACCTGTCGGCGCGGGGCTTCACCACGGTGGCGCTGACCCTGGCGGCCGACTCGGTGCCGATCGAGGACGCCGTCGCCGGTGTCGACCGGCTGGCGCTGGTGCTCGGCTCGGAGGGCCACGGCCTGTCGTCTCGCTGGGAGGCCTCCGCCGACCGGCGCGCGATCATCCCGATGCGGGGCGGTATCGACTCCCTCAACGTCGCAGCGGCCAGCGCGGTCGCCTGCTACGCCGCGGCTCGTCGCTGACCGGATTCGTCGCTCAGCCCCGCTGGCGCAGGGCTTCGTGCAGCACGATCGACCCGGCGACGGCCGCGTTGAGGGACGACGCGGTGCCGGTCATCGCGATGCTGGCGACGTCGTCGCAGGCCGTACGCCATCCCGAGGAGATGCCGTGGGTCTCGTTGCCGACCACGACGACCACCCGGCCCGAGAGGTCGACCTCCGCGAGCGCGCTGCCCTCCTCATCGGTGCCGACGATCCGGTAGCCGCGGGCCTGGGCGTGCTCGATGACCGGTCCGGGGCCGGGGACGCGCAGGACCGTCAGGGCGAAGAGCGAGCCGGTGCTGGCGCGCACCGACTGCGGGTCGTAGGGGTCGGCGGCGTGCCCCGTGACGACGAGCGCGGACGCGCCGAAGGCGTCCGCGGAGCGGGCCAGGGTGCCGATGTTGCCGGGGCTGGTGGGCCGGTCGAAGACCACGATCGGTCCGTGCGGGCGCGAGGAGTCCGCCAGGCGCGCGACGCCGTCGTCGGGCATCTCCACCACGGCGACCAGCTCGGCGCCGTCCTTGCCGCTGAGGCGGGCGTGCAGGTCGGGGGAGAGGTCGACGCGCTCGCCGTCCGTGCTGGACCACAGGCCGTCGGACCAGGCCGAGGACGCCCCGTCCGCGCGCAGCAGTGCCCGCACGGTCCAGCCCTCGTCGACGGCACGGGTGATGGGGCGTACGCCCTGCACGAGGAACTCGCGGTTGCGGTGGCGCTTGGAGCGGTTGGTCAGCAGTGCCTCCCACTGCTGGAAGCGCGCGTTCTCGCGGGTGATGCGCAGGTCGCTCATCCGGCCGGCCAGGTGAGGGGGAACTCCTCGGCGGCTGCGTCGTGCTTCTTGGTCAGCCGCTTGCGCGACTTCGCCGAGAGCCGGTCGCCGAAGACGGTGCCGAGGGTGTGGTCGGTCTCGTGCTGCAGGCAGCGGGCCAGGAGCCCGTCGCCCTCGAAGGTCACCGGCTCTCCGTCCAGGCCGGTCCCGTCCACGCGTGCCCAGTCGGGTCGCGGGCACGACTCGAAGGAGCCGGGGAACGACAGGCAGCCCTCCTCGTCGTCCTCGAGGCGGCGGTCGCGGCCCTCCGGCAGCGTCAGGACCGGGTTGCACACGATGCCGACGGTGCGGGTGCCGCTGTCGTCGGGGCAGTCGAAGACGAACATCGCCACGTCCTCGCCGACCTGGCAGGCCGCCAGGCCCACGCCCTCGGCGGCGTACATCGTGGCGACCATGTCGGCCGCGAGCGTGCGCAGCGCCTCGTCGTACGCCGTCACCGCGGCCTGCGGCCGGTGCATGACGGGGGTGCCCCAGCGGGTGATCGGGCGCACCGACCCACCGTCGGGGAGGGGGCCGTGGGGCGCCCGGAGGTCGAGGTCTGCGTCGGTCGGCTGGTCCTCGGGCATGACGAGGATCCTAGCGAGGACCGGCAGGTGACCTGCACCACGCCGGACGTGCTCTGGTCAAAGATGTAACTCAGAGTTACATTGGAGGCATGAGCCCACTGTTCCGCCTGCGGCCGGGAGGCCGCCACGGGGTGTCCTCGCGCGAGACCCGCGACCCCATCGGCTTCGCCGTCGCCGCCGTCAACCGGCTGGCGCAGAGCGAGCTCATCGACCGCGTCGGCCTGCGCAAGCAGGCAGAGCAGGCCGTCTACTCCACCACCCGCAACGGCTTCCGCGTCGCCACCGCCGCCGGTCGCACGTTCGCCCGTGCCGGACGGAGCGCCCCCGGGGTGCGTCCGGCCAGCGCCGGGTCGAGCGGGGTCTTCGACCTCACCCCGACCGAGGACGAGGCGATGCTCGTGGCGGTCGTCGAGGAGCTCGCCACGGAGCTGCTGCGCCCCGCCGCATCCGCCGCCGACCAGGCGTGCACCGCGCCGGCGGAGGTCCTGGCCGCCGCGCAGGAGATCGGGCTGCCGGGCCTCGGCGTGCCCGACGCCCTCGGCGGCATCATGGAGGAGCGCTCCGCGATGGCCGGCACGCTCGTCGCCGAGGCGCTCGCCAAGGGCGACATGGGCCTGGCCGTCGCGACGCTCGCGCCCGGTGCGGTCGCGACCGCGATCGGTCTCTGGGGCACCGACGCCCAGCAGCAGACCTACCTCCCGGCGTTCACCGGCGACGCCGTCCCCGTCGCGGCCCTCACGATCGCCGAGCCCACGGTCCTGTTCGACCCGTTCTCGCTGGCCACGACCGCTCGGCGCGAGGGCGACGGCTTCGTCCTCGACGGTGTGAAGTCCGCGGTCGTCCGCGGCGCCGACGCCGAGCTCTTCGTCGTCGCCGCCCAGCTCGACGGCACTCCGGCGCTCTTCCTCGTCGAGTCGGGCACCGACGGCCTCGAGGTCGAGGCCGACCCGTCGATGGGCGTGCGCGCCGCGGGCCTGGCTCGCCTGCACCTCAGCGGCGTACGCGTGGGGGCGGATGCCCTGCTCGGCGACACCGACGGCACCGCCTACCGCGAGTGCGTACGCCTCTCCCGCCTGGCGTGGTGCGCCCTCGCGGTCGGGACCGGGCAGGCGGTGCTCGACTACGTCAAGGACTACGTCAACGGGCGCGAGGCGTTCGGCGAGCCGATCAGCCACCGGCAGTCGGTCGCCTTCATGGTGGCCGACATCGCCATCGAGGTGCAGGCGATGCGGCTGCTGACGTGGAAGGCCGCCTCGCGCGCCACCCGCGGCCAGGACTTCGCCCGCGAGGTCGCGCTGGCCCGCCAGCTGTGCACCGAGAAGGGCATGCGGATCGGGCTCGACGGGGTCCAGCTGCTCGGCGGGCACGGCTTCGTCAAGGAACACCCGGTGGAGCGGTGGTACCGCGACCTGCGGGCCGTCGGCGTGATGGAAGGTGCGGTGCTGGTCTGATGATCAACCTGGAGACCCCCAAGAAGCAGGCCGGCCTGATCGACCAGGCCCACCAGCTGGCGATGAACATGCTCCGCCCGATCTCGCGCAAGTACGACCGCGCCGAGCACGACTACCCCCACGAGCTCGACATGCTCGCCGCGCTGATCGACGGCGTGTCCGAGACCGGCGCGACCGGCGGCGCAGGCGCGGGCGGCGTACGCCGCGACGACAAGCCGTCGCGTGCGGACAAGGCCAAGGTGCGCAACGGCGCGAACCTCGCGTCGGTGCTGTCCGTGGCCGAGATGTGCTGGGGCGACACAGCGCTGCTGCTGTCGATGCCCCGGCAGGGCCTCGGCAACTCGGCCATCGCGTCGGTGGCCAACGACGAGCAGCTCGAGCGCTACAAGGGCACGTGGGCCGCGATGGCGATCACCGAGCCCGGCACCGGTTCGGACTCCGCCAACATCACCACGACCGCGGTGAAGGACGGCGACGACTACGTCATCAACGGCGAGAAGATCTACGTCACCTCGGGCGACCGCGCCGACAGCGTCGTCGTGTGGGCCACCCTCGACAAGGAGCTCGGCCGCGCGGCCATCAAGTCCTTCCTCGTCCGCAAGGACAACCCCGGGCTGAAGGTCGAGCGGCTCGAGCACAAGCTCGGCATCCGTGCCTCCGACACCGCAGCCATCACCTTCACCGACTGCCGGGTGTCGGCCGAGGACCTGCTCGGCTCGCCCGAGATCGACACCAAGTCCGGCTTCGCAGGTGCGATGGCGACCTTCGACAACACGCGGCCGCTGGTCGCCGCGATGGCCGTCGGGTGCGCCCGCGCCTCGCTCGACCTGACCCGCGACCTGCTCGAGCAGGCCGGCGTCGTCATCGACTACGACCGACCGGCCCAGTCGCAGAGCGCGGCAGCGGCCACCTTCCTGCGCCTCGAGGCCGACTGGGAGGGCGCCCAGCTGCTGATGATGCAGGCGGCGTGGATGGCCGACAACCGGCTGCCCAACTCGCTCGAGGCCTCCATGGCCAAGGCGAAGGCCGGGCGCGTCGGCTCCGACGTCACGCTCTCGTGCGTGCAGCTGTGCGGGACGCTCGGCTACAGCGAGGGCGAGCTGCTGGAGAAGTGGGCGCGCGACTCCAAGATCCTCGACATCTTCGAGGGCACCCAGCAGATCCAGCAGCTGATCGTGGCCCGCCGGATCCTCGGGCTCACGAGCTCGGAGCTGAAGTAGCGCGCACCCACGCCGACCGGGCACTTCCTGCCGCTGAAATGCATCGACCGGGTGGTTCCTCGCGCTGC
>CAFBMW010000030.1_pt1 | contig 51601 bp, 50 predicted proteins | sample 7269061 | NCBI WGS metagenome assembly CAFBMW01 (sample SAMEA6814074, study PRJEB35770) | uncultured Nocardioides sp. | biome: Freshwater; feature: Freshwater reservoir; material: water | place: Czech Republic | collected 2017-05-23 | depth 30m m | reverse complement strand
GACCATGAACGGTCAGCCGGGCATTAGCGTGGGACACGAGAACCTCCGGGTGGTTGTGACCTTCGACAAGCCACACCCCACTCGGGGGTTCTCTTCACGTCAACGGGTTGGAACTGGAACCAACGTCATGGCCGGGTACACCTAGAGGCGACCCCGGCGGCCTGCGTCATGAGAATTCGGGGTTCGCACCGCTGATTTCCATGACGTCCTGGTCGCGGGACACTCGTCCCATGGCCGACCTCGGGTACGACAGCGACTTCCTGCAGACCCCGCTCGCCCCACCCGGCACCGGTGACGTCGCGGGCGGCGCGCTCCTGGACTACACGCACTTCACCGTGCAGATGCACCCCACCCGCCGGTTGGCCTGGTGGGTGGCGTGGCACATCGACGGCCTCCAGCTGTTCCCCAGCGAGTCGATCAGCCGGTCCGGCGAGCGGTTCCGGGCCGACCCGCGCATCCCCGCCTCGGCGCAGACGCTGGACGAGGCGTACGCCGACAACCGGCTCGACCGCGGGCACGTGGCCCGCCGCTCGGACCTGCTGTGGGGCACCCTGGAGGAGGCCCGGACGGCGAACTCCGACTCCTTCTTCTTCACCAACATCACTCCCCAGATGGACGACTTCAACCAGTCCGGACGGGGTGGCGCCTGGGGCCTGCTCGAGAACGCCGTCCTCGCCCAGGACGGCCTCGAGGACCGACGGCTGACGCTCTTCGCGGGCCCGGTGCTCCGCGAGGACGATCCGACCTATCGCGGCATCGTGCAGGTCCCCCGCGAGCACTGGAAGGTCGTCGTCTACCGGATGGACGGCGAGCTGAGGTGCAAGGCGTTCGTCCTGTCCCAGCGTCTCGTGCTGGCGCGCTGGGACGAGCAGGCGTTCCTGGACGACTTCGACACCTACCTCGTCCCGCTCGACATGCTCGAGGAGCGCACCGGCCTCACCTTCGCCGGCCTGTGGGCGGACGTCCCCGCCGCCGAGTTGCGTGACCCCGGAGCGCCGGTCCTCGTGGAGGAGGTCGGTCAGGTGGCCTGGTAGCGGCCAGCCGCGCCACCACGTGATGGGGCCAAGGGCGCGGCCCCGGCTGACGGGCAGGCATTCTCGGTTGCCAGCCTCACTAGCCTTGCCTCGTGGCTGAGCTTGCGCGTGCCGTCGCCTCGCTGAGGATCGTGGGTGACGACCTTCTGCCCGATGATGTCTCGGCGATGCTGGGCTGCGCCCCTACCAGGGCTTGGGCCAAGGGAGACACGCTGACGTGGCAGGGGGCGACCAGAACTGCGCGCTTCGGCATGTGGAGCCTGCAAGCCGAGGTGACCGAGCCCGGCGACCTCGACGCCCAGGTCGCAGCGATCCTCAGCCGCCTGACGCAGGACGAAACAGTGTGGGCGGAAGTCGGCTCCAGGTACGACCTTGACCTGTTCTGCGGTTGGTTCATGAAGTACAGCAACGAGGGCATGGCCATCGGTCCGGACACGATGTCGGCCCTCGGAGCACGCGGCATCCCGCTCGACATCGACCTGTACAGCGGCGACAGCGAGCAGGTGCCTGACCAACCGAGCATCGGCAGATCGGCGACTCGTCGGGCCCGGTGATCGCGGCATGTCCGACCTTCAGCGCTTCGGCTCCGCGGCCAGCCAGCGCCGTAGATCGGGGTCCCAGCCGCCTTCCGGCTTCTCGGCTGCCAGCAGCACCCAGGCGTGACGCCCGTCCGGGGTCGTCAGGATGATGGCCTGCTCGGCAGGCACCGCAGGGAAGGCGTAGACCGGTCGAGTCTGCGTCAATCTGTCGGAGCCGTCGCCTGGCGTGTGGTCGCCGGGCCCGTACTGATCACACGATTCACTGGCGCCCTCGCCGAGTTGGTCGCCCGGCTTCACGCGCTCCGCGTCGGGGGGTTGTGGACCGAACCGGTACTCCTGATCGCGAAAGTGGAACGGGCTCACGCAGTCAGGGCCCACGTTCGGGTCGACGCTGGAGCAACCGCCGAGGCTCGCCACGGACATCGCGACGATGAACGGCACGAAGAGTCGCACGGGTGCCGGAATCATCCGTCACCGAAGCAGCGCGGCGAGGTCTGCGACCGTCCGGCCCGCAAGGGTCGGCCAGGTGGTGAAGTCGCCGGCGTCAGGCAGCACCGCATCGTTGGGCACGGCGAGCGCCGCCGCACCCGAGGCCATAGCCGACGCGAGCCCGTTGGAGGAGTCCTCGACGGCCACGCACTGCTCGATGCGTACGCCGAGCAGCTCGGCCGCACGGAGGTACGGCTCGGGCGACGGCTTGGTCCTCGTGACGTCCTCGGCGCCGACGACCACGCTGATGGCGCCGTCCGGCGCGGCACCCGCCACCAGCGCTGCCATCTCGTGGCTCGAGGTGGTCGCGATGGCACACGGGACGCCCTGCTGCCGCAGTGCGGTCAGCAGCTCCCGCGCACCCGGACGCCACGGCACGGTCTCGCGGAGCGAGTCGATGACCGCGCGCTCGAGCGTCGCGACGAGCTCGGCCGCCTCGAGGTCGACACCCGCCGCCTGCATCGCCAGCGCGGTGTCGTGCATGTCTGCACCCACCAGCGCCAGCCCCTGCTCGGTCGACCACGTCCCGCCGTGCTGGGCAGCCATGGCGAACTGCTGCGCGATCCAGATCGGCTCGCTGTCGATGAGGGTGCCGTCCATGTCCCACAGGACGGCCGCGAGGCCGGCGGTCGTCGGCACTACTTCCGCCCCATCGACTGCGTCAGCCGCAGCACCCGGTTGGGGATGACCGAGGTGAGCGCGCGGACGGCCTTGTACTGCGCGCCCGGGATCGAGTAGACGCGACCCTTCTCGAAGTCCTTCAGCGACGTGCTGACGAGGAACTCGACGTCGAGCCACATGAAGCCGTCGCCGCGCGTGACCTGCATCCGCTCGTGGAACTCGGTCTTGGTGAAGCCGGGGCACAGGGCCATCACCTTCACGCCGCGCGAGGCGTACTCCAGGTGGGCCCACTCGCTGAAGCTGTTGACCCACGCCTTGGCCGCGGAGTAGCTGCCGCGGGGGAGGAAGGCGGCGACGCTGGAGACGTTGATGATGCCGCCGTGGCCGCGCTCGGCCATCGCGCCGAGGGCGGCGTGGCTCAGCCGCAGCACCGCGGTGACCAGCACCTCGAGCATCGCGGTCTCCTCGTCGGCGGTGTTGTCGAGGAAGCGCTTCTTCAGCCCGAAGCCGGCGTTGTTGACCAGCAGGTCGACCGGGCGGTCGCGATCGGCCAGGCGCGCCTCCACGCGGGCCAGGTCCGCGCGGTCGGTGAGGTCGGCGACCAGCACCTCGACCTCGACCTGGTGGGCGCGCCGCAGCTCCTCGGCCACCTGCTCGAGGCGGGCCGTGTCACGGGCGACGAGGACGAGGTCGCCACCGCGCGCGGCGAGCTGGACGGCGTACTCGTGGCCGATGCCGGCGGTCGCGCCGGTGATCAGGGAGGTCGTCTTCTGGGGAGGCATGCGGCCAGCATTTCAGGACGACCCCACCGCCCGCGACCCCGTCCGGCACAATGGGCGGTGATGAGCACCCAGAGCCCGATCACGCTGGCCGTCGCCAACCAGAAGGGTGGCGTCGCCAAGACCACCTCCGTCGCGTCGATCGGGGCCGCGCTGGCCGAGCTGGGCCATCGCGTCCTGCTGGTCGACCTCGACCCGCAGGCGTGCCTGACCTTCTCCCTCGGCATCGATCCCGAGGACCTCGACGTCTCGGTCCACCACGTCCTGACGCAGGGCGTGGACCCGATCGAGGTGATCATCGAGACCGAGGACGGCGTCGACGTCCTGCCCGCCACCATCGAGCTCGCCCGCGCGGAGGCCGACCTGCTCACCCGCACCGGGCGCGAGCACGTCATCAAGGGCGCGCTCGAGCAGCTCGCCGAGGACCTCGGCGACGAGGCGTACGACTGGGTGCTGCTCGACTGCCCGCCCTCGCTCGGCGTGCTGACGGTCGCGGCGCTCACCGCGGCCGACGGCGTGCTGGTGCCGCTGCAGTGCGAGACGCTGTCGCACCGCGGGGTCGGCCAGCTGCTCGACACCGTCCACGACGTACGCCGCTTCACCAACCGCGGCCTCGAGGTGTGGGGCGTGCTGCCGACGCTCTACGACGGCCGCACCAACCACGCCCGCACGGTGCTGGAGACCATCAGCGAGACCTACGACCTCGAGGTCGTCGAGCCGCCGATCCCCAAGACGATCAAGTTCGCCGAGGCACCCGCGGCGGGTCGCTCGATCCTCGCGACGAGCCGCAGCAACAAGGGCGCGCAGGCCTACCGCGAGGTCGCGAAGAACCTCGTCGAGCGCGCCGCGCGGCCGAAGGCGAAGAAGGCTGCGAAGAAGAAGCTGGCCAAGAAGGCCGCCGCCACGAGGACGGCGGCCCGCTAGGGCTCAGGCCTGGGTGTCCTTCACCGGGGCGCCGCCGCGGGTCCTGCTGCGGCTGCGGTTGCGCCGACGCGGAGCGTCGCCGGACGCCTTCTCGCGCGTGCCACCGTCACGGGAACCGCCGTCACGCGAGCCACCGTCGCGCGAGCCGCGCTCACGCTGCGGACGCTCCTTCTTCTCCACCGGCGCGGGGTCGACGATGCGGCCCTTGGTGCCGGCCGGGATGCCCTGGTCGTGGAAGAGGTGCTCGGAGGTCGAGTAGGTCTCCTGCGGCTCCGGGAAGGGCAGGTCGAGGGTCTTGTTGATCATCTTCCAGCGGTGCACGTCCGCCCAGTCGACGAAGGTGATCGCGATGCCCGAGGCGCCCGCGCGGCCGGTGCGGCCGATGCGGTGGACGTAGGTCTTGTCGTCCTCGGGGCAGGTGTAGTTGATGACGTGGGACACGCCGCGCACGTCGATGCCGCGGGCGGCGACGTCGGTGGCGACGAGCACGCGGATCTTGTCCTCGCGGAACTTCGCCAGCGCCTTCTCGCGCGCGACCTGGGCCATGTCGCCGTGCAGGGGCGAGGAGCTGAACCCACGCTCGGCGAGGTCGTCGGCGACCCGCTGCGCCTGGCGCTTGGTGCGGGTGAAGACGATGATCTTCTCGGCGTCCTCGGCCTGCAGGACCCGGCCGATGATCTCGGGCTTGTCGAGGTCGTGGGCCAGGTAGATGAACTGCGCGGTCGCCGGCACCATCGTGGTGTCGTACGACGACTCGGCGCGGATGTTCATCGGGTGGCGCATGTGGGTGCGGGCCAGTGCGACGATCGCCGACGGCATGGTGGCCGAGAACAACATCGTCTGGCGGGTCTCGGGCGTCTTCGACAGCAGCGTGATGACGTCGGGCAGGAAGCCGAGGTCGAGCATCTCGTCGGCCTCGTCAAGCACGAGCGCGTGCACGTGGGAGAGGTCGAGGGCGCGGCGGTTGGCCAGGTCGATGAGGCGACCGGGGGTGCCGACGACGATGTCGACGCCGGACTCGAGGGCCTCGAGCTGGGTGTCGTAGCCGACGCCGCCGTAGACGGTGAGGACCCGCAGGCCCATGTCCTTGCTGGCGAGGTGCAGGTCGTTGGACACCTGGAGCGCGAGCTCGCGGGTGGGGGCGACGATGAGGGCCTGCGGCTTGCCCTGCGGGAGGTCGGCGTAGGCCGGGTTGCTCGGCGCGATGGAGCGCTGGAGCACCGGGATGCCGAAGGCGAGGGTCTTGCCGGTGCCCGTCCGGGCCTGGCCGATCAGGTCGGTGCCGAGCAGGGCGACCGAGAGGGTCATCTCCTGGATGGCGAAGGGGGTGGTGATGCCGGCGCGCTCGAGCGCGTCGCAGATCTCGGGCAGGACGCCCAAGTCACGGAAGGTGGTGGTCACGGATGTGTCGCTTTCGAAGAGTCGGATGTCCCACGCGTATGCGGTCAGTCCACTCGGGAAAGCGTGCAAGCAGGAGTGCCAACCGCGCACATACAGGCGGCCGCCGGCCAAGAAGTCGGCGGCTCGGTCACGGTGATGATATCGCTAGGCTGCGCGCATGACTGAATCGCCCGACGAGGACTACCGCCGCGCCGCCGTCGACCTCCTCGGGGCGATCGCCTACGGGGAGCTCTCCGCCTTCGAGCGGCTCGTCGAGGACGCCAAGATGGCGCCGGGCATCGGCGACAAGATCGCCATCGGCGCGATGGCCACCGCCGAGTTCGCCCACCTCCAGAAGCTGGTGGACCGTCTCGAGGAGCTCGGCGCCGACCCGGTCGAGGCGATGCAGGCCTTCCAGGCCAGCTTCGACAGCTTCCACGCCCACACCGCACCCGCCGACTACTACGAGGGCCTGATCAAGGCCTACGTCGGCGACGGGCTCGCCGCCGACTTCTACCGCGAGATCGCGGCCTACCTCGACGCCGAGACCCGCGAGGTCATCATCGCCTCGCTCGAGGACGCCGGGCAGACCGCCTTCATCGTCGAGCGGGTGCGCGCCGGCATCGCCGAGGACCACCGCCTGGGTGGTCGCCTGGCCCTGTGGGGACGCCGGCTGATGGGCGAGGCGCTCACCCAGGCGCAGCGGGTCGCGGGCGACCGCGAGTCGCTCACCGCCCTGCTGGCCGGAGGAGTGGACCGGCCAGGGCTCGACCTCGCCGCCCTCGGGCGGATGTTCACCCGGCTGACCGAGCTGCACGCCGCTCGGATGGCGCAGCTCGGCCTCGACGCCTGAACAAAGACGCCTGAGCAGCCCGGTCAGGACCGCCGGGCGGCCCGGCCGGTGACGGTGGCAGCGATCACCACGAGCACGGCGGCGGTGCCGACCTGCCACAGGTGACGCCACCAGTCGAGCCCGGGGTTGGTGTCGTACATGTCGCCGCGCGCGTAGCCGTCGGCCACGCCGAAGACGCCGTAGTAGAGGTAGGTGCCGACGAACGCGCCGCCGACGCCGCACAGGACGGTCAGCCACAGCGGGATGTTGTCGCGGTCGCCGGGCGCGACCGCCTTGCCGAGGAAGCCGATGACCAGGCCCAGGGCGAGGGTGACCAGGACGGTCCAGATCAGTCCCACGGGCCGGCCTCCCGGCTCAGCGGAAGCCGACGGTGCTGGACGTCGGCGAGCCCAGCTCGACGTAGGCGATCTTGTCCGCGGGCACGACGACCGCGCGGCCCTTCACGTCGGCCAGACGCAGCACGCCGTTGCCGGCGAGCGCCTCGGCGAGACGGGCCTCGATGTCCTCGGGCGTGCTGTCGGTGTCGAGCACCAGCTCGCGCTGGGCGTGCTGCACGCCGATCTTGACCTCCACGATGTTGCTCCTTGCTCAGTTCGTCAGGGGTGGTGACTCAGGGGTGTGTGGTGCGAGTCTGTCCGGTCAGTGGTCGTCGGTCATCGGGTAGCCCCGGATCCCGCGCCAGGCGAGGCCGGCGATGAGGGCCGCGGCGTCGTCCTGGGTGATGCCTCCGCCGCCCGCGAGCCAGAACCGCGCCGAGACCTGCGCCATTCCCACCAGCGACACCGCGAGCAGCTCGGAGGCCTCGTCGGGCAGGCCGGTGTCGGTGCGGATCACGTCGGCGATCATCGAGGCGCACTCGATGGTGACCCGGTCGACGCGCTCGCGCACGTCGGGCTCGCTGGTGAGGTCGGACTCGAAGACGAGGCGGAAGGCGCCCTCCTCGGAGGCGACGTAGCTGTAGAACACCTTCATCGTCGCCGCGACGCGGTCCTTGTTGTCCGTGGTCGACGCGAGCGCCTCGCGGCAGCCGTCGATGATGGTGTCGCAGGAGGCGTCGAGCAGCGCGAGGTAGAGGTCGAGCTTGCCCGGGAAGTGCTGGTAGAGCACGGGCTTGGAGACGCCGGCGCGCTCGGCGATGTCGTCCATCGCAGCCGCGTGGTAGCCCTGGGCGACGAAGACCTCGAGGGCCGACTCGAGCAGCTGGACGCGTCGCTCCCGGCGCGGCATCCGCCCGCCGCGCGGTCGCGGGAGCGCGCCGTCGGGCGTGGTGTCGGGGCTGCCTGCGGTCACGTCGTGCTCCTGGTGCTGACTGGCGGATACTCCTGGGTAGTGCGGGGCGAGCCTATCCGTCCCACGTCGGTCCGGATGCCGGGACGTCGTACGGCGGGTCGCGGGGCCGGGGGGAACATGGACGGGTTCCCGATGGTTGTGCCGGGACCTGGTCGTCTGACGAAGGAGTCACCGTGTCGTACCCCGCGCTCGTCGAGCCGGCTGCCGAGCTCACCACCGACGAGGTGCGCCGCTACAGCCGCCACCTGATCATCCCCGACGTCGGCATGAGCGGGCAGAAGCGCCTGAAGAACGCCAAGGTCCTCGTCATCGGCGCGGGTGGCCTCGGCTCGCCGGCGCTGCTCTACCTCGCCGCCGCGGGTGTCGGCACGATCGGCATCGCCGAGTTCGACGAAGTGGACGAGTCGAACCTCCAGCGCCAGATCATCCACGGCATGTCGGACATCGGACGCCCCAAGGCGGTGTCGGCCCAGGAGTCGATCGCCGAGGTCAACCCCTACGTCGAGGTCGTGGTGCACAACGAGCGCCTCGACAACGACAACGTGCTGCAGGTCTTCGAGGGCTACGACCTCATCGTCGACGGCACCGACAACTTCGCCACGCGCTACATGGTCAACGACGCGGCCTACTTCCTGAAGATCCCCTACGTCTGGGGCTCGATCTACCGCTTCGACGGCCAGGCCTCGGTGTTCGCGCCGTCCATGTCCGACGAGGCGCCGTGCTACCGCTGCCTCTACCCCGAGCCCCCGCCGCCGGGCATGGTGCCCAGCTGCGCCGAGGGCGGCGTGCTCGGTGTGCTGTGCGCCAGCATCGGCTCGATCCAGGTCAACGAGGCGATCAAGCTGCTGACCGGCATCGGCGACCCCGCCATCGGCAAGCTCGTCATCTACGACGCACTCGAGCTGGAGTGGCGCAAGCTCAAGGTCCGCAAGGACCCGAACTGCGCGCTGTGCGGCGAGAACGCCACCGTCACGGGCCTCATCGACTACGACGCCTTCTGCGGCGCGGTGTCCGACGAGGCCGCCGAGGCCGCTGCCGGCTCGACGATCTCGGTCGTCCAGCTCGAGCAGATGCTCAAGGAGCGCGAGGCCGGCGAGCGCGACTTCACCCTCATCGACGTGCGCGAGCCCAACGAGTTCGAGATCAACAAGATCCCGGGCGCGGTGCTGGTGCCGAAGGGCGAGTTCCTCAACGGCAACGCCCTGGGCGACCTGCCCGCCGACAAGCCGATCGTGCTGCACTGCAAGTCGGGGGTGCGCTCGGCCGAGGTGCTCGCGATCGTCAAGGGCGCGGGCTACGCCGACGCCGTCCACGTCGGCGGCGGCGTGGTGGCCTGGGTGAGCCAGATCGACCCCAGCCAGCCGGCGTACTGACCGGGACCTGACCACTGCCGACGGCGAGGGACGGGGCGTAACCGCCTCGCGGCGGCTTCGTTGGACCGTGCATGCGCACTCCGACGAAGCTCCTGTCCCTCGCCGCGGCGTCCGGCCTGCTCGCCGCTGCCGCCACCAGCGCCCCGGCCTCCGCGGCGCCGAAGAAGCAGGCCCGTGCCGCGTGGACGCCGGCTGCCAGCGCCTCGATCCATCCCGGGGTGCAGATGTACACCGAAGGTGCCCAGTGCACCGCCAACTTCGTCTACACCGACGGCTCCGGTGCGACCTACGTCGGCTACGCCGCGCACTGCGCCGGCACCGGTGAGGCGACCGACACCAACGGCTGCGACGCCGGCTCCCTGCCGCTCGGCACCCGCGTCGACTTCGTCGAGGGCGGCTCTCTGCTCGGCGAGGGCACGAAGGTCGGCTCCGGCACGCTGGCGTACTCGTCGTGGCTCACGATGCAGCAGCGCGGCGAGACCGACGCGGACGCCTGCGCCTACAACGACCTGGCCCTGGTGAAGGTCGACGCCGCCGACGTCGCGAAGGTCAACCCGTCGGTGCCCTTCTGGGGAGGCCCGGTCGGCATCGACACCGACGGCACGTCCGCGGGCGAGTCCGTCTACTCCTACGGCAACTCCAGCCTGCGCACCGGCATCGAGCTGCTCTCGCCGAAGCAGGGCACCAGCCTCGGCACGGACCCGAGCGGCTGGTCGCACCCGGTCTACACCGTGACGCCGGGCGTGCCCGGTGACTCCGGCAGCGCCTTCCTCGACGCCGACGGCAACGCGCTCGGCACGCTGTCGACGCTCGCCCTCGCGCCGCTGGCGGGCTCCAACGGCGTCGGCGACCTGTCCCGCGAGCTGTCGTACGCCCAGACGCACGGCCCGATCGCCGGCCTGCGCCTGGTGCCGGGCACGGAGCCCTTCAGCCCGATCCTCTGAGGCACCTCCTCGACACGTCCTCGCGTGGCGCGACCCGGTCACCTAGGGTCGCGCCATGCGTGCGTTCGGGGGACTGCCGGCGGGACTGCGTGCCGTCCTGGCGGTGGCCGCCACCAGCCTGCTGATGGTGGTGGTCGCCTGGGCGACCCTCATCGGTCCCGACCAGGTCTTCACCGGACCCGGCGTGGTCGAGCGGACCCCGACGACCACGACCCGCACCTGCCTCCCGCTCGTGGTGACCACGGCCCCCGACGGCACGGTCGGGACCACGGTCCCGGACAACCCGCAGGGCCTGCCGCTGTGCGAGGAGCCGGACACCTCGCGCCAGGACGCGATCGACCTCGTCGAGCAGGCCGACCCGCCGCTGTGGCTCAAGCTGCTGGTCTGGGCCTTCCTGCTCGCCGTGCTCGTCGCGGTCATCGCCCTCGTCGTGTGGGTGGCGGCGAACCTGGTGCGGGGCCGGCAGTCCCATGCGCGCGAGCGGCGCGAGGCGGTCGGGTTCACCACGCTCGGCGAGCCGGCCCGGCTGGTCGAGGCGATCACGGCCGACGCCGCGCAGCAGGACGCCGCGCTGCGTGACGGCGACCCGCGCAACGCCATCGTCGCGGCGTGGCTGCGCTTCGAGGTGCAGGGGGAGGCCGCGGGGGTCGGGCGCCGGTCGTGGGAGACCTCCTCGGAGTACGCCCTGCGGGTGCTCGACCTCGTCTCCGCGGACAGCGGCGCTGTCAACCGGCTGGCGGGCCTCTACCGCGAGGCCAGGTTCAGCGAGCACCCGGTCACCGAGCAGCACCGTACCGACGCGCTCGACGCACTGACCGCGATCCGCCGCAGCCTCGCGGTGCGCCCGTGAGGGCCCGCTGGGAGGCCGTCCCGCAGGCCTGGCGCAGCCGGATCCTCCTCGGCACGCTCGCCGCGGTGGTCGGCTACGGCGCTGCCGTGCTGCTGCGCTTCGACCCCCAGCCCGGGCCGTACGCCGTCATGGCTGCCGTCGTGCTCGCCCTCGGCTGGCTCGTGCTCGACACCGTCGACGCGCCCGCCGCCGAGTGGGTGCCGCGCATCCAGCCCACCGGCGACAGGGTCGACGAGGTGACCTCCGACCTGCGGGTCCTGTCCAGCCACCAGCAGGCCAGGGAGCCGTCAGAGGCGCTGCGCGATCGCCTCGTCGCCCTGGCCCGCGCCCGCGACCCCGCGCTGTCCGACGACCTCCACCGCGAGCTCGACCCCCTGCGCCGCCTCTCGCCCGGCGAGATCGACCGCATCCTGACCCGAATCGAGGAAGTCCGTGACTGACGCCCCCACCCCCTCTGCCACTCCGTCCGAGGTGGCGCCGTTCGCCGAGCGGGTCCTCGACGAGGTCGGCCGCGCCGTCGTCGGCAAGCGCGACGCGCTCAGCCTGGTGCTGGCCGGCATCCTGGCCAAGGGGCACGTGCTGCTCGAGGACTTCCCGGGCCTGGGCAAGACGCTCGCGGCGCGGTCCTTCGCCGGCGCGCTCGGCCTGGACTTCTCCCGCGCCCAGTTCACCCCCGACCTCCTGCCCGCCGACCTGACGGGGTCGTACGTCTACGACCAGCGCCGCGGCGAGTTCGACTTCCGGCCCGGTCCGGTCTTCGCCGGGCTGCTGCTGGCCGACGAGATCAACCGCACTCCGCCCAAGACCCAGTCCGCCCTGCTCGAGGCGATGCAGGAGGGGCAGGTGACCGTGGAGGGACAGACCCATCGGCTCCCCACCCCCTTCCACGTGCTGGCCACCGCCAACCCGGTCGAGTACGAGGGCACCTACCCGCTGCCCGAGGCGCAGCTCGACCGGTTCCTGCTGCGGGTGGCCTTCGGCTACCCCACGGCGGCGGAGGAGGTCGACGTGCTGCGCCGGCGCCTGGACCGTCGGCGCGAGGAGGTCGCCATCGAGCAGGTCACCGACGCCGCCGGTCTCGCCGCGATGCAGGCGGCCGTGGAGCAGGTCGCCGTCGACGAGTCCGTCGCGCGCTACTGCGTCGACCTCGTGGACGCCACCCGTCGCCACGCCGACGTGCTCACCGGTGCCTCGCCCCGCGGCAGCCTCGGCTTGGTGCTGACCGCCCGCGCCTGGGCGGCGATCCGCGGCCGCGACTTCGTGGTGCCCGAGGACGTGAAGGTGGTGGCGCGCGCCGTGCTGGCGCACCGGGTCACGGTGAAGCCCGACCTCTGGATGACCCAGGCCTCGGGCGCCCGTGTCGTGGAGTCCGTGCTGACCAGCGTCGAGACACCGCACACCCTGGAGTCGCGCCCGCTGGAGTCGCGACGGTGAGCACCTGGCGACCGACACCGTCGCTTGTCCGCGCCTGCCTGCTCGCGCTCGGCGGCCTCGCCGGCGGCGTGGTGGGTGGGCTGGACGTGCTGGTGGTGCTGGCCGCCCCCTTCGTGGTCCTGGCCGCCATGGGCCTGGCCGGACGCCCGCGGCGCGTGCCCACGGTCTCGACGCGCATCGACCACCACCGGCTGCACGAGGGCCAGGGCACGACGTCGCGGCTCGTGGTCGACGACCTCACGGGGATCGAGCACGCCACCCGGGTGGCCGGTCCCGCGCCGCACGTCGCCACCCGTCCGACGTACGGCGCCGCGGGGTCGCTCGTCGATGCCGGCCTGCCCGTCGTCGAGTTCAGCCCGCGCCGCTGGGGCCGCCGCGCGATCGGCGCCGAGCGGGTGGGTCTGACGAGCTCTTGGGCCGGCTGGCAGTGGGGGCCGGTCGACATGCCCGAGCACGGGCTCAGCGTGCTGCCGCAGACCGCGCCGTACGACAGCCGCGCCGAGGTGCCGCAGCCCGACGGCCTGGTCGGACGGCACCGCTCGCGCCGCATCGGCAGCGGCACCGAGTTCGAGGGCATCCGCCACTTCGCCGCCGGCGATCGCCTCAAGCGGATCACGTGGCCGGTGTCGCTGCGCACCGGTGAGCTCCACGTCATCACCACCCGCGCCGAGCAGGACGCCGGGGTGTGGCTCGTGGTCGACGGCCTGCGCGACATCGGCCGTTCGGGGGGCATCGACGGCGCGGCGAGCACCCTCGACCTCACCGTCCGCGCGGCGGCCGCGCTCGCCGAGCACCACGTCCGCACCGGCGACCGCGTCGGCCTGCTGGTCGTCGCCGCCGACCCCTCGCGCGTGCCCCTCGGGTCGGGGCCACGGCACCTCCAGCGGATCCACGCGGTCCTGGCGCGGATCCGCACCGAGGGCCGCAGCGTCGCGCCGGAGCGCCTCGACCTCGGGGCCGGCGCCGGCAGCGTCGTCCACGTGCTGTCGCCCATGCTCTTCACCCCGCTCGTCACCGCGACCGCGAGCCTGCAGCGCAGCGGAGCCTCGGTCGTGGTCATCGACACGTGGGGCGAGCGCGAGGCCGGCTCCGACCGGCTGGCGCTGCCGAGCCTGGCCGCGCGGATGCAGAAGATCGAGCGCGACGACCGGCTCGAGCGGCTCGCCGCCCTCGGCTGCCCGGTCGTCCCGTGGCGCGGACCGGGCACCCTCGACACGGTGCTGCAGCAGCTGGCCCGCAGGGCCCGGGTGCCGAAGGTGCGAGCCCGGTGAGCGCGCTCGACCGCGTCCTGACGCCCGGGCTCACCACCGGCGGGCTGGTGCTGCGAGTGGCCCTGGCGCTGCTCCCGTGCGCGGCCCTGGCGCTCGCGCTGCCGGAGGTGCCCCACCTGGTCGTGACGGCCCTGGTGGTGGCCTGCTCGGTGCGGTGGGCAGTGACGCCCGACCACCCGGCCGGCGCGGCCGCCCTGTTCCTGGTCGGAGGGTGGTGGGCCGTGCACGACGTCGTCGACTGGCGGGTGCTCGTCGTCGCGGTGCTGCTCCTCACCGCCCACGTGGTCGCGACGCTCCTCGCCCACGGGCCGGCGACGCTCCCCGTGGACCCGCGCCTGGCCGGGCTGTGGCTGCGACGCGCGCTGCTGGCGCTCGTGCCGGTGCCCGTCGCCTGGCTGGCGGTGCGCGGCCTCGACGCCGACCTCGCGCCCTCGTGGTTGTGGCTCGTCGTCGCGCTGGTCCTCGGCGCGCTGCTGGTGCTGACCTCACGGCTCCTGGCACCGGAGGTCGAGTGAGCACCGGTCGATCCAGCACCGAGGAGGAGCGCGAGCTCTACGCCGAGCTGGTGCTGCAGTGCGCCGAGTCGGTCCCGCGCGGTCGCGTCACGACGTACGGCGCCATCGCCGACGTGGTGGGTCAGCAGCTGGGGCGCGGGGGTCCCCGCCTCGTGGGCAACGTGATGGCCCGGCACGGCGCCGCGGTCGCGTGGTGGCGGGTGGTGCGGGCCGATGGCTCGCTGCCGCCGTCGCACGACGAGGAGGCCCGCCAGGCCTACCTCGAGGAGGGCACGCCCCTGCGCGCGAGCGGCGCGGTCGATCTGGGACGTGCGTTCGTCGCCCCGACCCTGCAGGCACAATGAGCGCCATGCTCTACACGGTCGCGCACGGAGTCATCCCACCGCTGGCCCGAGCCGTGTGGCGTCCCACGGTCGAGGGGCTGCACCACCTGCCGTCGACCGGCCCGGTGATCGTGGCGAGCAACCACCTGTCGTTCTTCGACTCCGTCGTCATCCCGGTGGTCGTGCCGCGCAAGGTGGTCTTCCTCGCCAAGTCCGACTACTTCACCGGCACCGGCGTGAAGGGCGCACTGACCCGCACCTGGTTCGAGGGGCTCGGCATGCTGCCCGTCGACCGCGACGACACCAAGGCTGCGATCGCCAGCCTCGACACCGCGCTGGAGGTGCTGCGCCGCGGCGAGGCCTTCGGGATCTACCCCGAGGGCACGCGCTCGCGCGACGGCCGGATCTACCGCGGACGCACCGGCGTCGCCCACCTCGCGCTGACCGCCGGCTGCCCGGTCGTGCCGGTGGGGCTCCAGGGGACCGAGGACATCCAGCCCGTCGGCACCAGCCGGCCGCGGATGCGCGGGGTCGACGTGACGGTGCGCTTCGGTGCGCCGATCCAGGTCGCGGGGGAGTACGACGGCGTTCCCAGCGGCCGCGCGCGCCGCGAGCTCACCGACCGGATCATGGCCGCCATCGGCGACCTGACCGGCCAGGAGCCCGCGGGCATCTACAACGAGCGCCCGGGCACTGCCTGAGCCAGCGCCGCCAGCGCCTGCGGGAAGATCTCGGCCGGCGGCGTGACGAGGCCGGCGCCGACCTGGCCCACGCCGGCGACCGCACCGGCCATGCCGGTGTTGATCTGCGGCAGGATCCCGGTGCGGCACACCTTGCTCACGTCGATGCCGGTCGGGGTGCCCTGGAACTCCAGCACCGGGACGGACCAGCGCGGGTTCTCCGCGAGGGTGATCTCGTGCATGCGGCGGGTGGTGGCGAGCGCGTCGGGGACCGAGCCGCCGACGAGCCGCACGATCGCAGGAGCGGTCGCCATCGCGAAGCCGCCGATCCCGGCGGTCTCGGTGATCGCCGAGTCGCCGATGTCAGGGTTGGCGTCGTCGGGGCCGTAGTCACCGAGGAAGAGGCCCTCGGCGACCTGGGCCGGGCCGGTGAACCACTGGTCGCCGGTGCCGGAGACCTGGATGCCGAAGTCGGTGCCGTTGCGCGCCATCGCCACCACCATCGTCGAGCCGGGCACGTCGCGCCCGGCGTCGAGCGCGAGCTTGCAGGCGGGCATGGCGAGGTTGAGGAAGAAGTGGTCGTTGCCGCCGACGAAGCGGAGCACGTCGGCCACGTCCTTGCTCCCGAAGCCACCCCCCTCGATGCTGCCGACCATCGCGGGGGAGAGGTCACGCAGCAGCATCAGCGTGCCGGCACGGTTGCGGTTGTGCGCCTCGTCGCCCATCTGCAGCATCTGGGTCAGGATGCCGGTGACGTCGGTCGCCTCTTCGGTGCCGCGGACGGCCGCCTGGAGCAGCGGGCCCAGCACGTCGCCCATCCAGCGCAGCCGGGTGAGCACGTCGGGACCGTAGGCGCCGTAGCGCAGCACCTTGCCGAGCCCCTCGTTGAGCGAGCAGTAGGTCCGCTTGCCGGTGGCGCGGTCCTCCAGGACCCACATCCACATCGACGGGGTGACCACGCCCGCCATCGGCCCGACGGCGCTGCGGTGGTGGCAGGGCTCGAGGCTGACCGAGCTGCCGGACTCGAAGAGCGCGACGGCGTCCTCGGGGTCCTCGACGAGGCCCTCCAGCGCTGCGCCGCCCATGAGGGCGCCGCGCAGCGGTCCTGAGGTGCGCGCCCACTCGATCGGCGGGCCGGCGTGGAGGAACTGGCCCTTCTCGAGGCCGAGGACCTCGCTCGCCGGAGCGACGTCGACGAGGTGGGCGGTGACGCCGAGCATGGCCTCGACCGCCCGGCGGTTGGCCTCGGGGCGCCGCGGGTCGGTGGCGACGGCAGCAAGGTCGGACTCGGTGCCCGGCATCGGCGGGCGCCAGTCGACCCGCTCGACGTCCACGGCCTGGCCGGCGACGGCGTCGGCGAACATGCCCGCGCCGACGGTGACGACACTGGTGCTCATTGGTGGGCTCCTTCGGATCGGCTGGAGGTTCGGCTCAGCAGGTCGAGGGCGCGGCGGGTGGCCGCGGCGTTGGAGAGGTGGACCTCCGCGCCCGCGGCGACGAGGGCGTCGCGCTGGGCGGCGAGGCCCTGCAGGTCGAGGTCGGTGCCGACGAGGCTGACGATCACGGGGATAGCCCGCTCGCCGCGGGCGGCGGTGATGGCCGGAGCGAGGTGCGCGGCCGGGTCGGGCTCGGCGCCGTGGCCGAGCACCAGGTCGAGCAGGATGACGCCGGTCGCGGGGTCGGCTGCCGCGCGGGCGATCTGCTCGTTGCGCAGCGTCGGGTCGATCATTGGGTGGGCCCGGCCCTGGGTGAGCGCGTCGTCGCCGAAGTCGACCATGACGTGGTCGTCGACGATGAGCTCCTCACCGAGTGCGAGGTCGTCGGAGAGCGGGATGTTGCTGCGGATCGGGCCGAGGGCCTCGGCGGCCATCAGCATCGACTCGTCGCACAGCGTGCCGCCGACGAAGAGGCCGCGCAGCAGCGGACCGGTGGCGGGGCCGGTGTTGTCGGCGCCGTGGACCGGCCACTGCGGTGCTTCGTGGCCGAGCCGCGCCAGCACGGCCTCGGCGACGGCGGTGAGGTCGCGCTGGCCGCGCCCGAGCAGACCGAGCTCGACGGGCGTGCCCAGTGCCTCGGCCTCGCGCGCCAGGGCCTCGGCGACCTCGGGTGCGGGCGGCTTCGACACCACCACCACCAGGTCCACGTCGGCGTCCGCGTCGAGCCGGCGCAGGGCCTCGCGGGTGGCGAGGCCGCCGACCGCGGAGGACAGGTCACGACCGCCGACGCCCAGCGCGTGGCGTACGCCCACTCCGTCCAGCGTCGCGCCGGCGTGGTGCAGCAGGGTGAGCAGCTGCTGGCAGCCGGTGCCGGACGCGGCGACCAGCCCGATGCGGCCCGGGCGCACGGCGTTGGCGAAGCCGAGACCGACGCCGTCGAGCAGTGCGGTGCCGCAGTCGGGGCCCATGACGAGCGCGCCGCGGGTGGCGGCGTACGTCTTGAGTGCGACCTCCTCGGCCACCGGGACGTTGTCGCTGAAGACCATCACGTCGTGGCCGGCCTCGAGGGCGTCCATCGCCTCGACCGTGGCGCTCGCGCCCGGCACCGAGACGAGCACGACGGCACCGGGTCCTCCGTGTCGCAGGGCCGAGCCGGTCGTGCGCGGCGGCGCCTGCGTGGTGTCGCTCGACGACGGGCGGGTGGGGACCAGGGCGGTGTCGACGGCCGCGAGCGCGGTGGCGACGTCGGCGTCGTCCTCGAGCCGGAGCGCGACCACCATGTCGTTGGGCGAGGAGGCCGGGACCTCGAAGCCCATGCCGATGAGCACCTCGAGGTTGAGGCCGGTGGCCATGGCCACCTGCGCGGCGACCACGCCGGGGGCGGCCTGCACCGCCCGGCTGACCTGGAGCAGGGTCACCGAGTCGGCGTACGCGCCGCTCCGGAGCTCGACGTGGTCCTTCATGCAGCCCTCCCGGGGCGTTCGGTGGAGTGGTCGGTGCTGAGCGAGGTGAGGGCGAGCCGGGCACCGGCGAGGAGTCCGGCGCCGGAGGTGGCGCCGACGGCCAGCAGGGCCGCGGTCGTCGTGTCGTCGGGGACGGCGAGCCAGTCCGCGAGCTGGGGGAGCGCCTCGCCGTGCAGCGCGCACTCGAGGAGCGTGGCGGAGAGCAGCGTGGTGACGCCGAGGCGACGGCGTACGGCTGCTGCGAGGGCCGGGTCGGGGCGGCCGAGCGCGGCGCGGGTGGCGAGCCAGCCGGCGAGGACGTCGTCGCCGAGCGGCGTCAGGCCGGGTCCGCGGCCGAGCAGGTGGTCCAGGTGCGCGGCGGTGAGCCGACCGTCGGCGGGCAGGTCGAGCCCGGAGGCCACGACGGTCTCCGGTGCTGGACCGTGGTCGGCGTGGTGCCCGACGCGCGTTGCGCGGGGGTCGACGAGCCGGGTGATGCGCAGCGCGCGGCCGCCGACGACGAGCTCGCCCGCACTGACGTACGCCGTCGGGCGCAGCACGCCGAGGTCGGGCAGGGTCGACCAGAGCGCGCACGGCACGCGGGTGGCGGCGGCGGAGACCAGGCCCACGCACCAGCCGTCGAGGTCGAGGTAGACCGCGGTGCTGCTGGCGTGGAGGACCCGACGTGGTCCGTCCGGGGCGGCGGCGAGCCGCTCGCGGACCCGGATCGGCGCCGCGACCGGGATCGCGGAGGGGGTCGGGCTGGACATCACCGGACAGACGCTAGCGGCCCGTGGCACACTCGCGAATGTGAGTTCCTGACAAGCAAGGGGCGGAAGTGGGCCAAGACTTGATAAGCGACCGCGAGGCGGTCGCCGCACTGGAGCGGGCGGACGCGCTCCACACGGCGCTGTCGCACATCGTCCTGGAGGGCGGTGACCTTGCCGCCATCGCCGAGGCGGTCGGTGTCGCGCTCGGGTGCGGGGTCGTCTTCACCTCCACCGACGGTCGTGAGCGGGCCGCACACCTCGACGAGGCCCAGCGTGAGGCCCTGGCCGGCGCCGACCTGCTCGACCCCACCGGGCGGGTGCGCGTCGAGCGCATCGACCCCGACGGCACCGCCGTGGGCAGCGGCGAGGCGATCGTGCGGCGCGTGGTGGCCGCCGGCGTCGACCTGGCCCGCCTCGTGGCCCTGCGTCCCGAGGGCCACATCCACTCCTCCGACGTGCACGCGCTCGAGCGTGCGGCCATCGTGGCCGCGCTGCTGGTGACGCGCGTCGAGGCGATCACGGCGGTGGAGAACAAGTACCGCGGCGACTTCCTGCGCGACGTGTTCCTCGGGCGCGCCGGCGAGGAGGACTACGTCGCCGAGCACGCCCAGGCCTTCGGCTGGCACCTCGGGCGGCCGGTCGTGGTCGTGGTCGGTGTGCTCGACCCCGACGCGATCGCCGCACTCTCGGCGTCGCCGGAGGACCGGCGCGCGTGGCAGGACCGCTTCGCCCACGCCTGGCGCCAGGTCACCGCGTCCGTCGACGGGAGCATCGCGTCGGTCGCGTTCAGCCGTGAGGTCGTCACCCTCATCCCGGTCGACCTCGAGGGGGATCCGGTGGCCCAGCACGCTGCGGTCGACCGGATCGTCGAGGCGGTCCGCGGCGACCGGGGCGGCGGACGGATCGCCTTCTCGGCCGGCGTCAGCCGGGTCGCCCACGACCTGGGCGACCTGCCCGAGGCCTTCCGCCAGGCGCAGCGGGCCGTCGAGATCGGTCGCCGGGTGCACGGCGGCGGGTCGGTCACGCGGTTCGACCAGCTCGGCCTGCACCGGCTGCTCGCACTCGTGCCCGACGGCGCCGAGCTGACGGCGTTCGCTGCCGACGTCCTCGGCCCGCTCGCCGAGCGCACGGCGGAGGCTGCCGACCTCCGCGAGACCCTGCAGGTGCTGCTCGACACCAACTTCAACGTCGCCGAGGCAGCACGCGCGCAGTTCTTCCACTACAACACGATGCGCTACCGCGTCGGCAAGCTGCAGCGGATCCTCGGCCCCGTCGCCACCGATCCGCACCTGCGCCTCGACGTGGCCGTGGCGTTGAGGGCGCTGGAGATCGCGGACTGAGCGTGGGCCGCGGGACGGGGGTGCGGCTACGCACGTGGCTGGCTCTGCTCGCGGTCTTCGTGGGCGGTGCCGCGCTGTGGGCGTACGGCGCGTCCTGGGCGTTCGTGCGCGTGGCGGGCTTCTTCGCCGAGGGGTCGCCCGGCATCTCGATCGACAACCGGTCCGGTGAGGCGGTCGTGGTGACGACGACCCAGGTCGGGGCGACCGAAGGCGCGCGTCACCCGCTGGCCGTCGATGCACGCATCGGGGTGGACTGGGGGAGCTGTGCCAGCACCGAGGTCGTGGTCGAGCTGCGCGGGGTGCCGGACCGGGTCGTCTCGCGCGAGCGCGTCGAGGTCTGCTCCGGCGACGTGGTCGTGGTGGGGGAGGACTTCGAGGTGGTGGGGGAGTGAGTGCGCGAGGTGGGATCGATCCGTTCTACGCGGACGCCCAGCTCTACGACCGGCTGTTCCCGGGAGGCGCGGAGGCCGTGGACTTCTACCGGTCCGCGGCAGGTGAGCACGGCGGCGACGTCCTGGAGCTCGGGTGCGGCACCGGGCACAAGCTGATACCGATCGCGGCCGACGGGCACTCGTGCACGGGACTGGAGCTGTCCCCGGCCATGCTCGCGCGCGCTCGGCGCAAGGCGCGTGAGCGCGGCGTGGAGGTGCAGTGGGTGCAGGGCGACATGCGCGACTTCAGCCTGGGGCGGAGCTTCGACCTGGTGGTCATCGCGGCCAACTCGTTGCTCCACCTGCACAGCTCCGAGGACCTGGTGAGCTGCTTCCGGTCGGTGCGGAGCCACGTGGCGCCCGGAGGTCGGCTGGTCCTCGACGTGTTCAACCCCAGCGTGGGCGTGCTCGCCCGGGCCGACGGCGTACGTCGCAGCCGCGACGCGCTGTCGTACGTGGACCCCGAACGCGGGGTAGTCCACGTCGACGTCGCGGAGACGTACGACGCGGTGGCGCAGGTGACGCGCGGGACGTGGTTCTTCTCCACCGACGCCGAAGCCGACTTCCTCGTCGCGCCGCTCGAGATGCGGAGCATCTTCCCCCAGGAGCTGCCGCTGCTTCTCGAGCTCGGCGGACTGCGGGTCGTGGAACGCTTCGGCGACTGGTCCCGTACGCCGCTCACGGCGGATGCGGCGCTCCAGGTCTACGTCTGCGAGCGGGCTGAGTAGCGTCCAGGCGGCCTACGTCCGTCTGTGGAACCTGAGGTCGCCGCTGGCCAGTCGGTCGGTGCGGTAGCCGGTGTCGTGGGCCCGGTGGTGGTGGTGCGGGCAGAGCAGGATCCCGTTGTCGAGGTCGGTGGGTCCGCCGGTGTGCCAGGGGTTGCGGTGGTGGGCGTCGCACCAGGTGCCGGGGACGTCGCACCCCTCAGCACGACACGTGCGGTCGCGGATCAGCAGCGCCTTGCGCTGGGCCGGGGTGAAGAGTCGCTTCGCGCGTCCGAGGTCGACCGGGAGGCCGGTGCCGTCGAGGACCGCGGGGAGGATCTTCGCGGTGCACGCCAACCGGCGGGCGTCGCTGGCAGTGATCCGGTCGCCGGTCAGGTCGTCGCCGGGCACGAGTCCGGCGCCGATGAGGTCTGCGGTCGCGAGCTCAGTGCGCAGCGAGTCGAGGGGGATGGTGACGATGACCGTGGTCGCATCGCCGCCATGGATCGGGAGCCGGGTCGGGTCGGTGGTCTCGAGGAAGCGGGCGAGCGCCTCGCCCATGCGGCGCGGGTAGGGCAGCCGGGTGAACGGGTCGGACGTCTGCGCATCCTCAGCGTTGTCGCGTGAGTGGGCGCGGGGGTTGGCGAACGCTTCGAGGTAGGTCGCGAGCCGGGTCGCGACCGCGTCCGGGACCAGTGCGCTGATGCGGGTGGTGCCGTCGCCCTGTCGGCGCATCGTCATCCGAGTCTTGTTGGCCGCATGGGTTTCGAGGTCGGCCAGCCGAGCGGCTTCCGCGGCCTCCGCGATCTCTGGGGCGACCACGTCGAGGACCCGGCGCCCGATCCGACCCAGCTCCTTCGGCCCGAACTCGCCCGCACACGCGACCAGATGCGCCTCCGCACGGTCGACCGTGTCCGCACCCACCGCCGCGGGAAGCGCGTCGAGGGCTCGGCGGATCACCTGCGCCTGAGCCAGGGTCACGGCGCCGTCGCGCATCCCTGACGCCAGCACCGGCCGCTCCCGGTCCAGCGCACCAGCAAGAGCGAGGTCAGCCCGCGCGTCAGCGAACCGCGTACGCGTCTCGTGGGCCAGCCACCCCGCGGCGTCCTTCGCACCGGTGGCGTCGGCGACGTCACCGGCGTCGGCCAGGACCCGCAACCGCAGCTCGACCAGCTGCGCCTCGGCTGCGACCAGCTCACGCAGAGCTACCGCCTTCTCGTCAACGGACATGAACGTCGGGTTCGTCCCCGCGACGCTCTTGAGCACGCTCCGGATGTCGGAGGCAGCAGCAAGGATCGGGTGATTCACAACTGGCCTCCTATCGACGACGGCGTACCCCACGCACCTGCGTGTGGCTCTACGGTCGTCGCTCCTGGAGGCCCGGATCACCGGACTATTACTGACCCTCGCAACTCGCCCCACCAGCTCGGCATCACGACTACCCGGTGACTGTGGAACGTGACACTGACGCTACACCATCTTAAGCGAATGTAGAACACATGTTCGATCAAGATCTCGTCAGATCCGGACGTCGGGCAACTCGCCGCCGTGCGATGCTCGGAGCGTGAAGTCCCGTCGCCGACTCGATCCCGGTGCGATCCTCGGTGGTCTGTTCGAGGGTGTGGCTCCTGAACCTGAGACCGTCGACCTAGTGGCGAAGGAACTCGCAGACCCTGGGTCTGCCTACGACAAGTCGGCACTCGTCGAGATCCTGGCGAAGGCGGGGGCGGCGCGGCACCGGCACCTCATCGAGGATGTCTTTCTCCGGTCCAGCGATCCGGTTGATGTTCACAAAGCCGCACACATGTTGTTCCCGGGCTGGGGCCTCGACCCCGAGAACGAGCCGTATGCGTCAAGGCTCCTCGACCTTGCCCGGGGCCAGCCCTGGGACACCGACGGAACAGCCGCAGCGGTCGCCACGCGCATCCTGGGCGTTGACTCGAACTAAGCAGATCTCGGCGTGAGCGGACGCCGGCCGGACCAGGCGATGTCGTGCGGTTGGAACGCACGATCCTCGCGATGCCCGCTGCGGACGATCGTCCGGGCACCCTCCCGCATCGCGAGTGTGTGAATCGTGCTCGATCGGGCCACGTCACTGTGGGCGACGCATGTCGAACCGGTTGCTGGTGTCGATGCCGAAGTAGGCGGTCGGCCCGCCGGCGCGCAGGATCGGCTGCGCCCGGACGGTGTCGTAGATGCCGTCGACCAGCAAGTCCTCGTCGATGTGCACGCCGACCACCTCGCCGACGGTGAACCATGAGCCGCTGGCCCCACCCGACGCGGTCTGCAGCTCGATGATCTGGGTGACGCGGCACTCGAAGGTGACCGGCGCGGCAGCGACTCGAGGCGCCTCGATCTCCAGCGAGGCGGCGGCCTCGAGCCCGGCCGCCTCGAACTCGTCGACGTCCTCGGTGGTGGAGGTGGCGTTCATCTGCTCAGCCAGTGAGCGGGTGGCGAGGTTCCAGGTGAACTCTCGCGTCGCTTCTGCGTTGGCAACTGTTCCCTTCCAGCCGTTGCTGGAGAATCCGACCAGCGGCGGGCTGTAGTTCAGCGCGTTGAAGAAGCTGTACGGCGCGAGGTTGCGTCGGCCCTGCGCGTCCAGCGTCGCGATCCAGCCGATCGGGCGCGGCGCGACGATGGAGTTGAAGGGGTCGTGCGGCAGCCGGTGGCCGTCCGCAGGGCGGTAGAAGTGTTCGCTCACCTGTGCATGACATCAGAGCGCTGGGTGCTGCACTCGACGTCGGTACGGTCGACGCCATGAGGTTCTACGTCCACGGAGCCGGACGCGCCGGCCGTGAAGCCTGGCCTGCGCAGGCGGACGACGGCGCCGTCTTCGCCGACCACTCGGCCGCGACCGGGGCGTCGGACAAGGCAGCGCTCCTGCGCGAGCAGTGCCCGTCGCGAGACGTCGTACTGGTTGCCCACTCGCTCGGCGCGGTGCCGGCCGCGCTCGGGCTGGACGTGACGTCGCTGTCGCACGTGATCCTCGTCGAGCCGGCGCTCTACGACGCCGCTCGCGGCGACGTCGCCGTGGAGGCTCACATCTCGGCGATCACCACCGCGCGTGAGTCGGCCGACGCACGTGACCTGTTCGGCTACTGGCGGGTGGTCGCGCCGCTGATGTTCGGACGTCCGGCGTCGAAGAAGACGTGGGAGGAGGACGAGCCGATGGCGACCCGCTTCGCCGCCGTCGACCCGCCGTGGGGACACGGCATCGACGCGACCGTCTTCGGCGCCGTGCCGACGCTGGTCGTGACGGGCGGCTGGAACGACGAGTACGAGGCGATCGCCGAGCGCCTCGCTGCCGCCGGAGCTTCGCACGTCCAGCTGACGGGGCATCGCCACCGACCGCAGGACCACGCCGACTTCGAGGCGCTGGTCGCCGACTTCACCGGGACCCCGTGACGGGCTCCGGACGAGGCGGCACCTCCTCGTAGAACGCCCCCCATCGGCCCGGCATCCGTACACCGAACCACTGCTCAGCGTCGAACTCCTCGAAGCGTGCGAGCTCGGTGAAGCCCAGTCGCGCGGCCAGGGAGAGCGAGCGGTCGTTGGCGGCCTGGGTGCACACGACCACCGGCTCGCCGAGCCTCTCGTCGGACCACGCGAGGATCGCCGCGCCCGCTTCGGCGGCGTACCCGTGCCCCCAGGCGGCCAGGGGCAGCACGTAGCTGAGCTCGAGGAACGGACCCTCGAGCGCGGTGCTGCCGGGGCGCGACGGGTCGCGACGCCCCAGGCCCATCCAGCCGGCGAACCGCCCGTCGTGCTCCAGGACGAACTGCGCCGGGCGATCCGCCGGCACCTCCGGCAGCTCGGCCTCGAGCGTCGCGCGGTCGCGCCCGCCGCCGAGGTGGTGGTTCACCGTCGGGTCGGACCCCAGGTCCACGAACGCCTCGCGGTCGCGCGCCTCGGGCGGGCGCAGCAGGAGGCGCTCGGTGCGGATCGGGGCCTGTGGCCAGTCGCCGAGGACGAGGGGCTGGGCCATGCGGGGAGCGTAGCGCTGAACCGCACAAGAACTTGTCATCACATCGGGTGTTCCTTCGGCAGGTCCTGCCAGTGAGGCCGTGTGATGTGGCGCACTAGTTTGAGGCCTCTCGGGTATCCACCCCTGTTGAAATCTGGAGGCCTGCACATGTCGATGTTCAAGTGGGACGTGGTCGATCCCGGACCGGGCGAGGCGGTCGCCCCCCACCAGCGACTGGCCTGGGGCAAGACCGTCGGGCTGGGTGCGCAGCACGTCGTCGCCATGTTCGGCGCCACCTTCGTCTTCCCGATCGTGATGGGGCTCAACGCCAACCTCGCGATCATGATGAGCGGCATCGCGACGATCTGCTTCCTGCTGATCGTCAAGGGCAAGGTCCCCAGCTACCTCGGCACGTCGGCGTCCTTCGTGGGCGCGGCGACCGCCATCTACGCCTACGACGGCGCAGGCGGTCCCGGCGGTCCGGCCGACGTCACCGGCGCGATCCTGGTCGCGGGCGTCGTGCTCGCCCTGGTCGGCGTGGTCATCCACGTCCTGGGTGCCAACGCCGTCAACAAGGTGCTGCCGCCGGTGGTCACCGGCGCGGTCGTGATGCTGATCGGCTTCAACCTCGCGCCCGTCGCCACGAAGACCTACATGCCGGCCGACCCGTGGGTCGCGATCATCACCATGCTCGCCGTCATCTTGATGGCGGTCGGCCTGCGCGGCTTCTTCGGCCGCATCGCCGTCTTCCTCGGCCTGATCTTCGGCTACGTGCTGTCGTGGGTGGTCGACCTGATCTGGGGCCAGACCAGCCTGCCGCTGCCCGGCAACCCCGAGCCGGGCCCGCACAACCGGGTCGACTGGAGCGCGGTGAGCGCCGCCGACTGGTTCGGCTTCCCGACCCAGACCGTCGACGGGCTCGTCGGCAACCAGGCGTTCACCCCCGGCTACGCCGACGTGGGCTGGCACCTGCCGACCTTCTCGATCGCCTTCATCCTGCTGGCGCTCCCGGCCGTGATCGCCCTGACCGCGGAGAACCTCGGTCACGTCAAGGCAGTGGCCGAGATGACCAAGGTCGACCTCGACCCCGTCATGGGTCGCGCCGTCGCCGCCGACGGTGTCGCCACCGTGATCGCCACCTCCGTCGGTGGCTCGCCGACCACGACGTACGCCGAGAACATCGGCGTCATGGCTGCCACCCGGGTCTACTCCACGGCCGCCTACTTCGTCGCCGCGTTCGTCGCGATCCTGCTCGGGCTCGTCCCCAAGTTCGGTGCGATCGTCAACGCCACGCCTCCGGGCGTCCTGGGGGGCATCACGTTGGTGCTCTACGGGATGATCGGTCTCCTCGGGGCCAAGATCTGGAAGGAGAACGGTGTCGACTTCGGACGTCCGATCAACCTCGTCCCGGTCGCCGCAGGCATCATCCTCGCCATCGGGGACGGGGCGCTGAAGATCACCGACGACTTCGTCCTCAGCGGGATCGCCCTGGGCACGATCGTCGCCGTCGGCGGCTACCACCTGGCTCGTGCGGTGGCTCCGGCCTCCGAGCGCGACGAGGGCACGATGCTCTCGGTCGGCACGCAGGGAGTGCACGCCGAGGACCACGCCGAGCCGCACGACCACAAGCGCGACCGCAAGCACGACCACAAGCGCGACTAGCCAGAGGAAGCCGTGAAGCCAGCACCTTTCGCCTACCAGCGTCCGTCCACCCTCGAGGAAGCCCTCGCGGCGCTCGCGGGGGAGCAGGGGGCGAAGGTGCTGGCCGGCGGCCAGTCCCTGGTCCCGCTGCTGTCCATGCGGCTGGCCGCACCGTCGATGCTCATCGACATCAACGCCCTGCCGGACCTCGGCCACGTCACCTGCGACGAGGCCGGGGTCCGGGTCGGGGCCCTCGCCCGCCACGCCCACGTGCTCGCCTTGCCCGAGGCGGCCACCACCCAGCCGCTCGTCGCGATGGCGCTGGCCAACGTGGCCCACCCCACGATCCGCAACCGCGGCACCACCGTCGGCTCGATCGTTCACGCCGACGCCGCGGCCGAGATGCCCATGGTGCTGCGGCTGCTGGAGGGATCGGTCGACGTCGCGTCGGTGCGCGGTCGGCGTACGATCCCGGCCGCGGAGCTCTTCGCCGGCCCCCTGGAGTCGACGCTGGCCCACGACGAGATCGCCGTCGAGGCGTTCTTCCCGGCGCTCGCGCCCGGTGCGGGCGTGGCCTTCCAGGAGATCTCGCGCCGCCACGGCGACTACGCCCTCGTCGGTGTCGCCGCCCACGTCGAGCTCGAGGGCGACGAGGTCGTCCGGGCCCGGCTCGGCTACCTCTCGGTGAGCGACGTGCCCGTCGTGGTCGACGTCAGCGACTCGCTGGCCGACCCCGCGGGCGCAGCCCTGGCCGAGCTCGAGCCGGTCGACGACATCCACGCCACCGCCGACTACCGCGCGCACCTCGTGCGCGTGCTGACCCCCCGCGTGCTGGCCGCCGCGACCGACCACGCCCGGCAGAGGATGAACGCATGAGCGAGCAGATCCACGACGTCCGCCTGCACGTCAACGGCTCCGTCCACGAGGTACGCGTCCCGGCGCGCCGCCTGCTGTCCGACGCGCTGCGCCACGACTGCGGCCTCACCGGCACCCACGTCGGCTGCGAGCACGGCGTGTGCGGCGCGTGCACCGTGCTGGTCGACGGCGCGCCGATGCGCTCGTGCCTGATGCTGGCGGTCTCGGCGGTCGACGCCGAGATCACCACGGTCGAGGGCCTCACCGAGGACGACGGGACGCCGCAGGGCCGGCTCAGCCCGGTCCAGCAGGCCTTCTCCGACTGCCACGGCCTGCAGTGCGGCTTCTGCACCCCCGGCTTCCTGACCACGATCACCGCCGGGCTGGAGGAGAACCCCGACCCGACCGAGGACGAGGCGAGGGAGATGATCGCGGGCAACCTGTGCCGCTGCACCGGCTACCAGAACATCGTGAAGTCGGTGCTCCGCGCGGCCGAGATCAACGCCGAGAACGACGCGAAGAGCAAGGCCGACACCGGTCAGGAGCGCGCATGACCACCAAGCTGTTCGGCACCAAGGTCGCCCGCGTCGAGGACCAGCGCTTCCTGCGCGGCCAGGGCCGCTACGTCGACGACCTCCTCCACGACGACCCCCGGCTGCTGCACGCCGCGGTGCTGCGCTCGCCGCACGCCCACGCGCGGATCACCGACATCGACGTCGCCGACGTGCTCGACGTCGAGGGCGTCGTGGCGGTGTGGACCCACGACGACCTCACCGACGCGATGGCGGAGCCGCTGCCGCTGCTCATCCCACACCCGACGCTGACCCACGGGCGCACGCAGTACGCCCTGGCGAAGGACGAGGTGAACTACGTCGGCGAGGCGATCGCCTTCGTGGTCGCCGTCGACCGCTACGTCGCCGAGGACGCGGTCGCGCGGATCCGGGTGTCCTACGAGCACCTCGAGCCCGTCGTCGGCATCGACGCCGCCCGCGCGGCGAAGCGGCTGGTGCACGACGACGTGCCCGGCAACGTCGGTGCCCGGATGGAGCAGGAGAACGGCGACGCCCGCGCGGCCATCGCCGACGCGCCCCACACCCTGGTGCTCGACCTCGACATCGAGCGGTCCGCCTGCACGCCGATGGAGGGTCGCGGCACCGTCGCGCGCTGGGACCCCGACACCAGCCGGCTGACGGTCTGGTCGTCGACGCAGACCTCCACCGGCGTACGCGGCTGCGTGGCCGCCAAGCTCGGCCTCGACCTGGCCAAGGTCGACGTCATCACCCCTGACGTCGGCGGTGGCTTCGGCGTGAAGGTCGTGCACCCGTGGCCCGAGGAGCTCCTCGTCCCGCTGGCGGCGAAGACGCTGGGCCGGCCGGTGAAGTTCACCGAGGACCGCCGCGAGCACTTCATCTCGTCGGCGCACGAGCGCGCCCAGCAGCACCACGTCGAGGTCGGCTTCGACGACGACGGGCGCGTGCTCGGGCTCAACGTCGAGTTCTGGCACGACCACGGCGCCTACACGCCGTACGGCCTCATCGTCCCGATCATCACCTCGACCCAGCTGCTCGGCCCCTACAAGCCGCTCAACTACCGCGTGGTCTTCGAGTCGCTCTACACCAACACCGTCATCGTCACGCCCTACCGCGGCGCCGGTCGCCCGCAGGGCTGCTTCGTGATGGAGCGGACCATGGACGCGATCGCGGCCTACCTCGGCAAGGACCGCACCGAGGTGCGCAGCACCAACTTCATCCAGCCCGACGAGTTCCCCTACGAGCACGGCCTGATCTTCCAGGACGGCCGCGAGCTGACCTACGACTCGGGCGACTACCCGGCCTCGCTGGAGAAGCTCAAGGCGCTGGTCGGCTGGGACGAGTTCGAGGACTTCCGCGCCGAGATGGCCGCCCAGGGGCGTCGCGTCGGCATCGGTCTGGCCTGCTACGTCGAGGGCACCGGCGTCGGCCCCTACGAGGGCGCCCACGTGCACGTCGAGACGTCCGGCAAGGTCAAGGTCGCCACCGGCCTCACCACGCAGGGCCAGGGGCACCAGACCGCGTTCGCGCAGATCGTCGCCGACACCCTCGGGGTGCGCTTCGAGGACGTCGAGATCACCACCGGCGACACCCGCAAGATGCCCTACGCCGTGGGCACCTTCGCCTCGCGCGCCGCGGTGATGAGCGGCTCCGCGATCCACCTCGCCGCGCTGCGCGCGAAGGAGAAGGCGCTGCGGATCGCCGCCGAGGCGCTCGAGGCGGCCGAGGAGGACCTCGAGATCGTCGACGGCGTCGTGAGCGTCAGGGGTACCGACACCAGCATCGACCTCGGCACCGTCGCGGTCCTGTCCAACCCGCTGCGCTACGCCTTCGACGAGGCGTCCAAGGCCGCCACGCAGTTCAGCGTCGGCGACCCGGGCAAGCCGCCGGTGGCCGAGGACGACGAGCCAGGCCTGGAGGGCAAGGACTTCTACTCCCCGCCGCGCTCGACCTTCGCCAACGGCATGCACGCCGTGATCGTGGAGACCGATCCCGACACGGCCGAGATCACGATCCTGAAGTACGCCGTCGTCCACGACTGCGGGCACCTGATCAACCCGATGATCGTCGAGGGGCAGATCCACGGCGGCGTCGCGCAGGGCGTGGGCGGTGCGCTCTACGAGCGGATGGCCTACGACGAGTCCGGGCAGCTGCTCAACGCGTCCTTCATGGACTTCCTGATGCCCTACGCCTCCGAGGTGCCGACCAGCATCGACATCGACCACCTCGAGACCCCCTCGCCCCTCAACCCGCTCGGCATCAAGGGCGCGGGCGAGGCCGGCGTCATCCCGTCCGCCGCCGTGTTCGCCGCGGCGATCGAGGACGCCGAGGGCTTCCCCATCACGGCGATGCCCATCTCGCCGTCCGAGCTGTACGCGCTGCGCCTGACGCACGCCGACCCTGAGGAGACCCCGTGAAGTTCACCGGAGAGAACGTCCTGGCCGCACCTGTGGAGCAGGCGTGGGACGCGCTGCTCGACCCGGCGGTGCTCGTGCGCACCATCCCGGGCTGCGAGAAGCTCGAGGCGACGGGGGAGAACGCCTACGCGATGACCGTCACCGCCGGCGTCGCCTCGATCAAGGGCACCTACGCCGGCTCGTGCGAGCTGCGCGACCTCGTGGAGCACGAGTCGCTGGTGATGAAGCTCGACGGCGCCGGGGCACCGGGCACGATCGGTGCCACGGTCAACGTGCGCTTCACCCCCGAGGGCTCCTCGACGCGGATCTCGTACGACGCCGACGCGGTCGTCGGCGGGATGATCGGCGGTGTCGGGCAGCGCATGCTCACCAGCGTCTCGCGCCGCATGGCCGGGGAGTTCTTCGGCAACGTCGACGGCGTGCTCGCGGGCACCGCGCCCGCGCCTGTCGCCGTCGCGGGTGTCCCCGCACCCACCGGCGGAGGAGCGCCGGCCGCGGCCGGCCAGGTGTTCACCGCCCCGGCCCCGGCACCCGCTGCCGCCTCGCGCCAGGAGTTCCTCACCGGTGTCGCCGTCGGTGCCGGCCTCGTCGTCCTCGGCGTCGTCGTGGGCGGGATCTTCGGTCGGCGTCGATGAGTGACCTCACGGTCGATTCCACCGCCCGCGCGCAGGCGGCCGCCGTACGCTCCGGCGAGGTCTCGGCCACCGAGCTGCTCGAGCTGCACCTCGACCGCATCGAGGAGCGCAACCCCGAGCTCAACGCGATCGTCTCCCTCGACGCCGAGCGCGCGCGGGCCTGGGCGGCGGTCGCCGACCAGGCGCAGGCCTCCGGCGAGGTGGTCGGGCCGCTGCACGGGCTGCCCTTCGCGGTGAAGGACACCCACGCGCTCAAGGGCTGGCGCACGACCTACGGCTCGCCGATCTTCGCCGACTCCGTCTCCGACCACGACGTCCTGCACGTCGAGCGCGTGCGCGCGGCGGGCGCGGTCTTCGTCGGCAAGACCAACGTGCCGGAGTTCGCCGCCGGGTCCCACACCTTCAACACCGTCTTCGGCGTCACCCGCAACCCGGTCGACCCGAGCCGCTCCGCCGGCGGGTCGAGCGGGGGAGCGGCGTGCGCGCTGGCGTCGGGCATGGTGCCCCTGGCCGACGGCTCGGACATGGGTGGCTCGCTGCGCAACCCGGCGTCGTTCTGCGGCGTCGTGGGCATGCGGCCCTCGCTCGGACGGGTGCCCGAGTGGCCGCTCTACAACCAGTGGGAGACCACGTCGGTGGGCGGGCCGATGGCCCGCAACGTGGGCGACCTCGCCCTGCTGCTCTCCGTGCTCGCCGGCCCCGACCCGCGTGCCCCGCACGCCCTCGGCGACCCCGGCGCCCTCTTCGCGTCCGAGCTGCGGCCCGCCTCGCTGGCCGGCCTGCGGGTGGCCTGCTCCGTGGACCTCGGCGGCGCACTCGTGGTGGACCACGCGGTCGCGGACGTCGTACGGGCCACCGCGACGCGGCTCTCCGACGCCGGAGCGGCCGTCACCGACGCCGCCCCCGACCTCGCGCTGGCCGACGACACCTTCCGCACGCTGCGGGCCTGGCACTTCCAGGCCAAGTTCGGCGCGCTGCTCGCCGAGCACCCGACGTCGTTCAAGCCCTCGCTCGAGGCCAACATCCGGGCAGGGGAGTCGCTGACCGGTGCCGACGTCGCCCGGGCCTACTCCCAGCGCACCTCGCTGTCGGAGACGATGCGGCTGTTCTTCGGCGAGCACGACGTGCTGCTGCTGCCGACCTCGCAGGTCCCGCCCTTCCCGGTGGAGCAGGAGTTCCCCGAGACGATCAACGGCCAGGAGATGCCCGACTACCTCGCCTGGATGCGGTCGGCGTACTTCATCACCGTCACCGGCTGCCCGGCCATCTCGGTGCCCGCCGGGACGACCCCCGACGGCCTGCCCGTCGGCGTCCAGCTCGTCGCGCGCCACGGCGCCGACCGGCAGCTGCTCGAGGTCGCTGCGGCCGTGGAGGAGCTCCTCTCCTGATCCACGACCTGTGGACAGAGGTGTGGACGAGAGTGTCCTGGCTGGGGATGACCCGGCCCTGGCTGTGCACGACGCGCCGGAACCCGAAGTATGTGGGAAATAGGCGCCTCCGGCCCTTGTGGCGGCCGGTCGCGGGGGCGTAGAACTCTCCCTACGCAGCCCCGCAAGGGGAGGCGGGACAGCTCCGGGAGGAGGGTCCGTACGACGAGCACCGGTTCGCCCGGGGCCCGTCGCAGGCACCGGGTGATGCGGTGGCTGGGACCTGACGGCACGGAGTGGTCGACCGGGACATCACCACGACCGGTCACCCGATGACCAGGACGCTTCGGCGGCCCGGGCATCAGGAGAAGGGCCCTTGGCGCTCATACCGCCGAGGGCCCTTCTTCGCATGTGCGGGGGCATCTCGACAGGCGGCGCCACGGGGGCGGGTCAGGACGCGTTCATGATCCAGAACGGGCCTGCTGCGCCGACGAAGGCGGCGGCGACACCGAGCAGCATCACCACCACGCGCCAGTAGACCCAGCCCCAGACGACCAGGGCGGCGCCCAGGGGCAGGAGCACGACGCCGAGCAGCGAGGGCTGGTTGTCCAGGCTCAGCAGCAGCCAGGCGTGCACGAGCAGCATCGTCGCGATCGCGGCGAGACCGGTGGTGACGCTGTTCCACGAGACCGGCGCCTGGGTGGTCGCGGTGCGGAAGGCGGTGCGGAACGGCTGGGCGCGCAGACGCGCCAAGGACGCACGACGGGCCTCGAGGGCAGACTCACGACGGTTGGTCACGCGGCGATCCTCCACGATCATCCGTCTGAGCTCGGCGAGTCCGGCCCCGAGACGCCGGGTTCTCGCCTATCGGCGCGGCCGATCCACCAGCATCTGCCAGCGAATGTCGCTTCCGTCGGCAATTTGTGCCGTGGCCCTCGCCACAGGTGGACGGTTGGATTCTTCCCATGAGCAATCGGCGGATCAGGATCGGCATCGACACCGGTGGCACGTTCACCGACGTGGTCGCCTTCGACGAGGACTCGGGCGAGCTGGTCACGACCAAGACCCCGAGCACCCCGGGCAACCCGGCGGACGGCTTCATCGCCGGCATCGAGAAGATCCTCGGGATCGTGGGCGCCGAGGGCGCCGACATCGCCGCGGTGTCGCACGGCACGACAGTGGCGACCAACAAGCTCCTCGAGGGCAAGGTCGAGGCACTCGGCTTCATCACCACCGAGGGCTACGAGTTCATGCTGGAGATCGCGCGCCAGTCGGTGCCCGACGGCTACGGCAACTCCTACTTCTGGGTCAAGCCCGACCGCATCGTGCCGGCCGACCGGGTCCGCACCGTCGGTGGCCGCCTCGACTTCACCGGCGCCGAGGTGCGGCCCTTCGACGAGGAGTCCGCGGTCGCCGCCGCGCGTTGGTTCCGCGACCAGGGCATCACCACCCTCGGCGTGTGCCTGCTCCACGCGTACGCCAACGACGAGCACGAGCTGCGCATGCGCGAGATCCTGCGCCGCGAGCACCCCGAGGCGGTCGTGTCGATCTCGAGCGAGGTGCTGCGCGAGTACCGCGAGTACGAGCGCGCGATGACCACGCTGGTCGACGCGGCCGTGAAGCCCAACGTCAGCCGCTACGTCACCAACATCTCCGAGCGTCTGGTCGGCTTCACCGGCAACGAGATCCCGTTCTACGTCATGAAGTCCAACGGCGGCGTGCTCTCGGCCGACGAGGTCGTCCACCAGCCGATCACGACCGTGCTGTCCGGCCCGGCCGCCGGCGCCCTCGGTGCCGCGCTGATCGCCAAGGTCGCCGGCTTCCCGCGGATCCTCACCTGCGACGGTGGCGGCACCTCGACCGACGTCTCGGTCGTCCTCGACGGCGAGCCCACCCTCACCACCGAGGGCACGGTGGGTGCCTACCCGAGCAAGATCCCGATGATCGACGTCGTCACCGTCGGCGCGGGCGGCGGCTCCATCGCCTGGCTCTCGCCCGAGGGCACGCTCAAGGTCGGCCCCCACTCGGCCGGCGCCGACCCCGGCCCGCTCTGCTACGCCAAGGGCGGCACCAACCCGACGATCACCGACGCCCACGTCACCCTCGGCCGGATCCCTCCCCACCTGCTCGGCGGCGAGATCCCGCTGGACGTCGACGCCGCGCGCGCCGGCATCGCCGACCTCGCCGACCGCCTCGGCCTCGACTTCGAGCGCTGCGCCACCGGCATCCTCGAGATCTCCGCCTGGAACCAGGCCAACGCCCTGCGCCAGGTGAGCGTCAAGCGCGGCCTCGACGTGCGCGACTTCATGCTCACGACCTTCGGCGGCTCCGGCTCGCTGCTGGCCTGCCGGCTGGTCGACATCCTCGACCTCGCGGGCGTCGTCGTGCCGCCCAACCCGGGCAACGTGAGCGCCTTCGGCCTGCTGACCGTCGACGTGAAGAACGACTACGTCCAGACCCACGTCGCCAAGGAGTCCGCGCTCGACCACGCGGCCGTCCAGACGGTCCTCGACACCCTCACCGACCGGGCCCGCGAGGCGCTCGCGAAGGAGGGCTTCACCGAGGACCAGCACCAATTCCTCCGCACCATCGACGTGCGCTACGTCGGCCAGGCCTACGAGGTGCGTGTCGCCGCACCCGAGGGCGTGATCGACGACGCGTACGTCGCCCAGGTGGCCGACACCTTCCACGCCGAGCACCGCCAGCTCTACGGCTACGACTTCCGCGGCGACGCCACCCAGCAGGTCGAGTGGGTCAACCTGCGCGTCACCGGCATCGGGCCGATCACGCGCCCGGAGATCCCCACCCTCGACAAGGCCGACGGCACCGTCGAGGACCGCGCGGTGCGCGGACGACGCCCGGTGTGCTTCGACCCCGAGCAGGGCTACGTCGACACCCCGGTCATCTGGCGCACCGACCTCGGCGCCGGCGACACCTTCACCGGCCCCGCCATCGTGGAGGAGTTCGGCTCCACCATCCCCGTCCACCCCGGCTTCGAGGTCGTGGTCGACGACTGGGCCAACCTCGTGATCCGGAAGGAGTCGGGCCGATGAGCACCCCTGTGAGCACCGACGTCAGCACCCGCCCCGTGGACCCGGCCTACGTCACCGCGAAGCCGGTCAACCCGGCCGGCCTGCCCACGGCGTACGCCCACGGCGGGCGCCTCACGCCCGAGGGCTCGAGCGTCGACCCGATCCTCGTCGAGATCGTCCAGGGAACGCTGGCCAGCGTCGAGATGGAGGTCGAGACCGCGATCGGTCGCACCAGCCGCTCGCCGATGATCCGCGACGCCCACGACTTCCGCGCCGGCATCCACGACCGCCAGCTGCGCAAGCTCACCGGTCGCTCCTACAGCGCGCTCGTGCACCCGATCGTTCGGGACTTCCCGCTGGAGGAGATGCGCGAGGGCGACGTGTTCTTCCACAACGACGTCTACGAGTCCGAGGGCGGCATCGGCCACCTGCCCGACCTGTGCGTCACGGTGCCGGTCTTCCACGAGGGCGAGGTCGTCGCGTTCGTCCAGGCCTTCGGCCACCACGACGACATCGGCGGTGCGTGCCCCGGCTCGATGCCGAGCGGCGCGACGAGCGTCTACGAGGAGGGCCTCGCGGTCCCGCCGATCAAGCTGTGGGACGCGGGCGTGCCCAACAAGGCCGCGCTGCGGATCATGACGCGCAACTCGCGGATGCCCGACAGCCTGGCCGCCGACCTCGACGCCGAGTGCTCGGCCTGCCTGATGGGCGCCCGCCGCCTCAGCGAGCTGTTCGAGCGCTACGGCCGGGAGGCGATCGAGACGTCCTTCGACGCGATCCTCGACGCGACCACCGAGACCTACCGCCGCGAGATCCTGTCCAAGATCCCCGACGGCACCTACGTCTGGGAGGACTACGCCGAGCACGACGGCGTCGACGAGCCGCAGCTGCACACCCAGCGGATCACCCTCACCAAGGTCAGCGACGCCCCGGCCGACCCCGAGAACGGTCGCCCCGCCGGACCGCGGCTGATCATCGACTTCACCGGCACCAGCGCACAGGCCAAGGGCCCGATCAACCACTGCGGCGACTACGTCGGCGGCAACTTCCTCAAGAAGTGGCTCGCGCCGATCCTGCGCAACCTTGCCGACACCCCCGAGCGGATGGCCGAGCTCGACGTCAACGAGGGCATCGTGCCGCTCATCGAGATGCGCTTCCCCGAGAAGGGCACGCTGCTCACCCCGATCCACCCCGGTCCGACCAACGCCCGCACCTTCGTGATCCTGCGCCTGCTCGGCGTGCTCGCCGGCGTCGTGGCCAAGGCCGTGGACGGCAAGATGCCCGCCGACCAGGAGACGATCCGCTACACCGGCGTCTACGGCAAGGACCTCGAGGGCAACGACTACCTCATGCGCGAGGTGCTCGGCGGCGGCTCCGGCGGCCGCTACTACGCCGACGGCGAGGACACCATCCACGTGGTGCCCGACTCCCGCAACCTGCCGACCGAGTTCACGGAGTCGCGCTTCCCCTTCATCGTCGAGCGCCTCGGCCTCGCGGTCGACTCCGGCGGGGCGGGGGAGTTCCGCGGCGGCCTGGGCTACGAGAAGCAGATCCGGATGCTCAAGGACGCGCACTTCATGTCCATCGCCGACCGCTCGATCCTGGCCTGCTGGGGAGTGCGCGGCGGCAAGGCCGGTGCGCCGTTCCAGATCGTCATCGACCCCGGAGGCCCGGACGAGCGCGAGGTCGACGCCCTCGCCGACGCCGAGGTGATCCGTGCCGGCCAGGTCGTGCGGATCCGTACGACCGGCGGTGGCGGCTGGGGCGACCCGCTGGCCCGCGACCCCGAGCTCGTCGTGCGCGACGTGGTCTGGGGCAAGGTGTCGGCCGAGGCCGCGCTGCGCGACTACGGCGTGGTGCTCACCGGTTCGCGTGACGCCGGCGACCTCGGCTTCGACGCCGCGGCCACCGGGTCGGAGCGTGCGGGCCGCGCCTCGTGGAGCCGCGAGGACGACGCGTTCTTCGACCGCGGTCCGGGCTACGCCGAGCTGGCCGACGGCGCAGCGTTCGCCGAGGTCGACAGGATCTGATCCGGTTGTCGGCGTCGGTGCAGCGCGTCGCGGTGCTCGGCGGCCACGGCAAGACCGGCCGGGCGGTGTGCGACGCACTCGCCTGCCGGGACGTCGAGGCCGTGCCGCTGGGACGTGCGGACTGGCCGGACCTCGCAGCGGCCGTGGCCGGCTGCGGGGCGGCGTACGTCATCGCGCCCAACCTGCACCCCGACGAGCCGGCGTACGTCGCCTCGGCGCTGGCCGCCCTGACGGCGGCGGGCGTGGGGAGGGTCGGCTACCACTCGGTGGCCTCGCCCCACGCGCCCGCGATGCCGCACCACCTCGGCAAGGCCGCCTCCGAGGACCTCGTCCGCCGCAGCGGGCTGGAGTGGACGATCCTCCAGCCCGGGGCCTACCTCCAGAACCTCGACCTCACCGGTCCGCTCGACCTGCCCTACTCGCCCGACGTGCCGTTCGGCTTCCTCGACCTCGACGACCTCGGCCGGGCGGCCGCGCTCGTGCTCACGGAGGAGGGTCACGCCGGGGCGACGTACGAGCTCGCGACCCGCGTCGCGACGGTGCGCGAGCTCGCGGAGGAGGCGGGCGTCGAGGTCCGCCGGGTGCCCGATCCCGGGACGCACCCGTGGCTGTCGGCGATGTTCTCCTACTACGACGCCCACGGACTGCCGGTGGGGACGAGGGTCATGGAGGCCCTGCTCTGGCGCGCCCCCGGCGTCTGAGGTCAACGGGGAAGATCGCCCACGTCATGTCACGAGGATGCTCCCCCTCGGCCACCACGTGCACGTGAGCGACGAGTGCACGCCCTCACGGCTCGATGAGCCCCGCCCGGATCGCGTACCGCGTCAGCTCCACCCGGTCGCGCATCCCGAGCTTGCCGAGGATGTTCGCCCGGTGGCCCTCGACGGTCTTCGGTGCGATGTGCAGCTCGCGAGCGATCTCCCGCGACGACCGACCCTCGGCGATCAGCTTGATGACCTGGTCCTCGCGTGCGGTCAGCACCGAGTCCGGCACCCGCTCGCCGCGACGCAGCCGGTCGAGGTAGTCACGCACGAGCGTGCTCTCCGCGCCGGGGTAGAGGAAGGTCTCACCCCGTATCGCCGCCCGACAGGCGCCGACGAGGTCCTCGTCGGCCACGGACTTGAGGACGTAGCCGCTGGCGCCGGCCTTGAGGGCGCCGAAGAAGTACTGCTCGTTGTCGTGCATCGAGAGCATCAGGATCCGCGGGGGCTCGCGACGCCGGGCGATCTCGGCCGCGGCCTGCAGCCCGGTCATCCGCGGCATCGCGATGTCGAGCACGACGAGGTCGACCTCGGTGTCGCGGACCCGCTCGACCGCCTCGACGCCGTCGGAGGCCTCTGCGACCACCGAGAGGTCCGCCTCCTGCTCGAGGATGAGGCGTACGCCGCGGCGCACCAGCGTGTGGTCGTCGGCGAGCAGGATCCGGATCACGCGGCCCCCTCGGTCGTGACGGGTACGCGCAGCCGCACCGTCGTGCCGTGCCGCGGCTGGCTGATCACCGACAGCTCGGCGCGCACGAGGGCAGCGCGCTCGCGCATGCCCATCAGGCCCGAACCCTCTTCGAGCCCGGCGAAGCCGCGACCGTCGTCGCGGACCTCGAGCACGACGTGCGGCCCGACCTTCTGCAGCGACAGCTCGACCTCGCTCGCGTCCGCGTGGCGAGCGGCGTTGGTGAGCGCCTCCTGAGCGACCCGGTAGACCACGACCTCTGCCTCCGGGGTCAGGACGGGGAGGCCCGGCGCGAAGGACCGGCGCACGGACGCGGCGCTGTGGTCGGCGAAGTCGGTGGCCAGCGCGGCGAGGGCACTCGCGAGACCGAGGTCCTCCAGGACGCCGGGACGCAGGCGGCGGGCCACCCGGCGTACGTCGTCGAGGCCGGTGCGCGCGCTCTCGCGGACCGCGGCCAGCTCGGGCACCAGCGCGGACGGAGCCCGGGACTCGAGCTGCTTGAGGCCGAGCAGCACCACGGTCAGGCTCTGGCCGACCTCGTCGTGCAGCTCCTGGGCGATCCGATGTCGCTCGGCCTCCTGGGCGGCGAGCGCACGGGCGTCGCCGGTGCGCCTCTCCTCGGCCAACCTCGCCAGCAGGCCGTTGACGCTGCGGGCGATGCCGAGCACCGGACCGGATCCCTCCTCGGGCAGCTCGGTCGGCTCGAGGTGCTCGATGTCCTCGAGCCGGGCGATCAACCGGTGGAGCGGCGCGAGCGCCCAGCGGATGAGCAGCGCGTTGGTCAGCAGCATCACCGTCAGGCCCACGCCGACGACGAGGATCTCCGAGCGTACCGCGTCGGGGGAGATCTGCGCGGGGGAGAAGAGCAGCAGCATGGCAGCAACCACGAGCACAACGCCGTTGAGCAGGAAGATCGTCCAGAACAGCGGGAGGTGGCTCGGCAGGCGCAGGGGCTGGCGCATGCCCCCAGCCTCCCACCCCGGTCCGTCGCGAGGAACGGCGGCAGATGGGGTCCGGCCCCCATGTCGCGCACGGTGTCCGCTCGCGAGGCTGGGGCCATGCCCCCGCCCGACGAGAACACCGCCGTCGACCCCACCGGGGCCGCATGGGTGGTGTGGCTGGTCATCGTCGGCCCGATGCTGGTGTTCGTCACGCTGACCTGCGTGCGCCGGGTCGCGCCAGGTGAGCTGGTGCTGGTCGTGCGTCAGGGCCGGGTCGTGCGCTCGCGGCGCAACGGTCTCGTCGCCCGATGGCCGGGCGGCGAGAGCTTCGAAGCCGTCCCCACCGGACCGCGAGTGCTGCCCCTCGTCGTGCGGTCGCGCACCAGCGACGGCGTCGGCGTCACGGCGCTGGCCGACCTGACGATCCGGGTGGACGACGTCGCCCCCGGCTCGGCCCACGTCCCGGCGGCCGACGTGGTCCGGCTGGCCGAGGACGCCGTGGCCGCCGCCGTGGAGCACCTCGAGGTGTGCACGCTCGTCGACGACCTCGACGCCCTCGAGCCGGACTGGCCCGAGAGGCTGTCGCGCCTGCTGCCGACGGGCACGCGCGCGACCGCGCTGACGGTGACCGAGGTCGAGGCGCGCCTCACCGGGGGAGCGGCATGAACGACACCCCCTACCTGCTCGAGGTCGCGGTCTCGGTCGCGCTGATCGCCTCCGCGATCGGGTTCGCCGTCGGGCTAGCCGTCGGACGAGGTCGCCAGCCTCGGTGGCAGGAGAAGGGCAGCTTCGTCCACAAGGTCTCGATCGGGTTCGCGACCCTCGAACGGCTCGACGCCGTGCTACTGCGCTTCGAGGTCGAGTCGGGTTCGCGCCTGTCCGGGGTCGAGGTCGGAGAGCTGCGCTTGCCGGCCGGCTCCGCGGTCGCCATCCTCGCCCGCGACCGGGAGGTGGTCGTCCCCGATGCGCGCGCCGTGCTCCGGACCGGCGACCAGGTCCTCGTCGTCGCCGCCCTCGGCCAGGTCACCCAGGTCGAGGAGCGGTTGCGGTCGGTGAGCCGCTACGGCCGCCTCGCGAGCTGGGCCGAGGACATGGACGAGCAGGCGGGGGGCGCCCGCGCCGTCGGGCGCAGGCGGATCGCATGATCCTCACCTCCGCCGCACTCGCGATCTTCATCGTCGCCTACGCCCTCATCGCCACCGAGCGCGTCCACCGAGTCGCGGCTGCCCTCGGCGGCGTGGCGGGGATGGTCGTGATCGGGCTGGTCTCGGCGGAGACGGCCTTCTTCGACGAGCACACCGGCGTCGACTGGAACGTCATCTTCCTGCTCTTCGGGATGATGATCATCGTCGGGGTGCTCAAGCAGACCGGACTCTTCGAGTTCCTCGCGCTGTGGGCGGCCAAGCGCTCGGGCGGGCACCCCTACAAGCTGCTCGTCCTGCTGGTGCTGGTCGGGGCGGCCGTCGCGCCGATCCTCGACAACGTGACCTGCGTGCTCCTCGTGGCGCCCGTGACGCTGTCGGTCTGCCGCCGGCTCGAGCTGCCGTCGGCGCCCTACCTGATCTCGCTGATCCTCGCCTCCAACATCGGCGGCATGTCGACGCTGATCGGCGACCCGCCCAACATCATCATCGCGAGCCGCGCGGGGCTGACCTTCACCGACTTCCTCGTCCACTCGCTGCCGCTGACGGTCGTCCTGCTGGTGATGTTCGTGGTGATGGCCCGCTGGCTGTTCCGCAAGGACATGCGCGTCATGGGCAACGTCCACGGCCTCGACGACATTCGTCCCGCTGACGCGATCACCAACGTACGCATGCTGCGCCGCTCGCTCGTCGTGCTGGTCCTGGTGATGATCGCCTTCAGCCTCCACTCGGTCATGCACCTCGACCCGTCGGTGGTCGCGATGATGGGCGCCGGGGCGATGGTGCTCGTCTCCCGCACCGAGCCCGAGGAGTTCCTCGAGGAGGTCGAGTGGGCGACCCTCGCCTTCTTCATGGCGCTGTTCGTGCTGGTCGGGGCGTTGGTGCAGGTCGGCGTCATCGGCGCGATCAGCGAGTGGGCCGCCGACGCCATGGGCGGGCGCGAGCTGCTCGGCGCCACCGCCCTGCTCTTCGGCTCCGGGGTGGTCGGCGCGTTCGTCGACAACATCCCCTACACGACCGCGACCGTCCCGGTCGTGGAGGAGATGGTCGCGAGCACGCCGGCCTCGGGCGCCGACAGCCCGCTGTGGTGGGCCTTTGTCTTCGGTGCCGACCTCGGCGGCAACGCCACCGCCGTCGCTGCGGGCGCCAACGTCGTCGTCCTCGGCATCGCGGCCAAGGCGGGGGAGCCGATCAGCTTCTGGGGGTTCACCAGGTACGGCATCGTGGTGACCTTCGCGACCCTCGTCGTCGCGTGGGGCTGGGTCTACCTGCGCTACTTCGCCTGGGCTTGAGGATTCCGACGGACGGTGAGGCAACTGTTGCCATCGATCCTCGTGGTCGTTGGCCGAATCTGCCGTGGGGCGGGTGTGAGCGCCGACACTAGGTTTGCGCCATGAGGGTCCTGCTCGCACTCGGCGGAAACGCCATGACCAACGCCGACGGGCGGGCACGTCCCGACGACCAGATCGCCGCCGCCCAGGTGGCGATGGCGGCGGTCGCCGGCCTCCTGGAGCACGACCACGACGTCGTCATCACCCACGGCAACGGTCCCCAGGTCGGCAACCTCCTCGTCAAGAACGAGCTGGCCGCCTCCGTCGTACCTCCGGTCCCGCTGGACTGGTGCGGCGCGCAGACCCAGGCGACGCTCGGCTTCGTGCTGATGGACGCCCTCGACGGCGAGCTCGCCGCGCGCGGGGTCGCACGGCGCAGCGCCGCGGTCGTCACCCGGACGCTCGTCGACGCCGACGACGAGGGCTTCACCACCCCCACCAAGCCGATCGGCCGCCACCTGCCCGAGGCCGAGGCCCGGGTGCTGATGGACCACGGCGAGACCTGGCAGGACCGCGGCGACAAGGGCTGGAGGCGCGTGGTCGCCTCGCCCGAGCCGCTCGAGATCCTCGACGCCCCGGCGGTCCTCGCGCTGATCGAGGCCGGCTTCGTCGTGGTCGCCAACGGTGGTGGGGGCATCCCGCACGTACGCCGCCCCGACGGCTCGCTGGCCGGTGTCGAGGCCGTCATCGACAAGGACCTCGGCGCGGCGCTGCTCGCCGAGACCACCGACGCCGACGTCCTCGTGATCGCCACCGACGTGCCCAACGCGGTCATCCGCTGGGGCCAGCCCGACGCCGAGCCGCTCGGCACCCTCACCGTCGCCGACCTGCGCGCGATCGCCGCCGAGGGCCACTTCGCCTCGGGTTCGATGGGCCCGAAGGTCGACGCGGTCTGCCGCTTCGTCGAGACCACCGGCAAGCGCGGCGTCATCACCAGCCTCGACCAGATCACCGCGGCCGTCGCCGGCGACGCCGGCACCGTCGTCGTACCCGCCTGAACCTGCCTCCCCACCGAAAGGAAACCCATGCCCAGCGCCATTGAGGTCCGCAAGGTCCCGATCCACTCCGTCGCCGACGCCTCCGAGCTCACCAAGCTCATCGACGAGGGCGTCATCGCCGCCGACCGCGTCTTCGCGATCATCGGCAAGACCGAGGGCAACGGCGGTGTCAACGACTACACCCGCATCATCGCCGACCGCGCCTTCCGCGAGGCGCTGGTCGCCAGCGGCGCGGACCCCGAGCAGGTCAAGGGCGTCCCGATCGTGTGGTCGGGCGGCACCGACGGCGTCATCAGCCCCCACGCCACGATCTTCGCCACCACCGACGTCCCGGAGGACGACCCGTCGCGCGAGGAGATGCGGCTCACCGCCGGCTTCGCGATGAGCGAGCCGATCCTGCCCGAGGAGATCGGCTACACCGCGATGATCGAGAAGGTCGCCGCCGGCGTGAAGGTCGCCATGGAGCGCGCCGGGATCACCGACCCCGCCGACGTCCACTACGTGCAGACCAAGACCCCGCTGCTGACCATCCACACCATCCGCGACGCCAAGGCGCGCGGCAAGAAGGTCTGGACCGAGCACACCCACGAGTCGATGGACCTCTCCAACGGTGTGACCGGCCTCGGCATCGCCGTCGCGCTCGGCGAGATCGACATGCCCACCGACGCCGACGTGATGCACAACCGCGAGCTCTTCTCCTCGGTCGCGTCCTGCTCCTCGGGCGTCGAGCTCGACCAGGCCCAGATCGTCGTGGTCGGCAACGCCAAGGGCGTCGGCGGCAAGTACCGCATCGGCCACTCGGTGATGAAGGACGCGCTCGACGCCGACGGCATCTGGGAGGCCATCCGCACCGCCGGCCTCGACCTGCCCGAGCGCCCGCGCACCAGCGACCTCGACGGCAAGCTGGTCAACGTCTTCCTCAAGTGCGAGGCCAGCCAGGACGGCATGGTCCGCGGGCGCCGCAACGCGATGCTCGACGACTCCGACGTCCACTGGCACCGCCAGATCAAGGCCTGTGTCGGAGGCGTCACCGCCTCCGTCACCGGCGACCCGGCGGTCTTCGTCTCGGTCTCGGCCGCCCACCAGGGCCCCGAGGGCGGCGGCCCGGTCGCCGCGATCGTCGACGTCTCCTGAGCCACCCCACGACACCCCGTCCGCGGGGCCGGCAGCACGATGTCGGTCCCGCGTGATGGGGTGTCCTGCGTGAGCACACCGACCACCCGCTACCGGCTCGTCAGCCCCGACCGCGAGGTCGTCGTGCCCGAGCTCGACGAGCACCAGCAGCGCGTGGTCGACCACCCCGGCGGCCCGTTGCTCGTGCTGGCCGGCCCCGGCACCGGCAAGACCACCACCCTGGTCGAGGCGATCGTCGACCGCATCGAGCACCGTGGCGCCTCGCCCGACTCGGTGCTCGCCCTCACCTTCTCCCGCAAGGCCGCCGAGCAGCTGCGCGACCGGGTGACCGCGCGGGTCGCCCGGACCACCTCGGCAGCGTCGTGCTCGACCTTCCACTCCTTCGCCTACGCGCTGGTGAGGAAGTACGCCCCGGCCGAGCTCTACGAGGGGGCCATCCGGCTGCTGTCGGCCCCGGAGGCCGACGTCGTGCTGCGTGAGCTGCTGCGCGACAACCCCGAGGCGGTCGAGTGGCCCGACGCGCTGCGCCGGGCGGTCGGCACCTTCGGCTTCGTCCGCGAGGTGCAGGCGGTGCTCGCCCGCGCCCGCGAGAAGGGCCTCGACCCCGGTGGCCTCCGCAGCCTCGGCGAGGAGCACGACCTCCCTGAGCTGGTGTCGGCCGGGCTGTTCATGGAGCAGTACCTCACGATCCTCGACAACCTCGGCGCCACCGACTACTCCGACCTCATCCGCCGCGCCGTGATCGAGGCCGAGGCCCACCGCGACGAGCTGCGCGCGCGCTACAGCCACGTCTTCGTCGATGAGTACCAGGACACCGACCCCGGTCAGGTGGCGCTGTTGCGAGCGCTGGCCGGCGACGGTCGCAACCTCACCGTGGTCGGCGACCCGCACCAGTCCATCTACGGCTTCCGGGGCGCCGACGTTCGCGGCATCCTCGACTTCCCGGCCAGCTTCCCGACCGCCAGCGGCGAGCCCGCCCCCGTCGTGGTGCTCCAGCGCACCCGGCGGTTCGGGCCGCGGCTGCTGCTGGCCGCCGGCCGCGTCGCGCACCGCCTGACCCTCAGCGGCAGCATCGACGCCGTCGCCCGCGAGGCCTTCCTCTCGCCGGAGGCAGTCCCCGGACCGCACGGCGACGGTCGGGTCGAGGTCCACACCTACGACACCGAGCGGGCCGAGGCCGAGCGCCTGGCCGACCTGCTGCGCCGCGCCCACCTCGAGGACGGCATCGCCTGGGACCGGATGGCCGTCCTGGTGCGCTCGGGGCGGACCAGCATCCCCCCGCTGCGGCGCTCGCTCGCCGCGGCCGGCGTTCCCGTCGAGGTGGCCTCCGACGACCTGCCCCTCGTCCACGACCCGGCGGTGCTGCCGCTCCTCGACGGCCTGCGCGCGGTGGTCAACCTCGACAACGACGACCCGGACTCGCCCGACTTCCTCGACCCCGGCCGCATCGAGTCGCTGCTGCTCTCGCCGCTGGCGGGGCTCGACGCCTCCGACCTGCGTGCCCTCGTACGCCGCCTGCGCACCCGCGAGAAGGAGCAGGCCGACCCCGACGCGCGCCGCACCTCGCGCGAGCTGCTCCGGCTCGCGGTCGTCGGCCCGGGCTTCCTCGACGGCCTGGAGGGTCCGGACGTCGAGCGCGCCGGTGCCCTCGCCGCCCTCCTGCGCGAGGGCGCCCGCATGCTGACCGAGCGTGCCGGTGTCGAGGACGTGCTGTGGCACCTGTGGTCCAGCACCGCGTGGCCGCAGCGGCTGCGCAGGCAGGTCGACCTCGGGGGTGCGAGCGCCCGTCGTGCCCACCGTGACCTCGACGCGGTGGTGGCGCTCTTCGAGCTCGCCTCCCGCGCGGTCGACCAGCGCGACCACGTCGGCGTCGGTGCGTTCTTCGCCAGCCTCGTGGCCCAGCAGCTCCCGGCCGACACCCTGGCCGAGCGGGGTGTGCGCGGCTCATCGGTCCGCCTCCTCACCGCCCACCGGTCCAAGGGCCTGGAGTGGGACCTCGTCGTCGTCGCCCACGTCCAGCAGGAGGGCTGGCCCGACCTGCGCCGCCGCGCCACCCTGCTCGGCGCCGACCGCATCGGCGTCGACGACTCCGGCCACCCCGACCTGGTCCCGCCGATGACCACGCGGGCCCTGCTGATGGAGGAGCGACGCCTCTTCTACGTCGCCTGCACCCGGGCCCGGCGCCGCTTGGTCGTGAGCGCGGTGCGCTCGCCCGACGACGACGGCGAGCAGCCCTCCCGCTTCCTCGAGGAGCTCGGTGTGAGCATCGAGCACCAGGACGGCCGCCCGCCCCGGCCGCTGTCCCTCGGCGGGCTCGTCGCCGAGCTGCGGCGCACCGCCGCGGACCCGGCCACCAGCCCGGCCCTGCAGGCGGCCGCCGCACGTCGGCTGGCCGCGCTCGCTGCCGAGGAGGTCGACGGACGCCAGCTCGTCCCGTCGGCCGACCCCTCGACGTGGTGGGGCACCCGCAGCGCCACCCGGGCCGTCCAGCCGATCCGCGACCCGGAGCGGCCCGTGCCGGTCTCGGCCAGCATGCTCGACTCGATCCTGCTCTGCCCGGCCCAGTGGTTCTTCGAGCGTGAGGCCGGCGGCGTCTCGGCGGTGCACCAGTCGGCCAACCTCGGGCAGGTGCTCCACGCCCTCGCCGAGCGGGTGGCGACCGGGGACCTGCCGCCCGAGGAGGCCCCGCTGATGGCCGAGGTCGAGGCGATCTGGGACCGGCTAGCCTTCCGCACGCCGTGGTCCCGCCAGCGCGAGCTCGCCCGCATCCGCAAGGCGGTGGCGCGGTTCGTCCGGTGGCACCTCGACAACCCGCGTGAGGTGCTCGCCGCCGAGCAGCGCTTCCAGAGCGCCGTCGAGGTCGAGGGCCGATCAGTCATGCTCACAGGCTTCGCCGACCGGCTCGAGATCGATGACGCCGGGCGGGTAGTCGTCGTCGACTTCAAGAGCGCCCGCGCCGCCCCGACCGGGCCTGCGGTCGCCAGCAACCTCCAGCTCGCCCTCTACCAGTACGCCGTCGACGCCGGCGCGCTCGACGAGGTGGCCGGACGGTCGGTCGCGTCGGGCGGCGCCGAGCTGGTGCAGCTCGGCATCGACGACGACTCCGCCGTCGCCAAGGTGCAGGGCCAGCCCGCCCACGACGAAGCCGGACCCGAGCGTGCGGTGCTGCGTGCGGGCCTGGCGCGTGCCGCCGACCTGGTCCGCAGCGAGACCTTCCCCGCGACCGCCGGCCCGCACTGCCGCGACTGCCCCTTCACCGCCATCTGCCCCGCCAAGGGCGCCGGGAGCGTGACCGTCCAGTGACCGAGCCGACCCGCGAGCCACTGCGGCTCGACACGCCTGAGGACCTGCAGGCCCTCATGGGAGCCCGGCACGCCGCCAGCGACGAGCAGTGGGCAGCCATCACCGCGCCGCTGCGGCCCACCGTCGTGGTGGCCGGAGCCGGCAGCGGCAAGACGACCCTGATGGCCCAGCGCGTGGTGTGGCTGGTGGCGACGGGCCGGGTGCGTCCCGAGGAGGTGCTGGGCCTCACCTTCACGACCAAGGCCGCGGCGGAGCTGCGCCAGCGGGTGTCCGCCGCGCTCGGGGCCGCGGGGCTGCTCGACCGCTCCGTGGTCGTCGACGGCGAGGACGTGCTCGAGCCGACCGTCGCGACCTACCACGCCTACGCCGCCACTCTCCTGACCGACCACGGCCTGCGCATCGGTCACGAGCCCGACACGCGGGTCGTGTCCGACGCGTCCCGCTACCAGCTCGGCGCGCGCGTGATCGAGCGGTTCACCGGTCGCATCGAGCTGCTGACCGACCATCCCGCCACCGCCATCCAGAACCTCCTCGCCCTCGACGGGGCGATGAGCGAGCACCTCGTCGACGCCGACGACGTACGCCGGGTGGATGCCGAGGCGCGCCGCGGTTTCGAGCGGGCGGTCGCCGAGGAGCAGGCCGGCAAGGCCCGCAAGACCTGGTTCGAGCCGCCCGCCAAGGCGATCAACGCGATCGACCGACGCGCGGAGCTGCTGCAGCTCGTCACCGGCTACCGGCGCCTCAAGGCCGACCTCGGCCTGATGGACTTCGGCGACCAGATCGCCCTCGCGGCCCGACTGGTCGAGGACCAGCCCGAGGTGGGGGAGCTGGAGCGGGCGCGGTTCAAGGTCGTGCTGCTGGATGAATACCAGGACACCTCCGTCGCGCAGGCCACGATGCTGTCCCGGCTGTTCTCCGGCCCCGACTCCGAGCACGGGCTCGGCCACCCGGTGATGGCGGTGGGCGACCCCAACCAGGCGATCTACGGCTGGCGCGGCGCCTCGGTCTCCAACATCCTCAACTTCGCCGAGACCTTCCCGGCCGCCGACGGTGAGCCCGGACGACTGCCGTTGACGGTGAACCGGCGCTCCGACCGGCGGATCCTCGACGTCGCCAACCGGCTCGCCGAGCCGCTGCTCGAGGCCTACGGCGACAAGGTCGCGCGGCTGCGCGCGGCCGAGATCGCGGGGGAGGGCCACGTCGAGGCCCACGTCTTCGAGCGTGCCGTCGACGAGCTCACGTGGCTCACCGACGAGGTCCGTCGCGTGCACGAGGCCGGCACCCCGTGGGCCGAGGTGGGCGTGCTGAGCCGCGACAACGCGCAGGCCGAGGACGTCTACGACGCGCTGACCACCGCGGGCATCCCGGTCGAGATCGTGGGGTTGTCGGGCCTGATCCGGCTGCCGGAGGTGGCCGAGGTCGTCGCCACGCTGACCCTCCTGCACGACGTCACCGCCAACTCCGCGATGCTCACCCTCCTCACCGGCCCGCGGTGGGCGATCGGCCCGCGCGACCTGCGCCTGCTCGCGGTGCGTGCGGCGGAGATCGCCGGCGTACGCGGCCGCGCGGAGGCGGCGTCGATCGCCGACCAGCTGCTCCAGATCGCCGACGGCATCGACTCCTCCGAGCTGCCCGCCCTCAGCGACGCCGTCGAGTCGCCCGGCGATGCGGCGTACTCTCCCGAGGCGCTCGACCGGTTCGCCCTCCTCGCCGGCGAGCTGCGCCGGCTGCGCTCCCACGTCGGCGACCCGCTGCTCGACGTGGTCCGCCGCATCATCGACACGACCGGCGTCGACGTCGAGCTGGCGTCGGCGACCTCGCCGGCGGCTGCCGCGCGCCGTGACAACCTCGACCTCTTCGTCAAGGCCGTCGCGGAGTTCCAGTCCGTCGACGGCGACGTCACGCTGCCCGCGCTGCTGGCCTACCTCACCGCCGAGGACGACCAGGGCAACGGCCTCGACGTCGCGACGCCCACCGCGGCCGACTCGGTGAAGCTCCTCACCGTGCACCGCGCGAAGGGGCTGGAGTGGTCGTCGGTCTTCTGCGTCGGCGTGGGGGAGACGCGCTTCCCCAGCAACCGCTCGCGCACCCTCTGGACGTCGTCGCCGGCCGTGCTGCCCGCGCCGCTGCGCGGCGACCGCGCCGACCAGCCGCAGCTCGTGGGCCACGACAAGACCGCCCTCGAGGCCTACCGCGCAGCGACCAAGGCCCACGACGCGGAGGAGGAGCTGCGGCTGGGCTACGTCGCCTTCACCCGTGCCGCCCACCACCTCGCCGTCACCTCCTACGTCTGGGGCCAGCGGGCGAGCGCCTTCGGCCCGTCGGCCTACCAGTGCGTCGTGCGCGACCAGCTCGAGGAGTGGGGCCAGCCGGTGGAGCGCTGGCTGGAGAAGCCGCCCCCGAAGTCGCCCAATCCCAACGACGACGTCGACACCTCCCGCCCCTGGCCGGCGCCGGGGCCCGGCGAGGAGGCGCGCCGCCGGCTGGTTGCGGCCGAGCTGGTCCGCTCCGTCGACCGGACTGCGCCCGACGAGGGTCTCGACATGGTCGAGGCGGCGCAGGTCGCGGAGTGGGACGACGACCTCGCCCAGCTACTCGACGAGGCGCGCGCCGAGCGGGCCACCACGGTCGACCTGCCGTTGCCCAGCAGCCTGTCAGCGACCTCGGTGGCGCGCCTGCGCGACGACCCCGACGCCTTCGCGCGCGAGCTGGCCCGGCCGATGCCGCGGCCTCCCGCGCCCGCGGCCCGCTTCGGCACCGCGTTCCACGCCTGGGTCGAGGAGCGCTTCGGCCAGCAGGCGCTGATCGAGCCGGACGAGCTGCCGGGACGGGCCGACGCCGGCATCGACGACGAGGCCGACCTCGGCGAGGTGGTGAAGCGATTCGAGGACGGACCCTTCGGCGACCGTGCTCCCCACGCCGTCGAGGCTCCCTTCGCGATCGTGCTGGGCGGGCAGGTCGTGCGCGGTCGCATCGACGCGGTCTACGCCGAGCCGGAGTCCACGGGCGGCGGCTTCCTCGTCGTCGACTGGAAGACCGGCCGTCACGAGACGGCCGACCCGCTCCAGCTCGCCCTCTACCGCCTGGCCTGGGCCGAGCTCACCGGTACGCCGCTCGAGCGGGTGCGCGCGGCCTTCCACTACGTCCGGTCGGGGCGCACCGTCGAGCCGCCGGACCTGCCCGGCCGCGACGAGCTGGAGCGCCTGGTCGACCTCTGACTTCCGAGCACGCCGGGAGCGGTGCCCCAGCCACGTTCCGTTCGCTTGGGCTCAAGGGCTGGATGCAACACCTCTGATCTGAGGGGTGTCCTGTGCGTCGCAGCCGTGTGTGTCCGATGTCGGTCCGGGTGGAGTTCTGGGCGCTGGTCCGTGAGGGTCTGACCGTCGCCGAGGCCTCGGTCGAGGTGGGCG
>CAFBMW010000029.1_pt1 | contig 51925 bp, 49 predicted proteins | sample 7269061 | NCBI WGS metagenome assembly CAFBMW01 (sample SAMEA6814074, study PRJEB35770) | uncultured Nocardioides sp. | biome: Freshwater; feature: Freshwater reservoir; material: water | place: Czech Republic | collected 2017-05-23 | depth 30m m | reverse complement strand
AGGGCCTGCTCGAGGTCGTGAGGTGACCGGCTTCCGCTGCGCCGCCGCCAGTCTGGAGCGCGCCGACGACCTCGCCGGCACCGCCTCGACCGTGCGCAGCTTCCTCCTCGTCGAGCACGCCGGGCCGTGGGGCGCCGACGCCCTGCGCGACGCCCGACTCCCCGGCGGCCTCGGTGCCCACCTGGCCGTCACGGGCCGCCGCGCCGGAGTGCGGGTCCTGCTCGTCCGGCGCCCCGGTCGGCGAGCGGGCGACTCCGAGGGCACCCGCGTCTTCGCGGCGCGGGTCGCCGGTGCGGACTCGTGGCTCGCGAGCGCGGTGCTCGACCGGGTCGACGACGTCGCCGACCTCGACCTCGCGGCCCTCCGCGAGGGTCCCCCTGCCAGCCTCGAGCCCCATCCGGGGCCGGTCCTCGCGGTCTGCACCCACGGCCGCCACGACGCGTGCTGCGCCGAGCGCGGCCGGCCCGTCGCCCTGGCGCTCGCCGCGAGCCGTCACGCCGACGCGACGTGGGAGTGCTCGCACATCGGCGGCGACCGCTTCGCGGGCAACCTGCTGGTGCTGCCGCGCGGCCACTACTACGGCCGCGTCGACCCGGCCTCGGCGATCGAGGTCGCCGACGCCGTCGTGGACGGCCGGCTCGCGCTGGACCACCTGCGCGGACGCTCCGACGTCGCGATGCCGGTGCAGGCCGCGGAGATCGACGTACGCCGACGGCTCGGCCTCACCGGCCTCGACGACGTCCGGCCCACGTCGGCGCGCACCGAGGCCGACCTCACCACCGTGTCGCTCGAGGCGGCCGGACGTCCGGTCCGGGTGCGGGTGCGTCGCCTGCTGGGCGACCCGGGTCGGCTGACCTGCGGCGCGGTGCGCGACAACCCGGTGCCGCGCTTCGAGGTCGAGCCCGAGGGCTGAGGGACCGGACGGGCGGCACGCCCCAGCCGCGGGGCCTAGCCCAGCCGGCCCTTGAGGTCGGCGGGCTGGGCGACGATCCGGGGGCGGCCGTCCTCGGCCGCATCGAGGTCGCGGGCGGCGCGGTTGGCCTGGGCCTGCTCGCGCTCGGCCACCGCCTCGGCCTCGCGGGCCTCGACGCGCGCCTCGGTGAGCTCGCGGTGCAGCGCCGCGACCTTCTCGGCCTGCGCCTGGATCTCCGCGGGCGGGCGCTCGGCCAGCACCAGCTCCTCGAGGTCGCCCAGGGCCGCCTGCTCGCGGCGCTTGAGCACCTCGACCGTGTGGCGGGCGGCCTCGGCGGCGTCACCGGCCTGGACGGCCTCCATCGCCTCCTCGGCGGCCTCGCGCCGCAGCTCGCCGAACTCCACGCGGCGGTGGTGGGCGGCGACCGCCTTGGCGCCGTCCTTGTCGGGGTGGACACCGGCGTGGTCGGCAAGTGCCTTGACCAGCTCGCGGGTGGCGGCCCGACGGGCGTCGCGCAGCTCGATCTTGGCGTCGAAGCACTGCTGGTAGGCCTTCCAGTTACGCTCCCACGCGTCGGCCTCCTTCTGCGGGGCGTCGCCCGGGAGGGTCTCGACCGGCGGCCAGATGCGGTGCTCGCGGACCTCGAGGCCGGCAGACACGGCGTAGGCGCGCAGCTGCTCGAGACCGTCGCGGTGCCGGCGCAGCACGTCGGAGTAGGCGTTGATCGCCCGGCCGAGGCCGCGCAGGTCGTCGCGGACGCCGACCGACTCCTCGTGGCGGTGGCCGGCGCGGGTGCGGAGCATGTCGGCCGCCTCGCCGGAGAACACGTCCTCCGACAGCGATGCGGTGCGCTCGAAGGCCTCGGCCGCGGCCTCGACCTTGCTCCCGACGCGTCGGACGGAGTCGCCGTAGGCGTCGACGGCGTCGGGCTCGATCCAGTGGTAGTGGCAGCCGATCGGGTCGCCGAAGCGCAGCCCGTCCTGCTGGGCCTCGATGCGGTCGACGACGACCTTCGTCACGGCTTCACCTGCTCGAGCCGGGCGGCGACCTGCGCAGCCTCGCCGACCATCAGGTCGAGCTCGTCGAAGTCGAGGACCGAGTCGTCGATCGCGCAGGCGATGGTGCGGCACCGCCGGGCGACCTGCTCGGCGTCCTCGACCAGGCTGCGTACGCCCTCGACGAGGAGGTCACGCCACGGGAAGTCGTCCGCGGGGTGGTCGACGTCGCCGAGCGCGGCCCGCAGGTCCTCACGGGCGGAGTCGAGCTCCTCCCGGGCGCCGCGCAGCGCCCGCTGGTTGATCGCGATCGGCCTCATGGCGGTCTTCTGCCCCGGTGGACGGGGTCGAAACCAGAAGTGGTGAAACTGTGAACGACGTCCCTCAGACGTGCCCGGAGAGCTGGGCCAGCCGCAGCTCGAGGCGCCCGAGCAGGTCGGCGCACGCCTTGTCCGGCATGGCCGACTTCCGCCCGCCGCCCTGAGCGCAGACCGGCAGCACGTCGATGGACAGCTTGGCCCCGCCGGCGAGGGCGCGCAGCTCGTCGAGCTTGTCGCCGAAGGGCGACCCGCTGCCGGGGGAGTAGTAGTGCACGGCCGCGTCCACGTCGTCGGCGAACAGGTCGGCCTTGGTCACCGCGACGACCAGCCACGTCGGCCGTTCGCGGCGCACCGCCATGCTGGCGATGCGGTGGGCGGTGATCGACCAGTCCTCGAGCTCGGCGGCCAGCTGCTCCTCGCGGGTGGCGACCCCGGCGCCGCTGGTCCCGCCCGTGCGCCGCGGGGTGGCGTGCCCGTTGGCGACCACGTGCAGCACGCCGTCGACCGGCTCGTCGTGGAAGACCTCGTCGAGCGCGCCCAGGCGGGTGGCGGCGTTCTCGCCGGGCACCACGCGGAACCGGTAGCCGCGCAGCCGCGCTGCGCGACGCGTACGCCGCTCCATGACGGCCGAGCCGACGTCCTGCCCGCCCTCGGCGCTCGCCCGGCGGGAGAGCCGGTCGGCGAGACGGGTCTTGCCGACGCCGGTCATCCCGGTCACCGCCACGGTCGGGTAGCGGTGGCGCAGGAGGCGAGAGGCGCGCTCGGGTGCCTGGGACAGCGCGGCCAGGGCACCTCCGGCGAGGGTGGTGCCGAGGGCTGCCTTGCCGTGTCGCAACGGTGACTGCATGGGTCCATCCTGCCCGGTGGTGCCTCGCTGGTTGGCCTTGCCACCGGCTGTCCCGGACAATGGCGGGGCTCCCACCCCGCGGTCGAAAGGTCTCCATGGACACCGAGAAGCGTCCCGTCCTGACCGGGCTCCTCGCCCTGGTCGGCGTCGCCGTGGTCATCGGGCTGCTGGGCGGTCTCGCCGTGATGGTCGGCGTCCAGGCCACCGGCATCGGTGGCACGTCGAGCGCGAGCTCCGGTGAGGAGGCGCCCGCGACCTTCAACCTGCCCCGTCCGAGCGACACCGGCACCACGGCGCCCGCGCCGGAGGAGCCGGTCGAGCCGACCGAGGGGGAGTCGACGTCGGAGGCGCCGGTCGAGGCGCTCTCGCTGACCACCAGCCGGCAGTCGGTGAGCCCGATGCAGCAGATCGACCTGACCGGGACCTACCAGTCCGGCGAGGGCGCGATCCTGCAGGTGCAGCGCCTCGAGGACGGCGCGTGGATCGACTTCCCGGTGACCGTGTCGGTCAGCGGCGGCAGCTTCGCGACGTACGTCCTGACCGGCCGCACGGGGCCCAACCAGTTCCGCGTCGTCGACACCGACTCCGAGGTCGTGTCCAACGAGGTCACCGTCACGGTCGGCTGACCGCAGCCTCCCGGTCGCGGTCCACGCGACGGGTCCAGTGGCCCACCCACCCGGTCCCGGCCACGCCCAGCGCGCCCACGACGAGGCAGGCGGTGGCCAGCGGTGCGACCGCGGCGACGGCGCCCACCAGCAGCGGGCCGCCGGTGTTGCCGATGTCGCCGCACAGCCGCCACGCGCCGAGGAACTGCGAGCGGCCCTCGTCGGGCGAGGCGTCCGCGCCGAGCGTCATCACGATGCCGGAGCCGAGGCCGTTGCCGGCGGCGATCAGCGCCATCACCAGCGCGACCCCGACCGCCGAGGTGGCCAGCGGCAACAGCAGGCACGCCACGGCCATCGACAGCACGACCGGGACGGCGACGACCATCCGGCCACGGGTGTCCATCAGCCAGCCGCCCGGCCACATGAAGGCGACATCGAGCGCTGCGGCACCGGCGAAGATCAGCGAGGTCGTGGACGCCGACAGGCCGATGTGGTCGGCCCACAGCGGCAGCAGGCTCAGCCGCAGCGAGCGGCTCATCCCGAGGATGACCACCGCCGACCCGAGGGTGGCGAGCACCCGGCGGTGCGCGGCGATGACCGTCCAGACACCGAGGTGGCCGGCCGAGCGGGCGTGGGCACGCTTCTCCTCGCCCAGGTCAGGCATCGTGGCCGCGAGCAGGGAGGCGAGCACCGACATCACCGCCCCGAGCCAGAAGACGCTCGTGAGGTCGGTGAGCCGGATCAGCCCGGCGCCGATCAGCGGCCCGATGAGCACGCCGATGCGGTAGGAGCCACCGAGCAGCGACATCGCCCGCGCGCGGTGGGTCACCGGGACGACGTCGATCATGAAGCCCTGCCGCGCGATGAGGAACAGCGTCCAGCACACCCCGCTCAGCAGCACGCCGAGCGCGAGGCCGAGGACCGAGTCGGTGAGCGCGGCGAACGCCATCGCGCCCGCGTCGACGAAGCCCGCCGCCACCAGCGCACGCCGCTCGCCGATCCGCGCGACCAGTGCCCCGGCGGGCAGGCTCGCCAGGAGCATGCCGACTCCGGTGAGCGCGACGATGAACGCAGCCGTGCTGACGTCGGCGCCGAGGTCGCGCGCCCGCAGCGCGAGCACCGGCATGATCGCGCCGTGCCCGATCGCGGAGACGATCGAGGGGCCGTACGCCACGAGCCAGATGTCGCGGAAGCGGAACTCCTGCTCGGTCCCCGAGGTCACCGGCCCATCCTCTCAACCGCCTGCCCCGCTGGTTGAGGAGGTCGCGCAGCGACCGTCACGAAACCGGGTCTCGTGACAGGCGCAGGGCGCCTTCCTCGACCAGCGGCGTGGCCGGTCTGGCTCAGGGGATCCAGTCGAAGGTGTCCGGGTTCGGGCCCGTACGCCCCTCCTCGCCGCGGTCGAGCTCGTCGATCGCCGACATGTGGGTCGGCTCCAGCTCGAAGTCGAAGATCTCGAAGTTCTGGCGCATCCGGTCGGGGTTCATCGACTTCGGGAAGACGATGTCGCCGCGCTGCACGTGCCAGCGCAGGGTCACCTGGGCAGGCGTGCGCCCGACGAGCGAGGCGATCTCGCCGATCGTGTCGTCGTCCATGACCTTGCCCTTGGCGATGGGCGACCACGCCTCGGTGAGCACGCCGTGGCGCTGGTTGGCCGCGCGCACGTCCTCGTTGGAGAAGAAGGGGTGCACCTCGACCTGGTTGACGACCGGCACCACGCCGGTCTCCTCGACGATCCGGTCGAGGTGGGCGGGCTGGAAGTTCGAGACGCCGATCGAGCGGGTCTTGCCGGCCTCCTGGGCCTCGATGAGCGCCCGCCAGGTCTGCACGAAGTCGCCGTCGTACTGCGTCGGCAGCGGCCAGTGGATGAGGAACAGGTCGACCTGGTCGAGGCCGAGCTTCTCGAGCGAGGCGTCGATCTCACGACGCGCGTCGTCGGGGCGGTGGAAGGAGTTGTTGAGCTTGGTCGTGACGTAGAGGTCGTCGCGGGCCAGGCCGGAGGTCCGGATCGCCTCGCCGACGCCCGCCTCGTTGCCGTACATCTGGGCGGTGTCGATGTGGCGGTAGCCGGCCTCGAAGGCCTGGACCACCGTGGCCGCGGTGTCCTCCGGCGGGACCTGGAAGACGCCGAAGCCGAGCTGGGGGATGGACGTGCCGTCGGGGAGCGCGATGTTCGGAACAGTCATGTGGGTTCCTACAGCGGCGCGGCGCGAGGTATTCCGCACGACCACCCCGAGGGGGTCGTCATAGGCTCGCCCGGTGACCCACGACACCCATGCCCCGCCCGCGCCGATCGACCTCCCCGGGGCGGGTGACTGGCTCGGCTGGGTCGCCGCGCGCTGCGAGGGCCAGCTCGACGAGGCGCGGCGCCGGGTCGAGCAGGTCAAGGTCGCCTCCGGCGCGGCCGACGTGCTGGGCGCCTGGAACGCCGCCGAGACCGCCATCGGCAACGCCGGGTCGGTCGGGCTGTGGGCCGAGGTCCATCCCGACGCCGCGGTCCGCGACCGCGCCGACGAGCTGGGCCAGGAGGTGCAGAAGTACGTCACCGAGCTGGGCCTGGACCGCGACCTGTACGCCGTCTTCGCCGACCTCGCCGCGACGCCCGAGGCCGAGGCCCTCGACGCCGACGCCCGACGGGTGCTCGACCACACGCTGCGCGATTTCCGCCGCACGGGCGTCGACCGCGACGAGGCCACCCGGGAGCGGCTGCGCAAGCTGAGCGAGCGCAGCGTGCTGCTCTCGCAGGACTTCGGCCGCCACATCCGCGACGACGTGCGCTCGGTGCGGCTCGCGCCCGAGCGGCTCGCCGGGCTGCCCGACGACTACCGCGCCGCCCACCCCGCGGACGACGACGGCCTGGTCACGATCACCACCGACTACCCCGACCTCGTGCCGTTCATGACCTTCGGTGCGGACGGTGGCGCCCGGCGCGAGCTCTCGCTGGCGGCCAACAACGTCGCCTGGCCGGTCAACGACCAGGTGCTCCAGGACCTCTTCGCGGTGCGGCGCGAGACCGCCACCCTGCTCGGTCACGACTCGTGGCCCGACTACGACACCGAGGTCAAGATGATCGGCTCGGGCCGCGCCGTCGCCGACTTCATCGACCGCATCAGCGACGCAGCCCTCGAGCGCGCGGGCCGCGAGCTCGCGGTGCTGCTGGAGCGCAAGCGCCAGGACGAGCCGGACGCCGACACGGTGGAGACCTACGACTCGCGCTACTACTCCGAGCTCGTGCGCCGCGAGCAGTACGACGTCGACGGCCAGGTCGTGCGCACCTACTTCCCCTTCGAGCAGGTGCGCCAGGGGCTCCTCGACGTCACCGGCCGGCTCTTCGGCCTCGACTGGACCCCGGTCCCGCATGCCGAGGCCGGCACGTGGCACGACGACGTAACGAGCTACGACGTCGGCCTCGACGGCGTACGGATCGGGCGCATCCACCTCGACCTCCACCCGCGCGAGGGCAAGTTCAAGCACGCCGCGCAGTTCGACATGGTCACCGGCATCGCCGGGCAGCAGCTGCCCGAGGGCGTGCTGGTGTGCAACTTCAGCCGCGGCCTGATGGAGCACGACGAGGTGGTGACGCTGTTCCACGAGTTCGGCCACCTCGTGCACCATGTGCTGGGCGGGCAGGGGGAGTGGGCGCGCTTCTCCGGCGTGGCGACCGAGTGGGACTTCGTCGAGGCGCCGAGCCAGATGCTCGAGGAGTGGGCCTGGGACGCAGGCGTCCTGGCGACCTTCGCCCGCAACGAGGCCGGCGAGACGATCCCGGCCGAGCTGGTCGCGGCGATGCGCCGTGCCGACCACTTCGGCAAGGGCACCCACGCCGCGCAGCAGATGGCGTACGCCGCCAAGTCCTACTACTTCCACGCGGGGCCGCACGACGACCTCACGGCCTACGGTGACGAGCTCCAGCGCCGCTACTCGGTCTTCCCGCCGCTGGAGGGGGCGCACATGCACTGCGCCTTCGGCCACCTCGACGGCTACTCCTCGGGCTACTACACCTACATGTGGTCGCTGGTGATCGCAAAGGACCTCTTCAGCGCCTTCGACGAGGGCGACCTCTTCGCTGCGGACGTGGCACACGCCTACCGCGACAAGGTGCTCGCGATGGGTGGTCGCCGCGACGCCGCCGACCTGGTCGAGGACTTCCTCGGGCGCCCCTACTCCTTCGACGCCTGGGCGGGGTGGCTGGCGGAGTGAGACCCGCCGCTCCGATCGCTCGGTGGTCGAGTAGGTCGCGAGCGCCAGCGAGCGGCCGTATCGAGACCCGGTCAGCCGCGCAGGACCGCCGGCCGGGTGGGGTCGACGTCGGCGATCCGCTCGGCCACCGCGTCGCCGAACTCCTCGTGGCCGCCCTCGGTGAGGTGGAGCCGGTCGGCGAGGTAGTCGAGCTCGAGGTCGCTCGTGGCGACGTAGGGGACGCCGAAGGCCTCGGAGAGATCGGCGAGCAGCTCGTCGACGCGGGGCACCGCGTCGGCGCGGGCAGGAGCCGAAGCCGGTCCCACGATGACCACCGGGTGTCCGGCGAGGTCGGCCATCAGGTCGCGGAAGCCGCGCTCGATCGCCGCCGCGGGCTGGTTGAAGTCGTTGAGCCCACCTTCGACGACCACGAGCTGCGGACGGGTGTCGAGGGCGGTGGAGGCGCGGTCGGCGAAGGACACGCGACCGCACCCGCTCGCGCCGGCGCTGAAGCCGGAGCCGGAGAAGCCCGCCACGTGCACCTTGCCGGGCAGCTCCGCCGCCCAGGACCGGGCCAGGTCGTCCTGCCCGAGGCCGACGGACCACGAGTCGCCGATGACCAGGACCGGCTCGCCGTCCCCGGTGACGATGGCGGCGCGCTCGCGGGCGTCGACGCGGTGCTGCTGGCAGCGGCCCATGCCGGCACCGGCGCGGTCGGCGACGTAGAACGCCATCAGGGCAGCGAACAGCACGGCGATGGCTGAGGCGCCGACGACCCGGCGCAGGTTCCCCCGATGGAGCACACGAGAAGTGTGCGGCCTCGAGCCGCGATCGCGAAGCGGAAACGACCCTGACCTTCCCCTGGTCCGGTCATCCGGCCCCCGGCAAACCGGAGGCGGGGTCGGTCGACGGACGCCTAGGCTGCCCGCCATGACGAGCGACGGCCTCCTGGCGGCGTACGACGAGCAGCTGCGCACCGATGCCGAGATGGCCCGCGCCCACGAGGTCGTCGAGGACGGCCCGCTGCTGTGGGCGGTGTTCGAGCACGGCGGCTTCGTGTCCTACCGCGACCTCGGCGGGCTGGAGGGCGCCGCGCTCGACGACGCCATCGCGCGCACGGTCGCGCACTTCCGCGACGACACCGACGTCTCCTCCTTCGAGTGGAAGTCGCGCGGCCACGACGTGCCCGCCGACCTCGGCGCGCGCCTCGTCGCCCACGGCCTGGTCGCGGAGCCGGTCGAGACCGTGATGATCGGTGAGGCCGCACTGCTCGCGGTCGACGTGGCCCTCGACGACACGCCGGCCGGCCCCGTCGTCGTACGCCGCATCGAGCCCGGCGCCGACGCGGTCGACGACCTGACGCGCATGCTCGCCGCGCAGGAGTCGGTCTTCGGTGGCGGGCGGGGACCGTCGGTCGCCTCGGCGATGCGCGAGCTGGAGCGCGGGAGCTCGGAGTTCTGGATCGCCGAGGTCGGCGACCGGGTGGTGTGCGGGGGGCGGCTGACGCCGGTGGAGGGCACGGAGTTCGCGGGGATCTGGGGCGGGTCCACGCTGCCGGAGTTCCGCGGGCGGGGGATCTACCGCGCGCTCGTCGCCGCGCGGGCCCGGTCTGCCATCGAGCGCGGCGTGCGCCTGATCCACTCCGACTGCACCGACATGTCGCGCCCGATCCTCGAGCGAGCGGGGCTGCGCGCCGTCACCACCACGACGCCGTACGTCTGGACCCGCTGAAACGGGCTCAGAGCGGCGTGTAGTCGATCTCCTGGAAGGCGGCGACCTCGGGCACCCACCGGTCGGCGACGAACGCCGCGTGCACCGGGTGCTCGTTGTAGCCGTCGTAGGCCGACCGGTCGGCGAACTCCATCGAGAAGCCGAAGGTGAAGTCGCTCTTGGTGCTGGTCTGGCGCAGCTGCTCGTACGCCTCCACGCCGGGGATGTCGGCCAGCGCGCGGGCGGCGGCCAGGAAGTCGGCCTCCTCCGCGGAGCCGGGGGCGTGGTGGAGCCGGAAGGCGACGGTGTGCCGGATCATGCCTGCGAGCCTAGGGCGATCCACGTCACACGGAATCGGCGTCCGGATCGGGGAACATCCGGCGCCGCCCTGCGTTGAGACCTATGAACAGAGTTGAGTGAGATCGACTCAAGTGTTTTGCCACTCCGGCCTCAGTTGGGCAGGATGGCTCTCATCCGCAGGATCCAACGCAGGAGGTAACCCCCATGGCTCGAGCCGTCGGCATCGACCTCGGCACGACGAACTCCGTCGTGGCCGTCCTCGAAGGTGGAGAACCCACCGTCATCGCCAACGCCGAAGGTGCCCGGACCACCCCGTCCGTCGTGGCCTTCACCAAGTCCGGCGAGGTGCTCGTCGGAGAGGTCGCCAAGCGTCAGGCGGTCACCAACGTCGACCGCACCATCCGGTCCGTCAAGCGCCACATGGGCGAGGACTGGAAGGTCGACATCGACGACAAGACCTTCACCCCCCAGCAGATCAGCGCGTTCGTGCTGCAGAAGCTCAAGCGCGACGCCGAGGCCTACCTCGGCGAGACCGTGACCGACGCGGTCATCACCGTGCCGGCGTACTTCTCCGACGCGCAGCGCCAGGCCACCAAGGAGGCGGGCGAGATCGCCGGCCTCAACGTGAGCCGCATCGTCAACGAGCCCACCGCCGCGGCGCTGGCCTACGGCCTCGACAAGGGCGAGGACCAGACCATCCTCGTCTTCGACCTCGGTGGCGGCACCTTCGACGTGTCCCTCCTCGAGATCGGCGAGGGCGTGGTCGAGGTCAAGGCCACCTCCGGTGACAACCACCTCGGTGGCGACGACTGGGACAACCGCGTCGTGGAGTGGATGGTCAAGAAGTTCAAGGACTCCAACGGCGTCGACCTCGCGGCCGACAAGATCGCCAAGCAGCGCCTCCAGGAGGCCGCGGAGAAGGCGAAGATCGAGCTCTCCTCCTCGAGCGAGACCACGGTCCACCTGCCCTACATCACCCACGGCGAGTCCGGCCCGCTCCACTTCGAGGAGAAGCTGACCCGCAGCGAGTTCCAGAAGCTCACCGCCGACCTGCTCGAGCGCACCAAGGCGCCGTTCAAGAACGTGCTCAAGGACGGCGGCGTCGCGGTCGACAAGATCGACCACGTCGTGCTCGTCGGTGGCTCCACCCGGATGCCCGCCGTCAGCGAGGTCGTCACCGAGCTCCTCGGCGGCAAGCAGCCCAACAAGGGCGTCAACCCCGACGAGGTCGTCGCTGTCGGCGCCGCGCTCCAGGCCGGTGTCCTCAAGGGCGAGGTCAAGGACGTGCTCCTGCTCGACGTGACCCCCCTGTCGCTGGGCATCGAGACCAAGGGCGGCGTGATGACCACCCTCATCGAGCGCAACACCACCATCCCGACCAAGCGCTCGGAGATCTTCACCACCGCCGACGACAACCAGCCGTCAGTGGAGATCAAGGTCGCGCAGGGCGAGCGCCAGATGTGGTCGCAGAACCAGCCCCTCGGCAACTTCGAGCTGACCGGCCTCCCGCCGGCCCCGCGCGGCGTGCCGAAGATCGAGGTCACCTTCGACATCGACGCCAACGGCATCGTGCACGTCTCGGCCAAGGACCAGGCGTCCGGCCGCGAGCAGTCGATGACCATCTCCGGTGGCTCGGCGCTCGGCAAGGACGAGATCGACCGCATGGTCAAGGAGGCCGAGCAGTACGCCGAGGAGGACGCCAAGCGTCGTGAGGCCGTCGAGGCCCGCAACCAGGGCGACCAGCTCGTCTACACGACCGAGAAGTTCCTCACCGACAACGGCGAGAAGCTGCCCGACGACGTGAAGACCGAGGTCCAGGCCGACGTCGACGCGCTGAAGGCCGAGCTGGCCCGCGAGGACGCCTCGTCCGAGGAGATCACCGCGGCCGTCACGAAGCTCAACGAGTCCAGCCAGAAGATGGGCGCGGCGATGTACGCCGCCGCGGAGGCCGACCAGGCCGCCGCGGGTGGTGCCACCGGCGCGACGGGCGAGTCCGACGACGACGTCGTGGACGCCGAGATCGTCGACGAGCCCGCCGAGGGCACGGACGGCACCGACAGCACCGAGGGTGAGTCCAAGTGACCCATCGCTCCGACGAGCCCGGCCAGGGCCCCGAGGCGCACGACCTTCCGGAGGGGGAGCCCACCGCGGCTCCCTCTCCGGAGGGCTCCGGCTTCGGTGACGCCGCCGGGGAGGCGCCGTCGCAGACCGAGGTCGAGGAGCAGGTCGCCGGCGACGCCGTCGCGGGCGACGCCCCCGGCACCGCCGAGGAGCGTCCGGTCGACCCCGACGCCGACGTCGACACCGAGGAGGACGAGCTGGCCGCCATGAAGGGATCGCTCGCCGACCTCACCAACGACCTGCAGCGCCTCCAGGCCGAGTACGCCAACTACCGCAAGCGCGTCGACCGCGACCGCCAGCTGGTGGCGGAGGCTGCCGCCTTCAAGGCGCTCACGCCGGTCGTGGAGGTGCTCGACACCATCGACCGGGCCCGCGAGCACGGCGAGCTGGACGGCGGCTTCAAGGCCGTCGCCGACCAGCTCGAGCGCGTGGTGGCGAGCGCAGGACTGGTCCGCTTCGGCGAGCCGGGCGACGCGTTCGACCCGACGCTGCACGAGGCGCTCAGCCACCTCGGCGCCGACCCGGAGGTCGAGGTGACCACCGTCAAGCACGTCGCCAAGGGCGGCTACCGGATGGGCGAGCGCGTCGTCCGCGCCGCACAGGTGCTGGTCGTCGACCCGGCCGACGCCTGACACGTCCCACGCATGACCGAGCTGATGGAGAGGGGGTTCACCCGTGGCTGACAACGAAGGCTTCCGCAACGACTGGGCGACCAAGGACTTCTACCAGGTCCTCGGCGTCCAGAAGGACGCGTCGTCCGCCGACGTCAAGAAGGCCTACCGCAAGCTGGCCCGGGAGAACCACCCCGACTCCAACCCCGGCGACGACGCCAAGCACGAGAAGTTCAAGGCCGTCGCCGAGGCGTACGACGTCGTGGGTGACGAGGCCAAGCGCGCCAAGTACGACGAGTTCCGCTCGCTGCAGTCGCGCGGCGGCTTCGGCCCCGGCATGGGCGGCGGTGGCTTCGGCGGTGGTGGTGGCGGCGGCTTCAGCATGGACGACCTGCTGCGCGACCGCGCGTCGGGCGGGCTGGGCGACATGTTCGGCGACCTCTTCGGAGGCGGCCAGCGCACCCGTACGCAGCAGCAGCCGCGGGCGCGGCGCGGCGCCGACGTCGAGAGCACCGCGACGATCGGCTTCACCGATGCCCTCGACGGCGTCACGGTCTCGCTGCGCCTCACCTCCGACACCGCCTGCGCCACCTGCCAGGGCACCGGCGGCAAGCCGGGCACCCGGCCGCACATCTGTCCCGAGTGCGAGGGCGCCGGCTTCGTGGTTGCCGGAACGGGCGGGGCGTTCTCGATCAACGAGACCTGCCCGGCCTGCGGTGGGCGCCAGCTCGTCTACGACGAGGCGTGCCCGACGTGCCACGGCAGCGGTCGCGGCACCTCGGCGCGCTCGATCCAGGCCCGCATCCCCGCCGGCGTCAAGGACGGCGCCCGCATCCGCCTCAAGGGCAAGGGTGCGCCGGGGGAGAACGGCGGACCGGCCGGTGACCTCTTCGTCACGGTGAAGGTCACCCCCCACCGCGTCTTCGGGCGCAAGGGCGACAACCTCACCCTCGACGTCCCGGTGTCCTTCGACGAGGCGGCGCTGGGCGGCGAGGTGAAGATCCCGACGCTGGGTGGCGCCCCCGTCACGCTGCGACTTCCGGCCGGCACCCCCAACGGGCGCACCTTCCGCGTCCGCGGCAAGGGGGCCACCCGCCGCGACGGCACCAAGGGCGACCTGCTGGCCACCGTCGAGGTGTGCGTCCCGTCGTCCCTCGACGACACCGCGCGCGAGGCCGTCGAGGCCTACCGAGCGGCCATGGCCGGCAAGCCGCTGCGCGAAGGACTCTTCGAAGGATGAGCGTCCCGTTCGGCTCGCCCCCGCCCGACGCCGCCGTCTACGTCATCAGCGTGGCGGCGGAGCTGACGGGGCTGCACCCGCAGACGCTGCGGGCCTACGAGCGGATGGGCCTGATCGCGCCGGGGCGCACCGGTGGTGGCGGTCGTCGCTACTCCCACCGCGACCTCGAGCGGCTGCGCGAGATCGCGGATCTGACCAGCGCCGGCATCGGCATCGAGGGCGTACGCCGGATCATGGAGCTGGAGAACCAGCTCGACGCGCTGCGCGCCCGCAACGACGAGCTGCTCGCCGAGCTCGACGCCGTACGCCGCGGGATGGCCGCACGTGCCGCGGTCCAGGCCCCGGCCAACAAGCTCCCGGTGCTGCACCAGTCCGTCGGCCAGTCGGTCGTGGTCTGGCGCCGGCCCCGCTGAGACACCCCGCTGAGCGACCTCGCTGTCCCGCGGTGTCGGTGCCGGGGACTAGGGTCGCCACGTGAGCGAACGATGAGCAAGATGGACAACCTGCGGGCCATGCGCGAGGCCAAGTACGCCGAGGCCCAGAAGCGGGCGTCGGCTGCCCCGGCCCGACCGAAGGCAGCCGTGGCGCCCCCGGCGGCGGCGAAGAAGGCCGCCCCGGCGACCGAGCCCGCGGCGACCGAGGAGCTGTGCGGCCACCGCAACATGAGCGGTCGCACCTGCACGCGCGAGCAGGGCCACGCGGCCAAGAGCCACCGCTACTCCTGAGCCGCCTCAGGCTGTGAGCGCCTCCTCCGGCACACCGGCCGGGTGCGGTGCGGGTTCGCCGCGGAGCTCGGCCACCTGCGAGACGAGCAGCGCCATCACCTCGTCGGCCACCCGGCGCACGGTCGCCTCGTCGGGTGCCTCCCCGTCGGCCAGGCCGGCGAGCCGGCGTACGTCGACGGGCTCGCCCACGGCGACGAGCACGCGCGGGCGCAAGACCGTGTTGCGCAGCAGCCGGGCGAGGATCCCGCGACGCCCCACGACCTGCTGGGCGCCGACGAGGGCGACCGGCACCACCGGTGCACCCGTGCGGATCGCCAGGCGCACCGCGCCCGTCCGCGACCGCTCGGGCCAGTGCTGCGCGTCGCGGGTGATCCTTCCCTCGGGGAAGAGCCCTACGGCCTCGCCCGCGGCCAGCGCGGTCGCCGCGGCGTCCAGCGAGCTCGCGGCGGCGTCGGTCCCGCGCAGCACGGGGATGAAGCCCAGCCGCCTGGCGAGCGGGCCGACCAGTCCGGAGCGGAACACCCCGCCGGTCGCCATCAGTCGCAGGGACCGGCCCAGCCGCCGCCCGACGAGGGCGAGCAGGATGCCGTCGGCGAAGCTCGTGTGGTTGGCGACGACGATGACGGGCCCCTCGGGAAGCCGACCCGTGGGGACGGCGCGACGGGTGAGCTCGAGGCGGCTGACGCTCGACACGATCGTGCCGAGGAGACCGGCGGCAAAGGCGTAGAGGAGGGCGGCGCGGAGGCCGGGGCGCTGCCAGGTGTCGGGGGACGGGCTGGAGGTCATGGCGTGAGTCTGGAGGACCGCCGCGGCTCCCCGCATGAGTATGCGCGCCCGTCACCGAGCGCCCGGCAAGCGCTCAGGTCGGCCAGTGGCCGGGACGCGTCAGCCCGGGAGGCAGCAACGTCGCGGCGTCGCCGGTCGCGGAGTTGACCTGCGGCTGGGTGAGGAAGAGAGCACCGGACAGGTCGCACCCGCGTACGTCGGCGTCGCGGAGGTCGCAGCCGAGCAGGTCGGCCTCGTCGAGGTCGGCGTCGCGCAGGTCTGCGCGGATCAGCACCGAGGCGCGGAAGGTCCAGCCGCGGTGGTCACCGGCGAGGCGTCGGCCCGCCAGGTCCCGGCGGGACAGGTCGCCGGCGTCGGTCCACCGGCGGCGTACGCGCGTGCTGGCGTCGGCGAGCAGCCGACCGACCCGGTCGTGGAGGGCGTCGATGTCGAGCCGCAGGAGCGTGTCGGGGTCGGCCGCGGTGAGCTGCTCGACGTCAGCGCAAGCCGCGCGGGAGTCCTCGTCCGGCGAGCGGCGCTCCACCTCGTTGAGGTGCACGAGCATCTCGTGCAGCTGCCGCATCACCGACAGGACGGCCGCCATCTCGGGCAGGTTGTCCTGCTCACGCCAGGAGACCCCGGCGTAGGTGACCTGCGAGACCTGCTGGCCGGCGCCGAAGCACTCGAAGACCGTGCAGCCGGGCCAGCCCTTCTCGCGCAGGGAGTCGTGGATGCCGCAGCGGTCGTCGTCGAGCAGGTTGAGGCAGGCGCGCCCGCTGGGCTTGTCGACCCCGAAGCCGGCCGAGGCCGAGAAGGGCAGCAGCACGCAGCACAACCCGAAGCAGGAGGCGCAGTCAGATCTCAAGCCGGGTGTCGCCACCCGGGGATCGTGTCATGCAGGTGGTGAGGCCCTGCGTCAGGCGCCGTACCAGCCGCTCTGGATCGCGAACGCGTTCACGAAGAGCAGCGCGACGAACATGACCGCGATGAACCGGTTGTCGAAGATCAGCTTGCTCATAACATCCAGCATGCCCGCTTGTTCGCGGAATCAAACAGTTGAAAGGTAAAAGGTTGGGCGGGGGTCTCGATACGCCACCTCGTTCCTCGGCGGCTACTCGACCAGCGATGAGATGGGGCGTTCCTCGGCGGCTACTCGACCAGCGATGAGAGGGTGCGCCCGTCTCGGTGGTCGAGTAGCGAGCGCCAGCGAGCGTATCGAGACCCACCCCTAGGCTGACGCCGTGAGCGCGCTGCTGGTGGCTGGGACGACGTCGGACGCCGGCAAGACGATCGTGACGACCGCCCTGTGCCGGGCCTACGCACGTCGCGCCTTGAAGGTCGCCCCCTTCAAGGCGCAGAACATGTCCAACAACTCGATGGTCTGCGCCACCCCGGACGGCCGCGGCGTCGAGATCGGTCGGGCGCAGTGGATCCAGGCGGTCGCGGCGGGTGCCGAGCCCGAGGCGGCGATGAACCCGGTGCTCCTCAAGCCCGGCGGCGACCGGCGCAGCCACGTCGTGGTGATGGGGCGACCCGGCGGCTCGATCGACTCCAAGGACTTCGTCGGCGGCCGCACCCACCTGCGCGACGCGGCGTACGCCGCCTTCGACGACCTCTCCTCCCGCTACGACCTGGTCGTGGCGGAGGGTGCGGGGAGCCCGGCGGAGATCAACCTGCGGGCCGGCGACTACGTCAACATGGGGTTGGCGCAGCACGGCGCGATCCCGACGGTGGTGGTCGGCGACATCGACCGCGGCGGCGTCTTCGCGGCGATGTTCGGCACGCTGGCGCTGCTGGACACGGCGGACCAGGCGCTGGTCGCGGGCTTCGTGGTGAACAAGTTCCGCGGCGACGTCGACCTGCTCCGCCCGGGTCTGGCCGAGCTCCGTGAGCTGACCGGTCGCGAGGTGTACGGCGTGCTGCCGTGGCACCCGGACCTGTGGCTCGACTCCGAGGACGCGCTGGACCTGAGCGGTCGGCGCGCGAGCGAGGAGGAGGTGCGGCTGCGGGTGGCCGTCGTACGCCTCCCGCGGATCTCGAACTTCACCGACGTGGACGCGCTGGGCATCGAGCCGGGCGTCGACGTGGTCTTCGCCTCGGAGCCGCGGGCCCTCGCCGGGGCCGACCTCGTCGTGCTGCCCGGCACCCGCGCGACGCTGGCGGACCTGGCCTGGCTGCGCGCGCGCGGGCTCGACCGGGCCGTGCTCGACCACGCCGCGGCCGGCAGGCCGGTGCTCGGGATCTGCGGCGGCTTCCAGATGCTGGGTCGGCGGATCCTCGACCCGACCGGTGTCGAGGGGGTGGCCGGCGCCGACGAGGTAGGGCTCGGGCTGCTCGACGTGACGACGACCTTCCGGGCCGACAAGGTGCTGCGGCTGCCGGTCGGCTCGGCGCTGGGGGCCGACGCCCACGGCTACGAGATCCACCACGGCCGGATCACGCGGCACGGCGGCGAGGAGTTCCTCGGCGGTGCGCGCGAAGGCGCCGTCCTCGGCACGATGTGGCACGGCAGCCTGGAGGGCGACGACCTGCGCCGCGCGCTGCTCGCCGAGGTCGCCTCGGCGGCCGGGGTGGCGTACGAGCCCTCCTACGTGAGCTTCGCCGAGCAGCGCGAGCGGCGGCTGGACCTCCTCGGCGATCTCGCCGAGGAGCACCTCGACCTCGACGCGCTGCTCTCGCTCGCGCGGGAGGGCGCGCCCGCCGGGATGCCGGTGCTGGAGCCGGGGGCGTCGCGATGACGGTGCTCCTGCTCGGCGGGACGAGCGAGGCGCGCGAGCTGGCGGTGCTCCTCGACGAGGCAGGCGTGGACTTCGTGTCGTCGTTGGCCGGTCGGGTCGAGCGACCACGCCTGCCGGTCGGTGAGGTGCGGATGGGCGGCTTCGGCGGTGTCGAGGGGCTGCGCGCCTGGCTCGCCGAGCACGGCGCCACCGCGGTCGTGGACGCGACGCACCCCTTCGCGGAGGGGATGTCGGCCAACGCCGTCGCCGCCTGCACCGCGTCGGGCGTGCCGCTGCTGAGGCTGGCCCGGCCGGGATGGGGTGACGCTCCGGGCGCGGACGGGTGGCACTGGGTGGACGACCACGCCGCTGCCGCCACGCTGGCAGCATCGCTGGGTCGGCGTCCGCTCCTGACGGTGGGGCGCCAGCCGCTGGACCACTTCGTCGGCCCGCTGGCCGGGCACCGGGCCGTGGTGCGCGTGGTCGACCCGCCGGAGATCGAGGTGCCGGCACCGTGGCTGGTGACGCTGGACCGGGGGCCGTACGACCTCGCCGGCGAGCTCGAGCTCCTCGCCGAGCACGCGAGCGACGTGCTCGTCACCAAGGACTCGGGCGGCTCCTACACCTGGCCGAAGATGGCGGCCGCCGACCAGCTCGGCGTGCCGGTCGTGGTCGTGCGTCGGCGTGCGGAGGTCGATGGTGTGGAGACGGTCCCGGACGCGGCTGCGGCGCTGGCGTGGGTCGTATCGTGAGGGCATGTCGACCCCGGGCCTGACCCCCGCCTCACCGCTCAAACTGAAGTTCCCGCAGTCGCTCGCGGTCTACGACGACTACGCCAAGGCGCAGAAGAGCGTCGACTTCCTCGCCGACGCGGAGTTCCCCGTCAACCAGCTGATGATCGTCGGCACCGACCTCAAGCGGATCGAGCGCGTCACCGGGCGACTGACCTGGTCGAAGGTCGCGGTCGGCGGCATCCTGTCCGGCCTGTGGTTCGGCATCTTCATCGGGCTGGTCTTCGCGCTCTTCACCGAGGAGAACCTCTGGCAGGTGCTGCTCAGCACCGCCTTCATCGGCGCGACCTTCGGCCTCGTGTGGGCGCTCATCGGCTACGCCTTCACGCGTGGGCAGCGCGACTTCTCCTCCATCACCCAGGTCGTGGCGACGAAGTACGAGGTGCTCGTCGAGCACAAGGACGCCGCCCGGGCGCGCGAGCTGCTGGCCGGGCTGCCGGGGGCGCTGCCGGACCCGTTCGCCTGAGCGCTACCGCCTGAGCGCGACCAGCACGGCCACGACGACGGCGCCGGTGCCGACCGCGTCGGCGAGGCGTACGGCCCTCTCGATGTCCGCGCGGTCCGGCGGCGGGCCGTGGCCGAGGACCACGCGGTCCTCGGTGCCGTGGGCGTAGTGGTTGCGACCTCCCAGCCGTACGCCGAGCGCGCCGGCGAAGGCCGCCTCGACGACGCCCGCGTTGGGGCTGGGGTGGCGGTGGGCATCTCGACGCCAGGCCTGCAGCGCAGCTGATGGATGGCCGCCGACGGTGGGGGCGAGGGCCGCGGCGAGCAGACCGCTGAGCCGGGCACCGGGCAGGTTGAGCAGGTCGTCGAAGCGGGCGGACGCCCAGCCGAACCGGCCGTAGCGCTCGCCCCGGTGGCCGACCATCGCGTCGAGGGTGTTGGCCGCGCGGTAGCCCAGCAGCCCGGGGACGCCGAGGAGCGCGCCCCAGACGAGCGGGGCGACGACGGCGTCGGAGGTGTTCTCCGCGACCGACTCGACCACGGCGCGGCTGACCTCGGCCTCGTCCAGCACCGAGGTGTCGCGGCCGACGAGGTGGGTGAGGCGCTGTCGCGCGTCGGGCAGGTCGTCGGCGGCGAGGAGGTCGTGGACGGTTCGTGCCTCGCGGGCGAGCGACGTGCCGCCGAGCACGGTCCAGGTTGCAGCCGCGGTGACGAGCGTGTGGGCGACGGGGTGGTGCCTCGTCCGAAGCTCCAGGCCGAGACCGCCCCCCGCGGCGGTCCCGGCCAGGAGGGCCAGGTGGAGCAGGCCGCGCGCCCGCGAGTCGGCGTACGTGCGCCTCTCGAGGGCGGCAGCGGCGCTGCCGAAGATCGCCACGGGGTGCCCGCGGCGCGGGTCGCCGAAGCGCCTGTCGGCGAGGTGGCCGAGCACGAGACCGAGTGCTCGGCTCACCCCGACCGACATGTCAGAGCGCGGCGGCGAAGGCGCGCTGCGCCTCGACCGCCTCCTGCCGGCGCCAGGTGCGGTCGACCAGCGCCGTGAGGGCGGCGCCGATCACCGCCCACATCGCCAGCAGGGTCAGCAGCGACGAGATGCGGAAGTCCCACAGGATGCTCGCCGGGAAGCCGCCGAGCTCGTCGACCTTGGGGAAGGCGAGCGCGGCGACGGCCACCACGACGACGTACGCCGTGGCGCCGGCAATCGTGCCCGGCACCCCGCTCCACCGGCGGGCCGCCCAGCGGGCGACCGCGACGGCGGCCAGCACGCCGAGCACCGAGACCGCGACGAAGCCGAACCACAGCGCGGTGCGGCTGTCGATCGTCTCGCCGGAGCCGACAGCGGGTGGCGTGGCGGGGTACTTCAGGAACGGCACGACGCTGAACGACACCGCCCCGAGCAGCGCCACGAGAGCAGTGCTCGCAGCGGGTCGGAGACTGCCGAGCCGGCCGAGGCCGACTGCGGACAGCAGGCCGGTCAGTCCGCCGAGCACGACGCCGACGGCGAGGGTGCCGGTGGCGAGGCCGAGCGTCGACTGGGTGGTGCGGGAGACGGCAGCGTCGTCGTGGGAATGGGAGTGCGAGGCCGACCCGGAAGTGGTGGCCCCGTCCTCGTGGTGGTGGTCCGCAGTGGCGCCTGCGGACTCGAGCGCGATGGCACGGTCGACCTGCGGCTCCCCGACGGTGTACGCCACGACGAACGCGGCGACACCGGCGAGGAGACCGGCGAGGAGACCGTGCACCAGGAAGGTGCGGGTGGTCATCGGTGGATCAGTGGCAGGGGAAGCCGAGCAGGTGCCGGCCGTCGTGGACCCACTCGTGGATCGCGGTGCCCTCGGGGATGGTGATCGCGCCCTGGACCGAGCTGATCAGCACGAGGACCGACATCGCGAAGAGCGTGCCGAGGACCAGCCAGGGAGCGAGCTCCCGCAGCGGGATGGCGAGGTCGGCCGGAGTGACGGTGGACGAGGTGGAGCTGGAGATGGCATGCGCCATGGTGTTCCTCCTACGGGATGAAAGCGTCCCGGGTTGATGGGGAGTGACTTCCAGTCCGTCGGGTCTGACTTCACCGCTCGGTGTGGCTGAGCGATGTCACAGTAGCGCCACTGCGCCGGATTCCCACCGGCTTCCTCAGGACTGGGTGCGTGGAGCGTAGCGCACCCAGGAGGTCGTCGGTGACGGCCTCGCGGCGGGCGCTGATCCGGACCCATTCGTCGCTCAGTCCGGGGAACGTGTCGGCCCGTCGGACCGCGAAACCCCTGTCCCGTAGGGCTTTCCGGCTCCCGACGCCGGTGCGGGCGAGGACGTACGGCGCGGTGCTGGGGACGGTCTCGATGCCGAGCTCGTGCAGTCCGTCCTCGAGGTGGCGGCGTCGCCGCTCGAGCTCGTGCGCTCTCGCTCTCGCCTCCTCGCGGGCCTGCTCGCTGCTGGTCGCGACGAGTGCGGCGATGGCCGGCGCGGAGACCGACCAGGGCGTCTGGAGGTCCCGCAGCGAGCGTACGACGTCGGGGTCGGCGAGGACGTAGCCCGCGCGGATGCCGGGGATCGACCAGATCTTGGTGAGGCTGCGCAGGACGATGATGCCGGGGTGCCGCTCGTCGGCCAGCGTCTCGACGTCGTCGTCGAGGAAGGCCTCGTCGATGACGACCAGCCGTCCCGGTCTGGCGAGGTCGCGGATGACGGCGGCGGGGTGGCGTACGCCGGTGGGGTTGGTCGGGTTGCCGATGACCACGAGGTCGGCGTCGTCGGGTACGTCGTCGGGGTCGAGGCGGAAGCCGTCCTTGCGCCGCAGGACGACCTGGCCGACCGTGTGACCGGCCGTGCGCAGGGCGACCTCGGGCTCGGTGAACTGCGGGTGCACGACCACCGGGTGCCGCCAGGGCCGCAGGCGCGCGAGCAGGGTGAACGCCTCGGCGGCGCCGGCGGTGGCAAGCACGTCGGCCGCGTCGCGTCCGTGGCGGCGGGCGACTGCGGCCTCTGCGTCGGTCGCGTCGGGGTAGGTGTCCGCGTCTGCAAGGCTGTCAGCGAGCGCGCGGTCCAGCCACCTCGGCCGCGGGCCGTCGAAGACGTTGACGGCGAGGTCGACGAGCCCGGGCCCGGTGTCCTTGTCGCCGTGGTGGCGGAGGTCTGGGCCGCGGTGGGCGCGCGCGGCCGCGACGAAGCGCGCGGCCAGCTGCGGGTGACCGGCCCAGTGGGTGTGGAGGTAGGACGCGTGGAGGGTGGCCGTCGCGACGCCGGCGGGGTCGGGCATCAGCCACGCCGGGTCGCCGGTCGTCGCCCGTGTCAGGTGCGTGCGGTGGAACTCGTGCCCGGTGACGACCTCCCCTGCGCGGGCCAGGAGGTTGTCGGTGGGGGAGGTGGCGGTGCGGTAGGACAGCGTCAGCCGCGGCGCCATCTCGGCCGTGGCGTCGATCGCGCCGACCATCGGCAGCGCCGGCCCGTCCGGACCGCGCACCGACTCGCAGAGGTAGAGCAGCCCGGCGCACTCCGCCACCGTCGGCAACCCGCGCGCGATCGCCGTACGCAGCTCGCGCAGCAGGCGCTCGTTGGCCCCGAGCTCGGCGGCGTGCATCTCCGGGAAGCCGCCGCCGAGGTAGAGCCCGGTCGTGCCCTCGGGCAGCCGGGTGTCGGTGAGGGGGTCGAGCTCGACGACCTCGGCTCCGGCGGCCTCCAGCAACAGAGTCGTCTCGGCGTAGCGGAAGGTGAAGGCCCGCCCGCCCGCGACCGCGATCCTCGCTCGGCCGCTGGTCGCTGGTTTCGTGACGGGCGCCAGGGCGCCCTCCTCAACCAGCGGAAGGCCCCCGCTGGTCGAGGAAGGACGAAGTCCTGTCACGAGACCAAGGGCCTCCGCCGGATCCCAGGCCGCCCCTTCCAACCCCGGCGCCGCGGACGCCAGGCGTACGACCCGCTCCAGGTCCACCCGCTCCGCGATCTGCGCCGCGAGCCGGTCGAGCGCCGCCGAGGCATCCGCCCGCTCGGCCGCGGGCACGAGCCCGAGGTGCCGCGACGGCGCCTCGATGCCGTCGTCGCGCTGGAGGATCCCGAGCACCGGCAGCTGGTCGCCGATGGACCGGACGACCTCCTCGGCGTGGCGCGCGGACCCCGCCTTGTTGAGGATCACCCCGACCACGTCGACGGGCGGCTGCGCCCAGGTCCGGAGGCCGTGGATGGTGGCGGCGATGGTGCGCGAGGCGGACGAGATGTCGACGACGAGCACCACGGGCGTACGCGTCACGGCGGCGACGTGGGCGGTGGATGCGAACCCGTCACCACCGATCTGCCCGTCGTACAAGCCCATGACGCCCTCGATGACGGCGAGGTCCGCGCCGGCGGCGCCGTGCAGCAGCAGCGGCACGAGGCGCTCCTCGCCGACGAGGTGCGGGTCGAGGTTGCGGCCGGGGCGGCCGGTGGCGAGCGCGTGGTAGCCGGGGTCGATGTAGTCGGGGCCGACCTTGTGGCCGCTGACGGTGTGGCCGGCGCGGGCGAGCGCGGCCATCAGCCCGGTGGCGACGGTGGTCTTGCCGTGGCCGGAGGCGGGCGCGGCGACCATGAGCCGGGCGAGGGCTACCACTCGATGCCTCGCTGGCCCTTCTGCCCGACCTCCATCGGGTGCTTGACCTGGCCCATCTCGGTGACCAGATTGGCGGCCTCAATCAGGCGCGGGTCGGCGTGGCGGCCGGTGATGACGACGTGCTGCCGGCCGGGCCTGCTCGTCAGCGTCTGGACGACGTCGTCGACGTCGACCCAGCCCCACTTCATGGGATAGGTGAGCTCGTCGAGGACGTAGAGGTCGTGGCGCTCCTCGGCGAGCGCGCGCTTGATCTCGGCCCAGCCCTCTGCGGCGTCGGCGGCGTGGTCCTCCTCGGTGCCGGCCTTGCGCGACCACGACCAGCCGGAGCCCATCTTGTGCCAGGTCACGGGCCCGCCCTCGCCGGTCTCCTCGTGCAGCTCGCCGAGCCGCTCGAGCACGGTCTGCTCGCCGATGCGCCACTTGGCGGACTTCACGAACTGGAAGACCCCGATGCTGAAGCCCTGGTTCCACCCGCGCATCGCCAGGCCGAAGGCGGCTGTCGACTTCCCCTTGCCGGGACCTGTGTTGACGACGATCAAGGGCCGGTTGCGGCGCTCGCGGGTGGTCAGCCCGTCGTCGGGGATCGTGGTCGGCACTCCCTGCGGCATCAGGCCCTCCAGCCCTCGACGTGGATGGCCTCGTCGAGGGTGCGGCCCCCGCGCCAGCCGTGCCGGACCAGGTCCGGCACCTCCTGCAATTCGGTGACCGGTCCCACACAGAGCCAGGCGACGGGGCGTACGCCGCCGGGCAGCCCGACGAGGTCGGCGAGGAACCCCTCGCGGTAGAACGACACCCACCCGACGCCGAGGCCCTCCGCGGTGGCGGCGAGCCAAAGGTTCTGGATGGCCAGGCAGGTGGAGTAGAGGCCGGTGTCGGCGATCGCGTGGCGCCCGAGCACGTGCTGCCCGCCGCGGTCGGGGTCGTACGTCACGACGACGCCGAGGCCGGACTCGCGGATGCCCTCGACCTTGATCCGCTCGAAGGTCGCGCGCCGCTCCGGTGGGAGCTCGGCGGCGAAGGTCTCGCGCTCGGTCTCGACGTGCTCCGCGAACGCCTCGCGCGTCTGGTCGTCGAAGACGAGGACGAAGTCCCACGGCTGCGAGTGCCCGACGCTCGGTGCGTGGTGGGCCGCCTCGAGCACGCGCCGCAGCGCCCCGAGATCGACTGGCACGCCGCTGAACTCCGCGCGTACGTCGCGCCGGCGGGCGATGACGTCGTAGAGGTCCTGGCTGAGCGTCCGCACGCTCATGCGGCGTTCGCCAGGCTGGCCAGCGCGCTCGCGCTGACGTCGGTGATCGGCAGGTGGGTGGCCTGCATGGCGAGGGCGAGCGAGCCGGCGAGGCCCATCCGCATCGGGCCCTGCTCGCAGTCGACGACGACCGCGGTCGTCCGGTGCTCGGCGATCCACTGCGCGGCCTGCCGGCTGCGGGCGACGGCGTCCGCGCCGTGGGTGGCGCGGCCGTCGGTGATCACGATGAGCAGCGGGCGCCGCCTCGGGTCCCTGACCTTCTCGACGCGCAGCACCTCGGCCGCGGTGAGCAGGCCCTCGGCGAGCGGCGTACGCCCTCCCGCGGGCAGCTCGGCCAGGCGACGGGCAGCGATGTCGACCGAGTGCGTCGGCGGCAGCGCGACCTCGGCCCCGTCGCCGCGGAAGGTGACCAGCCCGACCTTGTCGCGGCGCTGGTAGGCATCGAGCAGCAGGCTCAGGATCGCCGTCTTGACCTGTTCCATCCGCTTGCGCGCGGCCATCGATCCGGACGCGTCGACGCAGAAGAGGACGAGGTTGGCCTCGCGCCCCTCGCGGCGTGCGGTGCGCAGGTCGGTGTGCTCGAACCTGAGCCGTCCACCGGTCCTGCCGCGGGCCAGCTGGTGCGGCGCGGCGGCGCGGATCGTCTCGACGAGGTGCAGCCCGCCCTGGCCGGCCGGGTCGACGCCGGCGCGGCGCCCGTTCGACGTGAGCGCGCGCGACCGCTTCCCCGACTCCCCGGCTCCGGTGCCTGTGACCTCGAACCGGCGGACCTTGTAGGGGTCTGCCGCCGCAGCAACCATCGCCGGACGCTCACTCGAGGGTTCACCTTCACTCGGTGGTCGAGTAGCCCCCGAGGAACGAGGGGGCGTATCGAGACCCTCACCCTCGGAGTCTCCCTCGCCGTCCCCCTCACCCTCGGGCTCCGGCGGAAGCGGCGGCTCCGGCTCCTCGTCCCCAAGGATCTGGTCGAGCAGCTCCTCGTCCAACCCCGGCGCATCGAACGGGTTCCGCCGCCGGTGCGGCAGCGCGAGCAGCGCGGCCTGGCGGATGTCGGCGCGCGTGATGGTGGTGCGTCCGTTCCACGCGGCGTGCGCAACAGCCGTACGCGTGGTGACGATGTCGGCGCGCATCCCGTCGACCTCGAAGGCGGCGCACACCTCGGCGACCTTGGTGAGCACCGCGTCGGTGAGCTCGACCTCGGGCAGCAGCTTGCGGGCGGCGGCGATCCGGTCGGTGAGCGCGCGCTCCGCGTCGGTGTACGCCTTGACGAAGGTCTCCGGATCGGCGTCGAAGGCCAGCCGACGGCGTACGACCTCGGCGCGCAGCCGCGGGTCGCGCGGCGCGGCGATCTCGACGGTGAGACCGAAGCGGTCGAGGAGCTGGGGGCGGAGCTCGCCCTCCTCGGGGTTCATGGTGCCGACGAGCACGAAGCGGGCGGCGTGCGCGACCGAGACGCCGTCGCGCTCGACGGTGGAGCGGCCCATCGCCGCGGCGTCGAGCAGCAGGTCGACGAGGTGGTCGTGGAGGAGGTTGACCTCGTCGACGTAGAGGAGGCCGCGGTGCGCGCGGGCGAGGAGGCCGGGCTCGTACTCGGCGACGCCGTCGGCCAGCACCTTGGACAGGTGCAGCGAGCCGAGCACGCGGTCCTCGGTGGCGCCTACGGGGAGCTCGACGAGGCGTACGGGCCGGGTCTCGGTCTCGGCGTCGAGCGGCCATCGGTAGTCAGGCGCTGGGCCGTCCGGCGAAGTGTCGCCGGGACGACTCGAGAACCGGTCGCCGGCGACCACCTCGATCGGCGGCAGCACGGAGGCAAGGGCACGCACGGTGGTGGACTTCGCCGTGCCCTTCTCGCCGCGCACGAGGACGCCGCCGACCTCGGGGGAGATCGTGGTGAGGACCAGCGCGAGGGTCATGTCGTCGCGGTCGTCGGCCTGTGAGGGGACGATCGCGGACAGGGGGTACTGCAGTGGCATGGGGGCTCCCGCTCTCGTTGCCAACTTCTGGTGGATGGCGGGAGGCCGGTCTTCGGACTTCTCTGAACGCCTGGATCGACGTCTCGAGTCACCGCAGCGGGCCCTGTGCCGGATTCTCACCGGCTTCCCAGATTCTCCCCAGACTTCGGGGCACCTCTCGCCTTGTCCGCGTCACGATAGCGTCTGCGGCCATGTCGTCCACCGGGGTGCCCAGCGAGGTCGTCGTCGTCGGGATCGGGGCCGATGGCTTTTCTGGTTTGTCGCCTGCCGGGCGTTCGTTGGTCCTGGAGGCGGCGGTGTTGTGGGGTGGTTCGCGGCACCTGTCGCTGGTCCCTGCCGTGCCCGGTCAGGTGCGGGTGCCGTGGCCGTCCCCGCTGTCTGCTTCTTTGCAGGGTCTCTTGTCTGAGTACGCCGGTCGCCCCGTCGTCGCGCTGGCGTCGGGGGATCCGCTGGTGTCGGGGATCGCGTCCACGCTGCTTGACCTGGGGGCGCCCGTACGCGTGGTGCCGGCCGTGTCGTCGGTGGCGCTGGCGCGGGCACGGATGGGGTGGTCGGCCGAGTCGTGCGTGGTCGTGACGGTCGTCGGCCGGTCGGTGTCGCGGGTGATGCGCGAGTGTGCGCCGGGGCGGCGCGTGCTGGTGCTGTCGTCGGACGCGTCGACGCCTGGTGCTCTTGCTGAACTGCTGACGTCATCGGGCTGGGGTGCGTCGCGTCTGACGGTGCTCGGGGACATGGGGTCCTCGACCGAGTCGTCCGTCTCGGGGTTGGCTTCGTCGTGGTCCGAGCCGTCGCCCGCGCTGAACGTCATCGCTGTCGAGGTCGCAGGGAACGGCCTCGCCTCGTGGGCGCCGGGTCTACCGGACGACGCCTTCGAGAACGACGGCCAGCTCACCAAGCGCGACCTCCGCGCGTCCGCCCTCGCTCGGCTGATGCCCGCTCCGGGTCAGCTGCTTTGGGACGTCGGCGCTGGTGCTGGCTCCGTCGGCATCGAGTGGATGCGGGCGCACCCGACCTGCCGGACGATCGCCATCGAGTCAAACTCGCAGCGAGCGGCGCGGATCGCTCGCAACGCCCAAACCCTTGGCGTGCCCGAGCTTCAGGTGGTGGAGGGGCGCGCGCCGTCAGCCCTCGCTGGCCTTGAAGCCCCCGACGCGATCTTCATCGGTGGTGGCGCCACCCGCGAGGGCGTTCTGGAAACTTGCTTGAGCGCAATCAAGCCCGGCGGCCGCCTCGTCGTTCACGGCGTCACGCTCGAGACCGAGACCCTCCTTGCCAAGGCGTACGCCGCCCACGGGGGTGAGCTCGCCCGCGTCGGTGTCGACACCGCCGCTCCCATCGGGACCTACACCGGCTGGGATCCCGCGCGACGGGTGGTGTCATGGGCTCGGACAGATACGACTTAGCGCGCCTCACAGTGGCGCCCGCTTCGAAGATGAACCGCAGCTTGGTAAGTGACACACGTGATCACCAGTAAGCCGGGGCCCGGGAGCGCCGGACTGACTGCAGTCCCATCGGCCTCGATCCCGACGGCGCCAGACCGCAGCAGAGTTGCCCGCAAATCACGTGAAGTCGTCCGCAAACTTGCTAAGGCTGAGGAAACGGTCACGCTGGATGAGCCACTGACTGGAGCATCGTCTGGAATCGCTCCCGTTCGAAGTCAGGGTTGGGGATCGTGAAGTCATTGTGATGCACTACAGACGCCAACTGAATTGATCCATCCGGCATAATCCAGTAGTGCAGATGCAAATCCCGGTCGATGTCGGCTCGCCACGCAGCAGCGCCCTCCCTTTTCAATTGCGGAGCGCCTCCACTGGCGCTTGTTCGTAACCAATGGGTGTCGCGGGTACCGTGCCCAAGCACGGCCTCGGAGCAGGTCCGTAAGAACTTCACGTCGCACCCAGGGCTAGTCAGTACGCCGTGGGTGGCCGCAGTCTTGTGAAAATTGCTTGATGTTGACCATTTGGCCATGCACGAATCATCCCTCTGGAGAATCGCGCCAGCGATAGCTGACGTTCCGAACTCGTGATCTGTGGGGGTGAGGGCTAACACAGCGGGCATGTCACCGGTGAGCAAGAAATCTTCCCCGTGCAAGGCATTCGGAAGGGCCACGTCGAGGCCCGTATCCTCGAACATCTCGTCTTTGGCGCTCAGGATTGCCGAGAACTCGACAGAAAACACGGGATCAATGTCAGCTGTCCGGCGGGTCGCCAAGAATCCTGCGCGAATCCCAGGGTCGACAATGAGCGCGGCGGCGTAGGCATGCAAAGTGAATTCAAGTGCCGTGTTCAGAGTGGGGTGGCAGTCGCAAAATGGATGCATAACGCCGGCTCGCTCGCAGTCACAACCCGCGACCTCTACCTCCGGGACCAAGTCTTCAAGGATGGAACTTTGCTCCATGAGGCGCAAGACGAGTCGCGCTAGGTCACCGGCGCCAATGTGTCGAACGTCCTGTTCCGCCAAGAAGTCTTCGTACGTCTCGCGTAGGGGGTAAAGCCCCGCTGAGGACAGGGCATCGAAAAGGGCGTCAGACGTTAGAAGGTCCAGGCCGTCGTCTCGAAATTCTCGATAGAGTTCAAGGATGCCATGAACGTGAGCTGCGACCGTATCAGTGTTAAGTCCAGAGTGGCACGCAAGATAGTGAGGGTCAATTACGGCGCGCATTTACCGACCTCTTACGATGAGAGGCGCTTAGGAGGCGCTCGATATCATCCTGTGTGTCATCAAAGAAGCCCTCGGGCCAGTTCAAGATTGCCCCATATTCGTTCACTTCCACCGTACGGAAGGTGGACTGTCCGTCGGGATTCTCGGCGAAAAGAAGGCTTACCTGGTCGCGGACGTCGTTTCCCTCGGACTCGGCGATGCGACGGCGCAATCGGTTGATTAGGTACTCGCTATGCGTTTCAACGAAGCACTGGCGTCCGCTGGCCGTCATCGCTAGAAGAAAGTCCCCCAGCCTGCTCTGAACTGCGGGGTGCAGATGCAGTTCCGGTTGCTCCAAGAGGGTCATGGAGTGACTCGGAGCTAGGAGCAAGCTGACGACAACGGGAAGACACTGGCTCACTCCCACACCTACGTGCGTGAGGGCTAGGTGAGGTAGCGAAGGTGAGTTGCGAACCGTCAGTTCGTGGCCAAGGCTCCCCCTGTCCTTCGTCGCTACCTCGTCAGCCACCTTCAGATAACTCATCCAAAGTTGGACGGCTTCTGTTAGCGGAAGCGTTACCTGTGGAACAGCGAGGGAAGAGAAAGGAATCTCGTTGGGTGGGATGAATGTAACTGGCTTGTTCTTGTAAGTGTCGAGGACGGACGCAGTCCACTCCCCGCTTGGACCGACGTCTTCGGTGCCGAGCGTGGTGGCGACGGGGTAGATCGGCGCTGGTTGAACGCGGAGTGGTCCGAGATATCGCAGGTTCAGAATCGCGTCGCTCACGGCGCTGATTGACCGGTCGTACTTTTCGGCGAGCGGAACGACAAATAGCCAAGGGGCGGGCTCGCTCGCCGCCCTGAACTGGCGCAGAATGGTTTCCGTCTCGGCCCGTATGGTCGCCGTGAGTCGCTTACGCGGCGCAACAGGTTGATCTTGGATCATTTTACGGACTTGAGCAATCGTTGGCTCTGATTCGAGTCCGCTCGAGTCGACTTTCAGAGGGGACAGCACGCGGTCTACTACAATTTTCCAGAGTTCTTCGAAGAACTGCCAGTCTGTCGGCGAGGCGATGTCGGAGGTGCGCGCGATTGTGACTGTCTCTAGGAGATGCCGTGCCATCTCCTGCTGGATGTCGAATTTTCCAGTGAGTTCCGCAGGCAGGCAGTGGTCGAATGCTACTCCGCGCACGTCCGCGGACAGTTTGGGGTCAGTCTTCACAGACCAAGATAAGGACTGCAGGCTCCGCTGCGGCAGGTTGTCTGGGTAGCCTTCTTTCGCTCGACGCCGCTCGGCTGTCCACGAATGTCGATCAATACGAAGGCGCGTTGGGTCATAGGTTTCACCACTCTCGAAGTACCCGTCGATGGCAAGTGAGTGAACCGACGGAAAGGTCTTGCTTTCCGTCGCACTTGCGTCGCTCCGAAGCGGCCTATCGGTGAAAGACCACTGACATTCGACAAAGACAGGTACCCTGGCCTTGCGCATTAAAGCTTGAGGCGTGTCGTCGTCGGGCGCAGGCGGTGCGACGTTAAGGCCGATAGATACTAGTCTGTTTTTGGACCCGACATGGAGAATGTCGTCGAAATCGCCAAGTTGCGTTAGGGGTCCGTTCAGCACGAGTTGCCGCTCGGGGCTCGAGTGCCTGAGCGTCTGAAGAAGTACGAGCATGCATTGCAGAAGCGTGCTCTTTCCGCTGCTGTTCGATCCAGTCACAATTGTCAGTGGGGCGAGATCGACCTCGACCTTGGCGCCTATCGACTTGAAGTTCTCGACGACCAGATTTCTAAGCATCGTATCTCCCGTCGCCGTTCCTTTGGGCTGCGAGTTTCTCGCAGTCGTCGTACCTTCCCCGGAGGGTACATGCCCAAGACTGGGCGGGGCCGCTATTGACGAACTCGCCGTAGGTGGGTCTCACGTCGAGCCTGACCGCGGCCCCCCGGGGTCGTGCGTACGTTTATCCGCGAAGCCGGGGAAGGATGGCGGTGGTTGTTGTTGGGGCCGCCGTCTTTGCATCGGCGTGCACTCCTGATCGCTGCCCCTCTCGCGTCGGAGTTGGGGTCTTGACAGGCGGCGGGTCACCCCCGAGGGATTGACTTGCGAGCTGGCGGAACGTAGTCCTAACGCCGCGTTGCCCGCGGCCCCAGGACCACTCATGCGTTGCCCTTAGGCAGTTTGGCTTGGGTCCGGGAGCGCGCGGAGCTAGTTGCCCCGTCGCACACTCCATGGCTGGTTGACGTAGCCGCTGCTTTCGCGCAGTTCGCGCCGCGGTTTGGAGGTCTTCTGCGACGAGAGATCGACGCGGAACTGACCGGTGCTCTCTTGTACTACGGGTGCGCCGAGATGGCTGTTCGTGAAATCGACGAGTTCTTGGTCGCGCGAATGCATGATCAAGCCGCTTCGCTCAGCTACTGCCAAGTGGAGCAAGTCGTTCAGTGAGTTGCGAAAACGCTTCTTTAGATTATGCGCACGTACGAATGCGGCGAGCAGCGTCTGGCTGAACTCGGCTGAAGGTGCTGTTAGCGGAATGCAACGAACCTCGCGCTCAAGAAGGAATCTGATCCGCCGGATCACGACCTTGCGCGGCTTCGGAGGCACGGCTGTTGCGAATGCCTCAAGCAACTCACGCTGGCCCTCATTGATTGCGCGCGCGACAGCGGCATGCGAGTGCTCAATGACAGTCGGGTAGTCGCTGTTGAAGTCCAGGATGAGTTTGTCGGTCGACCTTTTGAAAGGCGGCATTCCGGGATTTGCAGATAGGTGCTTACGGACTGCATCGGGCGTAAGTGTCTGGAACCGGTGGCGACCGAGTGGCGGGATGTAGTAGCGGTTTCGGTCGTAGTGATCGGTCTGCATCAGAAAGAGTTCCTGTGCGGCCGTGGAGCTGACGGCAGCGTGCAGCGGTAGCTCGAATGTCCCTGCCATCGCGTAACTGATTAACTGGGTGTCAAATATTCCTGAGCCAGATGCGCTTGCAACTCCGGGGTCGGACATAGGTCAATACAACAGCATTCGTCCGCGATGTGGCCACGTTTGCGCGACTTCCACTCCAGTCGACCGGGATCGAGGGGAGTTTTGGTTCGCCGCTCGTATTCGCCGTCGCCGCCTTACCCCACTGCTGGGCGGCGTACAGAGGAGGCGCTCAGCCCCGCTTCCCCGGCGAGAAGATCAGCACCGTGAACACCACGGTGAGCACGACCCCCGCAGTCACGAGGATCTTGATCCCCGCCGGCACGTCGACGAAGAACGCCGGCAGCGAGGTCAGGGTCACGATGATCATGCTCGCGGCGGTGAGGCGGGCGGCCGGTCGGCTGCCGTTGCGCCAGGCCACGATGCCGGCGACGATCGCGACCGCCGAGAGGACCGAGCAGGCGACGAGGATCGACATCGGCGGACCCGCCTCGGCGCCCTCGGGCGTGGGCAGGATCGCGCTCGGCAGGTTGGTCAGCGCGTAGGCCATGGCCAGGCCGAGGCCGACCTTGTTCTTGGTGCTCCAGGGAGCGCGGGTGGCGGTGTCGGTGGGCGCGGTGGTGGTCATCAGAAGCTCCTTGTGAGGTGGTGGTGCTTCCAGAGTCTTCGCGCGCTCACCGGACGGGATCGGCGTACGCTCCCCATCATCAGGGAGGAATCCCGGCTCGGGTAGGAGCAGGATCCCGGGTCACGGACCCTCGCAGGCAGGACGATGAGCTCATGGCCCCGATCCGCGTCGTACTCGTCGACGACCACCCGGTCGTGCTCGGCGGGCTGCGGGCGCTGCTCGACTCGCTGCCCGACTTCGAGGTGGTCGGCACGGCGACCGACGGCGAGGCCGGCGTACGCGAAGTGGTGCTGACCAAGCCCGACGTCGTCCTCATGGACATCCGGATGCCCGGCATCGACGGGCTCGAGGCCACGCGCCGGATCCGGGAGAGCGCCAGCGGGGTGGCGGTCCTGGTGCTGACGATGTTCGACGACGACGACACGGTCTTCGGGGCGATGCGCGCGGGCGCGCAGGGCTACCTGCTCAAGGGCGCCGACCAGGCCGAGATCGACCGCGCGATCCGGGCCGTCGTCGCGGGCGAGGCGATCTTCAGCCCCGGCGTCGCGCAGCGGGTGCTCGGCTACTTCGCGGCGCCGCCCTCGGTCGCCGACCCGTTCCCAGAGCTCACCGCCCGCGAGCGCGAGGTCCTCGACCTGATGGCCGCCGGCGAGCGGAACCAGGTGATCGCCGACCGGCTCTTCCTCTCGCCGAAGACCGTCGCCAACCACATCTCCTCGATCTTCGTGAAGCTCGCCGTCGCCGACCGGTCCGCCGCCATCGTGCGCGCGCGGCGCGGAGGACTGGGCGGGTCATGACCGCCGTCCTCGCGGCCACGGCCCTCCTCGGTGTCCTGACGACGGCATCGGGGTGGTTCGTCCGGCAGAGTGGGCGGGCGCAGTGGTCCGCTGTCTTCCTCGTGCTCGGCGGTGTCGCGCTCCTCCTCGGATGCGCGGCCGTCGTGCTCGACCTCGACGGCGCGGCCTCCCCGCTGCTCCGGCTCGCCGGTTGCCTGCTGCTGCCGCTGGCCGTGCTGGCGTACCCCCGACTCGCCTGGCGCGAGCCGGTCTCCTTCGTGCTGCTCGTGATCGTCGTCGCCGCCGGCGCGCTGGGCGTCGCGTGGGAGGAGTCGTTCGAGCTGATGGGGTTCGTCCTCGTGGGTGCGCTCCTGGTCCACGTGTGGTGGGCGCTCGAGCGGGGGGACGCCGAGGACCGCCGCGCACTGGCGTGGGGCTCGCTGGCGTGGATCGGTGCCGGGCTGGCGGCCGCCTTCGTGGCGTTCCTCAGCGAGTCGCTGGGCAGCGCGAGCGTCCCGGAGCTCGACGCCGTCTTCGTCGCGGTCCTCGCCGTCGGCCCAGTGGCGATGGTCGTCGGCGTCGTGCGCCCCGAGGTGGTCGACGTACGCGGTCTGGTGACGCAGGCCGTCGTCGCGGCGACCGTGCTGACGACGTACGTCTCTGTCGGGGTCGGGCTCACATCGACCGTCGAGCAGGTCAGCGGACGACCGCTGGAGCCGACGCCGATCGTCGTCCTCTGCGCGGTCCTCGCGTTCGGCGTACACCCGTTGCAGGTGCTGCTGCGCGGCGTCGTCGACCAGCTGCTCTTCGGCGACCGACCCGACCCGCTGGCCGCGGCGACGTCGCTGGCCGACCGGATCGGCGACGACCCGGCGCTCGCGCTGGCCGCGGTGCGCGAGGCGCTCGTCCTGCCGTACGCCAGCATCCGCGCGGGCGGGGAGGTGCTGGCGTCGTCGGGGGCCGAGGTGACGCACACGCGGGTGCTGCCGCTGCGGCTCGGCGAGGACGAGGTGGGGGAGGTGGTCGTCGGGCTGCGCGCGGGCGACCTCGGGCTGTCGCGCGCCGACGAGGACGTGCTGCGCATCGTGGCCCCGTTGCTTGCGCAGACCCTGCGCGCGCGGCAGATGAGTGCGGACCTGCGGCGGTCGCGGGAGGCCGTTGTCGCCGCCGTCGAGGAGGAACGCCGCCGGCTGCGGCGCGACCTGCACGATGGGCTCGGACCGACGCTCAGCGGCGTAGCCTTCGCGACGGACGCCGCGCGCAACCAGGTGCGCTCCGACCCGGACAAGGCCGACGCGCTGCTGGTGCAGCTGCGGTCCGACACCGCGCACGCGATCACCGAGATCCGCCGGTTGGTCGAGGGGCTGCGGCCGCCCGCGCTCGACGAGCTCGGCCTCGAGGGGGCGATCCGGCAGCACGCATCGATGCTGCACTCGTCCGCTGGCACGCCGCTGCCCGTCTCGGTCTCGGTGCCCACCGCGCTGCCCGCACTGTCGGCTGCGACCGAGGTGGCGGCGTACAGGATCGTGGTCGAGGCGCTGACCAACGTGGCCCGTCACGCCTCCGCCACGTGTGCCTCTGTCTCGTTGGAGGTCGGCGACCGCGGGCTCGTGCTGATGGTGCGCGACGACGGTGGCGCCGGCAGCGCCTGGACCCCCGGGGTCGGGATCGCGTCGATGCGCGAGCGCGCGCTGCAGGTCGGCGGGACGCTCACGGCGTACGCCACCGACGCCGGCGGGGTGGTCGAGGCGGCGCTGCCGTTGGGGGCTGCGGCATGACCGACCTCTCACCCACGTGGGACCCGACGGCGCGCGGCGTCGTCGAGCTGCCGTCCGGCCGCCTGGTGCGTGGCCGCGGGTTGCGGTCGTCGCTGCCGGAGGGCGCCGCGCCCGAGCTGGGTGTGTACCTGCTCGGCTCGCCGCCTCCCGCTGTGCCGTGGGACAGCCGGTGGATCCGGTGGCCTGACTTCCGCCTGCCGGCGGACCGCGACGCCGCGCGCGAGGTGCTGCGCGAGGCATGGGAGCGGGCGGCGGACGAGCGGGTCGAGGTGGCATGCGGTGGCGGACGCGGGCGTACGGGGACCGCCCTCGCCTGTCTCGCCGTCCTCGACGGCGTCCCTGCTGAGGAGGCGGTGTTGTGGGTGCGTGAGCGCTACCACCCACGGGCGGTGGAGACGCCGTGGCAGCGACAGTTCGTCACGCGGTTCGCGTGAAGCCGAGGTGGTGGGCGACCAGTCGGTCTGGTCTCACCATGTGCCCGCTGCCGCTCGACTGCGTGAGCGAGCACCTTCGGGCACACGGTGAGCAGGTCTAGGTCTACTCCCGGTTCCGGATCCGCACAACCATGGTTGAAGGCGCTACTTCTTCCACCTCCACCGCGTCAGACATGAGCCTCCTGCGAGGGGGTACTGGTGGGCACTGCACGACGCGGGCACGAGGCTCAAGCCCATGGGCACGCCTGCTTCGAGAGCCACCACACGGAGACACATCCATGTCGACCATCAGCACTTCGCTGACCATCAGACGGACGGTCAGCCCCGATGAGTGAGGACCGCATCGTCGAGGCCTCCCGTCGGCTGGCCGCCGCACTCCGGCCAGGCGACCTCGACCAGACGCTCGCCAACATCACGGCGGCCGCTGTCGAGGTCCTGCCCGACGTGCAGTCGAGCAGCTTGAGCATCAAGCACTCCGACGGCCGGTTGGAGACGGTGGCCCCGACCCACGACGTCCTCCGCGACGTCGACGCGGCGCAGTACGAGCTGCAGGAGGGTCCCTGCTACGAGGCCGCGGTCGACACCGTCCACATCGTCTCGCCGCACCTGGCGGCCGATGACCGCTTCCCGCGGTACGCACCCGTGGCACTGGAGGCCGGCATCCGGGCGCAGGCCGGCATCCGGCTCTTCGACGCCCAGCACTCCAACGGCGCGCTGAACCTCTACTCCGACAAGGTCGGAGCCTTCGAGGACCTCGGCGTGCTGGCCCAGCTCTTCGCGCACCAGTCGGCCGTCGCGCTGGAGTACGCCCGCAGGATCGACCAGCTCGAGGAGGCGGTCACCGCGCGACAGCTGATCGGCCAGGCCGTGGGTGTGGTGATGGAGCGTTTCGGGGTCGACGACGCGCGCGCGTTCGGATTCCTGACCCGCCTCTCGAACCAGGAGAACCTCAAGCTGCGACTCGTCGCAGAACGGCTCCTCGCCACGCCACGCGACACCCCCGAAGGCTGACCGCACCGCCGCCGACACCGAGGCCCGGGGCCTGCCGGCCACGCGACAGCCACACGAGGTTTGGCGCGGCCGCAGCCGTGGCACCATCCCTCTGGGCCGGACAGCCGGCCGCGACGAGGGGGATGACGCATGGGGGTGGGTTCGGGCCCGGTGCCGCTGCACGCGGAGATGACGTCGGGCAGCTCCGGCACCATCCGTTCGGTCGCGGCCGACACGACCGAGGCGATGGCGAAGGTGCGCGAGAGCATCGAGCTGATCCGCTACGCCCAGGACCGGCCGGCGTGGGACAGCGACATGGCGCGCCAGTCCTACAACATGCGCGCCTGGGCGACGCGGGCGTCCTCGGAGATCTGCTTCAACCGCCTCAACCGCGTCACGCTGGCCCTCGAGGTGGCCGCCGACGGCTACGACCACATGGAGAAGCAGGCCGACGAGACGCTCGCGTGGTATCGCCGGGAGAAGCCGAAGGTCGTCGACGCCCTCGGGATGTTCGTGCTGATGTTCACCGCCGTCAACAACCTCCTCACCGTGCGCGGGTACTACTCCGAGGACCTCGCCACCGCGCGCGACTTCCTCGCCACCGACCCCTACAGCACCGACGAGGAGGACTGGGCCGAGCTGGGCCTGGTCAAGTCGATGCTGCGCGACCTCGAGCACGGCACGGTGCCGGGGCCGATCATCCCGGAGACCTTCAGCACCGGGCAGGACGACCGCGCCTGGACGCCGCAAGGCCTGGGGCTGACACCGGACGGCAACCTGATCCAGACCAGCTACGAGGAGTCCGTCGACCCCGAGACCGGAGAGAAGGTCTATCTCGCCAACCTGACGATCATCGACCCGGACACCGGACAGGTGATCAACACCGTCGAGCTCGGCGGCGGCGACGGCCTGCCGCCCAACCACGCCGGTGGGGTGGTCGTGCACGACGGCACCGTGTGGGTCGCCTCGAGCGACTCCGACAACCCGACGATGGTGCCCTACTCCCTCTCCCAGCTCGAGGGTGCGAAGCCGACCGACACCGTGCAGCCGAACGGCGCGTCGATGCCCGTCGGTGCCGGCGCCTCGGCCACGGTCAGCGGCGACACGATGTACGTCGGCAGCTTCAACGAGCACGGCCCCGGGAAGATGTACACGTACACGTGGGACCCCGAGACAAAGAGCTGGGGCGACAAGCAGGGGCCCGTCGAGATCCCTGCCAAGACCCAGGGCATCGCCGTACGAGGCAACGAGATCGTCTTCAGCACCTCCTTCGGTCGGGACAAGACCAGCGAGCTGCAGAGCTACAACCTGGCCGACATCACCGGGGGCGGCAGCCTGCCCGACCCGCTCCGCACCGTCGACCTGCCGACCATGTCCGAGGGCCTGGTGATGCTGCCCGGTGGCATCGTCACGACGTACGAGTCCGGCGCGTCGCCCTACGCCACCCCCAACGGCAAGGACCCCGACGACCTGTGGGCCGGGAGCTTCATGACGCTCACGCCGTACGACGAGCTCGGCCTCGCCGGCCAGGTGGACGTGGTGCCGGCGACGTTGCAGGCCGCCAGCGCGTGGTTCGCCGACGCCGAGCGCGGGCTCGACCGTGCGGAGAAGCGGGTGTCCCGGCTGAACCTGCCGCCCTCGAGCCTCGGCACGGCGCCGGGCACGGGCGCGCTGGTGTCGACCGTCGACACCTACGTCGACACGACCGCCACCTGGATCGAGGAGTCGCGGCTCTCCTCCGACACCACCGCGTCGGGGCTCATCGCCGCGGCCAACGACTACGAGGACGCCGACTCGCGCAGCGACGGTCTTTTCGGCTTCCTGCAACGATTCGTCTCGTGATGTCTCGGACCCACGTCGCCCTCCTCGTCGCCACGCTCGCGCTGACGACCGCGTGCGGGTCCGACGACCCCGCCGGGTCGCCGGCCTCCTGGCCGACCACCACGACCCCCGTCGCGACAGACGGGCTGATCTGGGCGAGCGGCAGCACGGTCCACCTGCCCGACGGCTCGACGATCGACACCGGGAACCTCGCCGGGGCGTACGTCGTCGCGGGCGCCGGGGTCTGGTTCGCCTCCGCGGACCCGAGCGAGCGGGAGGGCAACGCGCTGCCGGAGCTGCGCGTCGCGACCGCCGACGGGGTGGAGGACCTCGGCGTGCACCCAGGCATCGGCAGCCTCACCACGTCCGCGGACGGACGATGGCTGGCCTTCATCGACCGGCTGGAGGAGGGCGCCGGGTCGGCCGAGGCGGTCGTCGTCGACCTGACCACCGGCGAGGAGGTCGTGCGCAGCAGCGAGGGACTCCTGCCGAAGGAGACCGAGGGCGCCGACTGGACCGACCTCTACGAGGACGCGCCGGTCGGGATGCTCGGCGTCGTCGACGGCACGGCGTACGTCCAGGGGCTGAACACCCTCGTGAGCCACGACCTCTCGACCGGCGAGTCGACGTCCGAGGACCTCGACTGGGAGGCGATCCGCGCGTCGGACTGGTGGCAGTCCCTGCACCTCACCGCCCCGCTCCCGAACGCCGACCGCACGTGGCAGATCCCAGCGCAGGAGTTCGGCGCGACGCCCGTGCTGGAGTCCGCCGACGGTGAGCGCGTCGCGACGACGCTGCCGGACGCCACCGGCCCGCTCGGCTCGCCCGACGTCGCCGGGCCGCCGCTGGAGGAGTGGAGCCTCGGCGGCTGGAGCGACGCGACGACCGTGGTCGGGAAGACACCGTCGCTCGACGGGTCCTCGGCCGACTGGATGTCGCCCGTCCTCATCACCTGCGTCGTCCCGAGCGGCGAGTGCACGGTGGTGGACGGCACGGAGGAGGGCATCAACCTTCCCTCCGACCGGCCCTTCGGGCTGCCGCGGGAGAGCAGCATCGACCCGGATGCGTAGGCCGGACCAGCGGGTTTCGAGGCTCGTCGCTGGCGCTCCTCGCACCTCAACCAGCGGGCGGCTGCCGCTGTCGGTCGGGCGTGTAGAGCCACGACTCGCCACCGTCGCGCGCCAGCGCCCGGCCCACGAGGATCACGGCAGCCTGCCTGAGACCGGCGGCCTCGACCTGGTCGGCGATGTCCGCGAGCGTCCCGCGGAGGACGAGCTCGTCCGGCTGTGAGGCCCGGTGGACCACGACCACCGGGCAGTCGGCGCCGTACTCCTCGACCAGCGACGCAGCCAGCTCGCGGGTCCTGGTGATCGCGAGGTGCAGCACCAGCGTCGCGCGGGTCGCGGCGAAGGCGGCCAGCGACTCGGTGGCCGGCATCGCGGTGGAGCGGACTTGCGTCCTGGTCAGCACGACGCTCTGCGCGACCAGCGGGACGGTGAGCTCGCGGCCGACGACGGCGGCCGCGGCGGCGTACGCCGGGACTCCCGGGCACACGTCCCACGCCACCCCGGCCGCGTCGAGGCGCGCGGTCTGCTCGGCGAGGGCGGAGTAGAGCGACGGATCGCCGGAGGTGAGGCGTACGACCTCCCATCCCTCCGCCGCCGCGTCCACCATGACCGACGTGATCTGGTCGAGGTCGAGGGCCTGGGTGTCGACCCGGCGGGCGTCGGGGCAGTGGGTGAGGATCTCGGCGTCGAGGTACGTCCCCGGGTAGAGCACGACGTCGGCCGCCGCGAGCAGGGACGCGGCGCGCAGGGTGATCAGGTCGGCCGCGCCGGGGCCGGCGCCGACGAAGTGGACGGTCACTGCACGAACCTCGGCGTCCACACCCGGCCGGAGTCGGTCACCGTGGTCGAGGAGGCGCCGACGATCAGCAGGCACTTCATGTCGACGGTGTCCGCCTCGAGCTCGGCGAGGGTCGTCACCGTCAGCGACTCCTCGGCGCGCCCGACGTCGCGGCCGACGACGACGACCGTGTCGGGGCTGCGGTGCTCGAGGAAGAGCTTCTGGAGGTCGGCGACCTGCGTGGTGCGGCTGCGCGAGGCGGGGTTGTAGACCGCGAGCACCAGGTCGGCCTCGGCGATGGCGTGCAGGCGGCGCTCGATCACCGGCCACGGCTTGAGCCGGTCGCTGAGCGACACGACCGCGAAGTCCGCGCCGATCGGGGCGCCGGCCCTGGCCGCGACGGCTTGGACGGCGCTGACGCCGGGAAGGACCTCGACGGGTACGTCGGGATAGTCCGAGGCCGCCTCGAACACCGCGCTCGCCATCCCGAAGACCCCCGCGTCGCCGCCGGAGACGACCGCGACCCGGTGTCCCTGCTGGGCGAGATCCAGCGCGTGCCGGGCACGGTCCACCTCGACGGTGTTGCCGGAGGCGTGGCGGGTGAGGCCCTCGCGTTGGGGGACGCGGTTGACGTAGGGGGCGTAACCGACCACGTGGTCGACGTGGGCGAGGGCTTCGCGGGCCTCCTCGGTGAGCCAGGCGTCGGGGCCGGGGCCGAGGCCGATGACCCGAAGGGGGTGGGGTCTCGATACGCCCGCTCGTTCCTCGCGGGCTACTCGACCAGCGACAGCGGGGCGGCGGCCGCCGGGGTCCTCGGACAGCGAGTCGCCGGGCACCACGATGAGGGAGAAGTACGGCACCGACGCGGGGTCGACGTCGACCACGGGCATCCAGCGCTCGGCCGGCATCGACGCGCGCTCGACGTACATCGCGTGCTCCAGCCGGCCGGCCTGGCGCAGGGCCTCGACGACGCCGGGGAAGCGGCGGCCGAGCTTCATGATGATCGCGCCGTCGGTGTCGGCGAGGCGGCGGGCGAGCTCGGGGACGTCGAGGGTGCCGGGGAGGACGGTCAGCACGTCGGTCTGCCGCACGAGCGGCGAGGCGAGGACGGCGGTGGCGGCGGCGAAGGCCGGCACGCCCGGGACGACCTCGGTCTCGAAGCGCGGGTCGAGCCGGTCGTGGAGGTACATGAACGAGCCGTAGAACAGCGGGTCGCCCTCGGCCAGCACCACGACCGTACGGCCCTGCTCGAGGTGCACGGTCAGTCGGGAGGCGCACTCCTCGTAGAACTCGGCCATCGCGCCGGCGTACCCGCCCGGGTGCGCGGTCGGGCCGGTCGTGACGGGGTAGCGGAGCTCCTCCTCGATCGCGCTGCCGGGGATGAGGTCGGCGGCGATCCGGCGGGCGTTGGACTGCTTGCCGACGCCGGCGTGGAAGGCGATCACGTCGGCGTCGCGGATCAGCCGCGCGGCCTTGAGAGTGACCAGCTCGGGGTCGCCGGGTCCGAGGCCGACCCCGTAGAGCCTGCCGTGCAGCCGGCTGGTCACTCCCGCTCCTGGGCGAGCGCGTTGAGGGCGGAGGCGGCCATCGCCGAGCCGCCGCGTCGGCCGCGGACGGTGAGGAACGGGACGTCGAGGCCTTGCCGCGCGACCTCCTCCAGCGCCTGCTTGGACTCGGCGGCGCCGATGAAGCCGACCGGTACGCCGACGATCGCGGCCGGTCGTGGCGCGCCGTCGAGCAGCATCTCGAGCAGGTGGAACAGCGCGGTGGGGGCGTTGCCGATCGCGACGACGGCCCCTTCGAGTCGCCCTTCGAGCAGCGAGAGCGCGGCGGCCGAGCGGGTGGTGGCCATCAGCATCGCGAGGTCGGGCGTACGCCGGTCGTGCAGCGCGCAGAGCACCTCGTTGTCGCGCGGCAGCCGGGCGCGGGTGACGCCGGAGGCGACCATGTGAGCGTCGGTGATGATCGGCGCGCCGGCCTCGAGTGCTGCGCGGGCCGCGCCCACCAGGCGGGGATGGATCACCAGGTCGTCGGTCAGGTCGGTCTGACCGGTCCCGTGGACCATGCGGACGGCGACGCGCTCGGCGTCGGCCGGCAGGTGGTCGAAGCGGGCCTCGCGGCGGATCGTCGCGAAGGACTCGTCGTAGATCGCGGCCCCGCGGGCGATGTAGTCGTAGCGACGGGTCGGTCGGGCAAGCAGGCTCATCACGGCTCCTCGGGGTTCGCGCCCCTGGGTAGGCAGGTAACGCCGCGCGGGCAGTGTCTGGCTCGCCCCCGATGTGGCTGGGGGACTGACAGTGGCGGAACCGCCCCGGACTTGCACCGGGTTCCTGCGTCGCGTGACGGGGGCAGCCTAGGGCCTCGTGGGCCGGCGTGGTTTCGAGGCTCGCTCCGCTCGCACCTCAACCAGCGAAGGGGCGGCGGTGACGAGCGACTTCCACGGCGTGACGACCAGATGCTCCGGGAGCCTCTCCACGGATGACCGGTCCAGCACGCCGCCCGCCACCTCGAGGTGAGCGATGCCGGGCCCCACCTCGCCGTACGCCGGGGGCTCGGTCGTCGCGGGCAGGCGGGGGTCGGGATCGTGGGCATCGGGCACGGAGGGCAGCTCGTCGACGTGCCAGGCCGCGTCGTCCCCGTTGCCGCGGACCTGCTGGAAGGCGCGGGCCAGGCCGGTGAGGCGAGCCGCCGCCTCGTGCAGCGGGACGACCGGACCCCAGTGCGTCGACCCGACCCGCAGTTGGACCTCGTCCGCCGAGAGGGCGACGAGGCCGAGGTCGCAGGTCCGCGAGACGAGGTCGCCCCGGCCGTCGTCGAGGACGAGGAGGAAGCGCCCCGGAAGATTCGCGAGCGACGGCGTCGCGCAGATGCGCTCGTCGAGCTCCTTCGTGACGGGGCGGAGATCGGCGCGGCCGCCGTGCAGGCCGGTCAGCGGCGAGACGAGGACGTTGCGGACGAGCTCGTGATCGGGGTGCGGGAGCAGGCCGGTGGCGCGGATCGCCTCGATGACTTCGGGCGGGACGGCGCCGTCGATCAGTGGGAGCGCGCGGAGCTGGAGGTTCGCCCGCTTGGTCAGGTGGACCTGCCCGTCGCCGTACGCCTCGGCGACGTCGAGCAGCGCCAGCAGCGTGGTGCGGGTGAGGTGGCCGCCGGGGATGCGGAGGCGTACGAGCGCTCCGTCGTCGGCGGGCCAGGGACGGAAGACGCCGGGGCAGAGGTCGCCTCGGGTCCGGTCGGTCACGGGGCGATCTTGGCACGGGGTCTGGGTCTCGATACGCCCGCTCGTTCCTCGCGGGCTACTCGACCACCGAGGAGGGGACGTCCTCGCGGGCTACTCGACCAACGAGCAAGAACTGACGCTAGGGTCGTCGCACCACTCCGCGTGGGACCCAGGAACCCGGTGACATTCCGGGGCGGTTCCGCCACTGTGAGGGCCTGCGTGCAGGCCCGTAGCCAGATACTGGCCCACGCGGATCCCATCAGAGGGGCGAGAACCCCGAGGAGGATCCGTGCGCATCGCACTGCTGTCCACGTCCGACACCGACCTGCTGAGCGCGCGGGAGTCCGGCGCCGACTACGTCCTGGCCAACCCGGCGCGGCCGGGGCACCAGTCGATGGCCGAGGTGATCGAGGGCTGCGACCTGGTTGTCGGGCGGTTGCTCGGCTCGCCGCAGGACCTGTGCTCCGGCTTCACGCGCGTCGCCGCGACCGGGATGCCCGTAGTCGTGCTCGGTGGCGAGCAGTCGCCGAGCGCCGAGCTGATGGAGCTGTCGTCGGTGCCGATCGGCGTCGCGGCCGAGGCGCACCGCTACCTCGCCGAGGGCGGGCCGGCGAACCTCCGCCAGCTCCACGCCTTCCTGTCCGACACGGTGCTGCTCACCGGGGAGGGGTTCGAGCCGCCGCAGGTGCTGGCGCAGTGGGGGTTCGCTGAGAGGGGTCTCGATACGCCCGCTCGTTCCTCGCGGGCTACTCGACCAGCGATGGAGGAGGAGGCCGCTCGACCAGCGATGGAGGAGGAGGCCGCTCGACCGGCGATAGAGCTGCCACGGGTGGGGGTGCTCTACTACCGCGCCCACGAAGCCAGCGGGAACACCGCCTTCGCCCACGCCCTCGCCGACGCGATCGACGCGACGGGCCACGCGGTCGGCGTACCCATCTTCGCCGGGTCCCTGCGGTCCGCACCCGACGAGCTGTACGACGCCTTCGGCACGCTGGACGCGTTGATCGTCACGGTTCTCGCCGCCGGCGGCAGCGTGCCGGCGGGCGCGAGCGCCGGCGGCGACGACGAGTCGTGGGACGTCGCACGGATGTCGGCGCTCGACATCCCGATCATCCAGGGCCTCTGCCTCACCAGCAGCCGCGCCGAGTGGGAGGCGTCCGACGACGGCGTCAGCCCGATGGACTCCGCCACCCAGATCGCGATCCCGGAGTTCGACGGGCGCATCATCACCGCGCCGTTCTCCTTCAAGGAGGTCGACGCCGACGGGCTGCCGCGCTACGTCGCCGACCCCGAGCGCTGCGCCCGGGTCGCGGGCATCGCGGTCCGGCACGCGCGCCTGAGGCACATCCCGAACGCGGAGAAGCGGCTCGCGCTCGTGCTGTCGGCGTACCCCACCAAGCACGCGCGCATCGGCAACGCCGTCGGGCTCGACACCCCGGTCTCCGCGATCCGGATGCTCCAGCGGCTCCGGGCGGAGGGGTACGACCTGGGGGAGGGGAATGTGGTGACTGACATCCTCGATGGTCTGGAGGGTCTCGATACGTCCTCGCTCGTTCCTCGCTCGGACTACTCGACCACCGAGGAAAGTGGCTCGGACTACTCGACCAGCGAGAGTGCTGCGGGTGATGCGCTGATCCACGCGCTCATCGCGGCCGGCGGCCAGGACGAGGAGTGGCTGACGCACGCGCAGCTGACCGACGCGCACGTGCGGATCACGCCGGAGCAGTACGCCGCGTGGACCGCCGACCTGCCCGCGGACCTGCGCGCCGACATGGTCGAGGCGTGGGGCGAGGCGCCCGGCTCGCTCTTCGTCAACGACGCCGGCGAGCTCGTGCTGGCGACGGTGCGCGCCGGCAACGTCGTGCTGCTCATCCAGCCGCCGCGCGGGTTCGGGGAGAACCCGATCGCGATCTACCACGACCCCGACCTTGCGCCGACGCACCACTACCTCGGCGCCTATCGCTGGCTCGAGCACGGTTTCAAGGCTGACGCGGTCGTCCACCTCGGCAAGCACGGCTCGCTGGAGTGGCTGCCCGGCAAGAACGCCGCGCTCTCCGCCAGCTGCGGCACCGACGCGGCACTCGGCGACCTGCCGATGGTCTACCCGTTCCTCGTCAACGACCCCGGCGAGGGCGCGCAGGCCAAGCGCCGCGCCCACGCGACGGTCGTCGACCACCTCATCCCGCCGATGGCGCGCGCGGAATCGTACGGCGACATCGCCCGCCTCGAACAGCTCCTCGACGAGCACGCCAACATCGCCGCGATGGACCCCGCCAAGCTGCCGGCGATCCGCGGCGAGATCTGGCAGCTCATGCACGCCGCAGAGATGCACCGCGACCTCGGGCTGGACGAGCAACCGGACGACGAGGAGTTCGACGACTTCATCATGCACGTCGACGGGTGGCTCTGCGAGATCAAGGACGCGCAGATCCGTGACGGGCTGCACGTGCTCGGCGAGGCGCCGTCCGGGGAGGCGCGGGTCAACCTGGTGCTGGCGATCCTGCGTGCGGCCCAGGTGTTCGGGGGGCAGGCGCAGGCGGTGCCGGGGTTGCGGGCGGCGTTGGGTCTGGGTCTCGATACGACCCCTCGTTCCTCGGGGTCTACTCGACCACCGAATGAAGACGACGAGCGGCGTATCGAGACCACCGCCGACGTCGACGCCATCGAGGCGATCGCGCGGGACCTCGTCGAGCAGATGGACAAGGCCGACTGGGACCCCGCCCGTGCCGCCGAGCTGCACGACGACCCCGAGGTGCAGCGGGTGCTGGAGTTCGCGGCGACCCAGGTCGTGCCGCGCCTGGCCCGCACCACCGACGAGCTCGACGCGGTCGTCCACGCCCTCGACGGCGGCTTCATCGCCGCCGGGCCGTCCGGCTCGCCGCTGCGCGGCCTGGTCAACGTGCTCCCGACCGGCCGCAACTTCTACACCGTCGACCCGCGCGCCGTCCCGTCCCGCCTCGCGTGGGAGACCGGGCAGGCAATGGCGGAGTCGCTCGTCGCGAAGTACGTCGACGAGACCGGCGGCTATCCGGAGTCCGTCGGCCTGTCGGTCTGGGGCACGAGCGCGATGCGCACCAGCGGTGACGACGTGGCGGAGGTGCTCGCGCTCCTCGGCGTACGCCCTGTCTGGGACGAGGCGTCGCGACGCGTCAGCGACCTGCAGGTGATCCCGCTCGACGAGCTCGGCCGCCCGCGCATCGACGTCACCGTGCGGATCTCCGGGTTCTTCCGCGATGCCTTCCCGCACGTGGTCGCGATGCTCGACGACGCCGTACGCCTTGTGGCCGGCCTCGACGAGCCCGACGAGCACAACCACGTGCGGGCGCACTCACGCGCCGACCTCGCCGAGCACGGCGACGAGCGGCGCTCGACGACGCGGATCTTCGGCTCCAAGCCCGGCTCCTACGGCGCCGGCATCCTCCAGGTCGTCGAGTCCGGCAACTGGCGCAGCGACGACGACCTCGCCGAGGTCTACACGGCGTGGGGCGGCTTTGCCTACGGCCGCGACCTCGACGGTGCGCCCGCCGCGGACGACATGCGCACCAACTACCGCCGGATCAAGGTGGCGGCCAAGAACGTCGACACCCGCGAGCACGACATCGCCGACAGCGACGACTACTTCCAGTACCACGGCGGCATGGTCGCCACGGTCCGCGCGCTGACCGGCAGCGACCCCAAGGCGTACGTCGGCGACTCGACGACCCCCGACGCGGTCCGCACCCGCACGCTGCAGGAGGAGACGAACCGTGTCTTCCGCTCGCGCGTGGTCAACCCGCGGTGGATCGCGGCGATGCAGCGCCATGGCTACAAGGGCGCCTTCGAGCTCGCCGCGACCGTCGACTACCTCTTCGGCTTCGACGCGACCGCGGGCGTCGTGCACGACTGGATGTACGAGTCGCTGGCGAAGGAGTACGTCCTCGACGAGACAACGAGTGAGTTCCTGCGGACCTCCAACCCGTGGGCGCTGCGGGGGATCGTCGAGCGGCTGCACGAGGCCGCCGAGCGCGGGCTGTGGGAGGAGCCCGACGCCGAGGTGATGGCCGCGCTGCAGCAGGTCTACCTCGACGTCGAGGGCGAGCTGGAGGACCGGTGATCGAGGCGGGCTCCCCCGCCAGGGTGCGCGTCGTCGGGATCGGCTGCCACCCCGGTCAGCTGACCCTCGAGGCGCGCGAGGCGATCGCCGGCTGCGACTACGTCATCGCCGCCGACAAGGGGCCGGACGATCCGTTGCTGGCCCTGCGCCGGGCGATCTGCGCCGACCTCGGCGTCGAGCTGGTCGCCGTCCCCGACCCGCCGCGCGACCGTGACGACCCCGCCGACTACGACGGTGCGGTCCTCGACTGGCACGACGCGCGCGCGACGGCGTACGGATCCGTCCTCGCCCAGCGGCCGGGCACCGTCGGGTTCCTGGTGTGGGGCGACCCGGCGTTCTACGACTCGACGATCCGCGTGGTCGAGCGTCTCGGAGTGGCGTACGACGTGCTGCCGGGCGTCTCCGCGCTCTCGCTGCTGGCGGCCCGGCACCGCGTCGTCCTCCACGAGGTCGGTCGACCGGTGCTGGTGACGACGGGCCGCCGGCTGGCGGCCGAGGTCGCGGCAGGGCACGACAACCTCGTGGTGATGCTGGACGGTCGACTGCAGGCCACCTCGCTCACCGGCGACTGGGACATCTGGTGGGGCGCCAACCTCGGCAGTCCGCACGAGGAGCTCGTCGTGGGACGGCTCGCGGACGTCGTCGACGAGGTCCGCTCGGCCCGGGCGCGGGCGAAGGAGGCCGACGGCTGGGTGATGGACACCTACCTCCTCCGCCGCGCGTGAGCGCACCGCGTGGTTTGCTGGCCCCGGCCGGGTCGCGCTGATCTGGCACGACCGTCGACGAGGAGCAGGCAGTGGGCCAGGCCAGGGCTGAGGCGACTCGAACCAGCGTGCTGATGGCGGCCGCGACGGTCTTCGAGCGCAAGGGGTTCGCGGGGTCCACCATCTCCGACATCCTCGACGAGGCGTCGGTGACGAAGGGGGCGTTGTACTTCCACTTCGACTCCAAGGAGTCCCTCGCGGCAGCGATCATCGAGCAGCAGGCCGACTGGCGCGAGGCGCACGCCCCGGAGTCGAGGTGGGCGATGCAGCGCATCATCGACCTGAGCTTCCGCTTCGTGCACGCCCTCCGGTTGGACCCACTGGTCCGGGCCAGCATCCGGCTCACGCTCGAGCGCAACACCTTCCGCACCGACGACCCCAGTCCCTACGAGGGATGGGTCAGCACCGTCGCGCAGCTGTTCGTCGAGGCGCGTGACGGCGGCGAGCTCCACGCCGACGTCGACCCGGAGAGGGCCGCCGCCGTCGCGGTGGCCGCACTCACGGGCACCCAGCTGGTGTCCGAGGCGCTGAGCGGTCGGGAGGACGTCGTCGAGCGCGTCGAGGACCTCTGGCGCCTGCTCCTCCCTGGTCTGGTCCCGGCCCGCATCCGGAACAGGCTGACGGTCGGCCCGGCACCGTCCGTCACCGACTGACGGCACCTGGGGCCGCCGGGCTCCATCGACCCGCCTGGAATCAAAACCGACCGGACGGTATGGTCTGGCGGACCCCAGGACAGGAGCGACATGTCACACATCGCCGTCTTCAACTTCCCGGCCATCGGCCACGTCAATCCCAACCTCGCTGTCGTCGAGGAGCTCGTCTCCCGCGGCCACCGCGTCACGTGCACTGTGACCGAGCACTTCGTCGAGGCCGTCAGGAGTGTGGGGGCCGAGCCGCTCGTCCACGACTCCGCCTTTGGCGACTTCTACCGCTCGCCCTACACCGCCGACGCCCTCCAGGGGGAGGGCCTCCGCTGCCTCGACGACGCGCTGCGCGTCGTGACGGCCGCGGAGGAGTACTTCGGTGCCGACCTCCCCGACCTGGTGCTCCACGACTTCATGGCGTGGGGCGGGCGGTTCTACGGCTCGAAGCACGGGATCGAGCAGGCGCGCCTGTTCCCGTCGTACGGCATCAACGAGAGCTTCTCCATCCAGGCGCGCTTCCCGCTGGCGAGCTTCGAGGACGAGTTGGTCGTCGAGATGGTGGGCAGGCTCGCCGCGCTGCTGCCCGACCACGGCCTCGACCCGGACCCGATGGCGTTCTTCCAGGACATCCCCGAGCTCGGCATCATCTTCATGCCCCGCGCCTTCCACTACGAAGGCGAGACCTTCGACTAGCGCTTCGTCTTCGCCGGCCCGTGCCTGCGTGACCGTTCGGGCTTCCAGGGGAGCTGGGAGCCCCGCACGCCGGAGCGACCGACCCTGCTGGTCTCGCTCGGCACCGCCGCCACCGGCTGGGCGGAGTTCTTCCCGATGGCCGTCGAGGCGTTCGCCGACAGTCCGTACGAGGTCGTGCTCGCGACCGGCGACCACATCACGCCCGAGGAGCTGGGTGAGCTGCCGGCGCACATCACCGCGCAGCGTCACGTCCCGCAGCTCGACGTGCTCGAGAAGGCGACCGTCTTCGTCACCCACGGAGGGATGAACAGCGTCATGGAGTCGCTCCACCACGGTGTGCCGATGGTGGTGATCCCGCAGATGAACGAGCAGACCGCCAACGGCCTGCGCGTCGACGAGCTGGGCCTGGGCGTCCGCCTCGAGCGCGACGACGTCAAGGCCGAGGTGCTCCGCGACGCCGTCGACCGTGTGGTGGCAAACGCCGACATCGCCGCGCGCGTACGCGCCCTCTCGGAGGAGATGCGCGCGGTGGACGGACCCGTGGTCGCGGCCGACGCCATCGAGTCCCACCTCGCGGCGGGCTGACTCGCTCCTGGCGGAAAATTCACAAAGTTGAGGGGAATCGACTCAACTTCTGGCGCGTTGTGACGGGTGAGGGCCAGAGTGGTCCGCGACACCCACCACGAAGGAGCAGAGTTGAGCGCGTTCGGTGCCGAGAAGTTCACCACCCGCAGCCGCGAGGTCGTCGAGGCTGCCCAGCTGGCCGCCACGTCCGGCGGCAACACCCACACCGAGCCCGTCCACCTCCTTGTCGCGCTGCTGCGCCAGGAGGACGGCAGCAGCCGCAGCCTGGTCCAGAAGGCTGGCGTCGACCCGGCCACGCTGCTGGCGCAGGCCGAGCGCGTGCAGCAGCAGCTGCCCCGCGCCACCGGCTCGACGGTCCAGCAGCCCAGCGCGTCGGCGGCCCTGACCCGTGTCCTCGCCTCCTCGCTCGACCTGGCCGGGTCGATGAAGGACGACTACGTCGCCACCGACCACCTGCTCGTCGCCACCGCGACGGTCGAGTCGCCCGCCCAGAAGGTGCTGACCGACGCCGGCCTGACGGCCGACGGGCTGCGGGAGGCCATCACGGCCGTCCGCGGCAACCGCCGGGTGACCAGCGAGAGCGCCGAGGCGTCGTACGAGTCGCTGGAGAAGTACTCCGTCGACCTCACCCGGGCCGCCGAGGACGGGCGCCTCGACCCGGTGATCGGGCGGGACGCCGAGATCCGCCGCGTCATCCAGGTGCTGTCGCGGCGCACCAAGAACAACCCCGTGCTCATCGGCGAGCCCGGCGTCGGCAAGACCGCCGTCGTCGAGGGCCTCGCCCAGCGCGTGGTCGCCGGCGACGTGCCCGACTCGCTCAAGGGCCGCCGCGTGCTCTCGCTCGACCTGGCGGCGATGGTCGCGGGTGCGAAGTACCGCGGCGAGTTCGAGGAGCGGCTCAAGGCCGTCCTCGAGGAGATCAAGGACGCCGGCGGGCAGGTCATCACCTTTATCGACGAGCTGCACACGGTCGTGGGCGCGGGCGCCGGCGGCGACTCCGCGATGGACGCCGGCAACATGCTCAAGCCGATGCT
>CAFBMW010000028.1_pt1 | contig 52533 bp, 54 predicted proteins | sample 7269061 | NCBI WGS metagenome assembly CAFBMW01 (sample SAMEA6814074, study PRJEB35770) | uncultured Nocardioides sp. | biome: Freshwater; feature: Freshwater reservoir; material: water | place: Czech Republic | collected 2017-05-23 | depth 30m m | reverse complement strand
CCTAGATGTACCCGGCCATCAGGTTGGTAGCAGTCGGCTGACGGGCGGGAGTCCTGCGAGTGCGCTGTGGCGTCGTTGAGTGTTGTAGTGCTCGAGCCAGGGTGCAAGGGCGGCGGTTCGGTCGTCGTTGGTGAGGAAGACCTGGCGGTAGGCCCATTCCGTGAGCAGGGTGCGGTTGAGACGTTCGACTTTCCCGTTCTGCCATGGGCAGTGCGGCCGGATGAAGATCTGGTCGATGCCGCGGGCAGCACACAGCTCGCGTAGTGAGTAGCGGTAGGCCCAGGCGTTGTCGGTCATCAGCTGCTCGATGCGGGTGATGCCGTGGCCGGCGAAGTAGTCGATCGCCCGGTCGAGGAACGCGGCGCAGGTAGTTCCTTTCTCGTCGGGCAGGACCTCGGAGTAGGCGAGCCGGGAGTGGTCGTCGACCAGTGAGTGCACGTAGTCGAACCCGACCGGGTGGTCGCGGCGTGCGCGGGAGCGACCCATCTCGCGGCCGTGGGCCTTCCAGCCCCCGCCGTCGGGGATCCGGCCGAGCTTCTTGACGTCCATGTGCACCAGTTCGCCCGGTCGCTCGCGTTCGTAGCGGACCGCGGTGACCTTGCTGGCTCGGATCACCTCGCCGGTGATCGGGTCCAGGCTTGCGAGTCGGGGCACGTCATGGCGGGCGAGGATCCTCGACACCGTGCGGGCTGGGACGCCGAGCTCGGCACCGATCCAGTCCGGGCCGCGGCGTTCGACCCGGCGCAGTTCGAGGATCTGGTCCTCGACCTCATCAGGGGTCTTCGAAGGTGTCCGGTGGGGGCGCGAGGACCGGTCGTGCAGTCCGGCCAGGCCTTCTTGGTCGTACCGGTCGATCCACTTCTTCACGCACCCGCGTGAGACGCCCATCGAGGCAGCGATGTGGGCCTTGGGCATTCCGGCTTGGCGACGTTGGACGATCAGCAGCCGACCATGAACGGTCAGCCGGGCATTAGCGTGGGACACGAGAACCTCCGGGTGGTTGTGACCTTCGACAAGCCACACCCCACTCGGGGGTTCTCTTCACGTCAACGGGTTGGAACTGGAACCAACGTCATGGCCGGGTACACCTAGGACTCCCGCAACCCCGCCTGCAGCTCGGCGAGCGCGTCCTCGAGGGACACCTGCGGCGACCAGCCCCAGCCCTGCGTCCGGTCGGCACGGATCTGCCCGGTCCAGGCCGGCTCGTCGTCCCACGTCGGCTCGAGCCCGAGGGCGGACGACACGGCGCCGAGGTAGTCGCGCTGCGTCGCGGGACCGCTGGCCACGTTGACCGGGGTGCAGCCGCCGTCGAGCGGTCCGGTCGCCACGTCGGACCCCACGGGGATGGCGCCCGTCGCGAGGTCGGCGGCGATGGCCGCCAGGTCGTCCACGTGCACCCAGGCGAAGGTCGCGTCGGCAACGGCGTGCTGCTCGGAGGCATCGGCCGCGATGTCGCGCGGGCGGATGGTGTTCCACACCGACGACTCGCCGGGCCCGAGGATCGCGGGCGGGCGCAGCAGCACGCGGGTGGTGCCGGCCAGCCGCTCGAGGGCGGCGTCGGTGTCGCGCTTGATCACGCCGTAGGCCGACGAGCCGTCCGGCACGAGCGCGCCCTCCTCGTCGATGTCCCCGACCCCGGGGCTGCGGTCGTAGACGCCGGCCGTCGAGACGTGCACCAGCAGGGGTACGGCGGCGGCCACCGCGGCCTCGGCGACCACCAGCGTGCCGTCGAGGCCGACGCGGCGCTGGTCCTCGGCGCCGGAGCCGAGCGGGTGGACGGTGGTGACGAGCGCGTCCGCGTCAGCGACCACGGAGTCGGCGAAGGCCGGCTCGGCGAAGTCGCCGACGTGCTCCTCGACGCCCGGAGCGCTCGGCGCGGTGCCGACCCGGCGTACGACGGCGCGCACCGTGGCACCCCGCTCGGCCAGGGCGGCCACCACGTGGCTGCCGACCAGGCCGTTGGCACCGGTCACGACGACGATCGGGTCAGCTGTGCGTGAGGTCATGGACCCCACCTTGTCACTGCGCGGAAACGCGCCTCGGCAGCACGACGTGGGCGACGACCGCGACCCAGAGCGGGGCGACGACCAGGCTGGTCAGCACGTCCGTGGGGTGGTGGGCACCCTGGTAGAGGCGGCTGGCGGCGACGACCAGCGGGACGGCGTAGAGCGGCCAGACCCAGCGGCTCGCGCCGGCCACGGTGCGGGTGAGGTGGACGGCGAGGGCGACGTAGACCACGACCGAGGTCACGACGTGGCCGGACGGGAAGCTGTGGTCCGGCACGAGTCCCGGGTCGAGGATCTCGACCGGCGGGCGGTCGCGGGTGATGAACCACGTGGCCACCAGGTAGAGCGCGAGGGCACCGACGACGAGCACGCCGTAGTAGACGAGCGGGCGACGCGAGCCCTGCCACCGCCAGGCCACCAGCGCGATGACGACGGCCAGGGCGATCCCCACCACCGTGTCGGCGACGTGGCTGCCGGCAGCGGCGGCCACGTCGAGGGCAGCAGTACGCCGCTCCTCGATCCCCACTGCGACGCGGTCGTCCCACGGGTCCACCACCGACTCCAGCGGTCCGGTGAGCAGCCACCCCACCGCGAGGACGCCGAGGGTCAGCAGCACCCAGGCGGAAGCGAGGACGCGTACGCCGCCGCGGCGGGTGTCGGTGTCGGTCACGGGCGAAGCCTCGCACCCCGACCGCTCGTCGTACCCCACCAGCCGCTCACCGCTCGGCGTGCGCCATCGACCGCCCCGGCCGCCCGGGACCCTCCCGCGCCGGATGTGACCGGTGCCACGGTGACCGCGGTCACAGTGCGTGACCGTGACCCCCTTGTGAGAGGACCAAGCCGTGACCACCGAGGCACCCGACCAGGCAGCGCGCCACGATCCGGTCTACGACCGGCTCCACGAATCCAGTGAGTTCACCGAGCTGAGGAAGCGCTACCGCGGCTTCGTCATCCCGGCCACCGTGGCCTTCCTGGCGTGGTACCTGCTCTACGTCTTCATGTCGAACTGGGCAGGCGACTTCATGGCCGTCCAGGTCGTGGGCAACATCAACGTGGCCCTGGTCTTCGGGCTCCTCCAGTTCGTCACGACCTTCGGGCTGGCCTACATGTACAGCCGCTACTCCAACGCCAAGCTCGACCCGCTGGCGCGCAACCTCGAGCAGTCCTACCGCGACCAGGCCGGCACCACCGGGAAGCGGGGCCAGGCATGAGCGACCAGTTCCTCACCACGTTCCTGTTCCTGTCGGTCGTCGCGCTGACGGTCGGCATCACCTTCTGGGCCAGCCGCCAGACCAAGACGGCCACCGACTTCTACTCCGGCGGCCGGTCCTTCTCCGGCTTCCAGAACGGCCTGGCGATCGGCGGCGACTACATGTCGGCCGCGTCGTTCCTCGGCATCTCGGGTGCCATCGCGGTCTACGGCTACGACGGCTTCCTCTACTCCATCGGCTTCCTCGTCGCGTGGCTCGTCGCCCTGCTGCTGGTGGCCGAGATGCTCCGCAACGCCGGTCGCTACACGATGGCCGACCAGCTCGCCTTCCGGATGAACCAGCGCAAGGTCCGCACGGCGGCGTCCGTGTCGACCGTGGTCGTCTCGATCTTCTACCTGCTGGCCCAGATGGTCGGCGCCGGCACGCTCGTCGCGCTGCTCCTCGGCGTCGACAGCGAGGCGATCAAGAACATCACCATCGTCGGCGTCGGCATCCTGATGATCTTCTACGTCGTCGTCGGCGGCATGAAGGGCACGACCTACGTCCAGATCACCAAGGCCGTGCTGCTGATGCTCGGCTCGGCGCTGATCGTGGTGCTGGTGCTCGCGAAGTTCGACTTCAACCTGTCCTCGCTGCTCGGCGCCGCTGCCGAGAACTCCGGCAAGGGCGACGCGTTCCTCCAGCCCGGACTGCAGTACGGCAGCACGCTGACGTCGCAGATCGACTTCCTGTCGCTCGGCCTGGCCCTCGTGCTCGGCACCGCCGGCCTGCCGCACATCCTGATCCGCTTCTACACCGTCCCGACCGCCCGTGACGCCCGCAAGTCGGTGCTGTGGGCGATCGGCCTGATCGGCGCGTTCTACCTGATGACGCTGGTGCTCGGCTTCGGTGCCGCGGCGCTGCTCGACCGCGAGGCCGTCGACCCGGCCGTGGGCGGCAACCAGAACCTCGCCTCCCCGCTCCTCGCCGAGGCCGTCGGTGGTGGCGCCGGCTCCACTGGTGGCGCGGTCCTGCTGGCGCTCATCGCAGCCGTCGCCTTCGCGACGATCCTCGCCGTGGTGGCCGGCCTGACGCTGGCCAGCTCGTCGTCGGTGGCGCACGACCTCTACAAGGGCGTGCTCAAGAAGGACCAGGAGGTCAGCGAGAAGGACGAGGTGCGGGTCGCCCGCATCGCCGCCTTCGCGATCGGCGCCATCGCGATCGTGCTGTCCATCCCGGCGCAGCGCCTCAACATCGCCTTCCTCGTGGCCCTGGCCTTCGCGGTGGCGGCGTCGGCGAACCTGCCGGCGATCATCTACAACATGTTCTGGCGTCGCTTCAACACCCGTGGCGCCACGTGGAGCATCTACGGCGGTCTCGTCTCCGCCGTCGGCCTGGTGCTGGTCTCGCCCGTCATGTCGAGCCTGCCGACCTCGATGTTCCCCGACGCGGACTTCGCGTTCTTCCCGCTCAACAACCCGGGCATCGTCTCGATCCCGCTGGGCTTCCTGCTCGGCTACATCGGCACGATCACCAGCCGGGAGCCGTCCGCGGAGGAGCGCTTCACCGAGCTCGAGGTCCGCGCCCTGACCGGCGCCGGCGCCGAGGGCGCGACGCACCACTGATCCACGTGGACCCTGCGTGATTCACCCGTGACCCCCTCGCCGAGCCGGAGTAGGTTCGGCGAGGGGGCCCCTTCCCAGACACCCCCGACACGCCCTGACACCCAGCACGTGCCCTGCACGAGGAGAGCGCCTTGTCCGAGCAGACCCTGTCCAACCTGTCCCGCGAGGACCGGCGGTTCGAGCCGCCGGCCGCCCTGGCCGCCGACGCCAACGTCAAGGAGGAGGCCTACGCCCGCGCCGACTCCGACCGGGAGGCCTTCTGGTCCGACGCCGCCGAGCGGCTCGACTGGGGCCAGAAGTGGGACCAGGTCCTCGACTGGTCGAACCCGCCCTTCGCGAAGTGGTTCGTCGGCGGCACCCTCAACGCCTCGGTCAACTGCGTGGACCGCCACGTGGAGGCCGGCAACGGTGACAAGGTCGCGATCCACTGGGTCGGCGAGCCGGACGACGACACCCGCGACATCACCTACTCCCAGCTCAAGGACGACGTGTCCCGCGCCGCCAACGCGCTGACCGAGCTCGGCGTGAAGAAGGGCGACCGGGTAGCGATCTACATGCCGATGATCCCCGAGGTCGTCGTCGCGATGCTCGCCTGCGCCCGCCTCGGCGCCCCGCACACCGTCGTGTTCGGCGGGTTCTCCGCCGACGCCCTCGCCTCGCGCATCTCCGACTGCGAGGCGCACGTCGTCATCACCTCCGACGGTGGCTACCGCCGCGGTGCGGCCAGCGCGCTCAAGCCGGCCGTCGACGAGGCCGTCGAGAAGACGGGCGACCTCGTGCGCCACGTCCTCGTCGTACGGCGTACGGGCCAGGACGTCGACTGGCACGACGACCGCGACGTGTGGTGGCACGACGCCGTCGACGGCGCCTCGGCCGAGCACGTGCCGGAGATGCACGACTCCGAGCACCCGCTCTACGTCATGTACACCTCCGGCACGACCGGCAAGCCGAAGGGCATCCTGCACACCACCGGCGGCTACCTCACCGGCACGTCGTTCACGCACTGGGAGGTCTTCGACCTCAAGCCCGAGACCGATGTCTACTGGTGCACCGCCGACGTGGGCTGGGTGACCGGCCACTCCTACATGGTCTACGGCCCGCTCGCCAACGGCGCGACGCAGGTGATGTACGAGGGCACGCCCGAGAAGGGCCGCTGGTGGCAGATCATCCAGGACCTGAAGGTCACCATCTTCTACACCGCCCCCACCGCGATCCGGACCTTCATGAAGCAGGGCCGCGAGATCCCCGACGGCTACGACCTCACCTCCCTGCGGCTGCTCGGCTCGGTCGGTGAGTCGATCAACCCCGAGGCGTACGTCTGGTACCGCGAGGTCATCGGCGGCGAGCGCTGCCCGATCGTCGACACCTGGTGGCAGACCGAGACCGGCCAGATGATGATCAGCCCGCTGCCCGGCGTCACCTCCGGCAAGCCCGGCTCGGCGATGAAGGCGCTGCCGGGCATCTCCGTCGACGTGGTCAACGACGAGGCGGAGCCGGTCGGCAACGGCAACGGCGGCTACCTCGTGATCCGCGAGCCGTGGCCCGCCATGCTCCGCACGATCTGGGGTGACGACCAGCGCTTCAAGGACACCTACTGGTCGCGCTGGGAGGGCCTCTACTTCGCCGGCGACGGTGCCAAGCTCGACGACGACGGTGACATCTGGCTGCTCGGCCGCGTCGACGACGTCATGAACATCTCCGGCCACCGCCTCTCCACGACCGAGATCGAGTCGGCTCTGGTGTCGCACCCGAAGGTCGCCGAGGCGGCCGTCGTGGGCGCCGCGGACGAGACCACCGGCCAGGCCGTGTGCGCCTTCGTCATCCTCCGCGACTCCGCGGGCGACGGTGGCGCGGACATCGTCGAGGAGCTGCGCACGCACGTCGCGAAGGAGATCGGCGCGATCGCCAAGCCGCGCCAGATCATGGTCGTGCCCGAGCTGCCCAAGACCCGCTCCGGCAAGATCATGCGCCGCCTGCTCAAGGACGTCGCCGAGCACCGGGAGGTCGGCGACGTGACGACCCTGGCCGACTCGACGGTCATGGACCTGATCAAGTCGAAGGAAGGATCCTCGGCCTCCGACGACTGACCTCTCCCGCTGGGTGCGCTCACTAGGGTGGGCCGGGTGAGCGCACCCAGCGCCGACGTCGCCGTGATCGGCGGCTCCGGCTTCTACTCCTTCCTCCTCGACCCGACCGAGCACCTGGTCCAGACGCCGTACGGCGAGCCGTCCGCGCCGATCGGGATCGCCGAGGTGGCGGGCCGCCGGGTCGCCTTCCTCCCCCGGCACGGCCGCCACCACGACCACCCGCCGCACGCCATCCCCTACCGCGCCAACGCGTGGGCGCTGCGGTCACTGGGCGTACGCCAGGTGCTGGCGCCGTGTGCCGTCGGCGGGCTCCGCGACACCGTCGCGCCGGGCGACCTCGTCGTCCCCGACCAGCTCGTCGACCGCACCCACCGCCGCATCGGGTCGTTCGTCGAGTCCGGCGCGGTGCACCTGCCCTTCGCCGACCCCTACTGCCCGGGCGTCTCCGCAGCGCTGGCCGGCGCCGACGCGGACGTGCGGGCCGGCGGCACCATGGTCGTCGTCGAGGGGCCGCGCTTCTCCACCCGCGCGGAGTCGCGGCACTACGCGGGCCAGGGCTGGGACCTCATCAACATGACCGGCGCCCCCGAGGCGGCCCTCGCCCGCGAGATGGGCCAGTGCTACGCCTCGCTCGCGCTGGTCACCGACATGGACGCCGGCGCCGAGTCGGGCGACGGGGTCGGCCAGGAGCAGGTCTTCGCGCTCTTCCGCCAGAACCTCGAGCGGCTCACCGGCCTGCTCACCGCAGCGATCGAGGCGCTGCCCGACCCGGAGGGCTGCACCTGCTCGACGTGGGCGGACGGCGTCGACCTGACCTACGAGGTGCCCGGGACCGAGGAGCGCGCATGAGGGTCCTGCTCACCGGCGCGGCCGGCTTCATCGGCGGCGCGATCGACCGGGCCCTGACCGCGGACGGGCACGAGGTCGTCGGCGTCGACCTGATGCTGGCCAATGCTCATGGGGGTGGCGCCCACGGTTCCACCACCCCGCCCGACGGCGTCCACCAGCTCGACGTGCGCGAGGCCGGGTCGCCGGAGTGGGCCGACCTGCTGCGCGGCGTCGACGTCGTCTGCCACCAGGCCGCGCTGGTCGGCGCGGGGGTCCGCGTCGGCGACCTGCCGGCGTACGCCTCCCACAACGACCTCGGCACCGCCGCGCTGCTGGCGGCGATGCACGACGCCGACGTCGACCGGCTGGTGCTGGCCTCGTCGATGGTGGTCTACGGCGAGGGGCGCTACACCTGCCCGCGCCACGGCGAGCAGCAGCCGCCGCCGCGCGACCTCGCGGCGCTCGAGGGCGGCGACTTCGACAACCACTGCCCCGTGTGCGCGGAGCCGCTCGCGTGGTCGCTGGTCCCCGAGGACGCCCGCCTCGACCCGCGCAGCAGCTATGCCGCGAGCAAGCTCGCCCAGGAGCACTACGCCTCGTCGTGGGTGCGCCAGGCCGGCGCCGGCGCGGTGGCCCTGCGCTACCACAACGTCTACGGCCCGGGCATGCCGCGCGACACCCCCTACTCCGGGGTCGCGGCGATGTTCCGCTCCTCGCTCGAGCGGGGCGAGCGGCCGCAGGTCTTCGAGGACGGTGGGCAGGTGCGCGACTTCGTCCACGTCGACGACGTGGCGCGCGCCAACGTCGCAGCGCTAGAGCAGGTCGTCACCGAGTCGGTGCCGCACTACGCCGCCTACAACGTCTGCTCCGGCACGTCCGTCACCATCCTCGACGTCGCGACCCGCGTCGCGGAGGGCACGGGGCGCGACATCTCCCCGCAGGTGACCGGGGGCTTCCGTGTCGGCGACGTACGCCACGTGGTGGCCTCGCCTGCCCTCGCCACCGAGGAGCTGGGCTTCACGGCGTCGGTCGACCCGCACGCTGGGCTCGCCGACTTCGCGACCGCGCCACTGCGGGCCTGAGGCCTCACCAGGTCGTGTAGAGCAAGTGCTGCACCAGCAACGCGGTGAGCACCTGGAGCCCCAGCCCCCAGCGTCGCCAGCCGCCGGGCAGCAGGGCCAGCGACAGGGTCAGCCACGGCACGAAGGGCAGCCAGATCCGCTCGACCTCGGCCTTCGACATCCGGCTCAGGTCGGCTGCGGCGACCGCCGCCGCACCGGCCAGCGCCAGCACCGCGAGCGTGCGCGCCTCGCCCTCGTGGCGACGTGCTGCCACCGCCAGGCCGGCGCCGAGAAGCGGGCCGCCCGACACGAGCAGCGCGCCGAGGTTGCCCCACATCCAGTACGCCGCCGGCCGCGTCGATGCGATCCCGTCCCAGTAGCGGTCGACGAGCACCGGGTAGGCCTCCCACCACGCGAAGCCGAGGACCGCGAAGCCCAGCACCACCACCAGCGCAGCGCCCGCCGCGACCGGCAGCGGCCACCACGAGCGGGCGAGGAACAGCACCGCCAGCGCGGGCAGGCCGAGCAGCGGCAGGCCGTAGGAGCTCATCACGCACCAGCCCAGCAGCAGGCCCGCCACGACGCCCCAGCCGATGAGGCGCCCGCGGGAGGGCGACGTCGCCGACAGAGCGAGGGCAGCGAGCCCCCATGCGCCGAGTGCGGTGAACACCGCGTCCGCCGACACCGCCAGGAACACCGCCGCCGGGGTCAGCACCAGGAAGGGCGCCGCGAGGCGGGCGCCGCGGTCCACCCCGAGCGCGCGCAGGGCGACCAGGGTCGCCACCGGGATGCTGGCCGCCACGGCGCAGACCACGAGCGCGGCCGCGAGGTCGCTCCCGAGCCCGACCGCGACGAGTCCCACGAAGAACAGCAGCGCGCCGGGCGGGTGGCCGGCGACGTGGATCGGCCAGTTGTCCGGGTGGGCCTGCGGGATCCGCTCGACGTATCCCGCGAGCAGCGCCGGCACGTCGGACACCGTCCGCGCCGTGACGAGGTACTCGGTGTCGTTGGTCATCACCCGCGTCAGCCCGGCAGAGCCGTCGACGAGGGCGAGGGACACCAGCCACGCCAGCGCGACGACGTACGCCGTCAGCAGCAGGCGGCGCCACGACCAGGCCAGCGCCCAGGCCTCCGCGCGCCACACCCCGAGGCCGGCGACGAGCAACGCCGGCAGGGTGCCGATGCCGACCTTGGCCTGCCAGAAGCCGTGGGTCGGCGGCACGCCCAGCATGTCGCTGCGCGCGTCGACGTCCCAGCCGGTCAGCGGCGGGACGACGAACGACGCCAGCAGCACCAGCGCCGCCACGGTCAGACCGATCGCGGCCCGTCGCCCCACGCGTACGGTCGTGCCCCCCTCGGTCATGCCGCCGAGCCTAGGGGCCGCCTGCGTGCGCACCCAGCGCCGCCGAGTGCCGTCACAGTTTCGTAAGCCGAAGGGTGAGCACGGGCTGCGCCCGACTGGCTACGTTCATTGAATGACCCACGACACCGTCTGCGACCTGGTGCTGCCGTGCCGCGACGAGGCCCCCGCGCTGGCCGCCCTGCTCGCCCGGGTGCCGGCCGAGTTCTCCGTCGTGGTCGTCGACAACGGATCGCGTGACGGCACCGCGGAGGTCGCGGCCGGCCTCGGTGCGCGGGTCGTCGTGGAGCCGACGCCGGGCTACGGCTCCGCCGTGCACGCCGGGATGCTCGCCGCGACGCACGACTACGTCGCGGTGATGGACGGTGACGGCTCGTTCGACCCCGCCGACCTGCGGCGCCTGCTCGCCGACGTGCGCGAGGGCCGCGCCGACATGTCCGTCGGCCGCCGACGTCCCACCGGTCGCGGCGTGTGGCCGTGGCACGCCCGGCTGGGCAACGCCCTGATCGCGGCGTGGCTGCGGCGCTCGATCGGGATGGACGCCCACGACATCGCGCCGATGCGGGTGTGCCGACGCCAGGCGCTGCTCGACCTCAACCTGCGCGACCGCCGCTTCGGCTACCCCGTCGAGCTGCTCCAGGCCGTGACCCGTGCGGGCTGGCGGATCACCGAACACGACGTCGACTACCACCCCCGCGCCGAGGGGACCCGCTCCAAGGTCTCCGGCTCCGTCACCGGGACCGTCCGCACCGCCCGCGACTTCTGGCGGGTGCTGTCGTGAGCGGCTTCACCGTCCTGGTGATGGCCAAGGCACCGGTGGCGGGGCGGGCCAAGACCCGGCTCGCCGCCCACACCGGTGACGACGTCGCCGCCGACCTCGCCGCCGCGGCACTGCTCGACACGGTTGCCGCCGTGGAGGCGACGCCCGGGGCCCGGGGACACCTGGCGCTGGCCGGCGACCTCGCCGACGGTGCCCGCGGGGCCGACCTGGCCGACGCCGTCCGCGGCTGGACGATCACCCCCCAGCGCGGCCGCACCTTCGCCGAGCGGCTCGTCGCCGCGCACGAGGACGCCGGCCACGGCCCGGTCGTCCAGGTGGGGATGGACACCCCGCACCTCACGTCCGACCTCCTCCTCGGTGCGGCGCGCGACCTCGAGGCGTACGACGCCTGCCTGGGGCCGGCGCCCGACGGCGGGTGGTGGGTGCTGGCCCGCCGTGACCCGCGGGTCGCGGCACCACTGGCGAAGGTCGTGATGTCCACCGCCGCCACGCACGACGACACCCGGGCCGCGCTCCTCGCCGCCGGTCACACCGTCGGGGCGACCGCCATGCTCCGCGACGTCGACACGATCGACGACGCGCACGAGGTGGCCCGCCTCGCGCCCGACACGCACTTCGCGCGCACCCTGCGGGCCTGGGTCGACAGCACGGCGGTGGCACCGTGACCGCCGAGCGCTCCTTCACCGAGGTCTTCACCTCCGCCCTGCGCGGGGTGCCGACCCACGTCGTCCACGAGGCGGACGACATGCTCCCGCCGCTGCCGCTGCCGGTCGCGTCCTGGACGGGTCCCGCCGACGCCGCCGACCACGCCCTGCTCGACCTGTGTCGCGGGGCGACGCTCGACATCGGCTGCGGCCCCGGCCGCCTCACCCAGGAGCTCGCCCGTCGCGGTCACCGGGCCCTCGGCGTCGACCTGGTCGACGAGGCCGTGACCCAGACCCGGCGCCGCGGCGCGGACGCGGTCGTCGCCGACGTCTTCGAGCCCCTGCCCGACGAGGGCGAGTGGTCCAGCGTGCTGCTCGCCGACGGCAACGTCGGCATCTCCGGCGAGCCGCACCGGCTGCTCGGCCGGGTGCGCGAGCTCCTGCACCCGGGCGGGCGCGCCGTGGTCGAGGTGAGCGCACCCGGCACGGGATCGACGTCGGGGTGGACCGTCATCGAGGGCGCCGGTGCCCGCAGCCGGCCCTTCCGCTGGGCGCAGGTCGCCGCCGACGACGTCACCGTCGTCGCCCTGGCCGCCGGCCTGGTGGTGCACTCGCTGCACGAGCTCGCCGGGAGCGGACGGTGGGCCGCGGTGCTCGAGGACCCGTCGTGAGGGTCCCGCACCCCGACCACTTCACCTCGCGGCTGCGCAGCCCGGCCGTGGCGGCTCGCGTCGGCGTCTGGCTCGGGATCAGCTTCGGCACCTGCTTCCTCACCGGGCTGGTGAGCCACTGGGCGCAGCTGCCCTCGCCCGCCATCGGCTTCCCGACGTCGCCCGCCTGGGGCTACCGGTTCACCCAGGGACTGCACGTCGTGACCGGCTGCGCCGCGGTGCCGCTGCTGCTGGTGAAGCTGTGGGCGGTCTACCCCCGCCTCTTCGAGCGCGTCGACCTGGGCGCCGGCCGGCGCCTCGTCGCCGTCGGGCTCGAGCGCGCATCGATCGCGGTGCTGGTGGCCGCCTCGATCTTCCAGCTCGCGACCGGGCTGGCCAACGCCGCGCAGTGGTACCCCTGGCGCGAGTTCTCCTTCCGCACCACCCACTACGCCCTCGCGTGGGTCGCGATCGGTGCCCTGCTGGTGCACATCGCGGTCAAGCTCCCGGTGATCCGCGCCGCCCTCGGCGCCGACGTCGACGACACCACCCACGACCGCGAGAGCGCCGTGGAGGCGGGCCCCGTCTCGCGCCGCACGCTGCTGCGCACCACGTGGGCGGCTGCCGGTGTCGCGGTCCTCGCCACCGCGGGCGGGACCGTGCCGTGGCTGCGCCGGGTCAGCGTGCTGGCCGTGCGCACCGGGGAGGGCCCCGGCGGCGTGCCGATCAACAAGACCGCGGCCGCGGCCGGCGTCACCGCCACCGCGGCCGACCCGGGCTGGGCGCTCGAGGTGGTGGTCGGCGGTGACGTTCGCGCACGGCTCGGCCTCGCCGACCTCCGCGCGCTGCCGCAGCACACCGTCGACCTGCCGATCGCCTGCGTGGAGGGCTGGAGCGCGCAGGGCCGGTGGTCGGGCGTACGCATCTCCGACGTGCTCGCCGCGGCCGGTGCGACGGGCGGGCGCGACGTGCTGGTCACCTCGCTCCAGCAGAGCGGCGCCTTCCGGCGCACCGTCCTGCCCGGCGCCTTCGCCGACGACGACCGCACCCTGCTCGCGCTCGACCTCGCAGGCGAACCGCTGTCCCTCGACCACGGCCACCCGTGCCGGCTGATCGCTCCCAACCGTCCCGGCGTGCTGCAGACCAAGTGGCTGTCCTCGCTGGAGGTCGGCGCATGAGCGCGGTCCGGTGGGTCCTCGGTGGTCTCGGCGTCCTCGTCGGGGCGTACGGCGCCTGGCTGGCGCTGACGCGGCAGGACCTCCTGCAGCTCCTCGAGATCGCGCTGTGGCTGGGCGCCGGCGTCGCCGTGCACGACGCGATCGTCGCCGGGCTCGTCATCGGCGCCTCGCTCCTCGGCCGTCGCGTCCTGCCCCTCCCGTGGCACGCGCCTGCCACACTCGGCCTCGTGGTGTGGGGCAGCGTGTCGGTGATGGCCGTGCCGGTGCTGGGCAGGTTCGGCGCGCGCGCCGACAACCCGACGCTGCTCGACCGCCCCTACCTGGTCACGTGGCTCGTCCTGACCCTGCTCACCCTCGCCGCGGTCGCCGTGGCCGGCCTGGTGCGCTCGCGTCGGGCGGACGCCTGACATGGCGCGCGTGCTGGTCGTCGACGACGACGTCACCGTCCGCGAGGTGGTCGTGTCCTACCTCCTCGCCGCGGGCCACGACGTCGCTGAGGCCGGCGACGGTGCCGCCGCGCTCGCCGAGCACGCACGCAGGCGCGCCGACCTGCTGGTCCTCGACGTGATGATGCCCGGGATGGACGGCCTCGAGGTGTGCCGCCGCCTGCGTCTTGCCGGTGATGTGCCGGTCATCCTGCTCACCGCGCTCGGCGCCGAGCAGGACCGCGTGCTCGGTCTCGAGACCGGTGCCGACGACTACGTCACCAAGCCCTTCAGCCCCCGCGAGCTGGTGCTGCGGGTGGACTCGGTGCTGCGTCGCAGCGCCGGTGACCACGCTCCCGAGCTGCCGCCGGTGACGGTCGACGGCGACCTCGTCGTGGACCGCCGGCGCCGCACGGTCGTCAAGGACGGCGACGAACGCTCCTTCACCACGCGCGAGTTCGACCTGCTGGCCTTTCTCACCGGCCACCCCGGCCAGGCCTTCAGCCGCGAGGAGCTGATGACCCAGGTGTGGGGCTGGTCCTTCGGCGACTCCTCCACCGTGACCGTCCACGTGCGCCGGGTGCGCGAGAAGGTGGAGGCCGACCCGACCGCGCCCGTGCGACTCGTGACCGTCTGGGGCATCGGCTACCGCTGGGACGCCGCGTCGTGAACGAGCAGCTGCAGATCCTCGCCGTCGCCGCCGCTGGCGGTGCGGTCGTCGGCGTCCTCGGCCTGCTGGCCGGCTGGCTGCTGCGCCGTCGCTCCCTGCGCTGGCAGCTCGCGCTGGTCGCCGTCGTCTCGGTCACCACCGTCATCGTCGGCGTGGTCGCGATCGCGCAGCTGATGTTCCTCTCCCGCCACGACCTCGGCGTGGTCATGCTCGTGACCCTCGCGGCCGCGGTGATCTCGCTCGCGGTCGCCGCGATCTTGTCCGAGGCGCTGGTGCGGTGGTCGCGCAGCATCCGGGCGGAGGTACGCCGTATCGGTGGCGGCCTGCCCGAGGGTCCCGCGCCGCACGCCCCGGCCGAGCTGCGCGAGCTGGCCGGCGAGCTCGCCCAGGCCCGGCGCCGTCTCGAGGAGGCCTCGGCGCGCGAGTCCCGTCTTGAGGAGTCCCGGCGCGAGCTCGTGTCCTGGGTCTCCCACGACCTGCGCACCCCGCTGGCCGGCATCCGGGCGATGGCCGAGGCGCTCGAGGACCACCTGGCCGTCGACCCGGCTCGCTACCACCGCCAGATCCGCGGCGAGGTCGACCGCATGGTCGAGATGGTCGACGACCTCTTCGAGCTCTCCCGCATCCACGCCGGCGTGCTGCGCCTCCAGCCCGAGGTCGTCCTGCTCGGCGACCTGGTCAGCGAGGCGATCGCCGGGGCCGACCCGGTCGCCCGCGCCCGCCGCGTACGCCTCGAGGGCGACGTGCAGCCCGGCCTCCAGGTCGCCGTCGACCCGGCCGGGCTCGGCCGGGTGCTGGGCAACCTCATCGTCAACGGCATCCGGCACACCCCGGCCGACGGCTCGGTCCACGTCGCCGCCCGCTCGGTGGACGGCGGCGTCGAGCTCGAGGTCACCGACGGCTGCGGCGGCATCGACGACGAGTCGCGCGAGCGGGTCTTCGACGTCGGCTACCGCGGGTCCGCGGCGCGCACCCCCGAGTCGCCGCTGGACGACGTGCACACGTCGCGCGCCGGGCTCGGCCTGGCGATCGTCAAGGGCATCGTCGAGGCGCACCACGGAGCCGTGGCGGTGGCCAACGTCGGTGCCGACGAGGCGGGCGTGGCCGGCTGCCGCTTCGTCGTACGGCTGCCGGCCTGACCGCCTCCCGTCACGGGGTGGCGGTCTCCCGGTCCTCGTCGACCACGTCCTCGTCCTCGTCCCCGGCCGCTCCGTTGGTCGAGGCCAGCAGCACCACGACGCCCACGACGGCCGCGAACAGCGAGGCCAGCAGGATCGCGATCTTCGCCTCCTCGGTCAGCAGCTCGGCACCCGGGAAGGACAGCCCGGCGATGAAGATCGACACGGTGAAGCCGATGCCGGCGACCGCGCCGAGGCCGAGCACCATCGGCCAGGAGGTGCCCTCCGGCAGGCGCGCGACGCCGAGGCGCACGGCCAGGTAGGACGTCAGGAAGATGCCGACCGGCTTGCCGACCACCAGGCCCAGGATGATGCCGAGGCCCACCGGCTCGGTGAAGACCTTGCTGATCGCGCCCAGCTCGACGCCGGCGTTGGCCAGGGCGAAGATCGGGAGCACGACGTAGGCCGACAGCGGGTGGAGCGTGCTGATGAGCCGCTCCACGACCGAGACCGACTCCTTGAGAAGGAAGCGCAGCCGCGCCAGCTCGTCGGGGTTGAGGTGGCGGTCGCGGAGCGCGTCGGTGGCGTAGCCGCGCGCGACGGCCTCGTTGAGCAGCGGCCTGGCCGGGGCGAGCAGTCCGATCGCGACGCCGGCCAGGGTGGCGTGCACGCCCGACTCGAGCAGCGCGAACCACACGCCCACGCCGAGGATCGCGTAGACCACGACCGACCAGACCCGCAGGAGCCGGGCGACGACCATGACCGCCAGCAGGCCGATGGCGATCGCCAGCCAGGTGAGCGAGAGGTCGCTGGTGTAGAACACCGCGATCACGAGGATCGCGCCGATGTCGTCGACGATGGCGAGCGTCAGCAGGAAGAGCCGCGCCGCGGACGGGATCCGCCGGCCCAGCACGCCGAGCACACCGACCGCGAAGGCGATGTCGGTGGCCATGGGGATGCCCCAGCCTGCGTTGCCGTCGCTGCCGGGCGGGTTGAGCGCGAGGTAGAGCGCGGCGGGCACGACCATGCCGCCGATCGCGGCGATGATCGGCAGCGCTGCCGTCTTGGGGTCGCGCAGGTCGCCGTTGACCAGCTCGTACTTGATCTCGAGGCCGACGACGAAGAAGAAGATCACCATCAGCGCGTCGTTGACCCAGTGCTGGATCGACTCGTCGAGGTGCAGCGGGCCGACGTCGATGACGAGGTGGGCGTGCCACAGCGCGTCGTACGACGACGCCCACGGGCTGTTGGCCCAGATCAGGGCCGCAGCAGCTGCGAGCAGAAGCAGGATCGAGCCGGCCGCCTCCACCCGGAGGAACTCGCGCACCGGTCGCGCGACGAGGCGCGCCAGCGGCTTGTTGCTGGCGATGTAGACCGGACCGGACTCCCAGAGGTCGTCGTCGGGAGCCGGGTCGTGAGGACTGTTCTGGCGTGAGGCCATGCGGGGGCGCATCCTTCGGGGGTCGTCGGGGAACTGTCACCGCGACTCCGCGTCACGGGCCGACCAGACTTCCCGGCTCACCTGAGGCCCGAGTCTAGTCGGACCCGTTGGTAGGGTCACAGCCGTCAGCTCCCGAGCGTTCACCAAAGGACCGCCACACATGGCCAACGAACCGATCAAGGACACCGATCCGACGCTCGGCAAGCTCGTCATGGACGCGCAGCGCGACATCTCGACGCTGATCTCGCAGGAGATCGCGCTCGCCAAGAGCGAGATCAAGGTCAGCGTCCGCCACGGTGGCCTCGGCATCGGCCTCTTCGCCGGCGCCGCCTTCCTCGGCCTGCTCGCGGTGATCATGCTGTCCGTCGCGATCGCCTACTTCATCCACTGGAACGGCTCCGGCCTCGACCTGCACTGGGCCTTCCTGATCGTCTTCGGCCTCTACGTCCTCATCGCCGCGCTGCTGGCCTTCGTCGGCATCAAGCAGGTCAAGCAGGTCAAGGCGCCCGAGCGCGCGATCCAGCAGGGCAAGCAGATCCCCTCGGCGCTCAAGGGCCGCGGCTAGTTCTTCTCGCTGGTCGAGTAGCCGGCGAGGAACGACCGCTCCATCGGTGATCGAGTAGCCGGCGAGGAACGAGCCGGCGTATCGAGATCCCTGCCGCGCACCGAGCGGTGCGTGACGCAGGTTCTACGCGCCCGAAACGTGTCTCACGCACCCCCCGCCCCGGACCGTACGCCTGCGCGGTGAGTGACGCGGGTTCCGCACGCCCGAAGGCCGCCTCACGCACCGCCCGCCCGGGGCGTACGCCGACTCAGCGCACGCAGGTGCCGGTGTCGACCGGGGACTCCCGGGTGACGCCGGCGGCCGCGGACTCCGCGACCTGGGTCGCGGTCAGTGCGTAGCCGGTGTCCCGGTCGCTGACGGACGCGGCGAAGACGAGTCCCGCGACCTCACCGGCCGAGGTGACGATCGGGCCGCCGGAGTTGCCGGGGCGGATCAGTGCGCGCAGCGAGTAGACCTGGCGGATGACGGTGCCGTCGCCGTAGATGTCGGGCGAGCGCAGCCGCTGCTCGGCGCGGATGCGACCGGACTGCACGTCGTAGGGGCCGTCCTCGGGATAGCCCAGCACCGCGATCGGGTCGCGCGGCTCGACCTCGGTGTCGAAGGCGAGCTGCGGCACGCCGACGTCGGGCACCGAGAGCACGGCGATGTCGAGGTCGGCGTCGTAGAGGACCACGGACGCGACGACGCTCGAGCCGCCCACCTCGACCTCGGGGCGGGTGACGCCCGCGACGACGTGGGCGTTGGTCATCAGCCGGCCGGGGGCGTAGAAGAACCCGGTGCCCTCGACTCCGCTGCCGCAGCCGTTGGCGCCACGGACCTTGACCACGCTGGCCTCGGCGGCCATCACGTCGGGGTCGGTGAGCATCCGCGGGTCGCCGGGCTTGACCGCGACGATCCGCTCGGGGGCGAAGGGCTCGAGGTAGCGAGGGAAGAAGGTCGTGCCGACGACGTTGTTGAAGGTGGCCAGCACCTTGCCCGAATCAGGGGGCAGGGTCTGGTCGACGCGGGCAAGGATCGCGGAGTCCCGCACCAGCGGCGTGATCGCGCCGATGCGCGTGCCGGAGACCGCGACGCCGAGCGCCCACGCCACGAGCAGCACGGCGACGGCGCTCAGGGCCGACCCGCCGACGGCGTCGAGCGCGCGCACCGGCTGCCAGGTGATGCGGTCGCGCAGCCGGGCGCCGAACCACTGGAAGACCGCCTGACCCAAGGACGCGGACAGGATCACGATGAAGAGCGCGCCGAGCGAGACCCACAGCGACGGGGCCGCGTCGCCGAGCGCGAGCGGCGCCACCCAGATGCCGAGCAGGCCCCCGAGGAGGAGGCCGGCGGTGGCGGCGGCGCCGGTGATGAAGCCCTGCCAGTAGCCCGAGAGCGCGTAGATCCCCACGAGTGCGACCAGGCACCAGTCGAGGACGTTCATCGCTGCTACTCCTCGAGCCTGGTGTTGGGCGCCGGGTTGGGCGCCAGGTCGGACTGTCGGGGCTCACCCTGCAGCATGTGGTCCGGCAGGTCACGCACCCGCGCCCGGTCCCAGTTCTCGTCCCACCCGAGGAAGGAGAACAGCCGGGCGATGATCCCGGCGGTGAAGCCCCACAGGATGACGTCCTTGTCGGGCCCGATGAGGAAGCCCGGACCGGTCCAGCCGCTGGGGTGGCGCACGTTGATCCGGTGCTCGGGGTCGAGCAGCTCGGCGATCGCCACGTGGTGGATCTCGTGCACCTCGTCGGGGCTCGCGATCCGCACCTGGCCGCGGTCGCGCCAGTAGCCCAGGACCGGGGTGACCGCAAAGTTGCTCGGCGGCAGCCACAGCTCGGGCAGCTCGCCGAAGACCTCCACCTCGGAGGGCTCGAGGCCGATCTCCTCGTGGGCCTCGCGCAGCGCTGCCTGCACGGGCGTCTCGCCGTCGTCGAGCGATCCGCCCGGGAACGACACCTGGCCGGGGTGGGAGCGCATGTGGTGGGCGCGCTCGGTGAGCAGCAGCTCGCCGCGGTGGGCCAGGTCGTCGGGAGCGCTCGGGTCGTCGTCGCGGTCGGCGAACACCATCAGCACCGCCCCGCGGCGCGCGTCGGCGTCCTCCGGCGGCATGAAGCGGGTCAGCTCGTGGACCGTGATCGTGGAGGCGGCCTCGACCACCGGGGCCAGCCAGCCCGGGAGGGACGTCACAGGTCGACCCCGAGGTGCTCGGCGACGAGGGCCTTGAGCTCGTCCATCGACTCGACGCCGCCGGAGTCCTGGCCGACGACGACACCGTCCTCGTCGACGAAGACGAAGGCCGGCAGGCCGCGGCGGCCGACCGCGAAGGTGTCCTCCGCCATCAGCTCGCCACCGGGGTCGGCGATCGAGGGGTACGTCGCTCCGGTCTCCTCGACGAGCGCCATGGCGCCGTCGGGGTTCACGTCGTTGAAGTCGACGCCGACGATGCGCACGCGGTCGGCGTACTGCTGGTGGAACTCCTCCAGCACGGGCATCTCCTCGCGGCACGGCTCGCAGAACGCCTGCCACAGGTTGATCACCAGCGGCCCGCGCAACGACGACAGGTCGACGTCGGGACCCCCGGCCAGGCACGGCAGCGTCAGCTCCGGCAGGCCGCCCTCGACGGGCGCGCCGGTGCCGGGCTCGCAGTCCTCCATGCCGATGCGCGCCTTGACCTTGCGCAGCTCGGGGGTGTCGACCTGCACGTCGGGAGGGCGTACGTCGAAGCCGCCGCCGTCGTCGGACGTGCACGCAGTCAGCGACGCGACGAGCAGCGCCGCGAGGACCATCCTCCTCATGCGGGCCCCTGCGTCTTCACGAGCTTCTCGGCCTCCACCGGGTCGGTGGGGCCGGCACCGAAGGAGGGGCACAGCTTCGCGATCGGGCAGGCGCCGCACGCGGGCTTCTTGGCGTGGCAGCGGCGGCGGCCGTGCCAGATGAGGTGGTGCGACAGCATCGTCCAGTCGCGCTTGGGGAAGAGCGCGCCGACGGCGTGCTCGACCTTCACCGGGTCGGTCTCGTCGGTCCAGCCGAAGCGCCGCGCGAGGCGGCCGAAGTGGGTGTCGACGATGATGCCGGGCTTGTCGAAGGCGTTGCCGAGCACGACGTTGGCCGTCTTGCGGCCGACCCCGGGGAGCGTGACGAGGTCCTCGAGCCGGTCGGGCACCTGGCCGTCGAAGCGCTCGACGAGCGCCTGGCTGAGCTTGAGCACCGAGTCGGTCTTGGCGCGGAAGAAGCCGAGCGGGCCGAGCAGCTGCTCCATGTGCTCGCGCGGCGCGGCGGCCATCGCCTCGGGCGTCGGGTAGGCCGCGAAGAGCGCGGGGCTCGCGGCGTTGACCCGGCGGTCGGTGGTCTGTGCGGAGACCACGGTGACCACCAGGCACTCGAAGGCGTTGGTGAAGTCGAGCTCGGCGCGGGCGTCGGGATAGGTCTCGGCGAGGATCCGGTCCATCTTGCGGGCCCTGCGCACCAGCGACGTGTCGGGCTTGACGCTCACAGTGGGGGCAGGCACGCGCCCAGCCTACGGTCCGCCTCCGACACGCCCCGATCGAGACTTCGACTGCCGCACCGGCCCTAAGTGGCCGTTGTGAGCCAGACCACGGCTAGGATCGTGCCGATCCCGAGGGCTCGGCACCGGGCCCGGCACGGGACGCAACTACTTGGAGGATCAACGTGGACAACGACGTGCTTCGGCAGGCACCGCTGTTCAGCTCGCTCGACGACGAGGCGGCCACCGCGCTGGGCGGTTCGATGGCCGAGACCACGCTGCGTCGCGGCGACGTGCTCTTCCACGAGGGCGACTCCGGCGACAGGCTCTACATCGTCACCGAGGGCAAGGTGAAGCTCGGCCGCTCCTCCTCCGACGGCCGCGAGAACCTCCTGGCGATCATGGGCCCCGGCCAGATGTTCGGCGAGCTCTCCCTCTTCGACCCGGGCCCGCGCTCGGCGACGGTCACCGCGGTCACCGACGCCACGTTCGGCTCGCTGTCCCACGACGACCTCCTCAAGTGGCTCGACGGCCGGCCGATGGTCGCCCGCGGCCTGCTGTCCCAGCTCGCCGGCCGCCTGCGCAAGTCCAACGACGTCGTCGCCGACCTCGTCTTCTCCGACGTCCCCGGCCGTGTCGCCAAGGCACTGCTCGACCTCGCCGACCGCTTCGGCCGCACCGCCGACGACGGCGTCCACGTCCACCACGACCTCACCCAGGAGGAGCTCGCCCAGCTGGTCGGCGCCTCCCGCGAGACGGTCAACAAGGCGCTCGCCGACTTCGCCTCGCGCGGCTGGCTGCGCCTGGAGCCCCGCTCCGTGGTGATCATGGACCTCGAGCGCCTCTCGCGCCGCGCACGCTGACACCCGGCACCTGACTCCCGGCGGCCCCGAAACTCCTTCGCGGTCACTGCCACCCGGCACAACGCCAGCGCGCGTCGTACGTGGTGAAGTGCTGATGCGGGGGAGGTTGGACGTGATCACAGGGGACGAGGCGGGCTTCGACGCCTTCGTGGCGGGGCGTCAGGCTGCCCTGTCGCGGACGGCGTACCTGCTGACCGGCGACCACCACCTCGCGCAGGACCTCGTGCAGGCCGCGCTGATGCAGGCGGCGAGGCACTGGACGCGGATCCACACCTCGCCCGAGGCGTACGTCCGGCGCGCGATGTACCACCAGAACATCTCCTGGTGGCGTCGCCGCCGCTTCACCGAGTCACCGCTGCTCGGGCACGACGGCACGGCCGATGCCGTCGACACCGAACTGCGACTGACCCTCGACCAGGCGCTCGCCCGCCTCACCGCCAAGCAGCGGACCGTGCTGGTGCTGCGCTTCTACGAGGACCTGACCGAGGTCGAGACCGCACGTGCGCTCGACCTCTCGACGAGCACCGTGAAGTCCACGACCCGCCACGCGCTAGCCCGGCTGCGGACGCTGGCCCCTGAGCTGGCCGACCTGATCGGAGCAGACGCATGAGCGACGACCTGCGCACCCGGATGCACCACGTGGCCGACGAGGTAACCCCGCTGCCCGTGTCCGCTGACCTCTGGCGTCGGGGACGGGCCGCCCGCCGCCGCGCGCAGGCGCTCGCGGTGGCCGCAGTCCTCGTGGTCCTGGCCTCCGTCGGCGGTGGCGTAGCGCTGTGGTCCGCGCCGGACCGGGAGGCGCGTACGGCGTCGGGCGAGGTGCCGGAGGGCGGTGCGATCCCGAGCCGGATCGAGGACATCCCCGAAGACCTCGAGGTGACCACCGACCTTGCCGTGGGGCGGGCCTCGGTGGCCTTCATCTCGGGCAGCGACGATCCGGTCGTCATCACCGCCGTCGACGGGGTGCCCCACCGGCTCGAGCTGCCGGGGTGGGACCCGGCATGGGTGGCGCTCGCCCTGTCGCCCGACGGTCGCACCCTGGCCCACCAGCAGGCCGTGGACGGTCGTACGCAGGTCGCGCTGCTCGACCTCGAGACCGGCCGCAGCACCCCGCTGGTCGTCCACACTGGCGACGAGCTCAAGCTCGACGGCCTCAGCTGGTCCCCCCGCGGCACCTGGTTGGCGTGGGTCGCCTCGGCGGTGGGCCAGACCCCTCCGTACGCCGGTCAGGTGCGACCGTCGGGCGAGGAGTCCCGGCGCGTGTCACCGCCTTCCAACGTGGTCGCCGTCGCCGTCGCGGACGACGGCACGAGCGCCCTCGGCCGGGTCCGGGGCGGCATCCTCCTCTGGCGCGCCGGCGCTGACCTCGAGCGCGTGCCCGGCAGTGTCCCGGGCAGCGCCGGGGCGTTCTCCCCCGCCGGTTCCCAGCTGGCGCTCGGGACGGCGCCGGGCACCGCGTCCTACACGCTCGACGTGCCCAACCAGAACGTGGTGGCGCACCCGTTCCCGGACGGCACGCTCGGCGAGGCGGTCGTCCGTCCCCTCGGATGGATGGACGACAGGCTGCAGGTGCTGCTCGCGCAGCAGCTCGACGGGGACCCAGGAGAGCTCGTGGTCACGACGCCCGAGGTCGACGACACCAGCACCTGGAGACGCTCGGTCGGCGCGGTCGACGCCGACGTCGCCAGCTCGGTCAGCCTGGCCGTCGACCTCGTCCCCGACCTCGACGGCACCTCGTCGCAGGAGCTCACCCACGACTTCGGCGACACCGCCGACGATCCGCCGACACCGCTGGGGATCGAGCTCTCCCTCTTCATCGGCCTCGGCGTGGCAGCAGCGATCGCGCTGCTGCTGGCGCTGCGCCGGCTCTGGCGTCGGCTGACGTAGACGCGCGGACAAAACCCGACCATCACCTCGGCGCTGAGCGTGGCCCCGGGTCGGGCCGGGGACCAATGTCCGCGCGTCCGCGCCGTCGTACGGACCGATCGGCCCACACCGACCTCCGGGCCCGCAGCAGCCGCGGCAGGCCCGGCACCGTTGGGTCCGTACGACGGTCAGCGCGGGTCGCGCCCGGCGAACGCCACCAGCCGGTCGTACGCCGACGCGTCCTCCGCCACCGCGACCGGCGGACCGAAGGCCGGGCCCCGGTTGTCCGCGGTCAGCCCCTGCTGGATGAAGGCCAGCCCGCGCTCGGCCACCTCGTCGTCGAGCGGCAGCGGCCGGCCGAGCGCGCGGACGAGGTCCCAGGTGTGGACGCCGAGCTCGGCGGTCTGCCAGTCGGCGTGCTCGAGCCGGTCGTCGGGTTGGCCGTGCCAGTGGTGGATGAGGTCGTCGGCGCGTGCACGGAAGTGTGCGGCCAGGACGTGCGGCTCGATCCCGGTGCCGGCCGCCCAGTCGACCTCCTCGCCGCGGGCCAGCTGCAGGAAGTGCTGCGGCGCGGCCGCGAGGTGGTCGGCCAGCTGGCGCACGGTCCAGCCCGCGCACGGCGTCGGCCGGTCCCAGTCGTCCGCGTGGACGGCCGTGAGCGCGTCTCCCGCCTGGTCGAGCGCGCGGGACAGGACGACGACGGACCGGTGCTGGGAGTCCATGCCCCCACTCCACTCCTGCCGGGGCGTGCGCGCAAGCCCTACTTCGACCCGGTGAGGTAGGCCAGCTGCGCGCGCACCGAGAGCTCCGCAGCGCCCCACAGGACCGGGTCGACGTCGGCGTAGACGACCTCCACGATGGCGCGCGGCAGCGTCTCGTGCGGGAACTCCCCGCCCTCGCGGGCGATCGCGTGCAGGTCGCGCAGCGCGTCGCGGACCTGGTTGAGGCGCTGCTTGCGGTGCGCGAGGTAGAAGTCGAGCGCCCCGAGGGCGTCGTCGATGACGGGTCCGTGCCCGGGCCACACCGACGTGATGCCCTGCTCGCCGCACAGCGCGTGGAGGCGCTCGAGGGAGGAGAGGTAGGCCCCGAGCTGGCCGTCGGGGTGCGCGACGACGGTGGTGCCGCGGCCGAGCACGGTGTCACCGGTCAGCACGGCCCGGTCCTGCGGCACGACGAAGGACAGCGAGTCGGCCGTGTGGCCCGGCGTCGCGACGACGTGGACCTCGAGGTCACCGAACGCCACCACGTCGCCCTCGCCGAGACCCTCGGAACCGAGGCGGTGCGCCGGGTCGAGGGCGCGTACGCCGCACCCGTGCCGCTCGGCGTACTCCCTCGCGGCCTCGCTGTGGTCGGCGTGGTGGTGGGTCAGCAGCACGACGGCCACGTCGCCGGCGGCGGCGTCGATGGCGTCGAGGTGGCGGGTGATCGAGGGGCCCGGGTCGACGACCACGGAGCGCGAGGAGGACGGGTCGCGCAGCACCCACGTGTTGGTGCCGTCGAGGGTCATCACGTCGGCGTTCGGCGCCAGCACGCACGTGCCGGTGTAGCCGAAGGAGCCCCCGCTCCAGGTCATCGAGAGGCCATCAGCGCGGTGTAGTGCGGCGGCGTGGACAGGATGAACTCGTCACCGTCGGCCACGACCTCGGGCATGAACATGTCGACGGTCCGGTCCTGCGCCGCCACCAGCACGGCGTCGGGGTCAGCGAGCTGTCCGATCTCGAGGCAGGTCAGCCAGGTCGGCGGCAGCATCAGGATCTGCTCCTGCTCGACCTGGGCGACCGCGTCCAGCGCGCCCGTCCACGTCACCGACGACGACTCGGTGGACACGTCGCGGGTCACCTGCCCCTCGGGCAGCCGGGCGACGAAGAACCAGGTGCGATAGCGCCGCGGCTCGAAGACCGGCGTCAGCCATCCCGACCACGCGCCGAGCAGGTCGGTGCGCAGCACGAGCGAGCGCTTCTCGAGGAACTCCGTCAGCGAGATCTCGCGCTTCTCGAGGGCGACCCGGTCGGCCTCCCAGTCGTCGCCCGTCGTGTCGGCGACGACGGAGTCCGCTCCGGTGCCGGCGAGCAGCACGCCGGACTCCTCAAAGGTCTCCCGAACGGCCGCACACACCAGGGCCCGCGCCTTCGGCTCCTCGCACCCGAGCCGCCGCGCCCACTCCTCGGGTGCCGGCCCGGCCCAGAGCCCGCGGTCGACCAGCTCGTCGTCGAAGTCGCGCGGATCCACGCCGCCGCCCGGGAAGACGCACATCCCGCCCGCGAAGGCCATCGAGGTCTGCCGACGCAGGAGGTAGACGTCAGGCCCGGCGGCACCGGGACGCAGCAGCACGACCGTGGCCGCGTCGCGCGGCTCGGCCGGCGAGGCGTCACCCGAGGCGTACGCCCTCGCCTGGGTGACGAGGGCGTCAGGCAGCGGGAGGCGCTGCACTCAGACCTCGACGACGATCTCGACCTCGACCGGCACGTCGAGCGGCAGCACGGAGACGCCGACGGCGGACCGCGCGTGCTTGCCGGCCTCGCCGAAGACCTCGCCGAGCAGCTCGGACGCGCCGTTGGCGACCTTGGGCTGGCCGGTGAAGTCGGGCGTCGAGGCGACGAAGACGACGACCTTGACGACACGCTTGACCTGGTCGAGCGAGCCGATCTCGGCCTTCACCGCGGCGAGCGCGTTGAGCGCGCACTGGCGGGCGCACTCGTAGCCCTGCTCCTCGCTGACCTCACCGCCGAGCTTGCCGACCGCGATCATCTCGCCGTCACGCGCGGGCAGCTGGCCGGCGGTGAAGACGAGGTTCCCGGTGCGGGCGGTGGGCTGGTAGGCCGCGACCGGAGGCACGACCTCCGGGACGGTGATCCCGAGCTCGGCCAGACGCGCCTCGGCCGACACGTCAGGCCGCCTTCGGACGCTTGAGGAAGGCCACCAGACCGCCCTGGGCGTTGGTGTGGATGGCCACCAGCTCCCAGCCGTCCTGGCCGAAGTTGTTGAGCATGAGCGCTTCGTTGTGGAGCGGAATCGGCGCCACCTGGTATTCCCACTGGGTCATGGATCGCACCCTACTCGGGCCCCACCGGGCGCCGCGCAGCGTCCTCCCGTGGTCTGACGTGCCGGGCGCGTCCGACGTCTAGGGTCCGCACCATGCGCGATCACCGGGACTCCCACCCCTGGCGGCTCGGCCCACGCGGCCGGTGGCTGTTCGACGCGACCCTGACCCTGGGCCTGCTCGTCACGGGGTTCCTGGGCCACCTCACGGCCGAGGAGCCGCTCGCCGCCCTCCTGACGGTTGCCCAGGTCGCCCCGCTGTGGTTCCGCCGCGCCCACCCGAGCGCCGTCTTCGCGGTCGTCGCCCTGACGAGCGCCGCGCAGGCATCCGTCCACGACATGCCGATCTTCGGCCAGCTGGCCTTTCCGATCGCCACCTACTCCGTGGCCCGCTGGGGCCCGCGACCGCACGGCGTCGCGGCGCTGCTCGTCGGCTACATCGGGTCCGTGGTGGCCGGCTGGAGCTGGATCGGGGGCCTGGGCGCCCCGACCGTCACGCTGGACGCCGTCGTGCCCTACGTCGTCAGCATCGGCGCGATCGTCACCGCCGCATGGGCGCTCGGCTTCGCCGCGCAGCAGCGGGAGCGGTTCGTCACTTCCCTGGTCGCGCGCGCCGAGCAGGCCGAGCGGATCGCCGAGCGCGAGGTCGAGCTGGCGGCGCGCGACGAGCGCTCGCGCATCGCCCGCGAGATGCACGACGTCGTCGCGCACGGCCTGTCGGTGATCGTGGTGCAGGCCGACGGCGCCCGCTACGCCGCCGCCAGGAACCCCGACGTCGCCGTCGGCACGCTGGCGACGATCTCGGCCACCGGACGCGAGTCCCTGACCGAGATGCGCCGGTTGCTGGGGCTGCTCCGCGACGGCGACACCGGCGTCGCGCCGCAGCCCGGCCTCGACGACGTACGCCACCTCGTCGACGAGGCCCGTGCCGCCGGGATGCAGGTGGAGGCCGACCTCCCCGAGTCCACCCCGGACGTCCCCGACGGCGTCGGGCTGGCGGCGTACCGGATCGTGCAGGAGTCGCTCACCAACGTCCGCAAGCACGCGGGACCTCGCGCCTCGGTGGCGCTGCGGGTCACCGTCGGCCGGGCGGTCGAGGTGGAGGTGCGCGACGACGGGCGCGGGGCGGCCGCCGCCTCGGACGGGCGCGGGCTGGGCGTCACCGGGATGCGCGAGCGCGCCGCGGTGCACGGCGGCACGCTGGAGGCCGGCCCCGCCCCGGGTGGCGGGTTCGAGGTGTCTGCGAGGCTGCCGCTGTGAGCGAGCAGGCCGTGACGGCACCGATCCGGGTCTTCCTGGTCGACGACCAGCAGATGGTGCGCGCCGGCTTCCGGATGCTGGTGGAGAGCCAGGACGACATGGTCGTGGTGGGCGAGGCGGGCGACGGCGGCGAGGCGCTCGAGCGGCTCGCGGTCACGGCCGCCGACGTCGTGCTGATGGACGTCCGGATGCCCAGGCTCGACGGTGTCGAGGCCACCCGGCAGCTGCTGGCGCAGCCCGAGGCGCCGCGGGTGATCGTGCTGACCACCTTCGACCTCGACGAGTACGCCTTCGCCGCGATCCGCGCCGGCGCCTCCGCGTTCCTGCTCAAGGACGCCGCGCCGCCCGACCTCCTCGGCGCGATCCGGTCGGTCCAGGGCGGTGACGCGGTGGTCGCCCCCAGCACCACCCGCCGGCTCCTGGAGCACTTCGCCGCACTGCCCGATCCGGCGGCACCCGCCGCGCACGACGACCGCCTCCGACACCTCACCGAGCGCGAGGTCGAGGTGCTCACCCTCATCGCGCGCGGGCGCACCAACATCGAGATCGCGGCCGAGCTCGTCGTCGCCGAGACGACCGTGAAGACGCACGTTGGGCGGATCCTGGCCAAGACCGGATCGCGCGACCGGGTGCAGCTCGTCGTGCTGGGCTACGAGTCCGGGCTCGTCGCTCCCTGACCCGTCCTCCCCGAAGCGTGCCCGGGTCGTACCCAGGTCGTACGCCGCGCGCCGGCGTACGACCCCGGACCGACCGCAGGTCCGTGCCCGGGACCGACGATCGCGGGGCCGCCGACGACGAGCGTTGTCCCCATGACGACGACACTCCCCACAGGCACACCGACCGGCACCGCCACCGCTGCCAGCGCGCGCGGGTTGACCCGCACCTACGGCGACGGGGACAGCACCGTGCACGCCCTGCGCGGCGTCGACCTCGACCTGCCCGCCGGCCGGTTCACCGCGATCATGGGCCCGAGCGGCTCGGGCAAGTCGACCCTGATGCACTGCCTGGCCGGCCTCGACGCCGCCACCTCCGGCACCGTCACCGTCGCCGGACGCGACCTCGCCGGCCTCGACGACACCGCACTCACGCTCTTCCGCCGCGAGCACATCGGCTTCGTCTTCCAGGCCTTCAACCTGCTCCCGATGCTCACCGCCGGGCAGAACATCCTGCTCCCGCTCGAGCTCGCCGGCCGGGCCGTCGACCGGGAGCGCTACGACCAGGTGGTCGGCGTCCTCGGCGTCGCCGACCGGCTCGGCCACCTGCCCAGCCAGCTCTCCGGCGGCCAGCAGCAGCGCGTCGCGATCGCCCGCGCGCTGGTCACGCAGCCCGACATCGTCTTCGCCGACGAGCCCACCGGCAACCTCGACAGCGAGGCCAGCGCCGAGGTGCTCGGCCACCTGCGCCGCTCGGTCCGCGAGCTCGGCATGACCGTGGTGATGGTGACCCACGGCCTCGACGCAGCGGCGTACGCCGACGACGTCGTGGTCATCCACGACGGCGCGGTCACCGCGCACCTCACCGACCCCGACCAGGACGCGCTCGTCGCCGCGCTGCGCGGAGGGATCGCCTGATGCGCACCGTGCTCCTGGCGTCGATGCGCCACCACACCCGCAGGTACGTCGCCGCGTCGGTCGCGGTCGCGATCGGCGTGGCCTTCATCGTGGTCGTCGGGATGCTCACCGGGGCCACCCGCTCCGGCCTGACCGCCGACGTCGGGGCGCCGGTCGCGGGCGTCGACCGGGTCGTGACGACGTACGACGCCCGCGAGGTGACCCGGCTCGTCGAGGTGGCCGCCGACCGCGACCTCCCCGTGCTCACCCTGGGCTACGCGATGGAGCCGGTCACCCGCGACGGCGTGCAGCTCGCCGCGACCGCCGACGTCTCGGAGGTGTCGCTGGATGCGCGCTTGCAGTGGCAGCAGCTCGAGGACGGGCGCTTCCCCGCCGCGGCGGGCGAGGCCCTGGCCGACGTCAACCGCGCCAAGAGCAGCGGCGTACGCCTCGGTGACGTCGTCCGGGTCGGCACTGGGGACGCGGCCGTGGACGTCGAGGTCGTCGGGCTGGTCGACAGCCCGGCCGCCCGCGGTGCCGCGCTCTACGTGCCGTGGGAGGACCTGCGCCGCTTCGAGGACACCCTCTGGGTCGACGCGGTCGCGTGGGGCGGCTCGGAGGACCTGGCGCGGGTGACCGCACCCGAGGCGGGCGTCGAGTCGGCCGCCGACTGGACCGCCGCGCGCCAGGCCGAGATCTCGCGTGGCGTGGACGTCATCGCGCTCCTGGCGCTGCTCTTCGTCGCGATCGCCCTCTTCGTGGGCGTGCTGGTCATCACCAACACCTTCTCGATCCTCTTCGCCCAGCGGATGCGCGACTTCGCGCTGCTGCGCTGCGTCGGAGTGACCCGCCGGCAGCTGCGCCGCGCGATCCGGCTCGAGGCGCTCGCGCTCGGCCTGGCGGCAGCCGCGGTCGGGGTCGTGGTCGGCGTCGCGGCCGGCGCCGGGCTGGTGGCCCTGGTCCGGCGCTGGTTCACCGACATGGGCCCCGCCGCGCTCGACCCCGTCTGGACCGTGTCGGCGTTCGCCGTCGGCACACTGGTCACGCTCGGGGCCGCCTGGCTGCCGACGCGCACGGCGACGCGGGTCGCCCCGCTGGCCGCGCTGCGCCCCGACACCGGGGTGGACGTCCGCTCGCCGGCGGGCCGCTGGCGCCTCGGGCTGGCCGCGCTCTGCCTCGTCGGTGGCGGGGTCCTGCTCGCCCTGGCCGTCTCCGGGAGCTCGGTGCCCGCGATGCTCGCGGGCGGCATGGTGTCCTTCGTCGGCGTGCTGCTGGTGGGGCCGGTGCTGGTGCCCCGGCTGATCCGGTTGGCCGACCACCTGCCCGGCGGCGGTCCGGTGCGTCGGCTCGCCACCGGCAACGCCGTGCGCAACCCGCGGCGTACGGCGACCACCGCGGCCTCGCTGCTGGTGGGCGTCACCCTCACCACCGCGATCCTCACGGGCCTGGCGTCGTCGCGGACCGCGATCGACCGCGACATGGACGACTCCTACCCCCTCGACGCCACCCTCACCTCCGCCGGCGCGCCCCTCGAGGCATCCCTCGTCGACCGGGTGGGCGGGACCGAGGGCGTCACCGACGCGCGGGTCCTGGACGGCACCGTGGCGCGCGTCGGCGGGCTGGAGGTCCCGCTGCTGGGCTCGCCCGGGGCCGACGTCGTCGTCCGAGGTCCTGCCGACCTCTCCCCGCCCGACGGCACGGTCCTGCTGCCCTACGCGGCCGTCGAGGAGCTGCCCACGCGGCTGGGTGACCGGGTGTGGGAGGACCGCGAGCTCACCGTGGTGGTCGCCGGTCGCGAGCACACGCTCCGCGTCGAGACCGGAAGCGGCTGGGGCCGCGCGGGCCTGGTGTCGCCGGCCACGCTGGCGACGCTCGACGGCGACCCCCGACCGATGGCGGTCTGGGCACGCGCCGGGGACGGAGTGGACGCCGAGGACCTGACGGGCGACCTGGCGGCGCTCGCCGGTGCGGCCGGCGCCGAGCTGGACGGCGGCTACGGCAACCGCACCTGGGTCTACCTCCAGCTCGACATCATGACGGGTGCCGTCATCGGGCTCATGGCCGTCGCGATCCTGATCGCCCTGGTCGGCATCGCCAACACCCTCGGCCTCTCGGTGCTGGAGCGGGCCCGCGAGAACGCGCTCCTGCGGGCCATGGGACTCACCCGGCGGCAGCTGCGGCGGGCGATGGCCGCGGAGGGGCTGCTGCTGTCGGCAGTGGCCGCGGTCCTCGGCACGGGCATCGGGCTGGTGTTCGCGTGGATCGGAGTCCAGGTGATGGTGGGCAGCGTCGTCGAGGGAGCCGGGTTCACCGTGCCGCTGGCGCAGGTGGCCGCGGTCGCCGCCGTCGCGGCGCTCGCCGGCCTGGCCGCGTGCGTCGTCCCCGCGCGCCGCGCGGCGCTCGTCACGCCGGCCGCCGGGCTGGCGGTGGACTAGCGGGGCCCGCACGTGCCGCCGGGGTGAGGACGCAGGGTGCCCGGCGGCACTAGATTCCGGGCATGGAGCGCAGCGACGCGGCCGAGAGCCGCAAGAACCAGAAGGGCCTCGACCCCTTCGAGAAGTTCGTCGAGCTGTCGACGAAGGCGATCAGTCGGGCGCCGTTCTTCGCTGTCGTCGTCGCGGTCGTCGTCGTGTGGGCGGCCAGCTACCAGCTGTGGCCGAGCAGCACCAAGTGGGAGCTGGCCATCCACACCTTCGGCGGCGTGCTGTCGCTGCTGCTCCTGGTGCTGCTGGAGAACGCCGGGCGCCGCAACACCGAGGCGATGCAGGAGAAGCTCAACGTCATCGCCGAGGCCCTCGCCGCGCTGATGGACTCACGCGCCGCCGACGACCCCGACCTCCGCGAGGCCGCGGAGAACCTGCGCGAGGCCGTGGGCCTGGAGGAGCGGCACTGACCTACGCCGCCAGCAGGCGCAGCGTCTCCTCGCGCGCCGGCGAGGTGCGTACGTCGGTGCCGGTCGCCGCACCCGCGACGGGGTGCACCATGACCTCGTCGACACCGTAGGTCTCGGCCAGCTCGGCGAGCTGCCGACGTGCCTGCTCGGGCGACCCGACGACCCAGCGCCGCGCCATCGCGTGGCCGACCGAGCGCTGCTCGGGGGTCATCTCGACCGCCTCGGCCTGCTCGACGAGGCGCTGCGGGTGCAGCGGAGCACCGGTGCGCAGCGCGATCATCTGCTGCACGTTGGGCAGCGCGCGGCGACGCGCCTCCTCCTCGGTCTCGGCGACGACGGCGTTGACGGTGAGGAAGGTGCGGGGCTCGGGGTGCTCGGGCGAGGGGCGGTAGCTCGAGCGGTAGAGGTCGAGCGCGACGCCCGTGCCCTCGCCGGAGAAGTGGTGCGCGAAGACGTAGGGCAGGCCCTTCTCGGCGGCGAGGCGCGCGGAGTAGTCCGAGGAGCCCAGCAGCCACACGTCGGCGACGCTGCGCGCCGAGGGCGTGGCGCGCAGGGGCTGGCGCCGCGGCCCGATCTGGACCTCGACGCCCTCGGTCGACATCAGCGTGCGGATGTCGTCGACGTACTCCGGGAAGCGGCTGACCGCGTCGTCGGCCGACTCGGCACTGCCGCCGCGCAGGACGTACCTGGTCAGCGGGTCGGTGCCCGGCGCGCGGCCGAGGCCGAGGTCGATGCGGCCCGGGTACGCCGCCTCGAGGAGCGCGAACTGCTCGGCCACCACGAGCGGGGCGTGGTTGGGCAGCATCACGCCGCCCGAGCCGACGCGGATCCGCGACGTGGCCGCGGCGAGCATCGCGATGATCACCGGCGGGTTGGTCGAGGCGACGGCCGGCATGTTGTGGTGCTCGGCGACCCAGTAGCGGCGGTAGCCGAGCTCGTCGGCCACCTGCGCGAGGCTCCGGGAGGCGGCGAGCGCGTCACCGGTGGTCTGGTCGCTGCGGACGGTCACGAGGTCGAGCACGGAGAGGGCAGTCACTGTCGGTGCAGCAGTTCTGCGCCCGTGGATATTCCGATTGACCTCAGGTGCACGTGAGGTCCTAGCGTCCTCGACGTGAGTGCCACCACGTCTGCTCCGCGCGAGCGGATCCTCTCCCCCACCTACGCCGCCACGACCGTCGCGATGTTCGGCCTGATCGCCTTCGTGGCCTTCGAGGCGATGGCGGTCGCCACGGTCATGCCGACGGTGGCACGCGACCTCGACGGGCTCGGCCTCTACGCGCTCGCCTTCGCCGCGCCGCTGGCCAGCGGGGTGGTCGGGATGGTGGCGGCGGGCACGTGGAGCGACCGCACCGGCCCGGTGGTGCCGCTGCTCGCGTCGATGGCGCTGTTCTCCGCGGGCCTGCTCGTGTGCGGCCTCGCGCCGTCGATGGAGGTGCTGCTCGCCGGTCGCGTGCTCCAGGGACTCGGCGGCGGCGCGCTCACGGTCGGGCTCTACGTCATCGTCGGCCTCGTCTACCCGCCGGCGCTGCGACCGGCGGTCTTCGCGTCCTTCGCCGCCGCGTGGGTGCTGCCGGCCCTCTTCGGTCCCGGGCTCGCCGCGCTGGTGGCCGACGTGTGGAGCTGGCGGTGGGTCTTCCTCGGCGCCGTGGCGCTCGTCGTGGTGGCGCTGGCGATGCTCGCCCCCGCGCTGCGCGGGCTGGAGCCCCACGCGGAGGGCACGGCGACCCCGCGGTCGCGGCTGTGGTGGGCGGTCCTCGGCGCCGTCGCGGTGCTGGTGCTCGAGCTGCTCGGCTCCGCGACCGGCACGACCGCCCTCGGCGCGCTGCTGGCGCTCGCGCTGGTGTGGGTGGCGTTGGGCCGGCTGCTTCCTCCGGGCACCCGCCGCGCCGCCCGCGGGCTCCCCGCCGTGGTTGCCACCCGCGGCCTGCTGAGCGCGGTCTTCTTCTGCGCCGAGGCCTACATCGTCTACGTCCTCCAGGACCACTGGGACCTCGGCCCGGGCCGCGCCGGTATCGCGCTGACCTGCGTGGGCGTCGTGTGGGCCACCGCCAGCCAGGTGCAGTCGCGCCTCGGGGAGCGCGTTTCCCACCCGCGGGCGATGCTCGTCGGCACCTCGCTGGTGCTCGTCGGCATCGGCTGCCTGGCCGCGACCGTGCTGCTCGTCGACGCCGGTGCGCGGCCGTCGGCGCTGCTGCCGGGAGCGGCGTACGTCCTCGCCGGGGCGGGCATGGGCTTCGCCTACCCGCGCACCGGCGTCGCGATGCTCGAGGCGTCGTCGGACCGCGACCGCGGCTTCAACTCCTCGGCCCTCTCGGTCGCCGACTCGCTCGGCGCCGCGCTGGCGCTGTCGCTGGCCGGGGCAGTCTTCGCCGTCACCGAGCGCACGGAGGCCGACCCGTTCCTCGCGGTCTTCACGATGGCGGCCGCGACCGGCGTGCTGGGCGTCGTCGCCGCCTCGCGCACCGGCGTACGCGCCTGAAATGACGAGCGTCCGGCCGGCCCCACGGGGGTGTGAGGGACCGACCGGACGGTTCAGGGGATGACCGCTGGGGTCAGGACGCCTCGTCGAGGGTCGGGTAGTCGGTGTAGCCCTCGGCCCCGCCGCCGTAGAAGGTCGCCTGGTCGGGCTCGTTGAGGTCGGCACCCTTGCGCCAGCGCTCGTCGAGGTCCGGGTTGGCCAGGAACGGGCGACCCACGACCACGGCGTCGGCCAGGCCGGTCTCGAGGAGCTTCTCGACCGAGTCGAGCGTGGTGACGTCGCCGAAGCCGTCGTTGAGGAGCACGACGCCGTCGAACCGCTCGCGCAGGTCGCGGACCAGCGTCTCGAGGGGCTCCAGCGGGCTGGCGAGCAGGCTCAGGTAGGCCAGGCCGAGGGACGAGACGCCGTCGACCACGGCGCGGTAGGTCGCGGTGAGGTCCGACCCGATCTCCTCGCCCACGCCGTTGAACGCGTGGCCGGGGCTGAGCCGCAGGCCGACCCGGTCGGCGCCGATCGCCTCGGCGACCGCGGTGACGACCTCGATCACGAAGCGGGCGCGGTTCTCCGGCGAGCCGCCGTAGGCGTCCTCGCGCAGGTTGATCGTCGGGTCGAGGAACTGGTGCAGCAGGTAGCCGTTGGCGGAGTGGACCTCGACGCCGTCGAGCCCGGCCGCGACGGCGTTGCGGGCCGCGGTCACGAAGTCGGCGACCAGGCCGGCGATCTCGTCGGTCTCCGGGGCGCGCGGCACGTCGTGCGGCTTGGGGCCCTCGGCGGTGATCATCTCGCCCGGCGCCTGCACAGCGCTCGGGGCGATCGTCTCGACGCCGTCCTTGTTGTCGGAGTGGGCGATGCGACCGGCGTGCATCAGCTGAGCGACGACGACGCCGTCCTTGGCGTGCACGGCGTCGGCCACCAGGCGCCAGCCCTCGACCTGCTCGTCGGTGTAGAGGCCCGGCACGTTGAGGTAGCCCTGGCCCACGTGGCTGGGCGCGGTGCCCTCGGTGACGATGAGGCCGGCACCGGCGCGCTGGGCGTAGTACTCGGCGTTCAGGGCCGTCGGGGCCTGGCCGGCGCCGGCGCGGTTGCGCGTCAGCGGCGCCATCACGAAGCGCTGCGGGAGCTGCCAGCGGCCGACGGTGAGGGACTCGAATGCACGGGACATGGGGGTGCTGCCTCCAGGAAGTTGAGGACTGTACGACCGTCCTCAGCGACCCGGGGGCCGCAGATGTTCCCCGACGGGCAGCTTCGAGAGATGGCTCACAGACGTCCCACCCGCCCGGGTAGTCCACCGGGATGTGGCTGCTCACGTCCCCCATGAGCGACCACGTCCCGGTGGACTACCGCGGCCCCACGACCGGATCCCGGTGGACTACCCCGGGGCCCGGCAGGGCTCAGCAGGCTTCAGCGACGCCGCAGCGCCGCCTCCACGAGCGCCGGCGGGGCATAGCCGCGGTCGGCCTCGTTGAGCGTGGTCCCGGGCGGCACGATCTCGTCGATCCGGTCCAGCACGTCGGCCGGCAGCTCCACCTTCTCCACTCCGAGCTGCGACTCGAGCTGCTCGAGCGTGCGCGGGCCGATGATCGCCGACGACACCGCCGGGTGTGCGAGCACGAAGCCGAGCGCGAGGTGGATCAGCGACAGGCCGGCCTCGTCGGCGAGCTCCTGGAGGGCGTACACCGCCTCCAGCTTGACCTTGTTCTCCGGGGAGGCGGGATCGTGCCGCGCGGGCTGGCGCTCCATCCTGCTCGAGCGCACACCCGGGTCCTCGCCGCGTCGGTAGCGCCCCGAGAGCCAGCCACCCGCGAGCGGGCTCCACGGCAGGACGCCGAGGCCGTACTTCTGCGCGGTCGGAAGGAGATCGCGCTCCACCTCGCGGGCGAGGATGGAGTACGGCGGCTGCTCGGTCACCGGACGCTCGCGCTGCCGCTTCTCGGCCACCCACTGCGCCTCGACGACCTGCGACGGCAGGAACGTCGACGTACCGACGTAGCGGATCTTGCCCTGCCGCACGAGGTCGGTCAGCGCGCCGAGGGTCTCGTCGATGTCGACCTCCGGGCGCGGGCGGTGCACCTGGTAGAGGTCGATGTGGTCGACCTGGAGCCGGCGCAGCGAGTGCTCGACCTCCCGGATGATCCAGCGCCGCGAGTTCCCGGCCTGGTTGGGGTCCTCGTCGTGCATGCCGCCGTGGAACTTGGTGGCGAGGACGACGTCGTCGCGGCTGCCGGCACGGGCCTTCAGCGCCTTGCCGACGATCTCCTCGGACTCGCCGCGGGCGTAGACGTCGGCGGTGTCGATCACGTTGATGCCCGCGTCGAGCGCGCGGTGGATGATCGCGATCGACTCGTCGTGGTCGGGGTTGCCCCAGGCGCCGAACATCATCGCGCCGAGGGTCAGCGGGCTGACCTGGACGCCGGTGCGGCCGAGGGGGCGGTAGTCGGCGAAAGAGGTCATGCGGTCTTCTCCTTGAACGTGGGGGCGTACTGGCTGGCCGGACGGTCGAGCCCGAGGTGGTCGCGCAGCGTGGTTCCTGTGTACTCCGTGCGGAACAACCCGCGCTCGCGCAGGATCGGCACGACCTCGTCGATGAAGACGTCGATCCCCCCGGGCAGCCACGGCGGCATCACGTTGAAGCCGTCGGCGGCGCCCTGCTCGGCCCACTGCTGCATGGTGTCGGCGATGTCGACCGGGGTGCCCGCCACCACCCGGTGCCCGCGCGCACCGGCGAGACGGTGGCACAGCTGCCGGATGGTCGGTTGCTCGCGCGCCACGATGTCGAGCACGAGCTGCGACCGGCTGTGGAAGGCGCGGTCGCCCACGGGTGCCACGACCTCGGTCGGGAACGGTCCGTCGAGGTCGTACGCCGCCAGGTCGACGCCGACGAGGTTGCCGAGCTGCCTCAGCGAGTACGCCGGCTGGGTGAGGTCGTTGAACTCCTCCTCCAGCGCCCGGGCCTCGGCCGCGGTCGAGGCGATGAACGGGCTGATCCCGGGCAGCACCTTGAGGTGGTCGGGGTTGCGACCCACGGACCGGGCGCGCGCCTTGATGTCGGCGTAGAACTCCTGCGCGTTGCCCAGGGTCTGGTGCGCGGTGAAGATCGCCTCGGCCCAGCGTGCCGCGAACGCTCGCCCGTCCGGGGACGAACCGGCCTGCACGTAGACGGGCCGGCCCTGCGGGGAGCGCGGCGCGTTGAGCGGCCCGGTGACCGAGAAGTGCGGTCCCCGGTGGTCGATGCGGTGGATCTTGTCGGTGTCGGCGTAGATCCCGCTCTCCCGGTCGGCGACGACGGCGTCGTCCTCCCAGCTGTCCCAGAGCTTGGTGACGACCTCGAGGAACTCCTCGGCCCGCTCGTAGCGCTGGGCGTGCGCCGGGTGCGCGTCGAGGCCGAAGTTGTGCGCCGCCGCGGCCGACGAGGTGGTGACGACGTTCCACCCCACGCGTCCGTTGCTCAGGTGGTCGAGCGAGGCGAACTGCCGGGCGAGGTTGTAGGGCTCGTTGTAGGTCGTCGACGACGTGCCGATGACCCCGATCCGCTCGGTGGCCGCCGCGATGGCGGTCATCTTGGTGATCGGCTCGAGCCCGCCGCGCGCGGCGTAGGCGATGTTGTCGGCGAGCGCGGGACCGTCGGCGAAGAAGACCGCGTCGAACTTCGCGCCCTCGGCACGCTGCGCGAGCTCCTGGTAGTAGGAGATGTCGGTGATCCGCTCCGGCTGCGACTCCGGACGGCGCCAGGCGGCCTCGTGGTGGCCGTCGGGGTAGATGAACAGGTTGAGGTGGAGCTGTCGGGTCACGAGGCGGCCCTCTCCCCGAGGTCGGTCGCGTGCCGACCGGGCACGGCGTCGTGGTCGTCCTCGACGCCGAGCTCGACGAGCAGCTGCGCGCGCAGCCGGGCGAAGGCCGGGTCGGCCTGCGAGCGGCGGGTGCCGAGGTCGATGCGGGCGTCGTGGCGCACGACGCCGCCGTCGAGCACGATGACCCGGTCGGCCAGCACGATCGCCTCGTCGACGTCGTGGGTCACCAGGAGCACGGCCGGCCGGTGCACCTCGCAGAGCTTGCGCAGCAGGGTGTGCATCCGGATCCGGGTGAGGGCGTCGAGCGCACCGAACGGCTCGTCGGCCAGCAGGAGCTGCGGGTCGCGGACGAGCGAGCGGGCCAGGGACGCGCGCTGCTGCTCGCCGCCCGACAGCTCGTGGGGCCACGCCCGCTCCCGGCCGGCGAGGCCGACCTCGGCGAGGGTCTCCGACCCCCGGCCGGCGGCGTCGGCGTCGCGCAGGCCCAGCGTGACGTTGTCGAGCAGGCGCTTCCACGGCAGCAGCCGGGAGTCCTGGAAGACCACCGAGACCCGCTCGGGCACCTCGATGCGTCCGTGCCCGGCGACGCCGCGGTCGAGACCGGCCAGAGCCCTGAGCAACGTGCTCTTGCCCGAGCCGCTGCGGCCCAGCAGGGCGACGAACTCGCCCGGTGCGATGTCGAGGTCGAGGCCGTTGAGCACGCCTCCGGCCTCGTTGAAGCTGCGGTGCAGGGACCGGACCTTCACGGCGGGTCCTGCCTGGGTGGTCAGCTGGCCAGCGTTCGACGCCATGACAGTGCCTTCCTCTCGATGAAGCGGACGATCGCGTCGGCGGTGACGCCGAGCAGCGCGTAGACGACGAGGCCGACGACGATGATGTCGGTCTGGCCGTAGTTGGACGCGAGCGTGATCATGTGGCCGATCCCGCTCGTGGCGTTGATGACCTCGACGACGACCAGCGCGAGCAGCGACGAGGTCACCGCGAAGCGCATGCCGAGCAGGAAGCCGGGCATGGCGCCGGGCAGCACGACGTGGCGGACGAACTCGGTGCGCGTCACGCCGAGGGTCTCGGCCAGCTCGGCGTACCTGCCCTCGATGGTGCGCAGGCCGTTGTGGGTGTGGATGTAGACGGGCACGAAGACCGCCAGTGCGATGGTGATGATCTTCATCGGCTCACCGATGCCCAGCCACAGGATCAGCAGCGGGATCAGCGCCAGGGTGGGGATCGAGCGCTTGACCTGGATCGGCCCGTCGATCAGCGACTCACCGATCCGCGACAGGCCGGAGACCACCGCCAGCACGGTCCCGATCGCGACGCCGAGCCCGAGCCCGGAGGCGGCGCGCAGCCCGGAGGTCACCAGGCTCTCCTGCAGCCGGCCGTTCTCCACGAGCGTGCCCGCGGTCTGCACGACGGTCCACGGCTCGGTCAGGGTGCGCGGATCGAGCAGCCCGGTGGCGGACCCGACCACCCAGGCGCCGAGGAGCGCGGCGATGCCGATGAGGCCGCCGAAGCGGATCGGCTCGCCGGGTCCGAGCCGCCGTCGCACGGGGCGTACGTCCTCGGCCTCGGCGAGCGCGCGGGACGGCGCGGCAGAGGTGGCGAGGGTCGTCATGATCCCTCCACCGCCGCCCGGACGGCCTTCTCGAAGCGGCGGTCGTAGAGCGTCTCCACGTCCAGCGGCTCCTGGTCCTGCTCCTCCACCAGCGTGTCCACGGTCTGCTGGTGGCGGGCGATGAACTCGTCCCAGTCGGTCGGCACGGTGAACTCGCCGAGCGCCTCGACGACGTACGCCGCGTCCTCGGGCAAGAGTCCCTCGTGGTCGACGTAGTAGGCCTCGGCGAACTCGTCGGGGTTGTCGGAGATCCACTGCTGGGCCTCGGCCCACAGCCCGACGTACTCCTTGATGGCGGCGGCCTTGTCGGCGTCCTCCAGGACGGTGGTCGGCGCGTAGAGCGTCCAGGCGTCGTCGCGCACACCCGGCGGGATCGTGGAGGCGCCGTCGCGCTCGTACTTCGCGAGGTAGGTCTTCACCAGCGTCTGGCCCAGCGGCGCGACGTCGACCTGGTTGCCGGCGAGCGCGACCGAGAAGGCGTCGTCGACGCTCTGCATCTCGACCAGCTCCACGTCGTCCTGGGTCAGGCCGGCCTCGCGCAGCACGTTGAGCACGAGCGCGCCCTGCGCCTGGCCCGGGCTGTAGGCGATCTTCTTCCCCGCGAGGTCCTCGATGGAGGTGACGTCGACGCCCGGGGCGACACCCAGCTCGTACGTCGGGTGCTCGGCGGGGTCGACCGTCTCCCGGGCGGCGACGATGCGGACGTCGGTGCCGGTCCAGTGCGCGAACAGCGGGGGGATCTCGGCGACCGAGCCGATGTCGATCGCGTCGGCGCGGAAGGCCTCGAGCGTCTTGGGGCCCCCGGTGATGTTGGCCCACTCGACCTCCACGTCGAGCTCGTCGATGAGACCGGAGGCCTCCAGGGCGACCTCCGTGGCCGGGTCACCGACCCGCAGCACCGTGTCGGCGGCGGGCTCGTCGGGGAGGGCGGCGGTCAGCTCGAGGCGGGGTCCGGCCTCGGCGCCACCGCAGGCCGACAGCGCCGTCACGGCGGCTGCGGCGAGCAGGACGGCTCGGGTCATGGGGCGACGGTTCGTCGGGCGGTGGGGCCCTGGTCGTGACATGGTGCAGCTCCTTCTCGGGGTGGAGTCCGTAAAACTACAGTGATTCACTCGACTTACTTTGATTTGGACGCCAGACGTTTCCTGTCACCCCCGCCTGCCACCCGCGAGGACGGCTCGCTCGGGGCGCAGGAGCGGCAGCAGGCTGTCGCCGACACAGGCGATCTCGCGCTCGTACGGCGTGTCGCTGAGCACGAAGTGCGTGACGCCCAGGTCGGCGTAGCGCCGGAGCGAACCGGCCACGTCGTCGGGCGAGCCGACGAGCCAGGTCGTGCCGGCTCCACCGCCACCGACGCGGCCCGGAGCGGTGTAGAGGCAGTCGTCGAGCACGTCGCCCCGGCCCGCGAGGTCGAGCAGGCGCTGCTGGCCGACCGCCACGCGTCGACCGGGATCGGCCGCCCACTCGTGCGCGCCGTCGGCCATCGCGGCGACCCGGGCCTCGGCGTCGGCCCACGCCTCCTCGGTGGTGTCGCGCACCAGCGTGGTGATGCGCAGGCCGTACTCGAGTGGCGGCAAGTCGCGACCGACCTCGGCGCTCAGGGCTCTCAGGCGGTCGATGCGGGCGGCCACTCCGTCGAGCGGCTCGCCCCAGAAGAGCTGCACGTCCGCCTCCGCCGCCGACGTGCGCTGAGCCGCCTCGGACGCGCCACCGAAGTAGAGCGGCGGGTGCGGCCGACCGGCGCGGGCCGCAGGCTTGTGCTCGAGGCTCGCCCCCTCGGCCCGGTAGTGCTCGCCGACGTGGGTGACGTCGTCGTCGGTCCAGTAGCGGCGCACCAGGCGCATGAACTCGCGCGTCCGGGCATAGCGCTGCGCCTGGTCGCCCTCGTCGTCGCCGTACTCCGGCTGGCGGTCCGGGCCGCTGACGATGTTCACCCGGACACGGCCGCCGCTGAGCCGGTCGAGGGTGGCGGCCGAGGAGGCGAAGTGGGCGGGCGTCCAGTAGCCCGGGCGGATCGCGACCAGCGGGTCGAAGGTCGTCGTGGCCGCGGTCAGCGCCGTCGCGACGGTGAAGGTGTCCGGTCGCTTCCAGCCGGTGCCGATCAGCGCCCCGTCCCAGCCGTGGTCCTCCGTCAGGCGGGCGAGCGCAGTCAGGCGCTCCAGGCCGTTGTGGCCGTCGGTGGTGTCGTCGAGCCGGTGCCCGGGGGCCACCTGGTTGGGGATGTACCAGAGGAAGTCCATGGTGCGCCTTTCATGGTTATTTGTAGTGACTTACTAGAGATAACCACACGCCGCTGCGGCCAGCACCTGACCGCTCCAGCTCCTAGCCTCAGGACATGGACATGAAATTGGAGCTGGTGATGGTGCCCGTGACCGACATCGACCGCGCCAGGGAGTTCTACGAGCGGGTCGGGTTCGTGACCGACCACGACCACGAGGTGAGCGAGGAGGTGCGCTTCGTGCAGATGACCCCGCCCGGATCCGCGTGCTCGATCGCGTTCGGGAAGGGGCTGACCCGCCTCGAGCCGGGCTCGCTCGACAACCTGCAGATGGTGGTGGCGGACGCGGACGCCGTACGCGCCGAGCTGGCCGGTCGCGGGGTCGAGGTCAGCGAGGTCGACGAGCTCCAGTGGGGTCGCTTCGTCTTCTTCGCCGACCCCGACGGCAACGGGTGGGCGCTGCAGCAGCTGCCGGACTGGTCGACCGACGCCTGAGCCCTGCGCCACCCCGCGGGGTGGAGGATCGGCGCGGACGGCGCACTCCTGGGGGAGGATCCCGGTCATGCCCCGCCCGGAACTCTCCACGATCCGACGCCGGCTCGAGCTCGGCCGTCTGCTGCTCGGCTCGGTGCTGGAGCTGTTCGTCAAGGCCTACGGCGTCGCGGCCGCCCTCGCCGTCGCGCTGAGCGACGCGGAGACCGCCGGCGGCAAGGCGAGCGATGCCGTGAGGGCGGTGCCGAGCCTGGCGGAGGAGTTGGACCAGGCGCAGTACGTCGTCGACCACCGCGAGGAGATCCAGGCCGCCGTCACCTACCTCAACGAGAACACCCTCCCGCAGGAGGAGCTCCAGCGGACGGCCGACGAGAGCACGGCGACGCTCGACGCCATCCAGACGACGTACGACGAGGTGGCCGCGGCCCGCGACGTGCTCGAGATCGACGGCATCACCGGCACCTTCGACAACGTCCGCGACGCGATCGGACACGTCGGTGACGCCTACGACGCCCGGCCCGACCTCGACTCGCTCGAGCGGCTCGCCGGGGTGGCCGACCAGGTCGGCCCGCTGGCGGAGCAGGTGGAGGTCCTCCTGCCCGTCTACTACGGCGGCCTCGCGACGATCACCGACAACTTCGCGAGCGACGAGATCGCCTCGACGCTGCTCGTCATGGCGCTGGCCTACGGAGTGGCCGTCGTGGTCGGTCACGCCGTGGGCTTCTGGGTCCGGCGCGGCCGACCGGGCCTGCTCGCGATCCTGCTTCAGGCGCTCGGCGCGCGCGTCTTCCGCCGCTGGTACGTCGACCACCTGCCCTGGGCGCTGACGCCGCCGTTGTACGACGCCGCCCGGGAGCACCTCCAGGTCGAGATCGTCGCGGACCCGGAGGCCGCGCTCGACCCGGAGACGCTCCGCGCGCTCGAGGAGCACTTCGCGAACAGGCGCCCCGACTGATCAGGACAGCTCGGGGCCCGTCTTCTCCCGCACCTCGTCCTCGGTGACGCCGGGGGCGAGCTCGACGAGCCGGAGCGCGCGCTCGCCGAGGGTGCCCGAGGGCGCCACCTCGCCGGTCGCGGGGTCGATCACGTCGATGACGGCGAGGTCGGTGATGATCCGCTGCACGACGCGCTTGCCGGTGTAGGGCAGGTCGCACTCGTCGAGGATCTTCAGCGACCCGTCCTTGGCGGTGTGCTCCATCAGCACGATCACCCGCTTGGCGCCGTGGACGAGGTCCATCGCGCCGCCCATGCCCTTGACCATCTTGCCGGGGATCATCCAGTTGGCGATGTCGCCGTTGACCGAGACCTGCATCGCGCCGAGGATCGCGGCGTCGATCTTGCCGCCGCGGATCATCCCGAAGGACTGCGCGGAGTCGAAGAACGACGCGCCCTTGCGCAGGGTCACCGTCTCCTTGCCCGCGTTGATGAGATCGGGGTCCTCCTCGCCTTGATATGGGTAGGCCCCCACGCCGAGGATGCCGTTCTCGCTCTGCAGCACCAGCTCCACGTCGTCGGCGACGTAGTTGGGCACCAGCGTCGGCAGGCCGATGCCGAGGTTGACGTACGACCCGTCCTTGAGCTCCGACGCGGCACGCGCCGCCATCTCCTCACGCGTCCAGCTCATGTCAGCCTCCCAGTCCGTGCGTCGCCGCGTCGTCGACCAGCGCGTCGGCGGCGCTGGAGGGCCGCGGGCGCGTGGTGACCTTCTCGATCCGCTTGTCCGCGGCCTGCTCCGGCGTCAGCCCGACCACGCGCTGGACGTAGACACCCGGGGTGTGGACGTCGTTGGGATCGAGCTCGCCGGGCTCGACGAGGTGCTCGACCTCGGCAATCGTGGTGCGCCCGCACATCGCGGCGAGCGGGTTGAAGTTGCGCGCGGAGTCGCGGTAGACGAGGTTGCCGTGGCGGTCGCCCTTCCAGGCCCGCACGAGCGCGAAGTCGGCCACGATGGCCTCCTCGAGGACGTACTCCTTGTCCCCTTCTGCCGTGGAGAAGACCCGCGTCTCCTTCGGCGGGGAGGCCACGACGACGTTGCCCTCGGCGTCGTACCTCCACGGCAGGCCGCCCTCGGCAACCTGGGTGCCGACGCCAGTCGCGGTGTAGAAGCCCGGGATCCCCGAGCCGCCGGCGCGCATCCGCTCGGCCAGCGTGCCCTGCGGGGTCAGCTCGACCTCGAGCTCGCCGGAGAGGTACTGCCGCGCGAACTCCTTGTTCTCCCCGACGTAGGACGAGATCATCCGCCGCAGGCGCTTCTCGAACAGCAGCCGGCCCAGGCCCCAATCGTCGACGCCGCAGTTGTTCGAGACCGCCTCGAGGTCCGAGGTGCCCGCCTCCAGCAGCGCATCGATGAGGACCGACGGGATGCCGCACAGTCCGAATCCGCCGACCGCGAGGGTCGCTCCGTCCGGGATGTCGGCGACAGCCTCGGCCGCCGAGCTGACCACTTTGTCCATGCTCGGCACCCTAGCGGCCGTGTGACCGCGGCCACTGTGTGGGCCGGGGCCACACTTTCGCCCCTCGCATGTGCACACCCGCGCCCTACGCTGGAGGCGTGAGCGCCCACCCCGACCGGCCCGTCGACTGGCCCCAGGTCCGCCTGCACGTGGTCACCGGCAAGGGCGGCACCGGCAAGTCGACCGTCGCCGCCGCGCTCGCGCTCGCCCTGGCCTCCTCGGGGCGCAACGTGCTGCTCTGCGAGGTCGAGGGTCGCCAGGGCATCGCCCGGATGTTCGACGTCGACCCGCTCCCCTACGAGGAGCGCCGGATCGCCAAGGGCGCCCCGGACGCGACGGGGCGCGCGGGCCAGGTCAACGCGCTCCACATCGACGTCGAGGCTGCGCTGCTGGAGTACCTCGCGATGTACTACAAGCTCGGCCGCGCCGGGAAGGCGCTCGACCGCTTCGGGGTGATCGACTTCGCCACCACCATCGCCCCCGGCGTGCGCGACGTGCTGCTCACCGGCAAGGTCTACGAGGCCGTGCAGCGTCAGGCCAGGTCGGAGAAGAAGTCCGGCCGGGGCCGCGACCCCGTCCTGTACGACGCGGTGGTGCTCGACGCCCCGCCCACGGGCCGCATCAGCCAGTTCCTCGGCGTCAACTCCGAGCTCGCCGGCCTGGCCAAGGTCGGACCGGTCAAGACCCAGGCCGACAAGGTGATGGAGCTGCTGCGGTCCCCGCGCACCGCCGTGCACCTGGTCACCATCCTCGAGGAGATGCCCGTGCAGGAGACCTCCGACGGCATCGCCGAGCTCAGGGCGGCCGGCCTCCCGGTGGGTGGCGTCGTCGTCAACCTCGTCCGCCCGCAGGCCCTCGGCGCCGGCGCGCTGGCACGGGTGCGCGACGGGGACGTCGACCCGACCGCGATCGCCTCCGAGCTGACCCGCGCCATGGTCGACGTCGACGCCGGCCTGGTGGGCTCGCTGCTCGACGAGGCCCGCGACCACGCCGTACGCCGTCAGCTCGAGGACGAGCAGCGCGAGCTCGTCGCCGCCGAGGGCGTGCCGACCTACGAGCTGCCCCGCATCGCCGGCGGCATCGACCACGGGGCGCTGCTCGAGCTGGCGCAGATGCTCCGCGAGCAGGGGATGGCATGAACACCCCACGGAAGAAGCAGGCCGACGCACCCGTGCTGGACGTCGACGCGCTGATCGACGACCGGAGCACCGAGATCATCGTGTGCTGCGGCTCCGGCGGCGTCGGCAAGACCACGACCTCCGCGGCGCTGGCGCTGCGTGCGGCCGAGCGCGGCCGGAAGGTCGTCGTCCTGACGATCGACCCGGCGCGCCGACTCGCGCAGTCGATGGGCATCGAGCAGCTCGACAACACCCCCCGACCGGTGGCCGACATCGACGTCTCCGGTGGCGGGTCGCTCGACGCGATGATGCTCGACATGAAGCGCACCTTCGACGAGGTGGTGGAGAGCCAGGCGAGCGCCGAGAAGGCGCGCCAGATCCTGGAGAACCCGTTCTACGTCGCGCTGTCGAGCTCGTTCGCCGGCACCCAGGAGTACATGGCGATGGAGAAGCTCGGCCAGCTCCACCGCGAGGCGCTCGCCGACGGCACCTACGACCTGATCGTCGTCGACACCCCGCCCTCGCGCTCGGCGCTGGACTTCCTCGACGCGCCGGAGCGGCTCTCGAGCTTCCTCGACGGGCGGCTCATCCGACTGCTCATCGCGCCCGCGCGGGGCCCGGCGCGCCTGATGACAGCGGGCTTCTCGGTGGTGACCAACGCGCTCGGCAAGATCCTCGGCGGTCAGATGCTGCGCGACGTCCAGACCTTCGTGACCGCGCTCGACACGCTCTTCGGCAGCTTCCGCCAGCGCGCCGAGCAGACCTTCGCGCTGCTCCAGGCCGACGCGACGGCGTTCGTCGTCGTCGCCGCGCCCGAGCCCGACGCGCTGCGCGAGGCGGCGTACTTCGTGGACCGGCTCACCGACGACCACATGCCGCTGGCCGGCCTGGTGGTCAACCGGGCCAGCCCGTCGGCGCGTACGGCGCTGTCGGCGGAGGAGGCGATCACCGCCGCCGACCGGCTGCGGGCCGGCGACTCGTCGTCGCTCACCGCGGGCCTGCTCCAGCTCCACGCGGACCGGGTCCGCATCATCGAGCGTGAGCAGCGCCTGCGCGAGCGCTTCGCTGCCTCGCACCCGAGCGTGCCGACGGCCGTGGTGCCCGCCATGGCGAGCGACATCCACGACCTCGACGGCCTGCGGGAGATCGGCGAGGCCCTGGCCGACCAGGGCTGATCTCGCCGCCGTGCGTCTCAGACGGAGACGGCGGGCGCCTCGACCTTGGTGCGGGCGGTCTCCAGGATGGAGCGCCACGACGAGTCGGGGCGGCGGCGCAGCAGCGCACGACGCTCACGCTCGGTCATCCCGCCCCAGACACCCCACTCGATCTGGTTGTCCAGAGCCTCGGCGAGGCACTCGGTCCGCACGGGGCATCCCGCGCACACCTGCTTCGCCTTGTTCTGCTCGGCTCCGCGCACGAACAGCGCGTCCGGAGTGTCGCCCTTGCATGCAGCGCGTGCTGCCCAGTCCTCGACCCACATAGTCAATCCCCACGGTTCAAGAGCCGATCGGCCGCCCCCATAGCGGCCATTCCCGACTCGAGTAGAAAAGTAAACGAATCGCTAGCACCTCCGGCAGGGCCAGGTGGTTCAATTCGCATAGTCCGATGTGACTATCCGGCTGCGCGGCTGGAATTCCGTCTGGTATGCCCGCTCCCCGTACTCTGGTGACCATGTCTTCACGCTCCGAGCGCTCCACGCGACGCCCTGAGGCCGGTCGCGTCGCCTCCCACCTCGCGGTCATGGGAGCCGTGGCGGTGGTCATGGGTGTCCTCACCGCCTGCCTCGCCATCCCGTTCGCCGGCCTCGTCGGCGTGGCGGCCAAGGACGTCAGCGCCGGCATGGTCGACCTGCCCGAGTCGCTCGAGGCCAAGGACCTGTCGCAGAAGACGCGCATCTACGACGTCAACGGCAACCTGATCGCCTCCCTCTACGACCAGAACCGCATCAACGTCCCGCTGAGCTCGATCTCGCGGCCGATGGTGAAGGCGATCGTCGCGATCGAGGACTACCGCTTCTACGACCACGGCGCCCTCGACCTCAAGGGCACGCTGCGTGCCTTCATCACCAACCAGGCCAACGGTGGCTCGGTGCAGGGTGGCTCGTCGATCACTCAGCAGATGGTGAAGCAGACCCTGCTCTACCAGGCGGAGACCGACGAGGAGCGCGCTGCGGCGACCGAGGAGACCTACGCGCGCAAGATCCGCGAGCTGCGCTACGCGATCGCCTTCGAGAAGAACCACACCAAGGACTGGATCCTCGAGCGCTACCTCAACATCGCCTACTTCGGCGACGGCGCCTTCGGCGTCCAGGCGGCCGCGGTCCACTTCTTCTCCAAGAACGCCAAGGACCTCAACCTGCTCGAGTCGGCCACCCTCGCCGGCCTGGTGAAGAACCCGGTCGGCTACGACCCGGTCGACAACCCCGAGCGCGCCGAGAGCCGCCGCAACGTCGTGCTCGACCGGCTCGCCCAGCTCGGCGTGCTGAGCGAGAAGAAGGCCGAGCGGCTCAAGAACAGGCCCATCGAGGACACCCTCAAGATCAAGAACTCCCCGAACGGCTGCCAGCAGTCGCGGGCGCCGTTCTTCTGCGACTACGTCGTCAACTGGCTGCTCAAGGACCCCGTGCTGGGCGACACGCCCAAGGAGCGTCGTACGACGCTCAAGAACGGTGGCCTGACGATCAACACCACGATCGACCTCGACATGCAGAAGGCCGCCGACGACTCCGTGGCCTCGCACGTCTACCCGACCGACCAGGCCATCGGCGGCCTCGCGATGGTCGAGCCGGGCACCGGCGACGTCCGCGCGCTCGCGCAGTCGCGCCCGATGGGCAAGGACAAGGCTGCGGGCCAGACCTACCTCAACTACGTCGTGCCGAAGAAGTACGGCGACGCCAACGGCTTCCAGGCCGGCTCGACCTTCAAGGTCTTCGTCCTCGCCTCCGCCATCAATCAGGGCATCCCGCTCAGCACGGTGATCAACGCCCCGGACGAGATGAACATCCCCGACGAGGAGTTCGAGACCTGCGACGGCCCCTACGCCGGTGACGGCGAGGGCTGGAACGTCTCCAACTCCACCGGCTCGGGCCCCTTCAACCTCTACACCGGCACCCAGCAGTCGGTGAACACGTTCTTCGCCCAGCTCGAGGTGCAGACCGGCATGTGCGAGCCCCTCCAGCTCGCCGCCGACATGGGCGTCAAGGTCCCGCTCGAGCAGAAGGTGCCGTCGTGGATCCTCGGCGTCTCCGACAGCAATCCGCTGGAGATGGCCCAGGCGTACGCCACCTTCGCCGCGCGCGGCCTGCACTGCGAGCCCCGCCCGGTCACCGAGGTGCTCGACTCGCAGGGCCAGCAGCTCAAGGCCTTCCCCAACGAGTGCGAGCAGGTCATGCCCGGCGCCACCGCGGACGCCGTCAACGACGTCCTGCGCGGCGTGATCGAGGGCGGCTTCGGCTCGGCCCTCGCGATCGACAAGCCCTCGGCCGGCAAGACCGGCACCACCCAGAGCGGCCGCTCGGTCTGGTTTGTCGGCTACACCCCCCAGGTCGCGGCCGCCGCGATGATCGCCGGCGCCAACGACCAGGGCCAGTGGCTCGAGCTCGGCGGCCAGACCGTCGGCGGGCAGTACATCAGCGAGGCCTCGGGCTCCGGCTACGCCGGCCCGATCTGGGGCGACGCCATGGCAGCGATCTCGGCGAAGCTCACCTACGAGGACTTCCAGGCCCCGCCCGGTGACGAGATCGCCGGCGTGCTGAGCACCGTCCCCGACGTCGCGGGCCAGACCATCGAGGCAGCCACCGCCGCCCTCGAGGCGGCCGGCTTCTCGGTCGCCGACGGCGGCCAGGTCAACTCCGAGGTCGCCGCGGGCTCCGTCGCCTACAGCTCGCCCTCCGGCGGTGCGGCGCTGAGCAGCGGTGACACCGTCACCCTCTACACCTCGACCGGCTACGTCCCGCCGCCCCCGTCGAACAACAACGGTGGCGGCAATGGCAACGGCAACGGCAACGGCAACAACGGTCAGGGCAGGGGCGGCGGGCGCCGCTGACCCCGGCCCGGGCCGGCCTCAGCCCAGCTGCTTGCGCACCTCGGCCGCGACGGCGCCGCCGTCGGCGCGTCCCTTCACCTGGGGCGTGACGACGCCCATGACCTTGCCCATGGCGAGCATGCCCTCGCCGGCGGCACCGGTCTGCTCGACGGCTGCGGTGACGAGCGCGGCGATCTCGGCCTCGGTGAGCGGGGTCGGGAGGTACTCCGCGATGACCTCGCCCTCTGCGGCCTCCTTGGCCGCCATCTCCTCGCGACCGCCCTCGGCGAAGGCGGTGGCGGCCTCGCGGCGGCGCTTGGCCTCGGACGACAGCACCCCGAGGACGTCCTCGTCGGACAGCTCACGCGCCTCCTTGCCGGCGACCTCGGCGTTGGTGATGGCAGTCAGCACCATCCGCAGGGTCGAGGAGCGCAGCTCGTCACGCGCCTTGATGGCGGTGGTGAGGTCGGCGCGGAGACGGTCCTTCAGAGCACTCATGACGACCATTGTGGCAGCCTTGGCGAATGGCTTTCCTCCCGCTCGTGCGCCGCACCATGACGCTCGGCGCGGTCGCCGGCGCCGGCCTGGCGTCGTACGCCGCCTGGGAGGCCCGCCAGTACACGCTCCGGCGCGTCACCGTGCCGCTGCTGCCACCGGGGCACGCGCCGATGAAGGTGCTGCACCTCAGCGACATCCACATGGCGCCCGACCAGCGCGCCAAGCAGGAGTGGCTGCGCGGGCTCGCCGCGCTCGAGCCCGACCTGGTCATCAACACCGGTGACAACCTCGCCCACGACCGGTCGGTGCCGGTGGTCGCGGACGCGCTCGGCGGCCTGCTCGACGTGCCGGGCGCCTACGTCCTGGGGTCCAACGACTACTACTCGCCCGGCATGCGCAACCCGCTGCTCTACCTCCTGCCCGACACCGGCAAGCGCAACACCAAGACGCCGCAGCTGCCGTGGCCCGACCTGAAGGACCGCTTCGACTCCGCCGGCTGGGTCGACCTCACCAACGGCTTCGGCGCCCTCGAGGTGGGCGGCACGTCGATCGCCTTCGCCGGCGTCGACGACCCGCACCTGAGGTACGACGACCTGGCCCGGGTCGCCGGTCCGGCCGACCGCGAGGCCGACCTGCGGCTCGCGGTCACGCACGCGCCGTACCTCCGGGTCCTCGACCAGTTCGCCGCCGACGGCTACGACGCGATCATCGCCGGCCACACCCACGGCGGCCAGGTGTGCCTGCCCGGCGGGCGTGCGCTCACGACCAACTGCGACCTCGAACCGGCCCGCGCACGCGGCCTGCACCGCCACCCGGCGGACTCCGCTCCCGGCGACCCCCGCTCTGCCTGGCTCCACGTCTCCGCCGGGCTCGGCACCAACCCCTACGTCCGCTTCCGGGTGGCCTGCCGCCCCGAGGCGACGCTGCTGACGCTGGTGTGAGGCGCGCTCGCTTGCATGAGTCACCGCTCAGGCGGTGACTCCAGCACTCGTGGGGCGTTGCAACGCCCTGTCCGCGCAGGACTCCCCCAACTGCCCCGGTGGGCCGGGGCGATTTCGGAGGGCGTCGACCGCTCCGGTATGCTCGCCCGCGTTGCCCGGACTGGAGTTTTCGGCCCGGGCGGCGGGCTGTGGCGCAGCTTGGTAGCGCGCCTCGTTCGGGACGAGGAGGCCGCAGGTTCAAATCCTGTCAGCCCGACATTGTGATGTCGCAAGACATCACGGACACCCGAACCCACGGAAACGTGGGTTCGGGTGTTCTTCATTTTGGGGTTCTGCGTTGGTAGTCGT
>CAFBMW010000027.1_pt1 | contig 52665 bp, 45 predicted proteins | sample 7269061 | NCBI WGS metagenome assembly CAFBMW01 (sample SAMEA6814074, study PRJEB35770) | uncultured Nocardioides sp. | biome: Freshwater; feature: Freshwater reservoir; material: water | place: Czech Republic | collected 2017-05-23 | depth 30m m | reverse complement strand
TCTTCTCGACCACGACAGCGGTGATGACCAGGCGCGCCTTCGACATGGATGAGCATCAGCGCGGTGTCGCGTATGTCCTGAGACATCTGTCCGGGATGTCGTGAGACAGGTGTCCGGGATGTCCTGAGCCAGCACACTGTCAGCCCGACACCGACACCGCCGGACCTGCACTGCAGGTCCGGCGGTTCGGTATTTCGGGGCCGGTCTAGCGGGTGACGGCCAGGTCGAACTGGGCGATCACCGTCACGGGCATCTCGCCTGCGGCCGACCGGACCTGCCAGGCACCCTCGACGTAGGTGCCGCACGACTCGGGAACCGCACGCGCCCCGGGGGAAAGGCAGGCCAGCGTCATGACCCGCCCACCGGGGAACACCTGGGTCCGCGGCAGTGAGCGCCCCTCGAGGCCGACGCCCACGGACGTCACGGTGGCGAGGGCTCGCTCGTCCACCGAGCTGTTGCGCTGAAGCGCGTCCGGCAGCCGGTAGCGGACGTACAGCGTCGCGGCAGACGGAAGGTCGCTCGGCACGTCCACGACGACGGCCTCGGCGTCCAGGCGTACGCCGTCCGCAGCGACCACGAGGTCTTCGGCGTCCACGGCCACCCCGGCCAGGACCGGGCTGCTCGGCGGCCGCAGCCGGACCCGGTCCATCGGCGTCGTCGTCGAGATCCAGTGGGTCACCACGAGGTCGTCCCCGTCGAGGACCTCGGTCTCGACGTACTCGCTGTCCGGGGCCAGCGTGACCGGCGGGTCGAACTCACTCCCTCCCGGCTCCGCAGCCGCCGCGGGCGACGCGACCTCGGCCGCGACCGTCCGCTCACCCGACCGCGGCAGCAGGGCCGCAGCCGCGAGGACCACGAGGACGACGACCAGCCCGACGAGACCACCGGCAGCCAGCAGCTGTCGGGGTCGCCGTCGCCCGGGCGCCAGCTCCTCGACCGGTGCGTCCGGAACGGGGACGGGAGCGGCCCCGGCAGTGAAGGCTGCGGGCGGCGGTCCCGCCGGCGCGGTCGCCGACCGGTCCGGAGCATGGCGCCTCGACGCCGCCGCAGTCAGCCGCAGCCGCGGCGCCTCGCCCGGGGCACGGCTCGGCGGACCTGACGCGAGCCCCAGCGGGGCGAACTCCGGAGGGAGGTCCGGCGTACGCCGTCCGGGCAGGCCGTTGTCGTCGACGTCCGCCATCACTCGCTCCTCGGGGTGGGCTCGCCCACGGCCGTCGCAGTGACGACCGCGAGGTTCTGGTAGCCGCCCCTGCTCGGGTCGAACGGTCCAGCGCAGGTGACCATGACCAGCCGGTGCGCCCCGGTGGGCGAGTAGACCCACGGGTGCTCCGAGAGGGGGCCCTTGTCGAGCAGCCGCAGAGAACTGACGACGTACTCCTGGCGCAGGGTGTCCGAGGTCAGCACGACCTTCTGGCCCGGGCGCACGCCCAGGAGCTCGGCGTACGGTCCCAAGCCCTCCCGCTCGGAGTCGACATGGGCGGACACGAGCACGGAGCCGAACGGGTCGCCGATGCGTGACCCGCCGCGCCACCAGCCGGCCACGTCGACGTCGGACGGCACGTCGAGGATGCCGTCGCGGGTCGTCGACACCGCGACGACCGGCACCACGGTCCCGCTCGGCAGCACGGTCCGCTGCGGAGACTCGGGTGCCACCGAGCCCGTGCGGGGCGCGGTCGCGGCCAGTCCTCGGGTGCCCGTCTCCGGGGCCGGCTCACCGACCGGGGCGCCGCCACCCGCGGGGGCGGCGCCACCGCGTACCACCATGAGGGCGACGAGGACCGCGACGACGGTCGCCACGGCCAGGCCGACCGCCAGCCGGCGTACGACCCTCCCCTGCCGGGCCGCGTGCCGTCCGGTCGGCTCGTTCACGACGAGGCTTCGACCGCGCGGTGCCTGCTGCTCCAGCCGTACGCCCCCGCGCCCAGCGTGACGAGGGCGGCCAGCAGCGCGGTCATCGCCGTCCAGCGGGACGTCCCGGGTGCGAGCTCGACGGAGTCCGGCCCGGAGAACGGGGACACGTCGATGCCCGCTGCCAGGCCGGCGCTGCCTGCGTCGATCGAGGTGGGTGCCTCGCCGGCGCTCGCCGCGAGCGGGATGCTGTGGGTGATGACGTCCATCGACGCGTCCTGGGCGTTGCCGACGGCGTAGACCATCGTGGCCGAGGCGCTCGCAAGACTCACGTCCAGCGGGCCGAGGATGGGCCGGGCGGTGAGACCCGAGGGCACCAGCTCGGCGACGTGCGAGCCCTCGGCGACGTCCGCGGTGGCGAACTCCCCGTTGGCGATGTTGCGGAACACGACGGTCCCGTCGAGGCGGACGTCGGCCGGTGCGACCGAAGCCGTGTGGGCGATCAGCACGCGTGCCTTGCCGGCGGCGATGGGCTCCGTCGGGGTCGCGTAGAGCGTGGCGAGCGGCTGGCCGCCGACCTCCGCGGGCCGGTGCACCACGAGGTCCTGGACCGACCCGGCCTCGAGATCCACCGCGGTGTCGACGACCACGTCGCCGCTCTCGTCGATGAACCTGACCTGGTGTGCGCCCGCCGGGACGGTGAAGGGGCCGAGCACCTCGCCGGTCGCGGAGCCCTCGCTCACGACCTCGTCGTCGATCTCGACGTGGAGGCTCTCGTCGGGCACGGCCTGGACGACCATCAGCCGAGCCGTCGACTCCTGAGGGGCGGCCTGCGCCACACCCGCGAGGGACGAGAGGCCCATCGCCAACGAACCCACCAGCGACAACCACGCGATTCTCTTCATGCCGTGCTCCTGCTCCTCGGGCGCGCTCCTGCGCGTCTCTTGCGATGCTTCGCGCAGGTGCAGCGGCCGGATTGCGGCTCGTCGGCTCGCAACCCTCCTGTGGCTGCTCCGTGGGCCGCCGTTGACTCCTCGTTGTCCCTCGGGCCGCTGTGGACTAGACCTGAGGGCCCGGGCGGGTGGCACACTGCCCCCATGGCTGACCCGGGCAACGGCAACCCCGACGACGGACCCTCTCTGGAGATGCCCGCCTTCTCGCTCCGGCGGAGGAAGCCGGGATCCGAACCGGTCGAGGCAGTCGTACGTGCGGAGCCGACGACGGCCGTCGCCCCGGCGGTCGAGGCCGAAGCCGAGCCCGAGCCGGACGAGCCCGTACGCCGTCGCGATCCCCGCAGGCTCCCGTCCGTCGCCCTGCCCGGGCTCCCCGCAGCGGCCGTGACCGGCGTCGCGATCGGCGCCCTCGCCGTGCTGCTCGCCTGGCTGGCCGGCGCCGGATGCAGCGTCGTACGAGGCACGTCGTCGTGCGGCGGCGCGGTCGGGCTGCCGCTCCTGCTCGCCGGCCTCGTGCTGCTCGCGTGGGCCGGCAGCCTGCTGCTGCGCGCCCTCGGGGTCGCGGACGCCGGCTCCACGAGCGTCCTGGCCGTCGGGATCATGGCCGTGCTCGTGATGGTCTTCCTGCTCGGCTCGCTCGACGAGCGGTGGGCGCTGGTCGCCGTGCCCCTGGTGGCCGCCGTCAGCTACGGCGCCTCGTGGTGGGTGACCTCGTCGGTGGTGGGCGGCAACGCCGACGCCGACGCCGAGGCACCCACGCCCCGCGACGTGCGCTGACGGCTCAGCCGACCGGGCTGCGTCGGCGCAGTCCCACCACCAGCACGAGTGCGAGCACCGCGATCATGCTGATCATCATCGACGGGATGGTGAGCGAGGCGACCACGGCGTGCGGTCCGCTCTCGAAGACGTCGGCGGTGTCCTTGTTCACCCAGCCGTCCTCCGCCAGCCGGACGACCGCGGTCACCAGCTCGAGGCCCACGCCGACGACCGCCGCAGGGACCGAGACTGACAGCACCCACCCCAGGGCGCGCTGGACCCGCGTGGTGGCTCCCCGACGCTGGCGCCACGCCACCAGCGTGGCCGCGACGAGGAGCGGCAGCTGGACGAGGTGCGCGGCGATGTGGAGGAAGCTGGTGTCACCTGCCGCAGCGAACGGGAAGATCGTGAGGAAGGCGATCCACACGAGTCCGAGCAGGGTGAGTGGGGTACGCACGGCGGCCTCCTGGGGCATGGGCTGGGTGCCCCGAACCTAGGAAGGTCGCAGGTCAGCCGGCATCGGCCCTTTCGCCTAACTCGCCGCGCCACGCGAGCGCCGCGTGCACGCGCCGGTTCTCCAGCGGCCCCTCCGGCAGGTCCAGCTTGGCGAACACCGAGCGTAGGTGCGCGTCGACCGTGCGCTCGGAGATGACGAGCCGCGCGGCGATCCCTGCGTTCGACAGGCCCTCCGCCAGCAGCTCGAGCACCTCGCTCTCGCGGGTGGTGAGCGGTCCGAGTCGCGCCGGTGCGTCAGGCTGCCCGGGCTCCTCGGGCACGGGCAGCGCCAGCGCCCTCGATCCACCGACGACCACCAGGACCAGTGCGGCGTACATCGCTGCCACGGTGAACCCGGCCGCGCCCTGCGTGGCGACCGCGCCGCACAGCATCACCAGCGCGGCGCCGGCGAGGCTCGCGAGCGCCACCGCGGCCAGTCGCCGCGTCGCCTCGCCCGTGGCCCGGACCGCGGCGGTGAGGCTGACGGCCGGCCCGAGGAGGACCGTGGAGAGGAAGGCCAGGTTCAGTCCTGCTCCGATCTGCTCGCCCGGACCCCAGCCGACCAGGGCCTCCGCCTCGAGCGGAGAGAAGTCGCCGAAGAAGAGCGCGAAGCCCACGACCGCCGCGACGCCCAGCACGACGAGCACCGCCAGTGGCCACCGCGGCAGCCCACGTCCCAGGTAGCGCACGGCCAGCAGCGGCAGCAGCGAGAACGCAGCGATCAGCGGCAGGTGCCCGACCCCTCCGGCGACGGCGAGGGCCCACGCCACCTTCGAGCCCGGGGCCAGGCCGGAAGCGAGGGACGCACCGGCCAGCAGGACCGGCCAGGCCAGCGCGCCGAGCGCGAGTGCGGCGACCGCACGGCGCCAGCGGACCCAGCCGGGGTCCAGCCGCTGGTGCTCCCGGACCATCACGGCCGCACACACGAGCGCTGCCACCGGCAGGACGTACGACGTCCCCCAGAAGGTGGTGCCCACAGCACGGGCGTACGCCGTCAGCGCGGTGGCGAGCACCGCGAGCACAGCGACACCCACGGGGAGCCGGACGCGGGTGGGGTGCACGTGCACCCGACCAGTATCACCGAGCGGCGGCGATCAGCTCCGCGATCTGCACCGTGTTGAGGGCAGCGCCCTTGCGCAGGTTGTCGTTGCTGATGAAGAGCGCGAGGCCGCGGTCGTCGGGCACGCCGGGGTCCTGCCGCAGCCGTCCGACGTAGGACGGGTCCTTGCCGGCTGCCTTGAGCGGGGTCGGCACCTCGTCGAGCTCGACGCCCTCGGCCGAGGCCAGGATCTCGCGGGCGCGGGCCGGGGTCATCGACCGGGCGAACTCGGCGTTGACCGCGAGCGAGTGTCCGGTGAAGACCGGCACGCGCACGCAGATGCCGGAGACCAGCAGGTCGGGCAGGTCGAGGATCTTGCGCGACTCGTTGCGGAGCTTCTGCTCCTCGTCGGTCTCGTTGAGGCCGTCGTCGACGATCGAGCCGGCCATCGGGAGCACGTTGTAGGCGATCGGCTCGACGTACTTCACCGGCTCGGGGAACGCGACCGCGGAGCCGTCGTACGCCAGCTCGCGGGCCTTGTCGCCGGCCTCGGCCACGCCACCGGCGAGCTCCTCGACGCCGGCGACGCCGGATCCGGAGACGGCCTGGTAGGTCGACACGATGAGCCGCGCCAGCCCCGCCTCGTCGTGCAGCGGCTTGAGGACCGGCATCGCGGCCATCGTCGTGCAGTTGGGGTTGGCGATGATGCCGCGCCCCTCCTCGACCACGCCGGCCATCGCACCGGGGTTGACCTCGGCGACGACGAGCGGGATCGCCGGGTCCTTGCGGAAGGCGCTGGAGTTGTCGATGACGATCACGCCGGCGTCGACGAACTTCTGCGCGAGCGCGCGCGAGGTGGTGGCGCCGGCCGAGAAGAGCGCGATGTCGAGGCCAGCGGGGTCGGCGGTCTCGGCATCCTCCACGGTGATCTCGCGGTCGCCGAAGGGCAGCACCGTGCCCGCCGAGCGGGAGGAGGCGAAGAAGCGGACCTGGTCGGCCGGGAAGTCCCGCTCGAGGAGGATCTGACGCATCGCGACCCCCACCTGCCCGGTGGCGCCGACGATGCCGAGGTTGACGCGTGCGCTCATCGGCCGGTGCCCCCGTAGACCACGGCCTCGACCTCGTCGGCGTCGAGGTCGAACGCCGTGTGGGTGGCGCGGACCGCGTCGTCGACGACGCTCTCGTCGACGATCACCGAGATGCGGATCTCGGAGGTGGAGATCATGCCGATGTTGACGCCCGCCGAGGCGAGCGCGCCGAAGAACTTCGAGGTGATGCCGGGGTGCGAGCGCATGCCCGCGCCGATCAGCGAGACCTTGCCGATCTTGTCGTCGTAGAGGAGCTTGTCGTAGCCGACCTCGGCCTGGATGCGCGCCAGCGCCGTCATCGCGGTCTGCCCGTCGGTGCGCGGCAGCGTGAACGAGATGTCGGTGAGGCTGGTCGCGGCCGCCGAGATGTTCTGCACGATCATGTCGAGGTTGACCTGCGCCTCGGCGAGCGCCTCGAAGATCCGCGCCGCCTCCCCGACCTTGTCGGGCACCCCGACCACGGTGATCTTGGCCTCGCTGCGGTCGTGGGCGACGCCGGCGATGATGGGCTGTTCCATGGTGTCTCCCTGGCTGGGCGCCTGCGGGTCGTTGGTGACCCAGGTGCCCTCGAGCTGGCTGAAGGACGAGCGGACGTGGATCGGGACGCCGTAGCGGCGGCCGTACTCCACGCAGCGCAGGTGCAGGATCTTGGAGCCGCAGGCGGCGAGCTCGAGCATCTCCTCGTAGGAGACCCGGTCGAGCTTGCGGGCGTGCGGGACGACCCGCGGGTCGGCGGTGAAGACGCCGTCGACGTCGGTGTAGATCTCGCAGACGTCGGCCCCGAGCGCGGCCGCGAGCGCGACCGCCGTCGTGTCGCTGCCGCCGCGACCGAGGGTGGTGATCTCCTTGGTGTCCGCGGACACGCCCTGGAAGCCGGCGACGATCACGATGTGGCCGTCACCGATCGCCTGGGTGATCCGGCCGGGCGTGACGTCGATGATCTTGGCCTTGCCGTGCACCGAGTCGGTGATCACGCCCGCCTGGGAGCCGGTGAACGAGCGGGCGGTGAAGCCCAGGTCGCTGATCGCCATCGCGACGAGCGCCATCGAGATCCGCTCACCGGCGGTGAGCAGCATGTCCATCTCGCGGGCCGGCGGCAGGGGCGACACACCCCTGGCCAGGTCCTCCAGGTCGTCGGTGGTGTCGCCCATGGCGGACACCGCGACGACCACGTCGTGGCCCGCCTTCTTGACCTCCACGATGCGCCGCGCGACGCGCTTGATGGCGTCGGCGTCGGCGAGCGAGGAGCCGCCGTACTTCTGCACGACAATGCCCACGGTTTGGTCCTCGGGATCGGGGTGCGGCCGTCAGCGGCCGCCTTCGACTGACGAGCCCGACGGCGTCGTTGCCGGCAGGCCGTGCCCGATTCTACGGCTGCTCGGCCGGGTCGACCTCGAGCATCTCATCGGCGACCGCGACCGCCGCCGCGTTGGCGACGAAGTCGGTGTCGAAGCGGTCGTGGGCCACGACGGTGAGCAGCGCGTTGAGGGCGGCACCACCGAGGTTGCCCCAGTTGTTGACGTAGGAGAACTGCCACCACCACAGCGCCTCCTCGACGTTGCCGGCGCGGAAGTGGCGCAGGCCGTTCTCGAGGTCGATCGCGATCGACGCGAGGTCGTCGGACAGGCGGCTCTCGACCACCTCGGGGACGTAGGGGTCGAAGACGAACGTGTAGGAGTCGACACCCTCGAGCATGTCGGCCAGGCGCAGCCGGAGCTCGTCGATGTCGGCCTCCGGGCCCACGTCGGGCTGGAACTCCTCGCGCGGGGCGAAGTCGGTCTGCGCACCCAGGCGGGCACCCGCGAGCAGCACCTGGCTGATCTCGAGCAGCAGCAGCGACACGGCCTCCGAGCCGTTGCCCTCGCGGGCGATCTCGCGCAGAGCGAGCAGGAAGCTGGTCACCGAGTCGGCGATCTGCTCCTCGAACTTGATATGGTCGGCGTCGGTCATTGTGCTGATCTCCTTCCGGCGAATGCGCGGCCGAGCGTGACCTCGTCGGCGTACTCGAGGTCACCGCCCACTGGCAGTCCACTCGCCAAGCGGGTGACGCGCAAGCCCATCGGCAGGAGCAGGCGCGTGAGGTAGGTCGCAGTGGCCTCGCCCTCGAGGTTGGGGTCGGTGGCGAGGATGACCTCGGTGACCGTGCCGTCGGCCAGTCGGGGCATGAGCTCCTTGACGTGGAGCTGGTCGGGTCCGATGCCGTCGATCGGCGAGATCGCGCCACCGAGCACGTGGTAGCGGCCGCGGAACTCGCGGGTGCGCTCGATGGCGACGACGTCCTTGTACTCCTCCACGACGCACAGCACGCTCGGGTCGCGCCGCTCGTCGCGGCAGATCCGGCACTGCTCGTCCTCGCTGACGTTGAAGCAGATCGAGCAGAACTTCACCCGCGCCTTGACCTCGATCAGCACGTCGGCGAGACGGCGTACGTCGACCGGCTCGGCCTGCAGCAGGTGGAAGGCGATCCGTTGCGCGCTCTTGGGACCGACGCCGGGCAGTCGGCCCAGCTCGTCGATCAGGTCCTGGACGACGCCCTCGTACAAATGAAGCCCCTCAGCCCAGGCCGGGGAGGCCGAGGCCGCCGGCCCCGCCGCCGAGGCCGTCGGTGAGCGGGCCCATCGACTCGCTCGCCAGGGCCTCGGACTTGGCCCGCGCGTCGCGGTAGGCCGCGACGATCAGGTCGGACAGGTCCGAGAGGTCGTCGGGGTCGTTGCCGTCGAACTCACCGGTGCGGATGGTGACGCCCACCAGCTCGCCGACGCCGTTGGCCGTGACCGAGACCGCGCCGCCGGCGACGGTGCCGTCGACGGTCTGGCGGGCCAGGTTGGCCTGCGCCTCCTCGAGCTGCTGCTGCATCTGCTGGGCCTGCTGGAGCAGGGCGTTCATGTCGAAGCCGCCGCCGCCGAGGGCGTCGAAGGGGTTCTGGGTCATCGGGTCTCCCGCGTCGTGGATGGGACGTGCATCAGTCGTTGCGAATCTCTTCGATCAGCCGCGCGCCGAGCGTCTGGCTGAGCAGGGACTCGGTGTCGAGCGCGGCCGACTCGGCGTCGGGGTCGTCGGGGTCGACGTCGTCGTCGGCCGACCGGACGGGCTCGGACGCCTCGGGCGTGCCACCCGCCCGGGCGGCCTCCAGCGCTTCGCGAGCCGGCGCCGCGGACACGACCGGTGCCGGCGCCGGAGTCGGAGCAGGAGCCGGGGCGTCGGGCGCCGCGGACTCGCCGGTGACCCACGACGGCGGGCCGTCGGGTGCGTCCCCGGCCGGGGCCGGGGCGGCGACAGCACCGGGCTGCGGAGGCGCGTCGGTGGCCGACTGGCGCACCACGGGTGCCTCCGCGGCGGCACCGGACTGGTCGACGATGGACTCGACGCGCCAGTCCATGCCGACGACGTCGATCGCGGCCTGGCGCAGGATCTCGTCACACCCACCGTTGACGAAGGAGTCGCGCGCGCCGGAGTTGGCGAAGCCCACGGTCAGGCGGGTGCCGTCGACGTCGACCACGTGGGCGTGCTGCGAGAGCACCATCCACGCCAGGCGGCGACGGTTCTTGGTCTGCTCGAGGATGTCGGGCCACAGGCGGCGTACGTCGACGAGGCTGAGGCCGCCGCGCGGTCCTGCCGGCTGCTCCGCCACCGGCGTGCCCGGGGCGGCCGGGGCCGTCGGCTCCGGCGCGGGCTCGGCCACCGTCGGTGGAGGCTGCGGCGGCTCGGGCAGCGAGGTGGGCATCGGCGGGGGCGGGGCGGGACCGTCGTCGCGCACGGGGGCCGGGGCCTCCGGCCGCGACGGCGCCGCGGCCTCGGCAGCAGGAGCGGTCGGCACGGGGGGCGGCGGCGCGGGCTCGTCGGCGCGTGCGGGGACGGGGGCCGCTGCGACCGGTGCCGCCTGCGGGGCGGCAGGAGCCGGAGCGGCGGGAGCCGGGGCACCGGTGACGTCCATGCGGCGCTCGAGGCGCTCCAGGCGCGCCATCACGCCGTCGGCGGTGTGGTCGGCACCCGGCAGCAGCACGCGGGCGCAGAGCAGCTCGAGCAGGAGGCGGGGCGCCGTGGCGCCGCGCATCTCGGTCAGTCCGGAGGCGACGATGTCGGCCGCGCGGCTGAGCTCGATGGCCCCGAAGCGCGCGGCTTGGGCCACCAGCCGCTCCCCCGCGTCCTCGGCGACGTCGATGAGGCCGGTCGCCGGGGCGTCTGGGACGGCGGTGACGATGACCAGGTCGCGCAGGCGGCGCAGCAGGTCCTCGGTGAAGCGGCGCGGGTCCTGGCCGGTCTCCACGACCTTGTCCACGACCGAGAAGACCGCGGCACCGTCGCGGGTGGCGAAGGCCTCGACCACCTCGTCGAGCAGCGAGTCGGGCGTGAAGCCGAGCAGGTCGGTGGCCAGCTTGTGGGTGACGCCGCCCGGACCAGCGCCGCCGAGGAGCTGGTCGAGCACGGACAGCGTGTCGCGCGCGGACCCCGCCCCGGCACGTACGACGAGGGGCAGGGCGGCCGGCTCGATGCTCACCCCCTCCTCACCGGCGAGCTGGGAGAGGTAGTCGCTCAGCAGGCGCGGCGGGATCAGCCGGAAGGGGTAGTGGTGGGTGCGCGAGCGGATCGTCGGCAGCACCTTCTCGGGCTCGGTCGTGGCGAAGATGAAGCGCAGGTGCGGCGGCGGCTCCTCGACCAGCTTGAGCAGGGCGTTGAAGCCCTGCGTGGTGACCATGTGGGCCTCGTCGATGATGTAGACCTTGTAGCGGTCGCGCACCGGGGCGAAGAACGCCTTCTCGCGCAGGTCGCGGGCGTCGTCCACGCCACCGTGGGACGCGGCGTCGATCTCGATGACGTCGATCGAGCCGGGTCCGCCGCGGGCCAGGTCGCGGCAGCTGTCGCACTCCCCGCACGGGTCGGAGATCGGCGCCTGCGCGCAGTTGAGCGCACGGGCCAGGATCCGCGCCGACGTGGTCTTGCCGCAGCCGCGCGGACCGGAGAAGAGGTAGGCGTGGTTGACCCGGTTGGCGGCCAGCGCCGCCCGCAGCGGCTCCGTCACGTGGTCCTGCCCGATGACCTCCTGGAAGGTCTCGGGCCGGTAGCGGCGATAGAGCGCGAGCGGTGACTCCACGTCGTGAACCCTAACCGTGCCCACCCACAGCGACCACAGGCCCGCCCCCTGAGGTGGAGGGGACATGAAGAGGCCCCCCACGCACCCGTCAGAGCTCACTGACCCTTGCTGCCTTCCGGCCCTGGGGGATTGGGCGAGGTGACGCCACGTGGGGGGTTGCCGGGAGTCTAGGCGGAGCCCGACGAGGTGCCCAAACCGAGGGCCCGCGAGCGGCCCGCCCGAGGCCGCAGCCGGGCGATTTCACCGCCCGCCGAGGCGACCGGTACTCTCCTCGGCGGAGGTATCGCCTAGTGGCCTATGGCGCTCGCTTGGAAAGCGGGTTGGGTTAATAGCCCTCGGGGGTTCGAATCCCCCTACCTCCGCCGCACACCTGGGCCCCCACTCCTGCGAGTGGGGGCCCAGGTGCTTGTTCCGGCCCGGCGGGCCCCACGGCGCAGCTCGACCGCGCACTCGTGCCGGTAGACCGCACCGTTCATCTGGTAGCGGTTGCGCGAGGAGTCGACGAAGTCGCGCCGGACCCGCTGCCGGTCTTCCTCGATCGCCGCGCCCATGTGCGCGGCGTCCGGGAGGGCGTACGTGCCGGCGAGGTGCGCTGCGACCAGGCGCGCCTGCGACTCGAAGAGCGGGAGGAAGCCCCAGCCGACGGCCTGGAGGAAGCCCACGAAGTAGAGCGACGGGTGCTGCGGGTGGAAGACCCGGAGGTAGAGCGGCACCCGGTTGTCGTCGGAGGCGAAGACGTCCTCGGCGAGGAACGGGGTCGTCGTGCGGTATCCCGTGCAGTGGATGATCTCGTCGACCTCCTCGCGGCTGCCGTCGGTGAACTCCACGACCGTCCCGTCCAGCCGCGCCACCTGCGGTCGCACCCGCACCCGACCTGCCTCGATCCGCGCGGGCAGGTCAGCGGTCACCGTCGGCAGCGCGGAGCCGAAGTGGTGGTCCGGGCGCGGCAGCCCGGCGCGGGTCGGCGACCCGACGACGGCACGGCAGTACGCCGTCAGCAGCGGGCCGGCGACCGCCCGCGGCAGGTAGGCGTTGACCAGGAAGCCCAGCCACGCCGGCATGGCCCGGTCGATGCGCAGGCCGCGCGCGTAGTGGGGCAGCACGTAGCCGCCCCGCCGGATCGACAACACGGTCGCCTCCGCGACCGCGCTGACGTCGGCGGCGATCTGGCTGCCGCTGTTGCCGAACCCGACCACCAGCACCCGCTTGCCGGCGTACGCCTCACGGTCGCGGTAGGATTGCGAGTGCCGTACGGCGCCGGTGAACTCGCCCGGGAAGTCGGGGCGCAGCGGCTCGTTGTGGTGCCCGTTGGCGACGACCACGGCTCCGAAGTGGCGGGTCTCGCCGGTCGTGAACGAGACCTCCCACCCACCGCCCGGCGCGGGGTCGACGCGGGTCACACCGGTCCCGAACTCGAAGCGGTCCCGGATGCCGTAGTGGTCGAGACAGCCGTCGAGGTAGGCCGTCACCTGCTCGGCGCGGGGGAAGTCCGGGTAGTCACCCGGCATCGGGTGGTCGCTGAGCTCGAACCAGCCGCGCGGGCTGTTGAGGGTCAGCGCCGGCCACGCGTGGGTGAGCCCGGGGGTCACCGCCGCGGACCACACTCCCCCGGGTCCGGGGCGCTGGTCGAAGCAGGTGAAGTCGACCCCGGCACGCGACAGCTCCACCGAGGTGGCCAGCCCGGCCGGGCCGGCACCGATGACGCACACGCGCTCCGTGCCAGCGGCCATGGCTCCTCCCCTCCTTCCACAGGATGAGGGGAGCCACGGACGCCGTCAACGGCGTAGCCGCAGGTCAGCGCAGCTGCGCCTTGAGGCCGTAGCGCCACTCCTCGGAGATCAGCAGGCTGCCCTCGTCGAGGCGTCGCTCGACCGCGTCGACGAGCATCCGCGAGGCGCCCTCGGGATAGACGCGGTCCCACGACAGCTCGGCGCGGTGCTCGAAGACGTTGTGGATGACGCTGGTCATCAGCGCCTTGTCGATGGGCGGGGCGAGGAAGTTGCTGCCGGCGAGGAAGGTCTCGGACCGGTCGGAGCCGAAGCGCAGCGTCACGCACGGCACCTCGAGCACGTTGGCCTCCTCCACGATGGAGCCGGAGTCGGTCACGATCACCGCGCACATCGACATCGCGGCGACCACGTCGAGGTAGCTGTCCCACACCGGGGTCGAGATCAGCGCGTCGCCGTACCTCGCCTCGAGGTCCTCGAGCCACTGGCGGCGGCCGAAGTTGTCGATCGCGGCCTCGGTGCCGAGGAGGCGGATGAAGAGGACGTGGTGGCCCTGCTCCAGCAGCGACTCCATCGCGTCCATCAGCAGGTTGAACCTGAAGTGGTTGGTGGTGTTCTCTCGGCGGTGGACGCAGAAGCGGAGGAAGGAGCCGTCGCCCATCTGCGGGAACTTCTGCAGCACCTGGTTCTTGTCGCTGCCGGCGACCGCCTGCGCGAGCGCGTCCACGACGGAGTTGCCGACGACGTCGATCGCGGCGGGCGCGAAGCCCTCGTCCACGAGGAACTCGCGGTTGAGCTCCACCGGCGCGGCGTGCAGGTCGGTGCCGGCGTCGGCGACGCGGGTGTTGAACTGCTCGGGCGAGGGCTCGCGGCTGCCCTTGGACCAGCTGTTGCGGTCGATCGACTGCGCGCGGAACGACGCCCAGTCGAGGTCGGCGCCCTGGTCGAGCCAGCACTGCAGCACCTCCGGCTTCGGCGACAGCGTGCGCAGGCCCGCCTCGACGTGGACCAGCGCCTGGCGCTCGCCGAAGGTGGCGAGCGCGCCGGCCATCGCGGTGGTGGTGTCACCGTGCACGTAGGTGATCGGGAAGCCGCCGCGCTCGGCGAAGCCACGCAGGTAGAGGGCGAGCTTGGCGGTGATGCCGGAGACCAGGTCGTTGACGCCGCCGCGCACCTCGAGGTTCACGTCCTCGCGGACACCGAACTCGTCGAGCATCGACTGCGAGAGGTTGTGGTCGTAGTGCTGGCCGGTGTGGCACAGCACAACGTCGTGCCCGCGGTTGCGCAGCTCGTGGTAGATCGGCGCCTGCTTGATGATGTCGGGCTTGGTGCCGACCACGACGATGTGCTGGCTGTTCTCGTGGGACATGGGTTCCTTCGGGTGAGGTGCGGGGTCGCCGACGGCGCGGGGGTCAGAGGAGATCTTCGCGGGTGCTGGCCGCGAGGAGCGAACGCAGGTGTGCGAGGCCGCCTGCATCGAGGGCCTTCTTCTTGTCCAGCACGTAGACCGCGTCCTCGTGCGACACCACGACCAGACCGGTCGCGCCGAGCGTGATGACGGGCCGCCCGTCCATGCTGGCGACGAGGACGTCGTCGCTCTCCAGCTGCAGGGCGGGGCCGATGGCGTGCTCGTCGTCCGCGGCGAGCACCTGCTCCAGTCGCTTCCAGGTGCCGATGTCGCTCCAGCCGAGGTGGCGCGGCACGACCAGGCACTCCATCCCGGCGGCCAGCAACGGGTAGAGCTCGTGGCCGCCGATGGCCGCACCGCGGTAGCCGTTGACGTCCGGCCGGTCGGCGGTGAAGCGCGAGATGGCGTCGAAGACCATCGGCATCGCGGCGCGGTAGGCGTCGCACGCCTGCTGGACCCGTACGCCGTAGCAGGCGGTGTTCCAGTAGAGCGATCCCTCGTCGCCGATCTCGTCGATCGTCGCGGGGTCGGGCTTCTCGAAGAAGCTGGTGATCACCTCGACCGGTCCGCCCTCCCCCTGGGTGTGGATGTAGCCGAGGGTGCCGTCGAAGCCGGTGGGCTCGGCGCCGAGCACCACCATCGACTCGGGCGTCTCGACGAGCTGGGCGAGCATGTCGCGCGAGGCCTGGTTGAAGGCCTCGTCCTCGGTGATCAGGTGGTCGGACGGGGCGATCAGCGCCGGCGCGTTGCCGTAGCGGTGCTCGAGCGTCGCGATGCCGAGCGCGAAGGCCGTCGCGGGACCGGCCGGGTCGTCCTCGAGGATCAGGTTCTCCGGCGGCACCGGGCCGAGCGTCGCGCGAGCGGCGTCGGCGAAACGGGCGCGGGTCGAGACGTGGATGCGGGACGGGTCGACGATCTCGCTGAGCCGCTCGATGGTGCCCGTGAGCAGGGGACGACCACCCACGACGGGCTGGAACTGCTTGGGTCGACGGTCGCGGCTGATCGGCCAGAGGCGCGAGCCCTGCCCGCCGGCGAGGATGACGGCAACCGGCTCGTCAGTGGTGTCGGTCATGGCTTGATTCCATCACGGCGTCGGGGACGGGACTGCTGGAACGGGTGTACGACGCCGCAGGGGCGGGTCAGCGGCGCAGCAGCGGGCGCAGCATGAAGGCCAGCGCCAGGAGCGAGCCGGCGACCAGGCCCGACCACAGCAGCATCGCGCGGGGCGTGCTGAACAGGTCGATGCGCTCGGGCGCGGGAGGTGCCTGGGCATCGGTGCGGGTCTCGGCCACGGTCGTCTCCACCTTGCCCTTGCGACCGGGCTTCAGCTCGCGCGTGAGCGCGTCGTGGGCCTGCACCACACCGGCCCCGGTCCACGGGTTCGCGACCTCGCCGTCCTCGCCCTGCACAGGACCGTCGCCCTCGGTGGTGGCCTGCAGGCGGGCGACGAGCTGCTGGGGGGTCTCGCGGGGGAAGCGCTCGCGCAGCAGCGCGACGACGCCGCTCACCTCGGCCGCCGACCACGACGTCGCCACCTCGACGATGTCGCAGGCCTGTCCGGACGCGTTCAGCGAGATCGCGCCGAGCGTGGGCGCGGCGACGTCGGTGTCGAGGTTGGGCACGACATAGGTGCTCGGGTCCTCGGCGCCCGGCGGGACGGCGCTCACCCCCAGGACGCCGGGGTAGTCGGCGGGGTAGACGTCGGCGTCGTTGCCGGGCGTGCCCTTGAAGGACTCGTCGTCGGAGCCGTCGCCCTCCTCGCGGTTGCCGGAGGCGGCCACGACGACGAGCGGCAGCTCGACGAGGCGCGCGACCGCCGCCTCGAGCTCGGGGTCGGAGGCCGGCACGGCGAGGGAGATGTTGACGACGTCGAACTGCTGCGTCCGGTGGTCGGCGATGACGGCCTCGATGCCGGCGACGATGCCCGCGGACGTCACCTGCTTCTCGCCCTCGGCGATGTCGGCGACCTCGGTGTCGTAGACCTTGTAGTCGAAGACCTGCGCGTCGGGGGCGACGCCGCGCGGACCGGCGATCAGGCCCGCGACGATCGTGCCGTGGCCGGACAGGATGCCGGTGGCTGAGGCACCGCCGACCGCGACGGCCGTCGGGCGGTCGATGCCCGGCAGCGGCATCACGCCGCTGTCGATGACCGCGACCTTCACGCCTCGGCCGGTGGCGAGCTCCTGTGCCTGCTCGACGTGCATCCGCTCGAAGGCCGGGTTGCTCTTGCTGTGCGTGTCGGCGAGCTGTTCGGAGCCCGGCACCTCGCCGACCGAGCACGGGGCGTCGTGCTCAGCGGAGGCCGGGGACGCCCAGAGCGGCACGACCCCCGTGGCGAGCAGGCCGGCCGCGAGCGTCGTACGCAGTCGTGCGCGGCTCATGAGCCGCTGTCCGCTTCCGCGGCGGCGGGCGCCGCGTCGTCGGGCAGCCGGCGCGCCCGGTTGGTCGAGAGCGGCACGCCGGGCTCGAAGAACTCCAGCCACGTGCTCGGCACGAGCGGCGGGTCCACCTCGGCGTAGCCGATGAAGTCCGGCACCTGCGGACCGAGGAGCGCGTACTTCTCGCCCTTGGTGTCGATCACGTAGGGAGTGCCGGCGTCGGCCGCGGCCTCGGAGCCGGACTGGACGTAGGCCCCGGCGCTGGGCTCGACGTCGACCTCGTGGCGCCCGGACGAGACCTCGCTCGGGTCGGCCGCACCGGTCGGGTTGGTCGCCAGGCTGACGGCCGGGTCGGCACCCGCCTCGGGGTGCAGGACGCCGCACAGCGCGCCGTCGGGCACCGCCGTGGGCAGGGCGGCAGGCCACTCGGCGGGGTACTTCGTGGACCCGAAGGACGCGACGAGGTCCTCGGTGATGGGGGTCGCGGCCCGACCGACGACGTCGTAGACCATGCCGGCGAACGGCGAGAGCTCCTCGGGAGCCTCGTCGCCGAGCAGGTAGTAGCGCCCGGTGTCGGCGAGCAGCAGGTCGCCGATGCGGTAGCGGGAGAGGTCGGTGCGGCTGTCGCCGTAGGGCACCTGCTCGCCGCGGCGCGTGACGCCGAAGGCGTCCTCCTCGAGCGCGGCGCGCTCGGGGAAGAGGTTCAGCCAGTCGACGTCGACCTCGACGGGAGTGGCGCCGAAGCCGATGCGGTTGCCGACGGTGGAGGCGGAGGTCTGGTTGGCCGGCATCGGGAAGCGGTAGGCGCGCTCCTGCTGGTTGCCCACGGCCGGGGCCGTGGCGATGAGCCACTGCTCGTCCTCGTGGGAGACCAGGAACGCCGACCCGGTGAGGTCCTCGACCGCCGGGGTCTGCTGGACCGCGACCTTGATGCCGACCTCGGATGCGGTGCAGGCGGTCCAGCCGTCGTCCACGAGCTCGCTCGCCGACGGCAGGCCCGCCGGGGCACCCTCGATGCCGAGGTCCTCACCGAGCTGCACGGTGCGGATGTACTTGTCGCGCACGGTGTAGGGCGTCAGCTCGGCGTCCTCGAGCAGCAGCTGCGCCGAGACGTAGTTGGGGACCCGCTGGAGCAGCGGGTCGTCACCGCCGCGCAGCACGACGTACTGCTCACCGGTGTCCTTGGAGATGATGAAGCTGCCCTCGTCGAGCCACTGGGCCGGCGGGCGGCCGAGCAGGAAGCCCGCGATCGCGGCGCCGGCGAGCAGCAGGACGGACAGCGCGACGCCGCCGATGAGCACCCGGCCCGGACGCACCGGCTCGACCTCGCGCCCACCGGGGGCGCCGGAGACGAAGGCGGTGACCAGGCGGCGGCGGCTGAAGGCGTGGGCCTCGACGAGGTCCTTCTTGGTGGCCATCTGTTCCCCGCCCGCCTCAACCCGCCACAGCGGCGACGAAGCCCGCCGCGAGCACCATCAGGGGGAGCAGCGCGAGCAGGGTCACCATCTCGACCACGTCGCCCATCCGTCCGCGGCGCACCGAGGGCGAGGCCGGCACCAGGGTCAGCGCGAGCAGCACGGCGCCCACACCGGCGAGGCCGATGGCCGCACCGGCGCGCCAGCCGTCGTGGATCAGCAGCATCGACACCGCCACCGACACCAGGCCCAGGATCCCGGACGTCAGGCCCGCGAGGACCTCGGCGCCGGTGCGGTACTGGCGGGTGCGGAACATGACGGCCAGGCAGCACACGGCCGCGAGCACCGTGCCGTAGGCGCCGCGACCCACCGCGAACGGCGCGAACAGGACCAGCAGGGTGCCGACCGTCGCGGAGACGGCCAGCAGGATCTCGTGGCCGACGCGGGCGTCGCCGGCGACCTCGTCGGGGTCGATCTCCTCGGGGTCGGCGGTGATGTCGTGCAGCGAGTAGAGCTGGTCGACCTTGGTGCCGGTCACCCCGAGCGCCAGCCACGGGAAGATGCTGCCGGCGAGGACGACGAGGGTCAGCAGCACGGTGAAGACGACGTCGGGCTCGAGCGAGGCGACCCGGATCAGCACCGAGCTGGCCACGAGCACCGCGCCCACGACGATGGCCGGGATGACCAGCGGACGGCCGTCCTGCAGGCCGACGACGGCGACCAGGCCGGCGGCGAGGACGCCGAGCCCGGCGAAGAGCAGCGGGTCGGAGAAGAAGGCGTCGGCGAGGGGCCACCCCCAGCCCGGGAGCTCGCCGGGGGCGAGCAGCAGCCCGGCCACACCGGCGTACAGGGCGGCGAGGAGAGACACGGCCACGCCGGCCTCGGGCTCCTCCTGGGCCCGGGCCAGGACGACGCCACCGACGACCAGCAGGCCGGCGATCACTGCCGCGGCGACACCGCCGAGCAGGCTCTCGCCCCGCAGCAGCAGCGCGAGCGCACCGAGGCCGAGCAGGATGCTGCCCGCGCCCAGCGCCGTACGCCGTCCGGCCGAGGGCTCCCACGGCTGGAGCTCGTTCTCCACCACGTCGGCCATCGCCTCGACGACGTCGTCGTAGACGCGCGGCGCCTTTTCGTCGACGCCGGCGGTGACCGTCAGCAGTCCGCCGTCCTCGATGCCCTGCATCGTGAGGCCGGCATTGTTGACCAGGATCCGGCCCTCCTGGGTCACCAGGCGGTAGCCGCCGTAGACGGTGGAGGCGTCGAGCAGGCCGACCGAGCGCGCCAGCTCGGGCACCAGCTCGGCGACGGGGATCGACCCCGGCAGCACCAGATCGACGCGCCGGGACCCCGAGGCGATGGTCACCCGGACCAGGCCCGAGGCGACCGAGGACCCCTGACTCATTGGTGTTTCCCCCTGGTTGTGCTTCACGTGCGCCGACGCGGGCCGGGCACCGAACGGAGTGCAGCCTAGGCGAAATCCCCCCACCCCACCGACGGTGGGATGCGGCGCGCCTCACCGCAGGACGTCGGGCGCGGTCCCCTCGTCGTCGAGCCAGTGGTCGTCGGTGCCGAGCAGGTCGTCGCGCGACGGCGCCGACCGGTCCTTGCGCCGTCCCCCGCGGGAGCCGGCCGCTCCGGCGCTCGCTCCCCGACCTGCTCCGCCCCCGCGGCCCTGGCCGACCTTCGCGCGGCCGGACGCCTGCTGGCTGCCCTTGCCGCCGACGGCCCCTGCGGCCGTACGTCCCGCGCGGCTGCCGCGCCCGGACGCCCCGCCGGCCTGACCGGCCCGTGCTGCACCGGCGCCCGCACCCGCGCCGGCCCGGGCTCCTGCACCGGCGACACCAGCGCCGGCCGCGGCTGCGCCGGGCATCCCGCCGGCCCCCGGCATGGCGAGGGGAGGCATGCCGGCACCGGCCGGAGCGGTCGGCGCAGCGAAGCCGGCAGGGGTGGACGGGCCGCCCGAGGTGTACGCCACTCCGCCCTGCGGCGTGCCGGCGACCGTGGTGCTCGGCGGTCCGTCGTGGCCCCAGCCCGGGGGCTGGGGGTGGTGGCCCGGCTGCGGTGCACCGCCGGGCGGAAGGGGGTGGGCCGAGCCGGGATCGGCACCCGGGACGACACCGGGCACGACGCCCGGACCCTGGCCGGGACCGGTGCCGGGACCGTGGCCCGGTCCCACCGGGTCGGTGGTCCGGACGGGCGGCCACGGCGGCAGCACCGGCCAGTCGGGGTCGGGCTCGGGCGGTGGCGGGCCGGGCCAGCCGTGCGGCGGCCAGACCGGCTCGGGCTCGTTCGTCGGGGTCTCGCGCGGGATCCCGTGGGCGCTGCGGATCTTGTCCTCGGACTCCTGGAAGACGCGGTTGAGCGCCTCCCACGCCTCGCGTGCCTCCTCCTCGCGCTGCTGCACCTGGAAGGCGTGGCGCGCCGACGCCCGGTGGTGGAGCGTGGCCGCGGCGAGGTACGCCGTCTGGTCGGAGTCAGCGGTCGGCTGCGGGGCCGGCCCCGGCGGGCGCGGAGCGCCGACGCGGTCCCACACCCGCACCAGCGCCTTGACCTGGCCGATGACCTCACCGGCGGCGTCGAGCGCCTGGGAGGTGCGGCCGAGGAGGCGGCGCTGCTCCACGAGGTGCTCACGCAGGTCGCGGAAGGCGCCGACCGCCGCGTCGCGGGTCTGCTCGCCGAGCTGGTCGTGCCCGCGCAGCCCGCGGATGCCCGCCGTCAGCTCCTCCTCCACCCGGCTCAACGCGGGGATCGACGAGCGCCAGCCGGCGGCCATCTCGTTGAGGACGTCGGTGTCGCCGACGGTCAGCATGGCGCGCCGCACCTGGGTCTCGTAGTAGCCGGCCACCGGGCTCAGCCCTCGCCGAGCGACAGCTGCGCGAGCCGCCGGAAGTGGTCGCGGTCGAGCTCGTCGGTGCCCTCGAGGTCCCCGAGGCAGTCCACGAGGTCGCGCGCGAAGCGGCGTACGGTCCGGGCCTGGGCCTGGCGGTCCTCGACGGTGCGCTGGTGGGCGAGCTCGTAGACCGAGCGCAGGCTCTGGCCGGCGTGGAAGGCGCCGAAGTTGCCGGCCCGGGTCTCGGCGCCGGCGAGCGTGTCGACGCCGCGGTGCCCGCGCGCCTGGCCGACGTCCTCGGGCCCGGCACGGTCGAAGGACGGGTGCATGTGATCGCCGGCCTGACGCAGCTGTGCTGCGATGCCCCTGATCAGCTCGGCATCGACCCTGATCTCGCCCACGCGTTCCCCCACGTCACGCTCGTACGCCGACCCCCGGCTGCACCCATTGTGGCGACGGGACGCCCGCTCCGGGCCGAAGTGCGAAAACTCGCCGGAAATGCCGCGAGGCCGGCCGTCCCCGTGGGGACGACCGGCCTCGCCTCAGACGTGGTGCGCTGCGCTCAGAAGCGGTTGGCGCCCCGGGCGTCGGCCGCCTTGTACTCGGCGTTGGACGCGTCGACGCCCTGGCTGGCCTGCTGGAGCAGCAGGGTCATCTCGGTCATCGCCTGGTCCCACTTGGCCTTGGCCTGGTCGTACGCCATCTTGGCGTTACCGTTCCAGTCCGACTTGAGCGGGTTCAGCTCGTTCTCGAGCTGGTCGAGGCGCGCCTCGATGTCCTTGGCGGCCTTCATGACGTCGGCGGCACCGGCGTCGAGGGAGCCGTGCTGGACCTTGATTCCGTCGAAGCTCATCATCGATCTCCTAAGTCTGTGAGGGGCTCGGCGTCAGCCGAGACGGCCCTGGAGGTTGGCGTGGGTGGCGGACTGGCTCTCGTCGGTCGAGACGTTGTCGCGCTCGGTCTCCTTCATCGACGCGGAGAGCTGGTCGAGGGCCTTGAGGATCGTCTCCTGCTTCTGGTCCCACGCGATCATGAGGTTGTTGAACGCGGTGGCACCCTGGCCGCCCCATCCACCCATCATCGTCTGGATGTTGCCGGAGAGCACGCCGCACTTGTTCTTGACGTCACCGCGGGCCTGGTCGACGAAGTCGGCGCCCTTGGAGAGGGCCTTCTCTGTCTGGCCGTACATCTCGCTCATGAAAGATCCTTCTCCCTCGGCGGTCGAACCGACCGAGTTTCTGTGTGTTGGTGATCCACTGGTGGTGATCCGGTGCTCGGGGAGACGTCCCGGCCCCCCGCGCTGACGTGCATCTACCCGACCGGATTCGGGCTAAACATCACGAGGTCATTTCCCACAGGCGGCGGAAGACGCCGGCCGCGACGACCGCCGAGGCGAAGGCGAGGCTGCCGCACAGCGACTCCGCGACCTCGGCCCGTCGGGACCACCAGACCGAGCGCCAGCCGCGTCCGGTGGCGATGGCCGCGGCGAGCGCGATCGCGCCCAGCGCGACCACGACGTAGAAGAAGGTGTCGAGGTGGGAGGCGCCGGGTCCGCCGACGAGGTGCACCGCCAGGGAGACCAGCGCAGCGAGCCCGGCCAGGCGCAGCAGCGCCCGCGCGGCCGCGTGGCGGTAGGAGCGCGCGGCGAGCAGCAGCGAGCAGCCGGCGAAGAACACCAGGCAGCGGGCACCGATGCGGTCGAGGTCGATGGTGGCGCTGCGCAGCAGGAGCGGGCTGGCGACCACGACGGTGACGAGGATGGCCGCCGAGGCCCCGGTGACGATCCGCGAGGCCCGGTGGACCAGGCGCTCCATCGCGTCTGCGGCCACCACGATGCGACCGCGTCGCCCCTTGCGCTGGGCGTCGCGCGCCGACCAGGCCGTCACGGCGAGCCGGTCGAGGTCGAGCAGCGCCTCGTCGGGGACGTCGATGGCCAGCGACGGCGCGAACCGGGCCGCCATCATCGAGCCGAAGACCAGCAGCGTCCACGCGACGCGGGCGTCCCAGCCCATCAGCGCCGGCAGGGCGCAGCAGGCAAAGACGGTGAGCCCGGAGACGATCCACACCGTGCCGATCTCGTCGCCGCCGTCGACCGACAGCGCACGGCCGATGCCGGCCACGACCGCGGCCGCGATGCCGGCCGCACCGAGGATGGCGGGCAGCAGGTGGGGTCCCGGCTCGTAGAGGGCCGCGAAGGCGGCGGCCGCCGCGAAGGCGGGTGCGGCCGCGGCGCGCTGGCGGGTGTGCCGACCGACCGGCAGGGCGCCCACGAGCGCGCACGCGAGCAGGATCCCCACCGTGACGGTCCGGACGGTGTCCTCCCCGGCGCGGGCGGCGTACCACCCGGCGAGGGCGGCCGCGAGCGACGCGACGCCGGCGATCATCGACGCGAGCGCCGGGCTCTCGGGCGCGTTCTTCGCCGCCTCGAGCAGGGTGACCTTGCGGGGGCGGTGCACGCCGGTGGTCGCGACCAGCACGTCGCCCGACTGCACCCCGACCTCGGCCAGCGGCACCGCCGCGTTGAGCCGCTCCCCGAGCGCGGTCTGCAGCAGCGGGATCCCGGAGACGACACCGGCGGCCTCGGCCTGCTTGGCGTACTCGCGTGCGACGTCGACGGACGTGGCTCCGGCGGGCACGACGAGGTCGAGCACCCCGGCGGGACCGTGGATGCTGACGGCGATGGTCGCGCCAGCAGAGCTGGGCATCGCTACGTCCGACACGAAATCCCCCTTCTCGTGCATCGGGCGGGCGCTTCTCGGCAGCAGGGTAGTCGCGCCCGTGCCGGAGCACACCTATCATCGTCGCGACTTCAACGGGTGAGGCAACGGGGGACGCGTGAGCACGACACTGCGGGGCGGCCAGAGGCTCGACGAGCCGGAGATGCCGGGCGGCCAGATCGTGCTCCAGCCTCCGCCGGAGCTGCAGGACGGCGAGGGCGCCGGCGGTGTCCTGATGAACGCCATCCCGATGCTGGGCAGCCTCGGCTCGATCGTGCTCGTCGCCACGATGGGCAGCGGCGGCAACCGCACCCGCAGCTTCCTCGCTGCGGGCATGTTCCTCTTCGCCACGCTCGGCTTCATCATCGTGCAGATCGACCGGCAGCGGAAGCAGCGCGCGCAGCAGGTCACCGGTTCGCGCACCGAGTACCTCCGCTACCTCGGCAACATCCGCAAGGTGGCCCGCGAGGCGGCCGACCAGCAGCGCCGGGCACTCAACTGGCACCACCCCGAGCCCTCCGCGCTGCCCTCGCTCGCCGAGGACCGCACCCGCCTGTGGGAGCACACCGCCTCCGACGCCAACTTCCTCCACGTCCGCTACGGGCTGTGCTCGCAGCCGCTGTCGCTGGAGCTGGTGCCGCCGGAGAGCGCGCCCGTCGACCAGGTCGACCCGGCCGCCGCCTCCGCGCTCCACCGCCTGCTGGTGGTGCACCGCCTCCAGCCGAACCTGCCGGCCTCGATCGACCTGCGCGCCTTCGACCGCATCGAGCTGTGCGGCGACGCCGAGGAGGTCCGCTCCACCGCGCGGGCGATCATCTGCTCAGCGACGGCCTTCCAGAACCCCGACCAGCTGATCGTCGCGGTGCTCAGCTCGGAGCAGAACCTCACGCACTGGGACTGGGTCAAGTGGCTCCCCCACGCCCAGAGCGCCCGCGAGGCCGACGCGGTCGGGCCGATGCGCCTGGTCTCGACGTCGCTCGACGACCTCGGCAACCTGCTGCCGCCCGACCTCAGCGACCGGCCCCGCTTCGGTGCCGACGAGCGGGCCGCGACGCCCCACATCCTGCTGGTCATCGACGGCGGCCACCTGCCGCCCGGCAACCACATCGTGCCGCCCGACGGCCTGCACGGCGTGACGCTGCTCGACCTGCCGAGCCGGTGGGACGAGCTCGAGGACTCCACGCGGCTGCGGCTGGAGTTCGCCGACGGCCCCGACGAGCTGGGCAAGCGCCCGGTGAGCGCGCTGCGGCTGCGCGGCGAGCCCGTGCGGGCGCTGGCCGACCAGTGCGACATCGCCACCGCGGAGGCGTACGCCCGACGCATCGCGCCGCTGAAGACCGCGAGCGCCGAGTCGTCCTCGGCGGGCGGTGCCGTCGACATCACCTCGACGACCCCCGACCACATGGACCTGCTGGGCCTGGGCGACATCTTCGCCTACGACCCCGCCACCGCCTGGCGGCCGCGACCGGCCCGCGACCGGCTGCGGGTGCCGATCGGCATCGGCGACTCCGGCGGCCTGATCCACCTCGACATCAAGGAGTCCGCCCAGCAGGGCATGGGCCCGCACGGCCTGGTGATCGGCGCGACCGGGTCCGGCAAGTCGGAGTTCCTCCGCACGCTGGTGCTCGGCCTGGTCATGACGCACTCCTCGGAGCAGCTCAACCTGGTGCTCGTCGACTTCAAGGGTGGCGCGACCTTCGCCGGCATGGCCGACATGCCGCACGTCTCGGCCGTCATCACCAACCTCGCCAACGAGCTCACCCTCGTCGACCGCATGCAGGACGCGCTGTCCGGCGAGATGACGCGTCGCCAGGAGCTGCTGCGCGACGCCGGCAACTACGCCTCGGTCCGCGACTACGAGAAGGCCCGCGCCAACGGCGAGCCGCTCGAGCCGATGCCGTCGCTGTTCATCGTGGTCGACGAGTTCTCCGAGATGCTCTCGGCCAAGCCGGAGTTCATCGACCTCTTCGTCGCCATCGGCCGCCTCGGCCGCTCGCTGGGCCTGCACCTGCTGCTCGCCTCGCAGCGCCTCGAGGAGGGTCGGCTGCGCGGCCTCGAGTCCCACCTGTCCTACCGCGTCGGCCTGCGCACCTTCTCCGCCGGCGAGTCCCGCGCGGTCCTCGGCGTGCCGGACGCCTACGAGCTCCCCGCCGTCCCGGGCCTGGGCTACCTCAAGCCCGACCAGTCCACGCTGCTGCGCTTCAAGGCGGCGTACGTCTCGGGGCCGCCGTCGAGCCGCACCCGCGTCGCTCGCGACGAGGGCGGTGCGATCCGCGGGATCCTGCCCTTCACGATCTCCGAGGTGCAGGCGCTCGAGCCGGTCGCCGACGACACCCCCGACGTCGCGAGCCCCCAGCCCCAGCAGCAGGGCGAGCAGCCCTCGCTGCTCGACATCGCCGTGACCCGGATGATCGGCAAGGGGCCCGAGGCGCACCAGGTCTGGCTGCCGCCGCTCGACGTGCCCGACACCCTCGACGAGCTCATGCCCGACCTCGTGGAGCACCCCGACCTGGGCCTGACCTCGCCCCAGTGGCGCGACGTGCCGGGCCTGGTGATCCCGCTCGGCACCGTCGACCGCCCCCGCGAGCAGCGCCGCGACACGATGACGCTGAACCTCACCGGCGCCGCCGGCCACGTCGCGGTCGTCGGCGGCCCGCGCTCGGGCAAGAGCACGCTGCTGCGCAGCATCGTCACGAGCATGGCGCTGGTGACCACCCCGATGGAGTCGCAGTTCTTCGTGCTCGACTTCGGCGGCGGCACCTTCGCGCCGCTGGCCCGGCTCCCGCACGTCTCGGGAGTCGCGACGCGCTCCGAGCCCGACGTCGTACGACGGGTGATGGCGGAGGTCGAGGGCATCGTCGACCGCCGCGAGGCCTACTTCCGCACCAACGGCATCGACTCCATCGAGACCTACCGGTCGCGTCGCGCCCAGGGCCGTGTCGACGACGGCTGGGGCGACGTCTTCCTCGTCATCGACGGCTGGAGCACGCTGCGTGCTGAGTTCGACGACCTCGAGATGGAGATCCAGCAGCTCGCGGCCCGCGGCCTGACCTTCGGCCTCCACATCGTCACCGCGTCCACCCGCTGGGCCGACTACCGCGCCGCGATGCGCGACGTCTTCGGCTCCAAGCTCGAGCTGCGCCTGGGCGACCCCCTCGACTCCGAGGTCGACCGCAAGGTCGCGGCCCTCGTGCCGGTCGGTCGTCCCGGCCGCGGCCTGGTGCCGTCGAAGCTCCACTTCCTCGGTGCGCTGCCGCGCATCGACGGCGACGGCAACGCCGACACCCTCGGTGATGGTGTCGACGACCTCATCGACAAGATGGCCGCCGCGTGGAAGGGCCCCGAGGGACCCAAGCTGCGCCTGCTGCCGGAGATGGTCACGCTGGAGGCGATCCGCGAGGACGCCGTACGCCGCCAGGTGCCCGAGCGCCAGATCCTGCTCGGCATCAACGAGAAGGAGCTCGCCCCGGTCGGCCTCGACGTCGACGCCGAGCCGCACATGCTGATCTTCGGCGACGGCCAGTCGGGCAAGAGCGCGCTGCTGCGGGCGTACGTCCACGAGGTCATGCGCACGCGCACGCCGAAGGAGGCGCAGATCGTCCTCGTCGACTACCGGCGCTCGCTGCTCGGCGAGGTCCCCGACGAGTACCTGCTGAACTACCTCACCTCCGCGACCCAGGCCACCCCGACGCTGAAGGACATCGCGAGCTACCTCGAGGGCCGCATCCCCGGCCCCGACGTGACGCCCGACCAGCTGCGCAACCGGTCGTGGTGGACCGGCGCGGAGGTCTTCGTGGTCGTCGACGACTACGACCTCGTGGCCACCCAGCAGTCCTCGCCCGTTTCCTCGCTGCAGCCGCTGATGGCGCAGGCCCGCGACGTCGGCCTCCACGTGGTGGTGGCACGGCGTACGGGTGGTGCGTCCCGCGCCCTCTACGAGCCGGTCATCCAGTCGCTGCGCGACCTCGCGATGCCGGGCGTGATGCTCTCGGGCCCGCGCGACGAGGGCGTGCTGATCGGCAACCTGCGCCCGCAGCCCGCGCCCGAGGGCCGGGCTCGCGTCGTCACCCGCGACGGCGGCACGCAGACGGCCCAGCTGGCGTGGCTCGACCCGACCATGTGAGGTCGGGCGGGCCCTGCCGCGTCATACGAAGGCGCACCCATGGGTGCGGGTCCGTATGACGCTCGCGCCCCGACGCCGCGCAGCGTCATACAAAGGCGAACGGATGAGTGCAGGTTCGTATGACGCACGCCCGGGAGGGGGCAGGGACGACCCTCAGCGCCGGCCGGAGCTGAACATCCCCCGGGCGATCTCGCGTGCGGCGGTGCGCATGAAGTCCTTGAACGCCGTCGACTTCACGACCGTCTCCATCATCGAGTCCTCCTCGGGCGCCGGCTTCGAGGACTTCTTCGTCACCCGCTCGTGACGCTGCTCGCGCGCCATCTCCTCCACGCGGGCGTCCTCGGCCGCCTTGCGCGCGCCCTCCTCGAGCTTCTTGGCGAGCAGCTCGCGCGCGGACTCGCGGTCGATCGCCTCGGCGTACTTCGTGGCGAGCGGGGAGGCAGCGACCGCAGCCTCCATCGCGGAGGTCTCGGCGGCGTCCATCAGGGACTCGGGCGCCCGCAGTCGCGTCCAGGCGACCGGTGTCGGTGCACCGCGCTCGTTCATGACGGTCACGACGGCCTCACCGATGCCGAGCGACGTGATGACCTCGCCGAGGTCGTCGTAGGCGCTGTTGGGGTAGGTGTTGACGGTCGCCTTCAGCGCCTTCGCGTCATTGGGGGTGTGGGCGCGGAGCTGGTGCTGCACGCGGGATCCGAGCTGGGCGAGCACCTCGTCGGGCACGTCGGTCGGCGACTGCGTCACGAAGAAGACGCCGACCCCCTTCGAGCGGATCAGCCGCACGGTCTGGGCGATCTGGTCGAGGAAGGCGTCGGAGGCGTCGTTGAAGAGCAGGTGCGCCTCGTCGAAGAAGAAGACCAGCTTGGGCTGCTCGAGGTCGCCCTCCTCGGGCAGGTCGTGGAAGAGGTCGGCGAGCAGCCACATCAGGAAGGTCGAGAAGACCGCGGGCCGGTCCTGGAGGTTCGGCAGCTCGAGCAGGCTGATGATGCCGCGGCCGTCGTCGGTGGTGCGCAGGAACTCCTTGGTCTCGAACTCCGGCTCGCCGAAGAACACGTCGGCGCCCTGGGCCTCGAAGGAGACCAGCTCGCGCAGGATCACGCCGGCGGTCTGCGGCGAGAGCCCGCCGATGGTCTTGAGCTCGGCCTTCCCGGCCGGGTCCCCGGTGAGGTACTGCAGGACCGCGCGCAGGTCGGCGAGGTCGAGCAGCGGCAGGCCCTGGGAGTCGCAGTAGTAGAAGACGAGCCCGAGCGAGGACTCCTGCGTCTCGTTGAGGCCGAGCACCTTGGCCAGCAGGGTCGGACCGAAGGCACTCATCGTGACCCGCACGGGTACGCCGATGCCCTGGCCGCCGATGGCGTAGAACTCCGTCGGGAAGCCCGTCGCCGTCCACTGCTGGCCCACGCTCGCCGTACGTGCGGTGAGCTTGTCGCTGCTCTCGCCCGGCTGGCTGAGCCCGGAGAGGTCGCCCTTGATGTCCGCGGCGAAGACCGGCACGCCGTGGGCGCTGAGCTGCTCGGCCAGGAGCTGGAGGGTCTTCGTCTTGCCGGTGCCGGTCGCGCCGGCCACCAGGCCGTGCCGGTTGAGCATCGCGAGCGGGATCCTGATCGGCACGTCGGCGAGGGTCTCCGCGTCGAGCATCAGGCCGCCGAGCTCGAGCGCCGGGCCCTCGAAGTCGTAGCCCGGCGCGACGGCGGCCGAGATCGGGTCGGCGGGAGCCTGCGACGGTGCCTCGGGAGTCTCACTCATGGCGCGAGCCTAGCCGCGCCGGGCGGAGCGGGGTGGGGCCCGAAAGGGGCGTCGTTATGATCACCGGCGTGATCTTCAAGCGGGTGGGCGACGGCCGGCCCTACCCCGACCACGGGCTCGACTCGCGCGGCTGGGCCGACCTGCCCCCGCGCCAGGTGCGCCTCGACGAGCTGGTGACCACCAAGGACACCCTGCGGCTCGACACCCTGCTCGACGAGGACTCCACGTTCTACGGCGACCTCTTCGCCCACGTCGTGCAGTGGCAGGGCGACCTCTACCTCGAGGACGGCCTGCACCGCGCCCTGCGCGCCGCGCTCCAGCAGCGCAGCGTGCTGCACGCCCGCGTCCACCTGGCGGACGGCTGATGACGGGTGCCGTGAAGTCCGCGCTCACCCTCGGCGTGCTGACCCTGCTCGTGGTCGTCGCCGCAGTGTGGGGCTGGGCCGCGCTGACCGAGCCGCTGCCGCAGGAGGAGCCGGTCGCGATCTGCGAGGACACCGCAGTCACCGCCGGTTCCGAGGTGCGGCGCGACCAGGTCGTGGTCAGCGTCTTCAACGGCAGCGGACGCAGCGGCCTCGCGGGCGCGACCAGCGCCCAGCTCGCGGAGCGCGGCTTCGTCGAGGGCGACGTGGGGGACTCCCCCCTCCCCGCGGCCACCACCCAGATCTGGGCCTCGGACCCGACCAATCCCGCGGTCCAGCTCGTCCAGCGCCAGTTCAAGCGCGCCAAGGTGGTGCAGGGCGACGCGCTGGGGCCGGGCATCGTCGTCGTGGTCGGCGAGAAGTTCCAGTCGCTGCGCAAGAAGCAGGTCGAGTCCGTTGTCGCCGCGGCCGACGCGACCTACTGCCGCGCCACGGGCTCGGAGTAGCCCGACCTCAGTCGCGCTCGCGCCGCGAGGGGTCCCCGAGCCACTGCGCGAGCCGCCCGTTCTGCGAGACCTGCCGCATCCGGGCCTCGGTCGCCTCGCGCAGCTTGCGGGGGGTGACCACCACGAGGTCGTCGCCGTGGCGCAGCACCGTGCGCAGCTCCGGGACCAGCACGTTGCCGCCGCGGATCACCAGCGACACCGAGGCCCCCGGGGGCAGCCGCAGCTCCCCGACCTCGACGCCGTGCATCTTCGACGTGGGCGCGATCGTCACCTGGAGCAGGTCGGCGGCCACCCGGTCGAGCGGAGCGGCCTCGACGGCGAGGCCGCGCGGCTCGGAGCGTCGCGCGACCCGCAGGCGGCGCGCCACCCACGGCAGCGTCGGGCCGGTGAGCAGGGTGTAGACCACGACCATCACGAAGACGATGTCGAAGAGGTCGTCGGCGCCGTCGACGCCCTCGGAGAGCGGGATGGTGGCGAGCACGATCGGCACCGCACCGCGCAGTCCCGCCCAGGAGATGAAGGCCAGGTCACGCGGGGCCATCGGCTGCGCGATGCTGCTGACGAAGACCGACAGCGGGCGCGCGACCAGCGTCAGCACGAGCCCGGTGACGAGCGCCTGGACGACCGTGTCGAGGTCGATGCGCCCCGGCGAGAGCAGCAGGCCCAGCATCACGAACAGGCCGATCTGGGCGAGCCACGCGACGCCCTCGGCGAAGGAGCGGGTCGCGACGCGGTGCGGGAGCTCGCTGTTGCCGAGGATGAGGGCGGCGACGTAGATCGCGGCGAAGCCTGACGCGTGCAGCGCGGACGAGGCGCCGTACGCCGTGAAGGCCAGGCACAGCACGGCCAGCGGGTAGAGGCCGGAGGACGGCAGCGCCACCCGCCGCATGAGCCACGCGCCCGCGACGCCGCAGACCACTCCCACGAGCCCGCCGGCGATGAGCTCGAAGACGATGATGCCGGCCGTCTCGGCCAGCCCGGCCTGACCGACCGCGCCCGTGGAGATGATCCCGACGAGCACGACGGTCGGTGCGTCGTTGAGGCCCGACTCCGCCTCGAGCGCGCCGGTCAGCCGCTTGGGCAGCGGCAGCGCCCGGAGCACGGAGAACACCGCCGCGGCGTCGGTGGGCGAGCAGATCGCGCCGAGCAGGATGGCCAGCTCCCACGGCAGGCCGAGGAGGTAGTGGGTGCCGACGGCCACGACCGCGACCGAGACGGCGACGCCGACGGTCGCCAGCGACAGTCCGAGGCGGATGCTCGGGCGCACCTGTCTCCAGTCCGTGGTGAGCCCACCTTCGGCCAGGATCACCGCCAGCGCCCCGAACCCCAGCGCGTGCGCGAGCTGCGCGTCGTCGAAGGGGATCCCGAAGGGACCGCCCTCGCCCAGCACGACGCCGATCAGGAGGTAGATCAGCAGCGACGGCAGACCGGCGCCCGCCGAGACCCGCACCGCGAGGATCGCCGCCAACGTCACGACCGCGCCGACCAGCACGAACAGGTCGAGCTGGTGGACGTCGAAGGTCATGCACACCTCTGTCACGGGGGCCGGCGGGAGGCAGGTCGGGCCTGCGCCCGATCCTATCGGCCGGAGCGGGTCCGACGGGCCGCGTCCCAGTGCCCTCGCGCGGTGCGAGAATGCCCTCTGGTCCACGTGGGAACGTTTGGGCAGGCCACCTCTCGGGTAGTCGTCCACCGACGAAAGGGTGTGATCGATGTACGGCGACTCCGCCGCGGGCCGCAAGCGCGTCGCGCAGCTGCGCGAGCAGAGCGGTGACATCCGGGCCCTCGCCCAGCGCCTCGTGTCGCAGGCCGAGGCCGTGCCGTGGCACGGCAAGGCCGCCGACGCGATGCGCGAGCGCATCAAGGACCGCGCCAACCACCTCCGCACGGCCGCCGCCCACCACGAGACCGCGGCCGACTCCCTCGCCCGGCACCTCGTCGAGGTCGACTCCCTCAAGGAGGCGATCGAGACCCGCGCGCACAAGGCCACGTCGCTGGTCGAGGACGCCCGCACCCGTGCCGCCGAGGCCGACCCCGCGACGCCCCCCGACGACGCCGAGGCCGCGCTCCTCGCCTTCGACCCTCCTCCGGCCGGTCACAAGGACTGGCTGACCGTCGACCTCCCGGGCCTCTGACATGGTGACCATCGACCTCACGACCCCGCCCCCGGTGCCGGCGAGCTTCCTCGACGGCCTCGCCCGGCGGCTCGCCCTGACCCTGCCCGAGCTTCGCCTGGTCGCCGAGCTGGCCGGCGGGGCACCCCTCCCCTTCGACCTCCAGCCCGGGGAGGCCACCGACGCCGGCTCGCTCTCCGGGCGTCTGGGCCAGAGCCGCGGCTCGGCCGAGGACTCGGCGTACGCCGACGCGCTGGGCACCCTCCACGACCCGCACGACACCCTCCGGCGGCGCGGCCTGCTCACCGACGAGGGCGCCGACCCGGGCGTCGTCGGCGCGGTCGGGCTGCTCGCGACGCCGCGCCTGGCCCTCGACATCGACGTGGCCGCCGGCGCCACGCAGGTCAAGGCGTGGCACCGTCAGGCCGGTGAGGCGGTGGCGAGCCTGTCGACCTGCGACGGCATCGTCTTCGAGCTCGCGTGGTTCCCCGTGCGGCAGTGGACCACCGAGCTGGCGCGCGTCACCGCCGTTCCCGAGGACCTGGCGCTGACCACCTCGCAGGTGCCCGCCCGGCTCGACGTCCCCTACGCGCTCGCCGACTCGGTCGGCGAGGCGCTCCGGTCGGGACGCTCCGACCTGGTGCCGGTGCTGGTCGGCCATGCCGACGGCGCCGTGCTGGCCGACGGCGACGAGCTCGGCGACGCCGAGGCGGCCGCCGCGGTCTCCGCCGTGCACGCCGAGGGCCGCGGGCGGCTGCGCATCCTGGCAGCCGAGGTGTCCGAGCGCGCCACCACAGCGGTGGGCGTGGTCTCGTGGGTGCTGCTCAAGGACGGCTGGCACTCCCTCACCCCCCGCCACGACGACGGCGCGCGCGTCTCGGTCGCACGGGTCGACCCCGACGCCCTCGCCACCGAGCTCGCCCCCGTGCTCGCGCAGGTCCTGGTCAGGGAGGAGCCCACCGATGAGTGACCTCGACATCCCCCGCACCCACAGCGTCGACGACGACTCCTCGGCGGCCGTCGCCGCGGACAAGTACGACCAGATGCTGGCGCTCGCCGACCTCTTCGACGCCTCCGGCAAGGAGATGCGCACCCGCGCCCGCCTGGGCGCGGAGATCCTGCGCGACGACGACGTCGTCGACTCCGGTCCGCTCTCCCCCGCCACGTGGGGCCAGGCCGAGGAGGACGTCCGGGCGGCCACCACCGGCAAGCACGGTCTGCTCACCCGCTCGGTCGAGCTCGACGCCGACGCGTTGGTCGTCCGAGCCACGGTGCTGACCTACCGCTGGATCGACGAGCTCCAGCAGGCCGCCTACAAGACGCTCGGGTCGATCGCGGGCCGCGCCATCGGCTACCTCGCCCCCGAGGTGGCACTGGGCGGCGCGATCGTCAGCGCCGGCCTGATCGAGAGCGACACGCTCGATCGTGACGGGGTCACCGCCTACCTGAGCGAGCTCGCCGAGAGCAACCCCGACCTGATGGAGCACCTCTCGGGTGGCGGCGGCCTCCTCGACGGCCTCCACATGCGCTCGCTGCTCACCGCCGGCGTGCTGTCCTCCGACCAGGGTGTGGCCGCCGCGCGCGGCGGCCTGCGGGCGATCGGCGTGGAGGCGTTCCCCACCGACGCGGTGTCCGCCTTCCGTGACTCCGCGGGTTCCTTCGTCGAGGTCGAGGAGGCCGAGCCCGAGGTCGGCACGGACACGGTCGGCGCGCCCCGCTCCCTCGAGGAGCTGATGGCCAACCTGGTCGCCGAGGACCGCCGGATCAGCGTCCAGCGCGTGGGCACCGGCCGCTACATCGCCTACCTGCCCGGCTCGCTGGGCGCCGAGTCCGGTCGGCTCCGCCTCGTCGGCGCCGACCCGACCACGTCGGCCGGCCAGGTCGTGCGGGCGATCGAGAAGGCGGTCACCGAGGACGACGCGCGCGTCATGCTCGTCGGGTCCGCCGCCGGCGGCACCGTCGCCGCCGAGATCGCCGCGAGCCTCGTCTCCTCACGCTTCGTGGTCGACCAGGTCGTCACCGCCGGCGCGCCCTCGGCGCAGGTGCCCCGCATCCCCGATGCCGTGCGCATGCTCTCGCTCGAGGACCGCGCCGACCCCGTCGCCCTCCTCGGGTCACTGATCAACGCGCGCACCACCAACCGCCTCACGGTCGTCTTCGACAGCGGCGACCGCGACGGCGCGCACGTCTACGTCGCCGGCGCGCGGGCAGCCGACAGCGCGCGGCACCCCGAGCTCAGGGCCGAGATCTCCCGGCTCCAGGGGCTCGGCTACCTCGCCGGCTGAGCGGGCCTCACGCGATCTCGTGCACGAACTCGCCGAGCTGGGCGAGGTTGCGGCACTCCACCATCGGCACGATCGTGCCGTAGGTGTCCGCCGCGCTGTCGCCGGTGCCCCAGTGCCGCGGGTGCTCAGGGTTCAGCCACCACGCGTGCCGGGCCCGCCCGGCCAGGTCGGCGAGCACCGGCAGTGCAAGGTCGCTGTAGTTGGAACGCCCGTCGCCCAGGACCAGCAGGGACGACCGCGGGCCGATCGCGTCGGGGTGCTCCTCGGCGAAGCGGGTCAGCGCCCGCCCGTAGTTGGTGCGGCCGAACATCGCGGCCTGCGACATGCTCGCGGCCAGTGACTCCATCACCTCGGCCACGTCGGCGCCGGGGCGGAACACGTCGCTGACCTCGGCGACGTCGTCGACGAAGGTGAAGGCCCGCACGCCGCTGAAGGCCTCCCTCAGGGCGAAGACCAGCATCAGGGTGAACTGCGCGAAGTTGGCGACCGACCCGCTGACGTCGCACAGCACGACGAGCTCGGTGCGGTGCGGGCGCCGCGGGCGGTGGTGGGTGGTCAGCGGCACCCCGCCGGTGGCGATCGAGGCGCGCACGGTGCGGCGTACGTCGAGGGGGCCGCGGCGGCGGGCGTGCTGCTCCTTGGTGAGCCGCGCGGCCAGGCGCCGTGCGAGGGGATAGACCTCACGTCGCATCTCCTCCAGGTCGCTGCGCCGGGCAGCGGTGAAGTCGAGGCGGTCGATCGTCGGGCGCACGGTCACACCGACGACGTGCTCGGGTCCCTTCTCCTCGGCGATGCGGCGACGGGCGTCGCCCTCCACCATCCGCGTGAAGTCGCCGATGCGGCGTCCCGCGGTGCGCTGGGCCCGCTCGGCGTCGAGGCCCTCGGCGAGCAGCCCCTGCACGAGGCGGTCCACGAGCTCGGCGGGCGAGACCCGCTGGAGGGAGGTGTACGCCGACCAGCTCGACAGGCCCGGTCCGCGCCCGGGCATCGCCCCGAAGCGCGCGACCGCCTCGGCTGCGAGGTCCTGCAGCGCCTGCTGGTCCCCGGAGGCCAGTGCCTCGGCGAGGGCCTCGCGGAAGCGCTCGAGGTCGGGTCCGGTGTCGCGCGGACCGGCAGCCGGCTCGGCGTCGTCACCGTCGCGCGCGCGGGCCACACCGTCCCCGACGAGCCGCGGGTAGTAGATGTCGAAGACCGCGTCGAAGGTCACCCGCTGCTGCTGGCGCTTGACCAGCGTCGCGGCGTACGCCGCCCGCACGGTCTCGCGGTCGTGCCAGCTGACCTGCTCGAGCGCACTGATCGCGTCGAGCCCCTCGGCGAGCGAGACCGACAGACCCGCGGCGCGCAGCGCCTCCACGAAGCCGATGTGGGTGTCGAGCAGGCTCACGGGTCAGGCCGTCGCCAGCTTGAGCTCCTTGACCGCGCGGCGCTGGTCGGAGGCGTGCTTGAGCACGACGCCGAGGGTGCGCGCGACGGTGGCCTCGTCGAGGTCGCCGATCTGCAACGCGATCAGCGTGCGGGCCCAGTCGACGGACTCCGCGATCGAGGGTGCCTTCTTCAGCTCGAGCTCACGCAGTCGCACGACCACGTCGACGAGCTGCGCGGCCACCTTGTCGTCGAGGCCCGGCACCTGGCTCGTCACGATCGCCCGCTCGCGCTCGGCGTCGGGGTAGTCGAGGTGCAGGAACAGGCAGCGCCGCTTCACCGCCTCCGACAGCTCGCGGCTGGCGTTTGAGGTCAGGACCACGAATGGACGCCGGGTGGCCGTGACCGTGCCGAGCTCGGGGATCGTGACCTGGAAGTCGCTCAGCACCTCCAGCAGCAGGCCCTCGACCTCGATGTCGGTCTTGTCGACCTCGTCGACGAGCAGGACCGTCGGCTCCTCGCGCCGGATCGCGCTGAGCAGCGGCCGGGTCAGCAGGAACTCCTCGGTGAAGATGTCGTCGTGGGTCTCGCTCCACGCGGCGTCACCCTGGGATGCCTGGATGCGGAGCAGCTGCTTCTTGTAGTTCCACTCGTAGAGCGCGCGCGCCTCGTCGAGGCCCTCGTAGCACTGGAGCCGCACCAGCTCCGCGCCCGTCGCGCGGGCGACCGCCTTGGCCAGCTCGGTCTTGCCGACCCCGGCCGGGCCCTCGATCAGCAGCGGCTTCTCCAGCACGCCCGCGAGGTACGCCGTCAGCGCGGTGGCGTCGTCAGTGAGGTAGCCGGCTCCGCGCAGGCGTACGGCGGCGTCGGCGGGCGAGGCGAACCAGGTCACCCGGCGAGGGTAGCCGCCGGGTCACTTCGCGGCAGGCTCGAGCTGGACCGCCGGACGCCCACGTCCGCGCAGCTTCTTCTCCACGGGTCGCTCGAACCACTCGAAGAGCACCCCGGAGAGGAGCACCGACACGACGATCACCACGGGCACCGTCCAGCCGTGGTCGAGCATCACCGGACGCGCCACCCGGAGCACGAGCTCGTGCACCATGTAGAGCGCGAACGACCACGCCCCGAGCCGGACCAGCACCGGGTGCGTCAGTGCGCCCTCGCCGCCGTCGATGTCACGTCGTGCGAACGCCAGCAGGACGAGCGCGATCCCCGGGAGGAGGATGAGGACGGCGACCCACGCCCGCGCCAGGAGGCCGCCGGCTGAGATCCGGTCCACCACGACCAGCAGGGCGTAGGAGGCAACCAGCGCACTGACGGCGAACGCCGGGCTGATTCGCGGGGTGCCGCGGCGCACCAGCAATGCCAGGCCCATGCCGAACACGAACTCTCCGACCCGGTAGAGCGGGAGCGCGTGGACGCCGTACCCGATCACGTCGGCGGCGACGCCCGCGACCACGAGCCACGCGGCACCCAGGCCGACCGTCGCGACCGGGCCGACGCGGCGCGCGAGCAGCACCAGCGCGGGGAAGAGGAGGTAGAAGAACGCCTCCGCCGACAGGGACCACGACACGCTGTTGTAGCTGTAGAGCACCTCGCCGTCGGTCGACCACGCCTGCAGCAGGGCGAGGTTGACCGGCGCGGACCATGCGGGGCCGACGGCGTCGATGAGCCCGGCGACGCCCAGTCCGGCCGCGAGGACGAAGGTCAGCGCGTGGAGCGGCCACACGCGGGCGAACCGGCGCCGGTAGAACGGCATCGCGCGGTCGCCGTCGCGGGCCGACCAGACCAGCACGAACCCCGAGAGCACGAAGAAGAACGCCACCCCGAGGTGCCCGAAGGACAGCAGGGCGTAGGGCTGGCTCAGGTCGGGCGAGGACCGGATCGTCGCGTGGTAGAGGACCACGACCGCCGCCGCGAAGAAGCGGAGGCTCGTCAACGAGCGCAGATGCTGGCTCCCCCGAGTCACGACGTGACCCTAACCCGGATGATGGCTCAGGTCTCAGACGGCTCAGCAGAGGGGGCGGGATTCGAACCCGCGGTAGGTCTCCCTACGACCGCTTTCAAGGCGGTTCCGATCGGCCGCTCCGGCACCCCTCCTCGCGCGGCGTCGCGACGCCGCACACCGCGGGACTCTACCCAACGACGGCGCTCGACCACCCGCGGGACGAGCCGACGGGCTGCGTGGGAAAATCGCTGCGTGACGACCGATACCGCCACCGTGCACCGCCTCGCCCCCGCCGTCGCGGCGCGCCTGCTGGGCGTGGTGCTGTGCGCGGTCGCGGTGCTCATCCTCGTCAGCACGCTGCTGATCGCGGTGCTCGACCTCCACACGGTCTTCCTGCTGGTGCCCGTCGTGGTCACCATCGCCTCGCTGGTGGCCTGCTGGTGGCTCTGGCGCGAGAAGGGCTGGGTCGTGAAGTTCACCGACGAGGGCTACCGGGTCCAGTGGGTGCGAGGCGTGGGTGCCGCGTCGGCGCGGTGGAAGGACGTCGAGGACGCGGTCACCACGACCCTCCTCGAGGCGCCCGTGGTGGTGCTGCGCCTGCGCGACGGACGGACGACCACGATCCCCGTGGAGATGGTCGCGATGGACCGTGAGGCCTTCGCCCGCGACCTTCGCGAACACCTCCAGCGCGGCCAGGGACTGCGGAACTTCTGACCTGATTCGGCGCAGGCACCCTGCGCCTTGTAGCCTTCTGTGCGCTCGACCTTCGGTCGGGCATGGAGGCGTCGCCTAGTCCGGTCTATGGCGCCCGCCTGCTAAGCGGGTTTGGGGCTAAAACCCCATCGAGGGTTCAAATCCCTCCGCCTCCGCCAGAGTTGTCGGCCCCCTCGTCGCGAGGGGGCCGACGCGCGAGCGTCACCAGGTTTGCAGGATCCTGCAATGCACAGACCTGCAATCCGATCGGTGGGACGCCACCCCTGACGGTGGGTGAGAATGGACTGGTCATCCCCTGTGACAACGTGACATTAGAGGTGAAAGCAATGATCCCAGCACGCCGCATCGCGGCGGCCGCTCTCGTGGCCGCCTTCAGCATCGGAATCATCGGCGTGGGCGCTGCCCCGGCAAACGCGGACTACACATGGGGCACGAGGATCGGGGTTTCCCGCTGATCGACGTGCCATGATGTGCACGCAGTGAAGAGCTGGGACACGGACCCTCAACCCCCCACGAGTCTGGTCCGGACGGCCTCCCCCACAGGCCCGTCCCAGCATTCGAGGGCAGCAGCTCACCGCGAGTTGCTGCCCTCGATCCCTGTCCGGGCACAGCGCCCGGGACGGAACCGGGTCAGCGACCGGCCTCGTCGGCCTCGCGACCGGAGATCCCCCGCTTGCCCATCTCGTAGCCGAGCTGGAAACGCGTCTCGACCTCGAACTCGTTCTTCAGGTCGGCGACGTAGGCGGCGTAGGTGCGCGGACTGACCCCGAGGCGCTTGGCGCCCGCCGGGTCGGCGCGGCCCTCGAGCAGCATCCGGATCGTCATCGCCCGCTGCTCCGCGGCGATGTCGCGCATCAGTGAGGTCTCGCTGCTGGTGAACGGTCGGGCGCGCTCCCAGTGCCGCTCGAACATGTCGACGAGGTAGCCCACCATCGACCGGTCGCTGATCACCATGGCAGCGTTGAGGCCCTCGTGGCTCGGGATGACCGCGACGCGCCGGTCGACCACGATGAGGCGGTTGAAGAACTCGTCCAGGGTCCGCACCTCGGCGCCTGCGGCGGACACGGCGGCGACGTACTTGCGGGTGTCGGTGCCGCGGCGGGCGGCGTGCTGGTAGAGGGTGCGCATCCTCACGCCGCGCTTGAGCAGGGCGATCTCGCGTGCCGTGACCTCCGCGAGCTGCTTGACGCCGCGCCGGTCCTGCGGCTGCGCACTCAGCAGCTCCTCCTCCGCGTCGGCGACCGTCGACTCCAGGAAGGTCCGGATCGTCGTGGCGCCGCGGATCTCGGTGAACGGCCCTCCGACGGCACTGGGGGAACGACGCCAGGCCTGCGAGAGCGAGTTGAAGGCCTGGGCCCAGTGGGCGGACTGGGCGATCAGCTCCGCACCCTGCTGGCCCAGCGGGGCGACCACCTGCGCCTGGACCGCGGCCGGGTCGACGGCTCGCCAGCTGATGCCGTCGTCGCTCTGGACGACGAGACCGACCTCGGCGAGCAGCTCGAAGGCCGCGCGCAGCTCACCCCGTGGGCCGATCCGCACGTCGGTGGCCTCGATGCCTCCCGAGGCGACGATCTCCTCGTAGAGCGGCGCGGACTTCTCCTCGAACAACGCGCGCTCGTGCTGCCCCAAGGGCATGGCACAACCTCCCACTCACCCCCGACACCAGTGGGTGTGATCGTGCCACACGAGCACCAGCGGATGCCCCCGAATGCATCCCGAGATGCCACGACCCGCCGCACCGGCTGAGGCGGTGGGCGGGTCGAGGCGTACGACGCGGGCGGGTCAGGCGCCGAGGCGCGCCTTCAGCGTGTCGAGCTCGCTCCAGAGCACGGCGGGAAGGTCGTCGCCGAACTTCTCGAACCACTCCTCGATCTGCGGGATCTCGGCCTTCCACTCCTCCGCGTCGACCGCGAGCGCCTGGGCGAGCTGGTCGTCGGTGAGGCCGAGGCCGTCGACGTCGAGCGAGCCCGGCGCCGGCACGTGACCGATCGGGGTCTCGACCGCGGCCGCCTGGCCGTCGATGCGCTCGATGACCCACTTGAGCACGCGGCTGTTCTCGCCGAAGCCCGGCCAGAGGAAGTCACCGTCGTCGGAGCGGCGGAACCAGTTGACGTAGAAGATCTTCGGCAGCTTGGCGGCGTCGTTGTCCTTGCCGATGCCGACCCAGTGACCGAAGTAGTCGCCGGCGTTGTAGCCGATGAAGGGCAGCATCGCCATCGGGTCGCGGCGCACCACGCCGACAGCGCCCACGGCGGCCGCGGTGGTCTCCGAGGAGAGCGTCGCCCCCATGAACGTGCCGTGGTTCCAGTCGCGAGCCTCGGTCACCAGCGGGATGGTCGTCTTGCGACGGCCGCCGAAGAGGATCGCGTCGATCGGCACGCCGCGCGGGTCGTCGTACTCGTCGGCGAGGATCGAGCACTGCTTGATCGGGGTGCAGTAGCGGCTGTTGGCGTGGCTGGAGAGCTCGCCGGTCTCCTCGGCGATCTCCGGGGTCCAGCGCTCGCCCTTCCAGCTCGTGGCCTCGGCGGGCGTGTTCTCCAGGCCCTCCCACCACACGTTTCCGTCGGGGGTCAGCGCGACGTTGGTGAAGACCGAGTTGCCCTTGCGGATGGTCTCCATCGCGTGCGGGTTGGTGTGCTCGTTGGTGCCCGGCGCGACGCCGAAGAAGCCGAACTCGGGGTTGACCGCCCAGAGGCGACCGTCCTCGCCGACCCGCATCCACGCGATGTCGTCGCCGATCGCCTCGACGGTCCAGCCGGGGATGGTCGGCTTGAGCATCGCCAGGTTCGTCTTGCCGCACGCGCTCGGGAAGGCCGCGGCGACGTACTTGGTCACGCCCTGCGGCGAGGTGAGCTTGAGGATGAGCATGTGCTCGGCCAGCCAGCCCTCGTCGCGCGCCATCACCGAGGCGATGCGCAGCGCGTAGCACTTCTTGCCGAGCAGGGCGTTGCCGCCGTAGCCCGAGCCGAAGCTCCAGATCATCCGCTCCTCGGGGAACTGGACGATGTACTTGGTGTCGTTGCACGGCCACGCCACGTCGGCCTGTCCGGGCTCGAGCGGCATGCCGACCGAGTGCAGCGCCGGCACCCACTGGGGGTCGCGGCCGGCGGCGTCGAGCTCCTCGATGCGGGCGAGGACGTCACTGCCCATGCGGGCCATCACGCGCATGGAGACGGTGACGTACGCCGAGTCGGTGACCTCGACGCCGAACATCGGCTGCTCGGCCTCGAGGTGGCCCATCACGAAGGGGATGACGTACATCGTGCGGCCCTTCATGCAGCCGGCGTAGAGCCCGCGCATGAGGTCCTTCATCTTCGCCGGGTCCATCCAGTTGTTGGTGGGACCGGAGTCGCGCTCGTCGACCGAGCAGATGTAGGTGCGGTCCTCGACCCGGGCCACGTCGGTCGGGTCGGAGGCGGCGTGGAACGAGTTGGGCATGACGTCGGGGTTCAGGCGGGTGAACGTCCCGGTCGCCTCGAGGGAGGCGGTGAGCTGGGCCCACTCGTCGTCGGAGCCGGTGCACCAGTGGATGGTGTCGGGCTGGGTGAGCTCGGCGATCTCGGTGACCCAGGCGAGGATGCCCTCGTGGGTCGTCGGCGGAGTCGTCTGCGTGTCAATGGTGGCGGTCATGCCCGTTCCTTCAGCGTTCGTCGCGGTTCGCGCGGCCTCGTTGTCGGCGACTTTTTCCGGACGCTAGCGCTTGAGAAAGCGAGCACGTATTGGATCGGTCTAAGGGTTGTGACGTGGATCTCGCTACCCGCACGTATGCGTCGGGCGCGGCTGGGCAACGCTGCCGTTCGGTCAGATCGGCGCGTCCGGGTGGATGCTGCGTGTCTCCGCCCGACGGTTGCGAGTGGTGAACCAGTCGCTGACGTAGACCTTCGGCAACATCTTGGCCACCGACAGCGTCACGTAGACGATCGTGTTGATCGCGACGAACGCGGCGAGCACCGCGATGGCCTCGTGGCGCAGGATGCTGTCCGGCAGCAGCAACCCCATCGGCACCACGCCCAGCACCTCAGGCCCCCGTCCGTGCGGCGGTGTCGGGCTGGACGATGTGCTTCCAGTCGGCCTGGCGGGCCAACGTCAGGTCCCACACGCCCTTGAGGTAGACCACGTTGAGGAACATCGCGTAGCCGAGCTCGGGGAACAGCGAGAGCGCCAGCAGGCGCGCGCGCCACCCTCCGCGCCACACGGTGACGACCCGCTCGAGGGTGAAGACGAGGCCGATCCCGATCCAGAACGGGAACCACACCCAGTTCGACGTGGCCAGCACCATCAGCAGGATCAGCAGCAGGTAGGCCGCGAGCGCGATGACGCCGTAGCCGATGCCGAGCTGCTGCATCCAGTAGCGGAAGGTCTGCGGCCGCATCCCGTAGGCGCCGAGGTTCTCCAGGGCACCGCGCTGCCAGCGCAGCCGCTGGGCCCACAGCCCGCTCCACGACGGCATCACCTCGGTGACGACGGTGCACTCGCGCGGGGAGACCATGAGCGCGCCGAGCGTCTTCAGCGCGATCGTGAGCTCGTTGTCCTCGGTGAGGGCCACGGTGTCGTAGACGTCGCCTGGCACGCCCGGCAGCAGCTTGCCGCGCTCCTCAGCCACCGCGCGCAGGGCACGCGGGCGGAAGACCGACGCCGTCCCGGTCAGCACGAAGACCCGCCCGCGGCGCCGGCGCAGGTCGCGCTGGTAGCGCGTGTACTCGTTGCGCTGGAACTGCCCGATGAGGCCGAAGCCGTCCTCGCCGTAGAACAGGCCCCCGACCGCCATCAGGGCACGGTCGTCGGTGAGGCGGCGCGTGGCGCCGGCCAGGAAGCCGGGGTCGAGCGTGGTGTCGGCGTCCATGATCATCACGCAGTCGTTGTCCCCCTGGGCGGGGAGGAGGTCGCGCAGCGCCTGGTTGAGCCCGCCGGCCTTCTTGTGCCGGTTGGCGACGGTCTCGAAGACCTCGACGCCGGCCTCGCGCGCGAGGCGTACGGTCCCGTCGGTGCAGTTGTCGGCGACGACCACGATCCGTGCCGGTGGGGGCTCCTGGGCGAGGAGGGAGCCGAGCGTCTCCGCGATGCAGCCCTCCTCGTTGTGGGCGGGGATGAGGACGGTGATGGTGACCGGGCCGGCGTACTGCCCGCGCGTCTCCGACATCACCAGCTTGGGCGCCAGCGGCATCCGGTTGCCGTCCTCGCTGCGGCGTGCCCGGGTGAGCAGGCGACGCTCGAGCCCCGCGACCGCGGCTGCCAGGAGCAGCGCGACGCCCGCCGCGGCGAGCAGAACGCGCGGCGCGGGCATCTCGGTGTCGTAGAAGACGCGCCAGATGCCGAACAGCACTCCCTCGCTGGGGGTGCGACCCCTCTCGGGGGCCCCGGCGGCGACCGCGAGCCAGAGGGCGGCCGCCCCCAGGGTGGCGGTCCCGACGATCGCCAGCCCCACGGACCTCTGCAACCACTGCACGCGACCTGCTCCCCCCTCCTGTGCCATGGGTGTCCCGCGCTCAGTCCCCGGCCACGGCGGGCACGGGTGCGGGCACGAGCAGGAACTCCTTGATGAAGACGTCCATCGGCACGGGCTTGCCGATCAGGAAGCCCTGGGCGTAGTCGACGCCCTCGGCCCGGACCACCTCGAGGATCTCGGGGTCGGAGACGAACTCGGCGACCGTCTGCTTGCCGAGGTCGCGGGCGATGCCGACGATGGAGCGCACGATCGTGCGGTCCACCGACGAGCGGTGCACGTGCGCGACGAACTCGCCGTCGATCTTCACGTAGTCGAAGATCAGGTGCTTGAGGTAGTAGAACGAGCCGAAGCCCGCACCGAAGTCGTCGAGGGCGAACCGGCACCCGAGCGCCGCCATCCGCTCGGCGAACTCGCGCGCGAGGGCGACGTCGGCCACGGCGGAGGTCTCGGTGATCTCCAGGATCAGCGCGTGCGGGTCGACCTCGAAGCGCTGCAGGGCCGACAGGATGGTCTGCTCGACGGCGGGGTCGCCCATGGACGCCCCGGAGATGTTCACCTCCAGGCAGAAGTCGGGCACGATCTGGCGCAGCTGCGCCAGCATCTCGAGGCTGCGGTCGAGCACCCAGCGGTCGACCCTCGGCATGAGACCCGCCCGCTCGGCGATGTAGACGAAGCGGCCGGGCGGCACGAGCTCGCCGTCCTCGCCACGCAGGCGCAGCAGCACCTCGGCCGAGTCGATGCGACCGGTCTTCATGTCCATGATGGGCTGGAAGTGGAGCGCGAAGCGGTCGTGCTCGAGCGCCTCTTCGATCCGTGCCTGCCACTGCAGCCGCATCGAGCTGCGCGGGCCGCGGCCCTCCCCCTCGGCGAGGAGAGCGACGCGGTTGCGGCCGGACTCCTTGGCGTCGTACATGGTCATGTCGGCCAGGGCGAGGATGTCGGCGGAGTGCTCGGCGGCCGCCGCGAAGGTGACCGCCCCCACGCTCGCCGACACGTGACGGCGTACGCCGTCGAGGGTCGCCGCGTGGTCACGGATGCGCTCGACGACGAGGTCCGCCACCCGCTGGGCAGCGGCCTGGTCGGCGTCGGTGAGCATGATCGCGAACTCGTCGCCGCCCACCCGCGCCACGACGTCGGTGGTGCGGATCGAGCGGCGCAGGAGGCCAGCGATGGTCACGAGGAGCTGGTCGCCGGCGTTGTGCCCGAGCGAGTCGTTGACCTGCTTGAAGTTGTCGAGGTCGAGCAGCAGCAGGGCGCCGGTGGGACCGTGTCGGCGGCACCGGTCGAGGTGGCGCTCGAGCTCGCTCTCGAAGCGGCGCCGGTTGGCAAGCCCCGTGAGCACGTCGTGGTCCGCGAGGTGGGCGAGCCGGTCGAGGTAGCGGCGGCGGTCGGAGACGTCGACGACGTTGACCATCACGATGTCGCCGATCTGCGGGTCCTGCACCACGGTGCTGCTGAGCGCCACGGCGACGTCGTTGCCACCGGAGTCACGCAGCCGGCACTCGGCGTCCATGATCTCGCTGCGGTGCGACATCAGGCGCTCGACGTGGTCCGAGATGGCGTCCTCGCCGGGCGTCTCGAAGCTCTTGAAGGGGTGCCCGACCATGTCCGGCGGCTCGAGGCCGACGATCACGGCCAGGGCGGTGTTCACGCGCACGACCGTCCCCGCGGGGTCGAGCAGGGCGACGCCGTGCGGCGCGTTGTCGAACAGTCGCTCCACCCGCTCGTTCGCTGTCCGGGCACGGCGGGTCTCCCGGTCCAGGTCGTGCACGATCCGCTGGACGACGGGGGCGAGGACGAGCGCGACCGTGCTCCACACCGCTGCCCGGCGCCAGTCGCCCCACACGTACTCCGGCGGGCCGATGAGCAGGATCGGGAGGGTGAAGACGAGCACCGTCAGGCCGCTCGCCACCCACAGCTCACGACGCGTGCCGGTGATCGCCAGCCACAGGATGGGAAGCAGGACGCTCGCGCTCAGTCCCGACGAGGTGCCCCCCGCTGCGCCGCCGGACGCGTGGTGCACGAGGGCGACGAACACGAACATCAGGTACGCCGGCGCCGGGTCCAGCCACGTGCGCTCGGGGCGGCGCACGGACAGGACGAAGAGGCCCGCCACCCCGACCAGGACCAGTCCCGCCAGCGCGTAGACCCACCACCCGCTGACGTACGGCGGGACCAGGATGACCCCGAGGCACGCCAGCGCCACCGCGGCGAACGGCACCGCCAGCCCGATGCTGGGCTTGCCGTCGCGCGACCACAGCAGCGGGCGTGCGAGTTGACGAGTTCTTGACACGCCCTTGATCGTAGGTGCGATTCCCGTCCGCCGCGGTGGTTTGGCCGGTCAGTCCTCCGCGTCGAGGTCCGCCGCCACGCGGCGGTGCGCCTCCCAGATCTCCTCGGGCATCCGGTCGAACTGCGCGAGGTGCTCCTCGCGGAAGCCCATCTCCTGCTGCCAGCGCTCCTTGTCGATGGTCAGGATCCGCTCGAGGTCGGCGGCCGGGACGTCCATGCCCGCGAGGTCGAGCTCCTCCTCGGTCGGGATGATGCCCACGGCCGTGCGGCGTCCCTGGACCTCGCCGTTCTTCAGCTGCAGGAGCCAGAGCAGCGGGCGGAGGTTGTCGCGGTAACCGGGCCACAGGAAGTGGCCGTCGTCGGGGTCCTTCTGGAACCAGTTGACGTGGGCGAAGATCGGCTGCTCCGTCGCCGCACCGACGACGTCGAGGTAGTGGCGGGCGTAGTCACCCTCGCCGTAGGCCATGAACGGCCGGTTCGACATCGGGTCGTAGCGCAGCTGGCCGTCGACGCCCTCGGCCGCGAAGGTCGCCTCGGCCCCGAGCGTCAGGCCGTCGTAGACGCCCTCGGCGAGGTCGGTGATCGCGCGGATGAGCGGCTCGCGGTCGCGGGTGCGGCCGCCGAAGATGATCGCGTCGATCGGCACGCCCGCCGGCACGTCGTAGTCGGGTGCGATGTTGGGGACGTTGGCCAGGGTCGTGGTGAAGCGGCTGTTGGGGTGCGCCCACGCGGCCGTGTCGTTGTCCTTGCGGTCGGCCAGTGGTGCGCCGGTCCAGTCGAGCCAGCCCTTCACGTCGGTCGGCGGCTTCGGGGACTTGCCCTCCCACCACACCTCGCCCGTCGTGGGGTTGTGGGCGACGTTGGTGAAGATCGCCTGCGAGCCCTCCCGGATCGAGTCCAGTGCGTTGGGGTTGGTCACCTCGTTGGTGTCCTTGGCGACGCCGAAGACGCCGTACTCCGGGTTCATCCCCATCAGCCGCCCGGACTCCTCGTCGACCCACAGCCACGCGATGTCGTCGCCGTAGAACGTCACGTGGTAGCGCTCGCCCAGCGCGTCGGGGGGAGCCATCATCGCGAGGTTGGTCTTGCCGGAGGCGCTGGGGAAGCCGCCGCAGACGTGCCAGGTCTTCCCGGTCTCCTTGTCGTGGATGCCGATCAGCATGTACTGCTCGGCGAGGAACTTCCTGCTCGCCCAGCCGTCGTACGCCCCCTGCCGCAGGCCGTGGGCGATCTTGCCCAGGAGCGCGTTGCCACCGTAGGAGGAGCCGAAGTGCAGGATCGTGCGCTCGTCGGCGACGGTCACGAAGTAGCGCTGGTCGTCGGGGGTGCCCTGGCCGAGGTTCTCCAGGTCGCCGGTGACGTGGACCGCGCGGACGAAGGAGTCCGGGTCCTCGAGGTTGTTGACGAACTGCACGCCCACGCGGGCCATGCGGATCATGTGGAGCACGACGGTGCGGGTGTCGGTGAGCTCGACGCCGGCGGCCCAGGGCTCGAGCGGGTTGCCGGGGGGCGACATCAGGTAGGGGATGACGTACATCGTCTTGCCATCGGACGCGCCGCGCATCCGGTCGTGGAGCATCGGCTTCATCTCCGAGGCCGGGCGCCAGTTGTTGTAGACGCCGCGGTCCTTCTCGTCGTTCGTCGCGACGATGGTGCGCTCCTCGGAGCGGGCGGTGTCCTTGTAGTAGCTGCGGGAGTAGTAGCGCCCCTCCCCTGCGCGCTGGAGCTCGCCGGCCGCCACGGCCTCCTCGAGGAGACGGGCGTCGTCGGAGGCGTTGACCACCTCGACGTGCTCGGCGCCGGTGAGCTCGGCGTACTCCTTGACGAACTCGCGGACACGGGGGTTGGTCAGCCCGGCTTCGTCCAGGACTGCCTCGAGATCTGCCATCGCGCTGCCTCTCGTCGTGCGACGACCCGTTGTTCGACGTGTCGTCGCGTGTGCGGTGCTAGGCACCCTAGGGCACCGGCTCGGACGACTGAACGGGTCGGAAGTCCCGACTGCACGGGGACGGTGGCGGCGGAGAGGCCGGGCCTTGATTTCGCCTGCTCCCGTGGCGTCGGCTATCCTCATCGAGTCCTTGCGCCAGTCGGCGCGTGTGACGGGCGCCTGTAGCTCAACGGATAGAGCATCTGACTACGGATCAGAAGGTTTGGGGTTCGAATCCCTACAGGCGCGCAGATCGACAAAGCCGCAGGTCAGTCCGCTGACCTGCGGTTTTGTCGTTTCCGACCGCGGATGCTCCCCTCGACCTCAGGAGGCCGGCCGGACCGAGCGGTGCAGGAATGGTGCAAGAACCCCGCCGGGCACCGTTATCTCGGCGCGGCAGTCTTCAGACATGTCCCAGCTCCCCCATTTCGTCGGCGGTCGCAGCCCCGATGTATCTGGCACAGGGCTGGTCATGCCCCAGACACCGATTCTCCTGACCATCCGCGAGACCGCCGCCATCTTGCGGGTCAGCATGTCCACCATCGATCGCATGCTCCGGCGCGGGGAACTCCCCCACGTGAAGATGAACTACGCGACGCGTATCCTGCGCCGTGACGTCGATGCCTACATCGAGTCCCGTCGCGTGGAGCGGCGAGGACAAGGCGCGGCATGAGCCGCCCGCGCCAGGACCCGGCCCAGGCGACACCGACGCCGTATCAGGGCAAGGACGGCCTCTGGCACGTCTACGTCCCGATGGGCTGGCACCCCGACGGCCGTCCCGACCGCAAGCACCTGCGGCGCAAGACCCGCCGGGAGGTCATCCAGGCGCAACGGCGACTCGAGGCGCAGCGCGACCGAGGCGAGTACATCCACTCGAGCCAGGACACGACCCTCGGCTGGTGGGCGACCCACTGGCTCGACGACATCCTCCCGCTGGCCGGGCGCAAGGCCAAGACCATCGACGGCTACCGGTCCACGCTCCGGGTTCACGTCCTGCCCCATCTCGCCGGGATGAAGTTGAGCGCGCTGACCGCGGAGGTCATCCGCAGTCGCCTCATCGAGATGAAGCGCGCGGGCGCCAGCGCGCACACCGTCGCCGCCACCCACCGCGTCCTGCGATCCTGCCTGTCGGCCGCCGTGGACTCCGGCCGCCTGGCGGTGAACCCGGCGAAGAAGGTCCAGGTCGAGAAGCCCCCAGAGGTCGAGGTGGTGCCTCTCACCGTCGACGACGCGACGTGCATCCTCCGGACCGTCGCCGACCGTCGCAACGGCGCCCGCTGGAGCGTCGCCCTGTCCCTGGGACTCCGGCAGGGCGAAGCGCTCGGGCTGAAGTGGACCGACCTTGACCTCGAGGCCGAGACCGTGGTCGTACGTCGCGCCCTACGCCGCGAGACCGGCCGCCACGGCTGCCAGCCCGACGACGAAGGCCAGCCCACGTGTTGGACCAAGCAGGGAGGCCGTTGTCCCGAGCGGACCCAGGGTGGCCTCGTCACCCGCACCCCGAAGAACAACAGATCACGCACCATTCCGCTGCCGCCCGGCCTGGCTTCCCTCCTTCGGGCCCACAAGGCAGCTCAAGCTGCCGAACGCCTCCAAGCGGGCTTCCTGTGGAGCGACGAGGACTGGATCTTCGCCACCGAGTTCGGCGCACCCATCGATCCCCGACGCGACTGGGCCGAGTGGAAGGAGGTGCTACGCCTCGCCGGTGTTCGTGACGCTCGCGTCCACGACGCCCGCCACACCGCGGCCACCCTGCTCCTCGCCAACGGAGTCGACACCCGGACGCTCATGGACCTCATGGGATGGACCGAGCACAGGACCGCCCAGCGCTACGCCCACGTCATCGACCCGATGCGCCGGGAAGCCATGGCGCGGATGGGCGGGGTGCTGTTTGGTGGGGCCGAGTGACTGGCGCCCCGGACGCGTACCCCGTGGCACGAATGTTCGAGCCTGACGCGCCGATTCAATCCAACGGCCTAGTCGAGCTGAGTGATTGGCCCTCCTGAACTACGGATGAAACAGCCTCTGACCTGCGCGAACATGCCTTCAAGTGGCTCCCATTCGACCAGTCGGATCACGCTCGCTGAGCGTGGAAGACCGCCGGGTCACGGAGTTTTGCTTGACCTCTCGGTCGACTTGCCACGATCGCGCGCGGGCCCGGGTCGACCCAGGAACATAGTCAGCAACTGCGTGGCAGGCCCGCCCGACGAAACACTCGAGTGGGCGGTCATCGTCTATGCGCGACTTCGCGGGAGAGGACGTGCTGAGTTAGGCGTCGGGCAGGAGTCCTTCTCTGCGAGCTGAGCGCAGGTATGCGGGCGCCCGATTTTCGCGCAGCTGAATGACGTTGACTGCGGCGATCTTTCCAAGCTTGGTGAAGGACTGCGCTGCTGTTTTTGGATCATCAGCGGCATACAGCAACGGGAGGACTGCGTCCGCGACGTCGAAGGCCACGTCCACGACCACCTTCCAACTCAGCTGGAGCCCTCGCACCGCCTTCTCCAAGTCGCGTTCGATGCGCTCGAGTGCAACCTTCGACGGATCGCGTCCCTCGTGTCGATCAGTAGCCTTGGCTGCGTACCGACGTACCTCACCCAGGTAGTCCTGACGACGCTGTTCGTTTCGATCCTTCGACCGGAACTCGATGAGTGCCTCGATGGGGACCAACCGGCCGGGCGCGACGACCGGAAGTTGGGCCTTGACCACCGCAGCCGGACGGCTTGCCGCACCGTCTGTCGGAGCCGCACTCGTGGCAAAGGCGACGTCTGTCTCGGGGTCATGCCAGACAGGACGTGCATCGACGGGCCGTGCGAAGTCAGCCAACGCGGACATGAGCTTCCTTGCCCCGGCGTTGCTGCTGACCTTGACGAAGTGGCCGTCCTTTGCAGGGCGAACGACCTTGTGGGCCAGCAAAGTCTCCAGCGCGCTAGGCGGGAACTTGTTGATGTAGAACCGCAGGTTCGGATCGACGCGACCGTCGGCCTTGAACTTCTCGACGAAGGCTCCTGGCCGTTCCTTCACTCTGTCAAGGAACCTCCGCTGCTCGGCTCCTGAAAGACCGAGCGCAGCTTCGAGCCCCGCCTGCACCGCGGCGTCGTCTGCGAAGGGCACTTGGGACTCCGAGAACAGACCAGCCTCGCGCAGCAGGTCAAGCTCACTCAACGTGAGCTCCTCGGCCTTAGTACGACGGTCTGGTTGATGGGTCGGCCAGATGGCGCTGACGCCATCTGCCCATAGCAAGCGGTCGCGAATCCACAGCCTGTCAGGCAGCGCATTCGGATAGCTCAACGCCAGTCCGTCGAAAATCTTCTCGCCCACGCGATCGACCGTCCCCTTGCTCATGGTGTGAAGGGTCACCGTATGAGACGTCGCGCGTCACGTCTGGTGAAAGCGGACCGTTCCGAGGCCGAGCTCGCGCAATCTGGCGAACGTGGCATCGGGGATTGTTGGCGACGCCACCTCGATGACGGCCAGCTTGTACGTTCCGGCCTGCGCTCGCGCCACAGCCTCCAGCGCAGGACGGTGCAGCTTCCGCGCTTCTCGCTCTCCCCACCACGGGCGCAACGAGTCGGCGTCCTCCAAGTTCAACAGGGTGAAGCACATCGCAGCGATGTCTTCAGCACGGTCCTGGGCTGACTCCCTCAACACCAGACCGGTGCGCTCGACTGAGCGCGCACTCGGGTCCTCGTCGGTGCGCAACCAATCCGACCACAACCAGTCCGGGCCATCCGACACCAACTGGATCGCCGCGCTGAACCGCCAGCCGTCATCCCCCCAGGGCGGCAGGGAAGCCTGGCTGATCAAGATGACACTGGCGGTGGACTTCGACAACGGGTGCTCCTCGGATCCGTTAAAGATGGGGGGCAAGCATCTCTTGCATCCGTCTCGACCGGTTCCGGATTCGCGAAACCGCACGTGCGGTCAACCGCGGGGGGTTCGTTGCCAGAGTTGAGTCCACGGGTGTGGTGTACGACGGGCCCGTCGTGAGCGTGGCGTCCTGACGTAGCGACGGCCACCGCGTGATCCTTCAGAAGACCTGCGAAAGCACAACTGAAGGAGAACCAAACGATGACCGTCGACCCCAACTCTATTGA